>WNGA01013898.1_pt1 | contig 11232 bp, 10 predicted proteins | sample 5400061 | NCBI WGS metagenome assembly WNGA01 (sample SAMN13153366, study PRJNA577476) | soil metagenome | isolation source: 100 cm soil or saprolite under grassland replicate 2 | place: USA:California | collected 2016-06-15
TCACCAGGATCGCGGGCAGCTGTACCAGGCCGGCCACGAGCAGGTCGCGTACCTGTCCGGCCGGGTCGCCGAGTACCGCGCCGGCGGCCAGCCCCGCGCCGCCCGCGAAGAGCAGCACCAGTGCGGTGGCGCCCAGCACCGTGATGACGGCGTAGCCGGCCGCCCACCGAAGCCGGCTGACCGCGGTCGCGAGTACCGGTTCCAGTGGCCCGTCGGCCTCCTCGGAGCGCATCCGGAGCAGCACCTGGACGGCGTAGATCGCGGCCGCCATGGCCGCCATCTGCAGGATGGAGGCTCGGAAGGCGTCGAGGATCTGGTCACTGCCGCCCATGCGGGCGTACCAGTCGCGCGTGGCGCCGGTGGCTTCGCGGACCTGTCCGACGAGGCCGCCCATCACCAGGCCGAAGCCGAGCATGGCGACGGCCCAGCCGATCAGCGCGCCGCGCTGCAGGCGGAACGCCAGCCCCAGCGGGCTGCGGAGCACACGGCCTGCGCGGGCATGGCCGGCGCGCTGCGGCAGCATGCCGCGCCCGAAGTCGCGCCGGGCGGCCAGCAGTGCCGCCGCGCCGGTGCAGGCGAGGAACAGGGCGACCGCCAGGCCCAGCGGCCACCACTGGTCTCCGCCGAACGGCCGCATCTGCTGGCCCCAGCCGATCGGCGACACCCAGGCCGGCCAGGCGCTCTCCACCCACAGGCCGCTCGGGTCGACGTGTCCGGCCACGTTGCCGATCCCGCTTGTCAGGAAGGCCACCCCGAGCACCGCGGCGGCCAAGCCGCTGGCGCCGCGGGTGCTGGAGGTCAGCTGGGTGGTGAGCGCGGCCACGCCGGCGAACGCGACGCCGACGGCGGCGACCGCGCCGCCCGCGGTGAACGAGCCGGCGACCGGCTGCCCGGCGGCGATCATCGCCAGCGCCACCGCTACCGCCAGCACGGCGTCGGCGGCGACCGTCACGATCAGGGCGGCGGCGAGACCGGCGTAGCGGCCGACGACCGCGGCGCCGATCAGCTCGGCGCGGCCGGTCTCCTCGCCCTGCCGGGTGTGCCGCACGACCGCGAAGATGCTCATCAGTGCGGCGAGCGCTGCGATCAGGAGGTAGTCCCGGACCATGGCGTACGCGCCGATGCTGGCGCCCGACGCCAGGCCCAGCATGCGTATCCCGGTGTTGGCGGCCGCGACCTGCGTATCCTGGATCAGGTCCGGGAAGCTGCGGTACTGGTCGACCCAGAGGGCAGTGGTCCCGGCCAGGAAGCCGGCGCCGGGTGCCGCCGTCGTCGCCGTAGTGGCGCAGGAACAACTCCTCCAGGGTCGGCGGAGAGCTGACCAGAGAACGCACCTCGAGGGCGACCAGGCACTCCAGCACCCGGTTGAGCTCGCCCTGGTCGACGTTGAACCGGATCCGCGGCCCGTCGAGGCTCAGGTCGTGCACGCCGGGCAGGCCGGCGAGCCCGTCGACCGGCCGCGAGGTCTCCACGACGACACTGGTACGGGTCAGATGCCGCAACTGCTCGAAGCTGCCCGACTCGGCGGCCCGGCCGGCGCGCACGATGGTGACCCGGTCGCACAGCGCCTCGACCTCGGAGAGGATGTGGCTGGACAGCAGCACGGTGCGGCCCGCCGCGCGGTGTTCCCGCACCACGTCCTGGAACACGGTCTCCATCAACGGATCCAAGCCGGAGGTCGGCTCGTCGAGCAGGTAGAGCTCAACGTCGGACGCGAACGCCGCGACCAGCGCCACCTTCTGCCGGTTGCCCTTGGAGTAGGCGCGGCACCGTTTCGTCGGATCAAGCGCGAAGCGGTCCAGCAGATCGGCCCTGCGCGAGTCGTCCAGGCCGCCGCGGAGCGCCCCCAGCAGGTCGATCACCTCGCCGCCGGTGAGGTTGGGCCACAGGTTCACCTCTCCCGGCACGTACGCCAGCCGGCGGTGCAGGGTGGCCGCGTCCCGCCACGGGTCGCCGCCCAGCAGGCTGACCTGCCCGCCGTCGCGGCGCAGCAGCCCCAGCAGGACCCGGATGGTGGTGGTCTTACCCGCGCCGTTGGGGCCCAGGAAGCCGTGCACCTCCCCGGTCGAAACCGTCAGGTCGAGATGGTCGAGGGCGCGGGTCGTTCCGAAGTTCTTCACCAGCCCGGACGCCGAGATCGCTGCCGTCATCTTCATCACCTTCGTCTGGCAGCCGTGTATCAGATGCCGACTCCGGCCCCCATCTCGAGCGCATCGCCCCGGGCATGACTGTTCGTCACCCGGCTGGCGCGACGCCCGCGTTCACTCCTGACGGCCAGGGCCCTAAACCCAACCTCGCTCCGATCCGGGTGGCACAAGAGAGGCGACCGACCCATCCGGGTGGGCCGGAAGCCCCTTCTCTGCAAGGGCTTTTGCGGCGAGAGGTCAGGCGGGCTTGATGTTCTGGTTGAGGTGGAAGACGTTGTTCGGGTCGTACTCGCCCTTGATCGTCGCCAGCCGGTCGTAGTTCGCCTGGCCGAAGCCGGCGACGACCCGGTCCTGGCCCTCGTCGCCGATGAAGTTCAGGTACACCGCGCCGGTCGAGAACGGCTTCATGTCGGCCATGTAGCCACGCGCCCAGGCGATGCCGCGCTCGTCGTCGGCCGGGTCCTCCCACATGCCGAGCGGGTGCACCACCCAGTCCGCGGCGCGGTGCGGCTGCGGCCAGTCGCCGGCGTTGCGCCTGACCGCGCCACCCCAGGGGATCGCCAGGTGCTGCGACGGTGACGGGCTGACCATGTCGGCGGCGCGGGTGCAGAACAGCTCGACCGCGGCGTCCGGGAACGACGCGAGGTGCTCGGCCGAGAAGTAGTTCCGGAACGTCGGCGGCGCGTCGATCGCGGACTGGATCTCGGAGTACGGCATCTCGGCGATCATCGTCACCGCCGGCATCAGGTTCAGCAGCGGCCGGAACAGGTCGCGCATCGGCTGCTCCGGACCGTCGTACACACCGGCGATCCCGACACAGCGGGTGCCCTGGATGTGCTCGGGCACGAACGGCGCCGGCGGTGCTGTCAGGTACACCGCTGCCCCGCCGAGCTCCTCCGGCAGCCCCGACTCGACCAGGTCGCGGTAGACCCGCACCACCTCGTCGCCGTACGACGCCGGCCACAGCAGCAGGCAGAAGGTTGTCACCGGCAACGAGTGCAGCCGGAACGTCAGCGCCGTCGCCACCCCGAAGTTGCCGCCACCGCCGTGCAGCGCCCAGAACAGGTCGGGGTTCTCGTCCTCGCTCGCCACCACCGTGCGTCCGTCCGCGGTGACCAGCTCCACCGACAGCAGGTTGTCCGACGCCAGGCCGTACTTGCGCTCGATCCAGCCCGAGCCGCCGCCCAGGGTGAGACCCGCGACACCGGTGCTCGAGAACCGCCCCCCGGTCGTCGCCAGGTTGTACGGCTGGCAGGTCCGGTCGAAGTGGCTCCAGGTGGCGCCGCCCTCCACCCGCGCGGTCCGCGCGTCCGGGTCGATGTCGACGTGGTTCATCCGGCGCAGGTCGATCACGATCCCGCCCTCGGTGGCGCTCGTCCCGGCGACACCGTGACCACCGCCGCGGATAGCGATCTCGAGCCCCTGCGAAACGCCGTACCGGACGGCGACGGCGACGTCGTCCGCCGACGCGCACTGCGCGATCAGCGCCGGCCTCCGGTCGATCATCGAGTTGTAGACCGTCCGTGCCTCGTCGTACGACGCGTCGTCCGGGCGCAGCACCGCACCGGTGAAGCCGTCGAGTCCGGCAGTGGGCAGGCTGGTGTCTGTCATGGTGAAACCCCCTCATGTCCCGAGTCCCCCTCGGATCTCTCGATCGTGCGCGCCCGCGTGGCACGCGGTCAACGATTCGCGGGAGCGCTTGCCGGCACGGGCCTCCCTTGCACACAAGGAGTTCCGAGGCAACCACGACGCGCAGCGACGGTTGCCGGGTGCAACCGACTGGATCAGATCCGTGTGCGCCTCATCCCCACCACGCCAGGGCCGGGAAGCGCATAGGGTCGGCGGCATGACCGCTCTGCACCTGGAATGGCCCGGCCTGATCAACGCCCGCGACGTCGGCGGGCTGCCCGTCGCCGGCGGCGGCACTATCCGCGAGCGCGCGCTGGTCCGGACCGACTCGCACTCGTACTTGACCGCCGACGGGCTCCTCGCGTTGCGCGCGTACGGCGTCAGCCGGGTGGTCGACCTGCGCGGGGCGAGCGAGTGCGAGCAGCGGCCAAGCCCGCTCGCCGGTGAGGGTCATTACGTGAACCTGCCGGTGCAGGACCCGGCGGACCCCGACGAGGAGCGCACCCTGGCCCAGCTGTACCGCGGGATGCTGGACCGCCGCCCGGAACTGTTCGCCGCGGCGCTGACCGCGATCGCCGACGCCCCGCCCGGCGCGGTCGTCGTGCACTGCGCGGCCGGCAAGGACCGGACCGGGCTGGTGGTGGCGCTGGCGCTGAGCCTGGCGGGGGTCCCGGACGAGGCGATCGGAGCCGACTACGAGCTCAGCTCGGAGCGGCTCAGCGACCGGTACGACGAGCTGATCGCGAACGCCCCGACCGATGCCGCCCGCGACTGCTGGCAGTCGATGCGGCACACGCCCGCGACCAACATCACCGGGGCCCTGCAGCACGTCCGGGACCAGCACGGCCGCGTCGCGTCGTACCTCGAGAAGGGCGGGTTCAGCGCTTCGCTGGGCGAGGCGCTGGTGACCCGGCTGGTCGGTGCCGGCACAGCGGTCGAATCCTGACGGAGTCCTTTCGAGCATCGCCGAAACGACTTGTCTCGCTGCAACCGGCTGCCTACATTGGGTGCCGTCGTGCCCGCCCGCACGCTCCCCTGCTCGCGCTCAGCGTCGTCGCGCGCGCGAAGCGCCCGGCCGCCTAGCCCTCCGTGCCTGCTGGCCGCCCGGCGACCCGCCCGGTGGCCAGCAGGCCGAGTGCCGCGATCAGCACGCCCGCCGTCAGCACCGCCCCGAACACGTCACGCCCCGGGTCCGGCGCGGCCACCGCGAGCAGCGTGCCGCTGATCGCGAAGCTGGTCGCCATGCTGACCGAGCCGGCCATCTGCGCGGCGCTGGTGTAGCGGCCCTGGTGGTTGTCACCCGCCAGGTCCAGCGTGAGCACCGCCAGCGTCGGCGAGCTCAGCCCCATCCCGATCCCGGCGACCGCCCATCCCGACAGCCCGGCCCAGGCCGGCAGCTCCGTCCAGGCCAGTGTCGTCGTGACCGCCAGCCCGACCGTCATCAGGCTCAGGCCGGTGCGCAGCACCACGACCCGGCTGACGTGGTGGTCGCGGCCCTGCAGCCAGGACCCGAACGCCCACATCACACCGGTGATGGTCAGGCTGATCCCGGCCCGCGACGGCCCGAAGCGTGGTGCAGCGTGAGCAGCAGCGGCAGGTACGCGCCCACCCCGCCGAACGCCGCCGCGATCGCGGCCCGCAGCAGCACCACGGTCGGGAAGCCCCGCGCCGCGCGGAACGTCCCGGCCGGCATCAGCCGTACGACGCTGAGGCCGAGCAGCACCAGACCGCCGGCCACGATCGTGGCGGACCGCAGCAGGTGCTCGCCCAGCTGGTCGCCCGCCAGGGTCAGGAAGAACACCGCGACCGCGGCGCCGACCGCGTACGGAACCACCTGGCGCCACCTCTCCTCCGCTTCGTCCTGGGGCTCCCGCGCCGGCGTCGCCTGGATCAGCCGGATCGCCGGCTGCAGCGCCAGCCAGGCCGGCACGAGCAGCGCGAGCGCGCCGAGGAACACCCAGCGCCAGCCGGCCGTCTCGGTGACGATGCCGGTCAGCGCCGGACCGAGCACCGCCGGTCGGTCCACAGCCCGGTGACGGCCAGCGCCACCAGGTAGCTGGCGATCGGCGCGGCATTCGCCAGGCCGAACGCCCCGAGTGCGTCGAACTGGCGGACCAGCGTCGGCAGCGCCGTACCGACAGCGCGGTTCTCGAAGGCGCCCAGCGTGACCAGCCCGATCGCGCCGAGCGCCAGCGGCCAGTGCGGATTGGCGAGCAGCTTGAGCGGGCGGACCTGCGGGTCCGCGGTTGTCGTCGTCATGCCGCAGATCCTGCAATCTCAAGTCGACTTGAGGTCAAACGGAAGTTCGCGACCGCTCGCTTCCGGGGGCATCCTGGTGACGTCTGACCTGGCGAGAAGGTGGGCTGCGCGATGGCGACGATGTGGAGGCTGCTGTACCGGATCGGCATGACGCCGTGGGAGCAGCTCGGCGATGCGGAGGCGGAACAGCTCGGGAGGCTGGTCGCCCGGGAGGACCCCGCGTCCGGGAAGGCGCTCGACATCGGGTGCGGCAGCGGGAAACACTCGCTCGAGCTGGCCGCGCGCGGCTGGCAGGTGACTGGCATCGATGTGGTGCCGCAGGCGATCCGCCGTGCCAAACGTCGGGCGTCGACGGCAGGCGCGAAGGTGCGCTTCCTCCGCGGCGACGCCACCCGGATGTCGTCACAGGTCGGTACCGGGTACCTCTTGCTGCTGGACCTCGGCTGTTTCCACAGTCTCGACGACAAGGCACGGACCGACTACGCCCGGGAGGCCACCGCCGTCGCGGCTCCGGGCGCGGCGCTGCTCATGTTCGCGTTCGCCGGCGGAACGCCGCGCCCGCTCCCCCGCGGAGTCGACCGTGCCGAGGTCGCGGCGACGTTCGACGGCTGGCAGCTGACCGACACCGAACCGGCCGTCCTTCCGCCACGGCTGGCGGACCGCACCACCGCGAACTGGTTCCGGCTGCACAAGCTGATCAGTCGTCGCACGTGACCCTGATCAGCGATCTGCCTCGGGCCTCGGCGCTCAGCCGGTTGCGAGGTGGCCCAGCAGGTCCTGGCGGGTGACGACGCCGACCGGCTTGCCGTCGTCGAGCACCATCAGCGCGTCGGCCTTCTCGAGCAGCTCGACGGCCTTCGCGACGGGCTCGTTCGCGCCGAGCGACGGGAGCGCCGGTCCCATGTGCTGCTCGACCCGGTCGACCAGCCGCGCGTGCCCGACGTAGAGGGCGTCCATCAGCGCCTTCGTGGAGACGGCGCCGGCGACCTCGGCGGCCATCACCGGCGGCTCGGCGCGCACGACCGGCATCTGCGAGACGTTGTACTCGCGGAGGATCTCGATCGCCTCCGCGATGGTCTCGTTCGGGTGCGTGTGCACCAGCGGCGGCATGCTGCCGTCCTTCATCGCGAGCACGTCGCGCAGGGTGGTGCCCTCGCGGCCCGAGCTCAGGAAGCCGTACTGCGCGAGCCAGTCGTCGTTGAAGACCTTCGTCAGGTAGCCGCGCCCGCCGTCGGGCAGCAGTACGACGATCACCATGTCATCGGCGGCAGGGTCAGCTGAGAGTTCGTGCGCGAGCCGGATCGCAGCCGCCGCTGCCATGCCCGCGGAGCCGCCGACCAGCATCGCCTCCTCACGGGCCAGCCGCCGGGTGACCGCGAACGAGTCCGCGTCGGAGACCTCGATGATCCGGTCGCAGATGGTCTTGTCGTACGTCTCCGGCCAGAAGTCCTCGCCGACACCCTCGACCAGGTACGGCCGGCCGGTGCCGCCGGAGTAGACCGAGCCCTCAGGGTCCGCGCCGATGATCTGCACGCGACCGCCGGACACCTCCTTGAGGTAGCGCCCGGTGCCGCTGATCGTGCCGCCCGTGCCGACACCCGCGACGAAGTGCGTGATCCTGCCCTCGGTCTGCTCCCACAGCTCGGGACCGGTGGTCTCGTAGTGCGAGCGCGGGTTGTTCTCGTTCGCGTACTGGTTCGGCTTCCACGCGCCGTCGATCTCACGGACCAGCCGGTCGGAGACGCTGTAGTACGAGTCCGGGTGCTCCGGCGCGACCGCGGTCGGGCAGACCACCACCTCGGCGCCGTACGCCTTCAGCACGTTGCGCTTGTCCTCGCTGACCTTGTCCGGGCAGACGAACACGCACTTGTAGCCCTTCTGCTGGGCCACCATCGCCAGCCCGACACCGGTATTGCCGGAGGTCGGCTCGACGATGGTGCCGCCGGGCTTGAGCTCGCCGGAGGCCTCGGCCGCCTCGATCATCCGGACCGCGATCCGGTCCTTCACCGAGCCGCCCGGGTTGAAGTACTCGACCTTCGCGAGCACCAGCGGCTTGGCGCCGTCGGTGGTCTTCGAGAGCTTGACAAGCGGGGTGTTCCCGACCAGGTCCAGGAGTGAGTTCGCGTAGCGCACGGTCTCACTATATGGGCGGTGCCCCGACCCGAAATGGCGGGGCTGAATCGCTAGCTACGGCGAGTTAAGCACTTGAAACGTCTTAACCGTGTGTGATCATGGACGCCATGAGCAAAGCCCGGGCCGCAAAGAGACTGGCCCAGGCCGCAGCCTTCGGAGGTGGGGGACTCGGTCTCATCGGCGCGTCCTTGTACGGCGTGCTGATGGCCGAGGCGCAGTATGCCGAGCGTGTCATCGGCCCGATGCGGTTCTACCCGACCCGGGGCAACGGCCTGTACGGCCGGCGTGCAGGACATCCGCTGACGTTCGCCATGATCGGCGACTCCAGTGCCGCCGGGTACGGCACCGGCTCGCCGGAGGAGACGCCCGGGGTGCTGCTCGCGTCCGGCCTCGCCGAGCTCTCCGAGCGCCCGGTCCGGCTGGTCGACGTCGCCGTCTCCGGGGCGACGTCCAGAGACCTCGCCGCGCAGGTCGACACCGCACTGCTGGACGGGCCGCACGTCGCGGTGATCCTGATCGGCGCCAACGACGTGAAGGCCAAGATGCGCCCCTCCACGTCGGTCCGCCTGCTCGAGCACGCCGTACGACGGCTGCGCTCCGCGAACTGCGAGGTGGTCGTCGGGACCTGCCCGGACCTCGGTCTGGTCGAGCCGATCGCGCCACCGCTACGGCAGGTGGCGCGATCCTGGAGCCGGCGGCTCGCGGCGGCGCAGACGATCGCCGTGGTCGAGGCCGGCGGCCGGACCGTGTCGATGGGCTCGCTGCTGTCCGAGGCGTTCGCCGCCGACCGCTCGCTGTGGGGCCCGGACCGGTTCCACCCGTCCGCCGCCGGGTACGTCGCGGCCGCGGGCGCGCTGCTGCCCTCGGTCGCCGCCGCGGTCGGCGTCGGCCCGGAGGCCGTCGAGCAACCCGAGCCGTTCCGCGGCGAGGCCGTGCTGCCGATCGCGAACGCCGCGGTGGCCGCGGCCGAGTCCGACGGCACCGAGGTGGCCGCGACGCAGGTGGCCGGGCGCGACCGCGGTCCGCGGGGGCGCTGGGCCCAGCTGCGTCACCGGCGGCGCCACCCGAAGGCCGAGGTCGAGCGGGTCGAAGCCGACGAGTACGACCAGCACGCGGTCTTCGCGGACTGACGCTGTTCGGACGTTGTTGGGGTCTTGTTAGATCGCCGGTCGTCGGGCACAGTCGATAACTACGCAACTGTCCGCGACGACGGGAGGCGACCATGGGCCTGAACCACTCTGAAGAGACGCATCGGCGTCTGGTGGAGAAGGTGCCCACAATCACCGGGCGTTCGATGAGCGAGTGGTTCAGCCTGATGAACGACGGACCGTCGTTCCTTCGCTTCGGCGACAGGGTCAGTTGGCTGCAGAGCGAGTTCGCGCTGCCGCACGGGCACGCAACCGCCATCGTCCACGAGTACGACCTGGACCGGGCACACCGGCGGATGCGCTGAACGCCCGTATGACCTAGATAGAGGCCGGTCCCCCGCCAGGTGGGGGGACCGGCCTCTCGCGTTCTACGTCAGTTGTTGCGCAGGATCGCGATGATCCGCAGCAGGTTCCAGTACAGCCAGACCAGCGTCACGGTGAGCCCGAACGCGGCCCGCCAGGCCTCGCTCTGCGGCGCACCCATCGCCACACCCCGCTCGACCATGTCGAAGTCGAGGATCAGGTTGAACACCGCCAGGCCCGCGCCGATCGCGGCGAACAGCAGGCCCATCGCGCCGAACCCGGCGATACCGGTGCCGATGCCGAACAGGCTGAGCAGCAGGTTGATCAGTACGACGCCGGCGAAGCCCATCGTCGCGATGATCACCATCCGGGTGAACCGCGCGCTGACCTTGATGTTGAAGTACTTGTACGACGCCAGCGTCAGCCCAGCCGTCACGATCGTCGCGAGCACCGCCTGCGCCACGACCGTCTCGTCACCGACGTAGTTCGCGATGAACTTGCTGCCGATCCCGAGGAACACGCCCTCGGCGGCGGCGTACAGCATCACCAGCGCCGGGTTCACCGTGCGCATGAACGACAGCACCATCGCGAGCGCGAACCCGCCGAGCGCCGCCGCCAGGAACACCGGCGTGACCAGGCCGACCGGCAGGAACCACCACGACAGCGCGCCCGCCACCACGACCACCGCGAGGGTGAGCGTGGTCTTGACGATCACGTCGTCCAGCGTCATCGGCCGGCTGGCGGCCGGGGCGCGCCGGTACTGCTGCGGCGGCACACCGTAGCCCGGCTGACCGTACTGACCCGGCCCGCCGTAGGGGCTGGCGCCGGGGTACGCCTGACCGTGGCCCGGCGCGAAGGCACTCGACCGGTTCAGGACCGGGTTACTGCTCTGCATGTCATCCTCCTGATGACTTACGGGTGACCCGAGTACGGGTCGTTACCCGCGATCCTACGGGCTGCTGCTGAGGAACACCTGAGAACGCGACCGCCCCTACCGCTCGCCGTCCTCGGACTCCTCGGCGGTGGCGGCTTGGTCCGCTTCGTCATCGTCGTCGGCTTCGGCGGTCGGCGCGCCCATCACGCCGTACACGGGGTCGGGCATGACGGAGTTCGCGCCGCGGACGGACTTCCAGATCGCCTCGTTGAAGGTCTTCTCGTCGATCTGGTCCTCCTTGGTGAGGTGCTGCTTCGCCGAGATGCCGGCCATCGGGGCGTTCGCGCCGTTCACCGTCGTCATCGGGTACGACGGCCGGATCACCGTGTACGGCGTGGCGTTCGGCTGGTCCGTGAACGACGCGCTCATCGGGGTGGAGTAGTCGTCGAACTGGGTCAGCGCGCCGATCCCGGCGAACAGGCCGATCGTGCGCACCATCGACGCGGTGCTGTAGAACGTCGAGTCGACGCTGCCGGTCTGGGTGTACGGGCTGATCGCGAGCGCCAGGGTGCGGTGCGCGTCGACGTGGTCCGGCCCGTTCTGCGCGTCGTCCTCGGTGACCAGGACGACGGTGTCCTTCCAGAACGGCGAGTGCGAGACCGCGTCCACCAGCCGGCCGAGGGCGTAGTCGTTGTCGGCGACCATCGCCTTCGGGGTCGGCTGCCCGACACGCGTCCCG
>WNGA01011989.1_pt1 | contig 11230 bp, 8 predicted proteins | sample 5400061 | NCBI WGS metagenome assembly WNGA01 (sample SAMN13153366, study PRJNA577476) | soil metagenome | isolation source: 100 cm soil or saprolite under grassland replicate 2 | place: USA:California | collected 2016-06-15
GAACAGGAGGACGTCTCCTTCCGGCGTGACGTACGGATGCGTCTCGGTCGCCTCGGTGTTGACCGCGTCGCCGACCGGCTCCACCTTCTTCCAGCCGTCCGCGCTGCGCACCGCGCGATAGAGATCGAGACTCCCCTTCCCGCCAGCGCGATCCGAGCTGAAGTAGATGTCGCCGTTGCCCGAGATGCTCGCGCTCTGCTCCTCCGAGGTCGTGTCGATGGGAGCTCCCAGGTTGCGCGGCTCGCCCCAGCCTCTGCCCTCGCGCTCCACGATCCAGAGGTCGGTGTCGTTGCGCGCGGCGGTGCCCCCGACGGGTCGGATCGACGTGAACACCAGCCACTTTCCGTCGGGCGAGATCGCCGGCGCGTAATCGAAATCGCGGCCGGAGAACGGGGCGACCTCGGGCTTCCCCCACTTTCCGCCGCGAAAGCGCGAGACGCAGATGGCCGCGACCGGCCGCGTGGTCGTGGTCGGGTTGCGGACGGTGAAATAGAACTCCTTCCCGTCGGGCGTGAACGCGCCGCCGGACTCCAGCGCCGGCGTGGAAATCACGCCTTCCCCGAAGATTTCCGCGGCAAAGGAGCTCTTCGGGGCGGACGGCGCTTCCGGGGCAGCGGCGCCCGCGGACTCGGGCGGAACGGGTTTCGTCGCGGTCGACGCCAGGTGCACGTCCGGCAACCCGAGCTGCGAGAGCGGTACCTCGTAGAGGTTGCCGAGGCCGTTTGAGACCGAGCGGCTGCGCGTCACGATCTCGTCGTAGGTGGCGGGTCGCGCGCGTGGCTCGGTCGGGAACCCGCGCTCGCTCGCGAAGGTGAGTGACCGGCCGTCCGGCGTGAACCGCGGCGAGTACTCGCGCGCCGCGGTGTTGATCGCATCGAGAGCGCGGGGCGCCGTCCAGGCCTCGCCGCGGTGTTCCGAGACGAAGAGATCGGAGTTCGCCGGGTCGGCGGAGCGGCCGAAGGCGCCCAGGATCAGGAACGACTGGTCGGGAGCGATCAGGACCTCGACCGTCGAGAAATCCTTTCCGTTCAGGACGGGGCCCAGGTTCTCCGCCTCCTGGTATCGCCCTCCGACGAGCCGCGACCGGTAAATGTCGATACCTCCGAGCGAGCCTTTGCGGGCGGAGGCGAAGTAGAGAGTCCCGTCGGAAGCCTCGGAGGCGAAGTACTCGTTCGCGTCGCTGTTCACCGGCGGGCCGAGGTCGCGCGGCTCTCCCCATCCCGACGCCGTCTTATCGACGATCCAGACGTCGAAGTCGTGGGTCGTCTTTCCCGGCGCCGGCCGGTCCGAGACGAAATAGAGGCGGCTGCCGTCGAGAGAAAGGACGGGATCCGAGTCGCGGTAGTGGCCGGAGAACGGCGCGATCTCGGGCTCCGTCCACCGGCCGCCCACGCGGCGCGACTGGCAGATCAGGTACAGGTACGACCGGGGAACCGAGACGTTGAAGAAGATGGTGTTGCCGTCGGGCGTGATTGCGCCGCCGAACTCGTCGAGCGGCGTCGAGACGACGCCTTCGCCCAGAATCTGCGGCGCCTTCTCGGCCGGCGCCGGGACCGCCAGGGTTCCGAGGAGTACGACGGGACCGAAAAACAGCGCCCCCCAATGTGGCAAGTGGAGACCTGACCCCCAATGTGGCAAGTGGAGACCTGACCCCCAATGTGGCAAGTGGAGACCTGACCCCTATTTCGACGCCCGGTCGAGCTCGGTCCGGGTCCCGATCCGGCCGTGCGTGCCGGCGATCGTCTCGACGTCCGGCGCGTGGCTCGCGATCCAGTCGCGCAGCCGGCGGGTCAGGGCGTTTCCCGGCGGGACGTCCGTTCCGAAGTTCGGCAAAATGAGCATGTCTCCCTGATATACGAGCTTCTGGCGCGGGAGATATGCCAGGACGAGCTCCCGCGCGTGATCCGTCGGTCCGACGTCGTGGAGCTCACCTCGACCCCCGTCGTAGTTCATCGGCATCATGACCGAAACGGGCACTTGCGATCTGCTCGCGTCGAGGAGTCGAAAATCATGACACGCAGTCATTGTTTCGCCGTCACGGCCGGGCTCGCCGCCGCTTCGTTGCTCGCTCCAGCCCTGCTCGCGCAGACGCAGATGCCGCTCCCCGGCAGCGCCATTCCACAGTTCGCTCAGCCACTGCCGACGCTCTCCGTCGCCGGTGGCACGATCGCGACGGTGATCGGCAATACGCCGCTCACGATCCGCATGTGCGAGTTCGACGCGAAGGTGCTCCCGCCCGGTACGCTCGCCCCCGGCGTGCAGCCGCAGACCCGCGTCTGGGGTTACGTGGAAGGCAGCGCGTGCCCGACCACGCTGCGGGACACGTACACGGGTCCGGTGATCGTCAACGTGCGTGGAACGGCGACGCCGATCACATTCGTCAACGAGCTCGGCAGCACGGCGACGACGGGAGTGCTCGCCTACAAGAACTCCGTCGATCAAACCTTGCACTGGGCGGACCCCTTCGGCCTCGGCTGCGAGATGTCCGACGTCGTGCCCCCACCGTTCAGCCCCTGTTCACAGAACTATTCGGGCCCGATCCCCGCCGTTCCCCACCTGCACGGCGGCGAGGTGCCGCCGGAGATCGACGGAGGGCCCGACTCCTGGTTCACGAGCGATGGTCTCTTCCACGGCCACGGCTACTACTCCTTTGCGGGAGCCAACGGCAACCAGACCATCTACAAGTACCCGAACGTCCAGCAGGCCGCGCCGCTCTGGTTCCACGATCACACCCTCGGCGCGACGCGCTTGAACGTGTATGCGGGTCTCGCCGGCGCCTACTTGATCGTCGACCCGAACCTCGCGCTTCCGACGAACCTGCCGGGACCCGGAGAGACTATTCCCCTAGTCCTCCAGGACCGCATGTTCGACACGAATGGGCAGCTCTACTTCCCCGGCAACGACGAGAACGGGGTCTTCACGCCGAACCCGGACCATCCGTACTGGGTTCCGGAGTTCGTCGGCGACACGATCGTCGTCAACGGGAAGGCGTGGCCGTACCTCGACGTCCAGCCGAAGCGCTACCGCTTCCTGTTCCTGAACGGCTCGAACGCGCGGACCTACGAGCTCTCGCTGCCGGCGCCGATGTACGTGATCGGCACCGACGGCGGCTACCTCGACGCGCCGGTGAAGGTGACGAAGCTCCTCATGATGCCCGGTGAGCGCTACCAGGTGATCATCGACTTCGCCGGCTTCGAAGGGACCAATCTCGTCCTCCGCAATACGGGCAAGACGCCATATCCCGCGGGCGAGGTCCCGCACGGCAACACCGTCGGCCGCATCCTGCAGTTCCGCGTCGCTTCGGAGCCGGTCTCCGACGCGAGCTACGACCCGGCGACCGGCGCGCCGCTGCGGACGGGCGCGCAGAAGATCGTTCGCCTCGCGGATCCGGTGGCCGGAGCCGTGAAGGCCGGTGTCACCGTCGACAAAACGCGCCAACTCACGTTGAACGAGTCCATCGCTCCTCCATCGACCGCGATCAATCCGGTCACGGGCGAGATGACGGAGTACGAGGGGGGACCGCTCGAAGTCCTGGTCAACAACACGGCGTACACGGGTGAGTCCACCCGCACCTATGGCGACTTCACGCCGATCACCGTCGGCGCAGATACCACCTTCTATTCAGAGCTACCGCAGGAAGGCAGCACAGAGGTCTGGGAGATCGTCAACCTGACCGCCGACGCTCACCCGATTCACCTGCATCTCGTTGAGTTTCAGCTCATCAACCGGCAGTCGTTAAACACGAACCTGTACAACCGGACTTACGCGGCGGCGTTCCCGACCGGCGCGTACCAGCCGGAGTTCGGCCCGCCGCTCGATTACAGGGCCGCGAACAACCCGCTTTCCGCCGGCAAGGACGGCGGTAACCCGGACGTAACGCCGTATCTCCAGGGTCCCGTGCGACCGCCAGCCCCAAACGAGGCGGGTTGGAAGGACACCTTCGTCGTTCCTCCGGGCATGGTCACGCGCTTCATCGTGCGCTGGGCGCCAACCGAGCTTCCGACCGGTTCGGCTCTGCCGGATCTGTACTATTCGTTCGATCCCAACGGCGCGTCCCAGCACGGCTACGTCTGGCACTGCCACATCATCGACCACGAGGACAACGAAATGATGCGACCCGACGTCGTTCAGCTGAATCCAGCTGCGCCGGCTCCGGGGTCGAGGCCCTTGAAGAGGGGGATCGACTACTAGGGGGATGGAGGTTCCCCGTCGGAGGCCGATCGCCGGCGTGTGAGATGTGGCAAGTGGAGACCTGACCCTCAATGTGGCAAGTGGAGACCTGACCCTCAATGTGGCAAGTGGAGACCTGACCCCATATGCCGCCCGATGCTAGGATTCGCCCCAAAACCGAGCACATTACGAAAGGGAGGCTTCCATGAAGGCGCTCATTCGGGTTTCTCCCCTGGTTCTCGCGGGTCTTCTCGTCGGCGCTGCGATCGTCGCCGCGGAAGGCGGCGGCAAGGCCGTCGTCTGGCAGGCCGGGGACGTCAAATGGACTCCGAGTCCCGCCATGAAGGGGCTGTCGGTCGCGCCGCTTTGGGGGGACCCGAGCAAAGGCGCGTACGGCGCGTTGAAGAAGGTCACGGCCGGCACTGAGTTCGGCTGGCACACGCACAGCTCTGACCAGAAGGTGGTCGGCATCTCGGGCACCTTCGACTTCCAGCTCGAAGGCGACACCGTGAAACAGGTTGGTCCGGGCTCGTACCTCTTCGTTCCGGCAGGCGTCAAGCACACCGCGAAGTGCAATATGGGAAGCGACTGCATGTACTTCGAGGAGCAGCCGGGCAAGAGCGACTACATCCCGGCGACGATGGCAAAGTCGCCCGCGAAGAAGCCCGCGAAGAAGATGTAGGCGCGACCCGCGGGCGGGCGATCAGCCCGCCCGCCGTCCTTCCAGGCGGGACATGACCCGCATCAGGTCCTCGTGCGCGCCGACTAAGAAAAGCGTGTCTCCCGACTGGAGCGGCTCGTCGGTCGGCGCCGGTGAGTACGGCGCGCCGCGGCGGATCATCGCCGGCACGGCGACGCGATCGTCCGCGACGCCGAGCTCGGCGAGCGTTCGCCCCGCCGCCGGAGTCTCCGGCAGGATGAAGAAGGTCAGCGCCGTGCCGGCCTCGAGAGCCGCCGAGAGCCGCCGTCCTTCGGCGGCCCGCATGGCGGGGTCGCGCAACAGTCGGTAGGCTTCGTCGCGCAGGACCCGGATCTGCGCCGCGACGACGTTGCCGGGGACCGCGAGGAGCCGCATCAGGCGCGACACGATCTCGACGGAGGTCTCGAACTCTTCCGGGATCACCTCGTCCGCGCCGAGCTCCTTGAGCGGCTCGACCTGCGAGACGTACCTCGTCCGCACGATGATGTGGAGGTTGCTGTTCTCGCGCCGGCAGAGGCGCACGATCCGGCGCGTGCCGTCCGGGTCCGAGATGGCGATCACGACCGAGAGCGCGCGCGCGATTCCCGCCGCCTCGAGCCCCTCCGGCGACGCCGCGTCGGCGACCACGACGCGGCTGCCGTTCTGCCGCGCGACCTCGGCTCGGGCGGGATCCTCTTCCATCACGACGTGCGGAATCCGTGTCTCGGTCAGCACGTGGGCCACGTTCAACCCGTTCAAGCCGTACCCGATGATCACGATGTGGCCGGAGAGCGGGCGCTCCCGCTCGTCGGCGGGCTCCGGCCGGCTGCGCAGCCGTGCCGCGAGCTTTAGCCCCGCCGCCACGAAGAGCGGCGTCGTCCCGAGCGTCAGCACCGCGACCGAAACGAAGAGCTGCTCGTCCTCCGGCTGCAGGACCCCGAAGCGCTTCCCCTCGAGCGCGAGCAGGAACGAGAACTCGCCGATCGGAGCGATCGCGAAAGCCGCGCGCAGCGACGTGCGCGGCAGGGCGGAGGCGGCACGGAATGCGGGATACGCCGCGACGACCTTGATGAGGACGACGGCGGCGACGGTCGCGAACACGAGCGGCAGCGCGGAAAAGAGGAAGCTGGGATCGAGGAGCATCCCGATCGACGCGAAGAAGAGCGCCGAGAGGAAGTCGCGGAACGGCCGGAGGATTCCGCCGATCTCGTGGATGAACTCCGTGTCGCCGACGATGACTCCGGCCGCGAAAGCGCCGAGCGCCGCGGAGATCCCGAGCCGTCCCGCCGCGGCGATCGTGGCGACGATCAGCACGATCACGCCGGCCGTGAAAACCTCGCGGCTCCCGAGCGCGGCGATGCGCCGAAACAGCCTCGGCACGATCACCCGCGCGACCAGGATCAGAACCAGAACGCCGACGACCGCGATCGCGACGCGCGTCAGGACCCGCGGCAGCGGCGGGGCACTCCCTCCCGAAGCGAAGGCGGGGACGAGCAGCATCAGCGGAATCACCGCGAGGTCCTGGAAGAGCGAGACGCCGAGAAACCGCCGCGCGAACGGCGCCCCCATCTCGTCGCGCGTGGCCAGGATGGGGAGAACGACCGCCGTCGAACCGAGCGCGATCAGAAGCCCGTAGAAGGCGGTGCGGCGCGGGTCGGACCCGAACGGCATCCCGACGAGGACGACGAGGAGCACCGTCAGCCCCATTTGCAGCGAGCCGGAGACGAGCGTCGTTTTCCCGAGCGTGCGGAGCTTGTCGAATGGCAAGTGCAGGCCGATGAAGAAGAGGATGAGAGCAACACCCAGCTCCGCGATGACTTCGACCTGCCGCGTGTCCCGGATCCAGCCGAGGGCGTGCGGACCGATCACGATGCCCGTCACGAGGTAGGCGATGACCTCGGGCACGCGGAACCGCTTGCCGAGATAGAGCAGCGGAAATGCCGCGGCGAGGATGATCGCGACGTCGAAAAGAAGGCCATGCATGGGGTCAGGTCTCCACTTGCCACATTGAGGGTCAGGTCTCCACTTGCCACTTTCGGCGTTTGACGGTGGTCAGCGGAGACCGGGCCCCGGAGACCAGGAACACGCCGGCGAGAACGATCAGGCCGCCGGCGACCGTCGTCGCGTGCATGGGCTCCCCGAGCAGAATGACCGCCGCCGCGAGCGTGACGAGCGGCTCGAGGTAAAGGAACGCCGCGACGCGCGACGTCTCCAGCTTCTCGAGCGCGGCATACCAGAAGAGATATCCGAGCCCGGAGCAGCCGATCCCCAGGAAAACGATCGCCGCCCATCCGCCGGCCGAGACGCGCGCGTATTCCGTCCACCCCGCGCGGAGGACGAAGAGCGGCGCGAGCATCGCCCAGCCGGCCAGCATCGCGAAAGCCGTTGCGCGGGCGCTTCCGAGGCGCGCGAGCGTCCGCCGGCCGACGACGCTGTACACCGCCCAGTTCACGGTGCTCGCGAGGATCAGCAGATCACCGCGCGTCGCCGGTAGCCGGAGCAGTCCGCCGGAGAGCTTTCCGCGAGTGACGACGAGCGCGGCCCCGAGGAAACCCAGAAGGAGACCCGCGACCTTCGCCGAGTCGAGCTTTTCGCGCAGGGTCGCCGCCGCGAGCAGCGCCGACCAGATCGGGATCAGTCCGATCAGCCAGCCCGTGTGGACCGCGGTCGTGAGCGTCAAGCCGTGCGCCTGGAGAATCTGGTGCAGAAAAATCCCCAGAAATCCCATCAGAGCGAGGGCGGGCCACGATTCCCTCGGCGGAATCGTCAGCCGCCGCCGGACGGCGATCAGCGTCAGCAGGAACGCGGTCCCGAGCGCGAAGCGCGTGAAGACGAGTGGGATCGGAGAGATCTCGGAGAGAGCGGAGCGCGTTGCGACGAAGGAGATTCCCCACAGGGTGACCGCGGCCAGGGCGGCCAGGCGTGGCAGCATCTCTCTCCAAAGTGGCAAGTGGAGACCTGACCCCCAATGTGGCAAGTGGAGACCTGACCCTGCATTCTAAGCGCGAGAATTGCAGGGCGGCTCGGTGGGGAGGCACATGAGCGAGGCGACCCCGCCAAAAAAGTCGTTGCGGCGCCGGATCACGCAGGTCCTCGCCATGGTGATCACGATCGCCTTCCCCTTTCTGGTCATCACGCTCTTGCCCGTCGGCCGCGTGGTCGCGAAGCTCGATCAGCTCCTCGATCGGCTCGGACCTCTCGCGATCATTTCCTTCGTCGTTCTGTACGTCCTCGATGCGCTTGTCCTCGGACCGGCCTGGCTCTTCGCGCTGGTGGCGGGACTGGCGTTCGGCCTCGGGCGCGGCATTGCAGTCGTCTGGATCGCGGCGATGCTGGGTGCCGCGGCGGGCTTTCTTATCGCGCGCTACGTCGCGCGGCACCGCGTCGAGAAGCTCGCGAAAAAGAACGACAAGTTCGGAGCGGTGGACCGCGCGATCGAGAAGAACGGCTGGAAGGTCGTCCTGCTCCTGCGAAGCTCGCCGCTTCTCCCCTACACGGTCTCCAACTACCTCTACGGGCTGGCGGCGATCCGCTTCGTACCGTATTTGATCGCGAGCGGGCTCGGAATGATCCCGATGATTGCCGTCTACGTATCGATCGGGGCGGCCGGACGGGAGGCAGCGCTTGCAGCGGCCGGCGGCGGCCACCACCAGTCGGTCGTCGAGTGGATCGTCCTCGGCGTCGGTCTCCTTTTCACGATCGCCGCGGCGCTTCTGATCGCGCGCGCGGCAAAGCGCGAGCTCGCGGCCATGCGGATCGAAAGACAGGGAGCGCCGCCCCTGCCGACATAAGATCGATACGGCACTCATTTTTTGGAGGTTTCCATGAAGCGGAAGATCGGACTCTCTCTTCTGGCCTTGTCGGCCCTTGCGGGCGGTTTCGCGGCGGCGGACTCGATTCGGAAAGATCCGACCTGGTGGGACAAGTACCAATTCCTGTTGAAGAACAGCTCTGATGCGAGCCCCGGCGGGATTTCCTCGCTCGCGGTGGGGGCGAACGTGGACATCTCGAACGAGTGCGGACCGCAGAGCGAGACGTTCATCACCATCAACCCTTCGAACCCGTCGAACCTCGCCGCGGGCTCGAACGAGATCTTCCGAGACCCGATGCGCGGCTACTACTCTTTCGACGGCGGCGCGACGTGGGGAGGCGTCGACCTGCCTCTCCCGACCCCCATCGGTACGAACGGGACCGATTTCGGGTCCGACCCGTCGCTCGCCTTCGATACGCAGGGAAACGTCTACTACGGCTACATCGTCGTCTTCTTCGGAAACGGGAACGGCATCAATGGCACGGCGGTGGCCGTCGCCAAGTCGAGTGACGGCGGCCAGACCTACCCGGACGTCACGTATTTCTCCTTCCAGGGCGGCGAGAACCACTTCAACGACAAGCCGATCGTCGCCGTGGACACGAATCCGGACAGCCCGTTCCGCGACAACGTCTACCTCGCATGGGACGCGGCGCTCGGCGGCTCGTCGAGCGGCGGGCTCCGGTTCGCCCGCTCTTCCGACGGAGGCGCGACGTTCACCGTGACCCGCGTCGACAACCCGAGGGGACAGGGGAACCTGATCGGCGCAGATCCTTTCGTCGGGCCGAACGGCGAGGTCTACGTCGCGTGGAACGACTACCGGGGGAACACGATCGGGTTCAACCGCTCTGTCGACGGCGGCGCGACGTGGGGCCCGCCGAGCATCATCGCCTCGAAATCGATTCCCTTCGAGATCCGGATCCCCGCGGAGTCCTTCCGCGGCGCGCTCGTCTATCCCGCCTGTGACGCGGACCGCTCGAGCGGGCCGGACCGCGGGCGCCTCTCCTGTTCGTGGATGGACCTGACGGAAGCGGGCACTACCGACATCCTCTCCGCGTATTCGGACGACCTGGGCGCGACGTGGTCGAGCCCCGCTCCAGTCACCGACCCGCTCTCGACCGACGCCGACCGGTTCAACCACTGGCTGTCGGTCGATCCCGTGACCGGTGGAGTCCACGTGTCCTTCTACGACACCCGCAACGATACGACCGGCGAGCGCTTTCAGACCGACGAGTACCTGACGAGCTCCTCGGACGGCGGCGTCACGTTTACTCCGAACGTCCGCGTCTCGACCGAGAGCTCGAACGAGCACGACTGCGACGGGACCTTCCCCTGCCAAGGGATCAACTATGGGAACCAGCAGGGGGATTACGAGGGACTGGTCTCCTACGGCGGCGTGTCGTATCCGATCTGGACGGACAGCCGTCGGCAGCTCGATCCGGCGACCGGCTGCCGTCGGCCGTACTTGATGGAGGAGGTTTTCACCGCCGCGGTGGAGTGAATCCGCGAATCCGGGGGCTTACGCGGCGTTCGACTTGGCCCAGGTCGCCTGACGTTCGATCACCACGTTGTGCGACCCCCAGAAGAGCATGTCGAGCGAGTAGCGTCCGGGCCCGGTCGCGATGAGCCCGATCATGAGCGCGAGGTAGACGAGCGGCAGCTCGAAGGACCCGCCGGCGGGATTCACGAACTTGTCGCCCCTCGGCAGGTGCACGAGCGCCAGCGCGAAGATCATGTCGACCGCGATCAGTCCGGCCGCGATGGGCGTCAGGAATCCGACGAGGAGCGCGATCCCACCCCCGAACTCGGCGACCGCGGCCGCGAGCTGCAGGATCGGGCTCACCTTGTTGCCCATCCAGTGCATCGGGTTCTGGATCTTGGGAAGGCCGTGGAGGATGAAGGCGGTCCCGACGACCAGGCGCAGAACGAGCAATCCCAGGCTCTGCCAGGCCGACCAGGGGAACGAGTAGAGATGGAGCATCGGTCACCTCCCTTCCGAGCGGACGGGCTTCGCGAGGGCGGGAAGGCCGTCGGCCTACGGTTCCGCAAGCCCGGTGCCAGAGCGCGGAAATTCGCAACCATTTGCCGCCGTTTACGTTAAAGATTCGTAATGTCGCGGGGACAGGCCCTGCGGGCCTGCACCCGCTGCAGTGCAAAGCCGGAGCCGCGATTCCGATGCACCCGAGAACGATCCTGGCCGTGGCCCTTCTGGCGAGTCTGGCGCTCTTTCCACAGTGCGCGACTCGCTCCCGCGATGCGGCTCGATCCTCCCCGAAGGCGACGGTCCAGGAATCCGAAACGGCTCCTCCGTATGCCGAAATGGCGGCTTCGGCGTTGCCGGAGCAGGCCTCGAAATCCGCTGCGGCGGAAGGTCCGGCTGTCTCCGCTGCCGCCGAGCCTGCGGCTGCCGCTCAACCCCAGCAAGCCGATCCCTTCCGGACGACCGTACGCCCCATTCTCTCGAAGCGCTGCGGCGCCTGCCACGATCCGGGAGGGAAGATGTACGCCCGGCTGCCGTTCGACGAACCGAAGGTTGTCGCGTCTCATTCGGAGGGAGTGCTGCGCCGTTTGAA
>WNGA01019711.1_pt1 | contig 11230 bp, 8 predicted proteins | sample 5400061 | NCBI WGS metagenome assembly WNGA01 (sample SAMN13153366, study PRJNA577476) | soil metagenome | isolation source: 100 cm soil or saprolite under grassland replicate 2 | place: USA:California | collected 2016-06-15
CTGTACCGGCGCGGCCGGCGCCGTTGCGGCGCCTGCCATCGCGGCGAGCGTCGGCTCTGCTGCGCTGGCGCAGCAGGCGCCTACCGGCGCGGCGCCCGGCCGGCCGATCCTCATCAAGGGCGGCTGCGTGCTCTCGCTCGATCACGCGGTCGGCGACTTCGAGCAGGCGGACGTCCTGGTCGAGGGCGCCAGGATTTCCGCGGTGCGGCCGAACATCAGCGCGCCCGATGCGGAGGTCATCGACGGCTCGAACACGATCGTGATGCCCGGCTTCGTCGATACCCACCGGCATATGTGGCAGGGGATCCTGCGCAACGTGCTCCCCGACGGCTCGCTCGAAGACTACCGCAACCTCGTGCAGCGAACCTTCGGTTCCAAATACACGCCGGACGACGTGTACGCCGGCGATCTGTTCAGCGCGCTCGGCGCGATCGACACCGGCGTCACCTGCGTCCTCGACTGGTCGCACATCCACAACACGCCGGACCACACCGACGCCGCCATCAAGGGCTTGCGGGAATCGGGCGTGCGCGCCGTGTTCGCCTACGGCAACGCGCAGAACGAGACCGGCCGTTTCTGGGAGGCGACCGCGAGCAAGTACCCGGACGACATCGGGCGGCTGCGCAAGCAATATTTCTCCAGCGACGACCAGCTCACGACGCTCTTCATGGCGGCTCCGTTCGCCGCCCCGGAGCACGTCCTTCGGGCCTTCAAGGCGGCGCGCGACGTGGAGGCGCGGATCACCATCCATGTCGGCGTCGGCGAGTTCGGCCGCAACGCCCTTCTGGAGAAGCTCAACGCGGAAAAGGCGCTGCGATCGGACACGACCTACATCCATTGCTGCACCCTGAACGACACCGAATGGAAGCTGATCAAGGATACCGGCGGTACCATCTCGATCGCGAGCTACGTCGAGACGCTGATGGGGCACGGCAACCCTCCGATCCAGAAGGCGATCGATACCGGCATCCGGCCGAGCCTCAGCGTCGACGTCGAGACCTCGGTGCCGAACGACTTCTTCCACCAGATGCGCACGGTTTTCTCGCTGCAGAAGAACGAAGTCTGGGCGAAGCGGCTCGCCGGCGACAAGAATCCGCCGAAGTTCCTCACCGTGCGCGAGGTGCTGGAGTTCGCCACCATCGAAGGCGCGCGCGCGAACGGCCTCGAACGCAAGATCGGCACGCTCACTCCCGGCAAGGAGGCGGACATCATCCTGTTGCGCACCGACCGCCTCAACGTCATGCCGATGAACAACGCGGTCGGCGCGGTGGTCACCAGCATGGGTCCGGCGAACGTCGACACCGTGCTGATCGCCGGCAAGGTGATGAAGCGCGCCGGCCAGCTGGTCGGCGTCGACTTCGCGCGGCTCACCCGGCTCGGCAACGAGGCGCGCGAGCGCCTGTTCTCCAACGCGAAGGTGCCACCCTCGCGCGTGTGACGGGAGCGCGTCTTGTCGACGCGGTGGTGCGGTCCGGGCGATGGGGCGAGCGTCGCCCGGGCTCTTTGACGCGTTCAGTCTTGCGCCGAATGTTTTTGTTTACGCCATGCGGTTCCTGCTTTAATTGCTCCTGCTCGATGGAACATCGGCGAACGGGGGCGGGAAGCCGGTGAGCCGCTGACTTGGAACATCGTTTAGGAGGAGCCGCCATGAGACACTTGCGGAGTTTGTCGGTGGCCATCGTCGCCGTCCTGGCGGCGAGTTTCGCCATGCTCGCCGCGACGTCGGCGCAAAACTATCCGACCCAGCGGGTCACGATCGTGGTGCCATTCGGCGCCGGCAGCGTCACCGACATCATGGCGCGCATCATCGCCGACGAGGCGAGCAAGCGCTGGGGCCAGCAGGTCATCGTCGAGAACCGGCCCGGGCTCGCAGGGACCGCCGGCGTGGCCAAGGCCGCGCCGGACGGCTACACTTTGATGCTCACCTCGAACGGCCACACGGTCGCCGGCCTCGTGAACAAGAATCCGCCGTTCGACCCGGTCAAGGATTTTTCCGGCATCACCCGCGTCAGCTCGGTGCCGCTCTATCTGATCGTCACGCCGGAGCTTCCCGCCAAGACCCTGAAGGAAGTCATCGACCTTGCAAAGGCGAAGCCGGGAACGCTCAATTTCTCCTCACCCGGCCTCGCCAGCACGACGTTCATCGCCGGGGCTCACTTCAGGAAGGCTGCGGGGATCGACATCGTGCACGTGCCGTTCAAGAGCGCGCCCGACGCGGTAACGGCCGTGGTCCGCGGCGACGCGCAGATGTATTTCGCGCCGGTCAATCTATCGAAGGAGCTGGGCGAGGCCGGAAAGGTGCGCGCGATCGCGTCGGTCACCGCCGCCCGCATCCCGGACCTGCCGAACGTCCCGACGTTCAAGGAAGCCGGCCTGGATTTGGTGTATGATTCCTGGTTCGGGCTGATGGCGCCCGCCGGGGTGCCGCGCGACATCATCAACAAGATCAACAGCGACGTCGTGGCGATCCTGAAATCCCCCGACGTGAATGCGAGGGTCAAGGCGCAGTACGCCGTCGTGGTTACCGATACGGCGGAGCAATTCGACAAGACGATCCGCGACGAGACCGCCCACCTGACCGAGGTATTCAAGGAGGTGGGCGTCACCAACTGACTGTCGCGCGCGTCATCGAGAGCCCGCTCGACCTGGAGCGCATGAACCCGCACAACTGGCGCGGCTCGTGTCACGGCGGCGCGCAGAGCGCCGCGCAGCCGGCCAACATGCGGCCGGTGCCCGGTTGGGCCGCGCACCGCATGCCGATCCCCGGCCTCTACCAGACCGGCTCCACCACCCATCCGGGATCGCTCGTCATCTCGCAGCGGCCGACCGAATTCCTTTACTTCAGGTTTTGATCGTGACCGGCAGAGCGGCTCATTGTCTTTTTCTTTGTCTGTTCGCCGCCTCCGTGGCCGTCGGAATTCTCGCGGGAAGCGTCGGCCAGATGACGCTGGACAATCTGCATTGCCGGTCGAGCAGTTATGGCGACGGCAATTTTCTGGCCTATTGCCGCAGCAAGCTGTACGGCGATTATGAGCATGGCGCCATTTATTACGGACTTGAGCCCGTAGCGATGGCCAGCATCCGAAAGGCGCAAGTTATTTTTCTGGGTAGCAGCAAGACGCAAGCGGGTTTTTCCAGCCGAGCGGTGAGGGACTACTTCGGCGGCCGCAATATCCGGTTTTTCATCATGGGATTTGGCTATGGAGAGGCAAGCCCGTTCGCCCTGGCGATATTGAAGAAATGGCAGGTCTCGCCGAAGGTTGTGATCGTCAACGCCGACCCCTTCCGTTCACCACGCCGTCTGCTCGGTTGCGCGGTGTCCGGAAGCCGAACCGTCCATATTCCGATCAGCAAAGGATGGTCAGTGGAATTGGATCGGACCATATGTTGCGGATCGATCGGTCGCCATCGATCGCTCGGTGCAGCAGAAGATGACCCCTGAGGCGCTTTCGAAGGCGGCAGATTTGGGAGAGAAATTTCTCGACGCCATCGGGCTCGATAGACGCTGCGTCGTCTTGACCGGGATTCCTACTTCGGACGTGGACGCCACGGGAATTGCGGAAATCCTGGCGACGGCCTTGCGGACAAGATCGATTTTTCCGCCGATGGATGGATTGAGTACGATCGAAGGTTCGCATCTTAATCTGGCCAGCGCGGAACGCTGGTCTGGTCAGTTTGTCGAAGCGCTGTCACCGATACTGCAGGAATGCATTCCGCCGAACGTCGCTCGGGAGTAGCATCCGGCGCCGTCTCGCAGCGGGGGGCTGGGGGGTCTTGTTCGCCCCGTTGCTCGAATTGCCGTCGACCGCGTTGTTCAGGTACGACTTGATGACGCTGCTGTTGACTTGGCTGAAGCCGATCCCGTTCTGCGTCACCATCGAGGTGCCGATGGTGACGAGTGCTGGCGCAGTGACGGGAAACACTGTTATTATCAGGTGGAACAACGGGTCGCCATGGCTCGATGCCAGTGCCGAGTTATTGGTGAAGTTCTTGCATGCACTCAATTGCCATCATAGGCCAATCGAACGCGCAGAACTTACGTGATGTCGTAGTGAACGGGCTCACGCCGGCAGCGAACACCTTCATGCTCGATCAGGGGGTCTGGGTTCCCCCCGTCAACAGTTTGATCGCCTTCGCAAACGAATTAATTTTTCACACCGGGAAACCCGTATACATCATTCCAAATGCCGTAGTTGGCACGCTGATTGCGGAGACAATCAACTCGCTGGGCAACTCGGCATGGTGGCTCAATAAGACCGACCCGAACTCACCGCTTCGAAAGTTTTTGGCGACGCTGACCGGCAACGTCGATCTCCAAGCGATGTGGTGGATACAGGGCGAGACGGAGGCGACCAACGGAGCAACCAAGGAAAAATACGTTTCCGCCCTACTCGAGCTCCACTCGATCGTTGCCGGAGCGATCGGCAAGACACCCGATAAATTGCCGTTCATGATCTCGCCGATCGGGGCTGCGGCCGCTCTTCCTTATGGGCGCTTCGTCACTGCGGCTCAATATTCGGTCGAGAAGTTTCCCGGCATGTTCGTCGGTCCGGAATATTGGGATCTGCCAACAGATTCAACTGGCATTCATCTCACAGGTTCCGGTTACGTATCGCTTGCGACGCGCGGCGGAAAGGCCCTCGCCAAGATTCTCTACCCGAACCGGCTGCAACAGGCAATTTGGTCGGCAAATCTGACCGCTAATAGCGCGGGTTGGGATGGTTATTCGCTACGGCAATTGATCACCAATATCGACTGCGGCGGCACCGTCCTGCGGGTCATATTCAAGGCGCCGAGTGCAGGTCAAGTATCGCGGGCCGATCATTGCTCGATTGGCATTCTCGGCAGCGCAACTTTTCCGAACATGATGACCAGCCCGCCGATCGAGTTGAAGTTCAGGGGTGTGAGCGGCTTCAATCTTGCGCCCGGCACGAGCATAACGAGCGATTGGATTGAAATGCCGTTCGCCCCCACCGATGCGATCGTGATCGATGTGGATTTCAGCGCGAGTGGCGCGGATGCCGCGCAATCGACTTCCATCAGCAATGGGCAGACGGCCTTTAAGGCCGCCGCAGCCAATTGGAACAACGCAAGCGTGTCCGGTTATCTAGCGTCGGGAAGTCTCGCGGTCGCGGTCAGTCGAATAGAGATTCCAGGATGACAGGCGGTCTTCGAGATCGCGCCGGCAAAGGTCTTGCACGGTGCCGTGCGGGCCGCACGGATTGACGTCGTCGCCCCTTCCCGGAGACCCAGGTGCGCGGCGCCTGGGCGTGCGCCGGATCGGAGCTTGTCCCGTTCTCCACCGTGATTTCGGTAACCACCCTTAAGAAACCGGATGCTCCCGCCAGAGCGGAAGAATCCCGGTTTATTGTGATCCTTTGTGTACGTGGCTCGTCGCCTTTAAGAGCTAGCTCCGTCCACCAGATCCTGCCGACCTCACAGCGGCGGCACGGTCGGGGCTGTTGCCGCCCCTTGGCTCGTATTGTTGTCGACCGGGTTGTTGACGTACGACCTGATTTGTCCGCTGTTGATCTGGCTGAATCCGGTGCCGTTCGCCGTCACCATCGTAGTGCCGATGAAGATCTTCGCGTTCGCCCCGTCTGCCTGGATGCCGGCCCCGCCGTTGAGGTTCGCCGACGAGCGCTGAATATCGAGCAGCACCGCTGCCCCGCCGCCGGGCACCGTGGCGTTGAAACCATTGGTGCCGTTCGCGCTCGCCAGGCTGTCCTGCACGCCGACGAAGACGGTTCCGCTGCCGGTTCCGGCTGCTCTGAATCCTTCCCCGTTCTGCACCATCTGGACGCGTTGCAGCGTGACCAGGGAGGAGCCGGCGCCGGGATCGATCAGGATGCCCAGCCCGTTTTGGGAAAGGACGGTGTCGGTCACGAACAGGTTGCCGCCGGCGCTCGGGACGTGCCGGATTCCCTGCGCGGTGCCGGCTTGGAAACCGAAGATTTTGCACCGTTCAATCTGCACGTTGGCGGCATTGACGACGTTTACCCCGATTATCCCCGTCCCCCCACCCTCGATAGCCAGGCCCCGCAGGATGACGGTGATGCCGGCCCCATTGATGTTGATGCCGTTGGTGCCGGCGGCCAGAATTCCCACGAACGTTCCGGTGCAGTCGATGGTGATCGACTTGGTGATGGTGACGGCGCCGGCAGCGTTGGCATCGAGGCAGTTGATGATGCCGCCGGGATCGGTCTTCGAGATGGCGCCCCCGAAGGTCTTGCACGGCGCCGTTCGGCTGCACGGATTGATGTCGTCGCCCACCCCCGAAATCCAGGTGCGCGTCGCGGCGTGCGCCGGATCGGAATTCAGCATCGGCACGCAGATGAGGCTGAGGGCAGCAAGCAGCAGCGAGGTTCTCATGGCCTTTCCTCCTGTGTTTCCAGTTCGGGTTGGGTTCTCGTGCGGACAACTCCTGACCCAAGAGCAGCCATCAGGCATTTGCGTTGCTTCGGAGCGAAGTCGTTGAACGAACGACAATTGCGTGCGTCGGATGTCAGGTTATGTGATGCATTTCAGTGGCGCAATGATTGAGCAATGCGAAAATTCTACTGCATCGAGCGGTTGGCAAACCGTTGTAGAGTGGGCGACGACGCCGAAGAACCTTTCAAAGTGAGTACGGCCCGTACGCGCCGTTACCCACCTGTCAGCTTCGACGTGAACGGAAATCCGCTATGAGCGAAGTGGCAAGGCGAAAAGCGATGCTCGGACGAAAATTAAGCGCAGACAGTGAGAAATCCGGACCAGTTGGAATCCGGATAAATCGTGCGGGTTCGCTTGCGCCCCCCCACTTGATCCGGGGCGGGGACGACGCAAAGGGCGAAGATCTCTAAAAGCATTCGGGATGCTCCCGCCGGTGGCGGAAGCATCCCGTGTCGTTGTCATCCTTTTCGCGTACGTGGTGCGTGAGGGTTAAGAGTTCCGTCCACTTGCTGCCGGATCACATCTGGCCAAGCGTCGGGCCCGTCGCCGACCCGTTGCTCGTGTTGTTGTCGACGGTGTTGTTGCCGTACGACCTGATGACTCCGCCCCCGGTCTGGCTGAACCCGGTGCCGTTCGCCGTCACCATCGAGGTGCCGATGAAAACGGTCGCTCCGGCGCCCCCGTCGGCCTGGATACCAGCGCCGCCATTGAGATTCGACGATGAGCGCTGAATGTCGAGCGTCACCGCCGCCCCCTGGCCGGTCGTGGCAATGAAACCGTTGGTCCCGTTGCTGCTTGCGAGACTGTCCTGTATGTTGGCCCAGACGACTCCGCCCCCCACTCCGGTCGCTCTGAATCCCTCGCCGTTTTGCACCATTTGGACTCGTTGCAGCGTGACCAGGGAGGAAGCCGCGCCGGGATCGACCTGGATCCCCAGGCCGTTTTGCGTAAGGACGGTGTCGGTCACGAACAGGTTGCCGCCGCCGACCGGGACGTGGCGGATTCCCTGGGAGGGGCCGCTCTGGAACCCGAAGATCTTGCACTTCTCGATGTGCAGGCTGGCGGATTCGATGTTCTGGACCCCCATCGTCCCGCTCCCAACTCCCTCGATGGAAAGACCGCGGAGGATCACGACGATACCCGTGCCGCGGACGGTGACGCCAAAGGTACCGGCGGCCAGAATTCCCGCTTGAGTTGCGGTGCAGTCGATGGTGATCGACTTGGTGATGGTGACCGAGCCGAACCCGCCCGGATCCAGGCAGTTGATGATACCGCTGGTGGCGGTCTTCGAGATCGCGCCGGCGAAGGTCTTGCACGGTGCCGTGCGGCTGCACGGGTTGACATCATCGCCCACGCCGGAGACCCAGGTCCGCGTCGCCTGCGCGTGCGCCGGATCGGACATCAGCACCGGCAGACATACGGCGCCGATCGCAACAAGCAGCGGCGAAATCTTCATAATCCTTCCTCCTGTTGTCCACGTTTGGTCGTACGGGCACCCCTGACCCGGGAGCGCCAACTTCGATTCGGCCGTATTTTTGCGGGAGAGGGCCTTGTCCTTGGCTGACGGTAGTACAACCTTACATCCATTTCGGCTGCTGTACTAGTTTTCAGCTATGAAATGGCGCTCGCACGGATCGGTTCTTCCGCATCGGTCGCCCGACGTGGATACCGCCGTCGCGGCCGGCCCGGGTTGCCTGAAGTCCCTGCCTGGACCAAATCCGCGTATATTACAAGCGATTTAAGCGGGCAGTGCCCCCCGGCACGAGCAATTGCGCTTGGTCTCTTGATCGCCGGGGAGCGTCGGCTGGAAGGCGGTTCGGAAAAATCTTGCACGCCGCGTGCTTCGCGGGCGGCCAATAATGAGGGCACGGAAGCGTCCGGATGCTCCCGCCGCGCGGCGGGAGCATCCCCTTGGGTCTTAACCGCCCTCGCGCGACTCACGCGAGGGCGAGGACACCTCGCTCGTCACAGCGGAGGCACGGTCGGGGGAGTTGCCGCCCCTTGGGTCGTGTTGTTGTCGACCGGGTTGTTGACGTACGACCGGATCTGTCCGCTGTTGATCTGGCTGAAGCCGGTGCCGTTCGCCGTCACCATGGTGCTGCCGATGAAGACCTTCGCGTTGGCTCCGTCGGCCTGGATGCCGGCCCCGCCGTTGAGGTTCGACGAGGAGCGCTGAATATCGATCAGCACCGCCGCCCCTTGGGCGGGCACCGTGGCGTTGAAACCATTGGTGCCGTTCGCGCTCGCCAGGCTGTCCTGCACGCCGACGAAGACGGCTCCGCTGCCGGTTCCGGCGGCCCTGAACCCTTCCCCGTTCTGCACCATTTGGACTCGTTGCAGCGTGACCAGGGAGGAGCCGGCGCCGGGATCGACAAGGATGCCCAGGCCGTTTTGGGAAAGGACGGTGTCGGTGACGAACAGGTTTCCGCCGGCGCTCGGGACGTGCCGGATTCCCTGCGCGGTGCCGCTCTGGAATCCGAAGATCTTGCACTTCTCGACTTGCAGGCTGGCGGATTGGATGTTGTTGATCCCGATCAGCCCGGTCCCGACGCCCTCGATGGCAAGACCGCGGAGGATGACGACGATACCCTGACCGTTGACGTTGATGCCGTTGGTAAGGGCGGCCAGCACGCCGGCGAAGGTCGCGGTGCAGTCGATGGTGATCGACTTGGTGATGGTGACCGCGCCGAACCCGCCGGGATCGAGGCAGTTGATGATGCCGCCGGTGGCGGTCTTCGAGATTGCGCCGGCAAAGGTCTTGCACGGGGCCGTGCGGCTGCACGGATTGGCATCGTCGCCCACGCCCGAGACCCAGGTTCGCGTCGCCTGGGCGTGCGCCGGACCGGAACTCAGCATCGGCACACAGACGAAACCGACAGCGGCAAGCAGCAGCGAGGTTCTCATGAGCTTCCTCCTGTTTTGTTCGACTTGGAAGTTGGTCGTGCAGAATCTCCCATCCCCTTAGAACGCCGACTTGGTTTCACGCTGTACTTTCTTGCTTCGGAGAGACGGTCTCCTTGCGGCGACGACGAACAGTTGTACAAGACTATTTCCGGTTGATGTCACCGTGTGTTTCATGAACGAAACGAAACGATCGATAGTTGCGCGCTATCGCTGTCGTTGGATTGTCGAGTGCGACCTGCCGCAGCATCGTTTTCAATCATTTCAGGCCTTTGAAAGAATTAGATCGCATGCGAGTCGATCCAACCCCCCGTCGACGAAGCGATTGCCATGCTGAGCATGCGAGGCATTGCGATAATTTGTCACTGTGGGAGGCGAAGGCATTGCCGCAACCGATGATGGCGGTTTCTTCAAGGTGCCCGCCATTTGGAAGTGCCGATCGGACACGCATGGGCCGAGTGGGCTCGAGGTTGAGGCTCGTCGCGCTGTTTGGTTGGCGTGCCGACGGGTTAAGGTTCAATCGACACGTTTTTTTTGCGCCGCCCGATCAACCCGGCGCGCGTGGAGAGGGTGAGAAATCCGGGCTGGGCGAAATCACGGGCGGCATCAAGGCTTCAGCGTGCTGGAAGGAAACGAGGCGCTGCTGCAGGGCTGCGCCAGCGATCCGACGATGTATTACAACGTGACTGCGGCGAACCAGCTCAACGGCGTGTTCGCCATGGTCGCCAAGGAACTGACGCAAACCCGTATCGCCAGGTAAAAGCGGACAGTTCGGCGCTGCCGGCGGATCGCGCGGGATCGTCCTTATCTTCACCCTCTCGCGCCGCTTGGGACCGCAGCCTTCGCCAACGGCCGGCGCAGAGCGGACGGTGCCGCTGGCCTCTCCGCGGGCTCGCGCGGCGGAATTCGGCACCCTATCTTGAGGCGAGATCGAGGACCGGCGGATTGCGGCGCCAGCCATGAACGGCGCGCCTGACTAGCATGCCGCTGGGCCGATTGACTTCGCGGGCAGTCTCCCCAACCCTTTGTAGTTGCACGCAGATTCGGTTCAAGCCGGCGACGCGGCAAAATCACCGGCCTTCATTGCGCCGTGCGGTCGCAAGAGCTACAAGGGCGCGGGGCGCGCGCCGACCAGCCGACCAGGACGAGACGAGAGGCCGATGAGCGTGTCGACCGAGCAAAAGCGCAAGGAAGGCGGCCTTGCCGAGACGCTGCGCGTGATCTTCCACGCGCTGATCATCGCGCTCGTCATTCGAACCTTTCTGTTCCAGCCGTTCAACATCCCCTCCGGCTCGATGAAGGCGACCCTGCTCATCGGCGACTACCTGTTCGTGTCGAAATACTCGTACGGCTACAGTCATTATTCGCTGCCGTTCTCGCCTCCCCTGTTCTCCGGCCGCATCTGGGGGGCCGAACCGAACCGCGGCGACGTCGCGGTGTTCCGGCTGCCGAAGGACGACTCCACCGACTACATCAAGCGCGTCATCGGGCTGCCGGGCGACCAGATCCAGATGATCGGCGGGGTGCTGCACATCAACGGGCAACCGGTGAAGCGCGAGCGCATCGAAGATTTCATCGACGACGATGGCGGGCGGGCCACGCGGGTGAAGCGCTGGCGCGAGACGCTGCCGAACGGCGTGAGCTATACCACGCTCGATATGGTCGAGAACGGCTACTACGACAACACGCCGGTCTATGCCGTTCCGCGCGGGCATTTTTTCATGATGGGCGACAACCGCGACAATTCGACCGACAGCCGCGTGCTCAGCCAGGTCGGCTACGTGCCGTTCGAGAACATCGTCGGCCGCGCCCAGATCATCTTCTTCTCCGTCGGCGAAGGCGAACCCGCATGGCATGTGTGGGCGTGGCCTTGGGCGGTACGTTGGAGCCGACTGTT
>WNGA01011990.1_pt1 | contig 11229 bp, 13 predicted proteins | sample 5400061 | NCBI WGS metagenome assembly WNGA01 (sample SAMN13153366, study PRJNA577476) | soil metagenome | isolation source: 100 cm soil or saprolite under grassland replicate 2 | place: USA:California | collected 2016-06-15
CCTGGTCGCCGTGGCCGCGTTCCTGCTCTTCCGGCGGCCGGCCGACATGCGAATACCCGCTGCGCTGCCGTACGTCGTGCTCCCCGCGTTGTGGCTGTTCGAGCTGCACCGCTTTTCGATCCTCTGACCAGAAAGGACACGCCGTGACCGAATACCCCGCTCCGCCGCCGCCTCAGCAGCCCGTCGCGCCGCAGTCGACGAGCGGCGCAAGCGGCCCGCGCGCCGGCTTCTTCACCCGATTCGGTGCCTGGTTCGTCGACGCGCTCATCGTCGGCATCGTGGGCTTCGTCATCCGGCTCGCGATCGGGCCGGCTGCCGGTGGCTTGATCGGCCTCGTGCTCGGGGTCGCGTACTACGGCTACCTCGAGGGCAGCAACTCTGGGCAGACCATCGGCAAACGTGCGCTCGGCATTCGCGTCATCGACTTCAACACCGGCGGCCCGATCGGCTTCGGCCGGGCGGTGATCCGCTACTTCGGCAGGATCGTCTCGGCGATCCCGTGCCTCCTCGGCTTCTTCTGGATGATCTGGGACAAGGAGAAGCAGACCTGGCACGACAAGTTTGCGACCGACGTCGTCGTTCCGGTCAGCAGCTACCCCGTGAGCAGCTGGCCCAACTAAAGCGGACGTCGCGTGTCCAGACGCCGGCCGCGAGGCCGAAGCGCGTGTCGTTCGCGAGCGCGATCACCTCTTCCTCGCTCTCGAAGGGCAGCACGGTGAGCACGGGGCCGAAGACCTCGTCCTGCGCGATCCGCGCGTCGTTCCCGACGCCGTCGACGATCGTCGGGCTGTAGAAGAGCCCTTCGGGGAACGGGTCGACGGACGCCGCCTGCCCTCCCGCGACCACGCGCGCTCCGTCCTGCTCCATCGCGTCTCCTTCTTAGTCTGCTTCGTAGATCGCCGCGATGCGGCGGGCTCGATGTGGATAGCTCAGCACGTCGGTGGAGTCCACGAGCTGGTCGATCGCGCCGACCGGTGGCAGCGACCGCAGCCACGGGTCTGACAGGCGCTCGTAGCACGCGTCGGCGAAACGCTGCGACGCGAGGACGCGGAAGGGGCGGCTGTGGAAGAGCCGCACGGTCACGTCGAGCTCGTCGGTCAACCCGAGCGCGTTGTGGCGGCGCGCGACCTCCTCGAACGCGTGCACGAGCGCCGCCTCCCGCGCCGGAAAGTCTTCCGCGGCCAGCGCGGCCGCGAGCGGCGTGGCGAGCGTCTCGTGCGCGTCCAGCCGGCGGAACGCGCTGCCGAGCCACTTGCTGTACGTCGCGTAGCGCCGCTCGAGCAGGAAGCAAAGGCGCACGAGGTCGCGGACGAGGCGCGTGGCCACGATTCGAGACCCAAGATCGTCGCCGACCTCGGCGGCGCGGCCCACGAACGGCTCCTCCTGGCCGAGCCGGCGCCACTGACACGCCAGCAGCCACAGCCAGACCTCGTCGGGATACCACGCCAGTGCCGTCCGTAGGGGCGCGACCTCGCCGAGCCCGTCGTGGAAGACGTCGCCTGCGGTCACCTCGAGCAGGCTCTGCTGCGGCATCGTCAGCCACTCACGGAACGTCGGCGTGGGTCGCGGATCGAGACCGAGCTGCTGCTCGAGCCAGCGTGCGAGCGTCGTCACCTCGACGCGCTTCACGACCGGGTGCTCGTTCCAGCCGAAGCGCACCGGCCGGCCGCCGCAGGTTTCCGGCAGCCGCGCGTCGAGCAACTCGTCTAGCGCGTGCACGTCGCGTTCGCCGACGAACAGCTGGAGCCGCGGCCCCCAGCCGTGGTCGGTCGAGCGGTCAGTGTCGAAGCCGAGCACGTCGGAACCCCAGCCCAGCAGCGCAGCCGAGTGCGGGACGTCCGCAACGAGCGGCGCCACCACCTCGGCGTAGAAGCCGCGCGCGAGCTCGAGGCCGGGGACGAAGTCGCGGCTCATTCCAGCAGGTGGAGCGTCGGGTAGAGCTGCCGGAAGCGTTCGTAGCCGTCGTCGTACACGCGCTGCCACTCCGGATTCGGCTCGATGCGTTCGCGCACCCGGACGCACGCTGCCACGGCCTCGTCGGCGTCGCTCCAGAGACCGGCCCGCACGCCCGCAAGAAGTGCAGCGCCGTACGCGGCGCCCTCCTCCACGGCCGTCAGCTCGAGCGGGAGACCGAGCACCGACGCGACGATCTCCAGCCAGAGGCGGCTGCGCGCGCCTCCGCCGGACGCGCGGCCGACGAGCGCATCGACACCGAGGCCGCGAAGTAGCTCGAGCGAGTCCCGAAGGCCGTACGCGACGCCCTCGAGCAACGCGCGGACGAGCGCGCCACGGTCGTGTTCCAGGGACAGTCCTGTGAACGCGCCCCGCACATCCGGGTCCGCATGGGGCGTGCGCTCGCCGCTCAGGTAGGGCGCGAAGAGCAGGCCGTCAGCTCCCGGCGGCCAGAGGGCAGCCTCCTCCGTCAGCGTCGCGTAGTCCCCGCCGACGATCTCGAGCAGCCACCGCAGCGAGCCTGCCGCGGAGAGCATCACGCCCATCGCGTGCCAACACCCCGGCACCGCGTGGCAGAAGACGTGAGCGCGCGCGAGCGGATCGGCTGCAAAAGAGTCCAGCGCCGCGAAGACGACGCCGGACGTCCCGAGGACGACGGAGACCGGTCCGGGCGCCGCGATGCCGACGCCGAGCGCGCCGGCAGCCTGGTCGCCGGCTCCTGCGATCTCCGTCGACTCATACGCGGGCGGCAACCACTCGATCGGAACCTCGAGCGCGTCACACACCTCGTCGCTCCATTTGCGGTGCGCGACGTCGAACAGGAGCGTTCCGGACGCATCGGCGGCGTCGATCGCGTGCTCGCCCGTGAGTCGCAGCCGGACGTAGTCCTTCGGGAGCAGGATGTGCCGAATGCGCGCGTAGACGTCCGGCTCGTGCCGCCGGAGCCAGAGCAGCTTCGGCGCGGTGAAACCGGTGAGCGCGCGGTTCCCGGTCAGCTCGATCAGACGCGCGAGCCCCAGCCGCTCCTCGATCTCGACACACTCCGCAGCCGTGCGCTGGTCGTTCCAGAGGATCGCCGGCCGTAGGACGCTTTCGCCGCGGTCGAGCACGACGAGGCCGTGCATCTGCCCGGAGAGGCCGATCGACGCCGGCTCCACGCGCAGGTCGGCCAGCGCCGCCTCGCTCTCGCGCCACCAGTCCTCCGGATCTTGCTCGGCCCACCCGGGTCGCGGCGTCGACAGGGGGTAGCCGCGCTCCGAGCGCGCGACGACCTCGCCTTCTTCCGAGACGGCGATCGCCTTCACACCGGTCGTGCCGACATCGAGCCCGACGAGGGGCTTCACGCGCCGAGTGCGGCGTAGACCAGCTCATACGCGCGCACCGCGTCCTTCTCCGCCTGCGCCTGCCGCAGAGCCTCGTCGTCGATGCACGCGGCAACGGAGTCGATGAAGCGCCACTGCAGCACGCTGCGGCGCACCGCGGCGACGGCGTCTTCCGTGTAGGGATAGAGATCAAAGCCGAGCCGTTCGCCGTTCGTTCCGTATCCGGCCCGGCGCAGCTCGATCGCGAGCTCGAGCGTCTCCATGAACGCTGTCGTCCCGACCATGTTGTCGTCGTCGAACGTGCCCCAGCCCGAGTTCGCGTGCTGGTGGCCGAGGAGGCCTTCCGCGGCGAGCAGCGCCGCGTACTCGGCGAGGTTCTCGCCGTTCATGAGCAGGTGCTGCCAGTCCATGTTGACCTTGACGTTGTCGAAACCCTGCACGCGGAGCTTGTGAATCACGTGCAGCGTCATGCCGACGTTGCGCATGAGGATCTTCATCGCCGGTTCGGAGTTCTTGTGCTCGAGGAAGATCGTCACGTTCCGTTTGCGGGCGTGCTCGGCGGCCTGCCCGATGCCGTCGACGAACCACGCCCACGACTCCCGGTACGGCGTCTGGAACGGGTAGTTGTAGCCCTCGATCCCCGGCCAGATGATGAAGTGCGCGCCGAGCTCGCCCGCGAAGTCGATCGCCTCGCGCGTCCGCCGTAGCGCTTCTGCGCGCGTTGCCTCGTCGGGAGACACGAGGCCGCCCTTGCCGAAGCGCGGATCGAGGTGCAGCCCCGTCGCGAGGCAGTAGACGTCGTGGCCGTCGAGCGCGTCGCGCACCGCGTCGAGGTTGTCCGGCGAGAGCTCCTGCGGGAAGTGGAACTCGTACCCGTCGATGAGGTCCCCGAGCCCGTCGACGGCCCGGCGGACGCGCGCCGCCGTCGTCTCGTTCGCCCACTGCGGCTGGTACCCGCCGGGCACGAACCGCGTCGCCATGCTGCCGAACGCCCAGATGCCCAGTGACGTCTTCATCCCGCGCGCCGCATTCTAGGATCGCCGGGAATCGGTGCTTGCACCCCCGCCCCGTCTACGTCGTTCGTTCCGGCGCCGCTGGAGTTTGTGGCTCTGAGCCACTTGCGCCCGCGGCGCTCCGTTTTGCTCCCGGCGCCTGGGTTGGCCCAGCGCCCCTGGACTTTGTGGCTCTGAGCCACTTACGCCCGCGGCGCTCCGTTTTGCTCGTTCGCACCTTTGGTTCCGCGGCGCCAGGCGAGTTTGTAGCTCGGAGCCGCTTGGTCGCGCGGCCCCCGTTTTTGTTCTTGACGCCTTGAGTTTCGCGGCGCCGCTGGAGTTTGTGGCTCTGAGCCACTTGCTCCGTGGCGTCGCATCTTGCAGGTGGCGCCTCGGTATCCGCGGCGCCGTCAACGTGCATCGGCGGAGACGTCTCCGGAGCTGACGCGGATCCACGCAGCGGCACCCGCGGGGAGCCGATCCTCCTCGAGCGGCTCGCTCACCAGCAGCACCTCGCCGCCGGGCAGACCGAGCGGATCGCCGTCGAGGTTGACCGCGCAGATCACGCTGCCGCGCTCGAAGACCAGCGAGCCGTCGGGGCTGTCGCGCCACCCGAGCTCGCCCGTGAGCTCGGGACGGAGCGCGAGCGCGGCCCGGTAGAGCGCGAGCATCGACGCTTCGTCGGCATCCTGCACGGCCACGCTGAGAGCGCCGAAGGAGGCCGGCATCGGCAGCCACGACGTCCCGCTCGTGAATCCGAACGCGGGTGCCGCTTCGTCCCACGGCAACGGAACGCGGCAGCCGTCGCGGCCCTTCCGGAGGCCTCCGGTGCGCACGAAGATCGGGTCGTGCCGGTGTTCGTCCTCGAGCTCGCATTCCTCGAGGCCGAGCTCCTGCCCTGCATACAGGAACGCGGCTCCCGGCAGCGCGAGCAGGAGCAGCACCGCGGCGCGCGCACGGCGCGGGCCGTCGCGGCCGCCGCCGTACCGCGTCGGCAGCCGCGTCACGTCGTGGTTTTCGAGCACCCACGTCGCCGTCGCTCCCACATCGGCGAGCGCGGCGAGCGTTGCGTCGACGGCGGCTCGCATGGCCGCCGCGTCCCACGGCGCGAACAGCAGCGCGAAGTTGAACGCGAGGTGGAGCTCGTCCGCGCGAACGTACTGCGCGATCCGCCGCGGATCGGAGAAGACGACCTCGCCGATCAGCACCCGCTCGTCGGCGAAGGAGTCGGCGAGCGTGCGCCAGCTGCGGTACAGCGGATGTACCTCGGGCTGGTCGATGGCCGCCCGCCAGTCCGACGAGAACGCTGTGACGTGGAACGGCTCGCGCTCGTCCCGCAGCTCCGCGTCCTTGAACAGCGCATGCGCGACGTCGATACGGAAACCGTCGACGCCGCGCTCGAGCCAGAAGCGCAGGATCCGCTCGAAGTCGCGGCGGACCGTTTCGTTGTGCCAATCGAGGTCGGGCTGCCCCGGCGAGAAGAGGTGGAGGTAGTACTCGCCGCTTCGCTCGTCGAGCGTCCACGCGCGGCCGCCGAAGACGGAGGGCCAGTTGTTCGGTGGGCTCCCGTCACGACCCGGGCGGAACACGTAGCGCGAGCGGTCGGGATGGTCGGGGCGCGAGAGCGCGTTGCGGAACCAGGGATGCTCGCTCGAGGTGTGGTTCGGAACGATGTCGACGACGATGCGCAGCCCCAGCTCGTGCGCGTCGGCGACGAGCGCGTCGAAGTCGCCGAGTGTGCCGAAGCGCTGGTCGACGTCCGTATAGTCGGCGACGTCGTACCCGTGGTCGGCGTCGGGCGTCGGATAGAACGGCGTCAGCCAGATCGCGTCCACTCCCAGCTTGCGCAGGTACGTGAGGCGCGAGCGGACGCCGGGCAGGTCGCCGAGCCCGTCGCCGTTCGAGTCGGCGAAGCTGCGAACGTAGATCTCGTAGAAGACCGCGCTGCGCCACCACTCGGCGGGCTGTGGCTGTTCAGGCGAGGTCAAGGACCAGCAGCAGCGCTTCGTCGACGCTACGCATCTCGTCGAACGTGAGCTGTCCCAGCTGCTGCCCGAGCGCTCGCGCGTCGACGGCGCCGACCATCTCGCACATCACCCGCGTCTCGTCGTCGCCGATCGCGATCTCGGGATGAAAGGTCGCCGGCGGTGTGGATGCAGAGGTCGGACAGACGACGACGGTCGAAAGACTCAGCAGATCGTCGGCTTGGACGATGACGGCATACCTGCGCCCGTGCTGGACGTGCCCTCGGCGCCGCGGCAGGTTGATTTCGTGAATGTCACCGCGGACCACGCAGTTGCTCCATCAAGACCGCAACCTCGCGCGCTTCCCGGACGTACTCCGGATCGTTCGCGAGACGTCTCGCCTCGGCCGCGAGCCCGGACCGGCGCCGCTCTCGGTCCGCCGTCTCGGCAATCGCCTGGCGCGCCGCCTCAGAGCGGGTAATGCCGCGGCGTCGCGCGATCTCGTCGAGTGCCGCCATACCGTCCCGGCCAAGCCTGAGCGAGAGTGGATCCGAAGCAGCCACGTGGGCAGTGTAGCGTGAAATGCACTACAGGCGATCTAGGGCATCCCGCCACCACTCGTGATTGCGTTTCAGGGGTCGGAAGAGACACTTGCGAAAAGACAAGTCGGAGAATACACTTCGAGTATGACGCGGTTCACGATCGGCGGGCACCAGTTCGAGCTCGAGCACGCACTCGTCGAGGAGGCCGTCGGAGGAGTCCTACCGGATCCACTCCGGGATCACTACGTGATCCTCCGCGGCCGTCGCTATCCGCCTAAGCAGGTCATCGCCCGTGTCACCGGCCTCGATCGAGCCGACTTCACCACGCATCAGGCGCGGCGGATCCTGAAGCGGCTCGGGTTCGTCGCGGCTCGGACGACCCAGGACCGTGGCGCAGAACCGGGCCTTGCCCGCGGTCGAGGTCCGCACGGCGGCCGGCAGGCCGCGGCACTTGCGGCGTTTCGCGGGAAGTGGGTGGCGCTGGCGACGCCGACGGAGGTTCTCGTCGCGGCCGAGACACCGCAGGAGGTTCTCGCGTGGCTCGCGCGGCACGAACGCCGCGCCCCGTACGGCATGTTTCGCGTGCCGATCTCGGTCGCGGAGGCGGAGGGCACCGCGCCACTGTGAGGTTCGACTTCGTCGAGTTGCCGGGTGAGACAGCAAACCTCGTCCGGCCCGTCATTCCGGTTCAGGTCGAAGATCTCGAAGACGCGCCACAACTCTGCCTCGTCGACACCGGCGCGACGACGAATCGGTTCGGCAGTTGGATTGCGGAGGCGGCGGGAATCGACTTGACAGGAGCGCCGGAGTCCAGAGTCGTCGTCGGCGGCGTGTCGGCGACGGCACGTCACGCGCGTGCCGACCTGACGATCGCACGGCAGCGGTACGACGCTCCCGTGACGTTCTGCGACCCGTGGCCGTTCGCGTTCAACCTTCTCGGCCAGGAGGGATTTCTGCGCTTCTTCCGCGTCACGCTCTGTGCCGCCGAGTACTGGCTCGACGTCGATCCAGAAGCTGAAGTTCGCAGTGGTCGAAGGGCGAGCGCCGCGCGTTAATCGTCGGCAAGGTGAGCAGCGACCGCGTCCCCGACCTCGCTCGTGCTCGCGCTCCCGCCGATATCACGCATCCGGATGCCGTCGCGGCAGGCCGCCTCCAGCGCCTCCATCACGCGGCGCGCCGCGTCCGCCTCGCCGAGGTGCTCGAGCATCAGCGCCGCGCTCCAGATCGCGCCGGCGGGATTCGCGATTCCCTGGCCGGCGATGTCCGGGGCCGAGCCGTGCACGGGCTCGAAGATCGGCGGCGAGTCGGAGCCCGGCGCGACGCTCGCGCTCGCGGCCATGCCCATCCCTCCCTGCAGCACCGCGGCGAGGTCGGTGAGGATGTCGCCGAAGAGGTTCGCGGGATCGAGCTTCACGGCGACGGCGGCAGGCTGTTCCTCGCCAGCTGGGCGGAGTTGGCTCGCGCCTGGAGCTCGACGCGGGCGACGGCTTCGATCCGGTCCCGCTCGTGCGCGAGCCGTATCGCGGGATCGACGGGGCCGGGCGCTCGCCGACCTGGCGGACGCGGTCGACGACGGCCGGGCGCATCGCGCGAGCGCCGATCATGCTGCGCACGTGATCGAGGTGCTGACGGCGGTGGCGCGGGCGGGGGAGCAGGCGCGTCCGGTCGAGGTCGAGTCGGACTTCGAGCCACCCGAGCCGATGGAGTGGGCGCTCTGACCGCCGCGGCCGAGCTGCGTGCGTTCCGGGCGCCGGGTCGCGTGAACCTGATCGGTGAGCACACCGACTACAACGACGGCTTTGTCCTGCCGCTCGCGATCGATCTCGAGTGCGTCGTTCGAGCACGCCCGAGAGGCGACGGCACGGTGCACGCGCGCTCGATCGACGTCGAGGGGGAGATCGAGCTGCCCGCCGACGGGAGCGCGGAGCCGGCCCAGGTCCGGCTTGCGTGGGGGCGCTTCGTTGCCGCGGTGCTGCGGGTGCTCGCGGAGCGGGGTCGACAGCCCGTGGGCGCAGACCTCGTGATCTCGTCCACCGTCCCGATCGGCGCGGGACTGTCTTCCAGCGCCGCGCTCGAGGTGGCGCTGGCCCTCGCCCTGGCCGACGCAGCGAGCCTCGAGCTCGCGCCGCTCGAGCTCGCGCGCGCGTGCCGGGAGGCCGAACAGCTGGCGAGCGGAGTCCGCGGCGGGATGATGGACCAGCTCGCGTCGCTCACGGGTCGCCGGGGCTGTGCGCTGCTGATCGACTGCCGCAGCCTCGACGTGACGCCGATTCCGATTCCCCGTGAACTCGCCGTGCTCGTCGTCCATTCGGGTGTTTCGCGAACGCTCGCGGGCAGCGCGTACGACGAGCGGAGAGCCGAATGCGAGCGAATCGCGCGGCGGCTCGGCGTGGCCGCGCTTCGCGACGCAACGCCGGAGCAGGTGCGCGACGAGCCGCGGGCGCGTCACGTCGTCTCCGAGAATGCGCGCGTGCTCGCGGCCGCCCCCGCGCTCGCGGCCGGCGAGGGCGAGACCGTCGGCCGACTCCTCTTCGAGAGTCACGCGAGCCTGCGCGACGACTATGAGGTCTCGACCCCCGAGCTCGATGCCCTCGTCGCGGCGTTCGCGGAGTCGGGCGCGCTGGGCGCGCGACTGACGGGCGCCGGCTTCGGGGGCTGCGTCGTCGCGCTCGCGCGGCGCCACGAGGCCGAGCGGGTTCTCGCCGAGGCTGTCGAGCGCTACCAGGCGGAGACGGGGCGCGCGCCGCGGCCGTACCCGATCGAGGCAGCGGACGGAGCGGGAAGCATCGCAACCGACCTGGAAGGAGCAACGTGATCACGAAGGAAGAGCAGCGCGAGGCGCAGCGGTACGCGGCCGATCGCCTCGCGGAAGCCGGGGTCGTTCTCACGGACGACGACCGCGCGGCGATCGAGGTCGCGGATCTCGGCCTCGGCCGCCTGCGAGAGACGGGCGTCCAGCTCTTCGTCTACGTCAACACCGACCGCTACTGCGCGAAGGAGCTCGTCCTCTACCCGCGGCAGACGTGCGAAGCAGCCGGTCGCGCCGATCTCCCTGGCCGCGCGCTCGTTCTCGCGACCGTGCTCCGCCGCCATTGCGACGGCGGCACGGAAGCCCGTGCCGTCCCCGGCCTTCGCAGCCGCGGTCGCGTGCTCCAGGTCGCGGAGGAACGCCTCGGAGGAGCGCGTTGAGCCGGTTCGTCGTCTCGGTGCAGATGCGACTCAACGCCGCGGCGTACTCGGCCTTGTCGAGCTGGTTGCCTCCGTCACCGCACGCCCGCCGGCGAGAACGAGCAGCGCTGCCGCGATCACGGCCGTCAGTTTCGAGCGGACCACCTCACCTCTATCTCTATTGCGAGGCATTTCGTTACGCCGACGGCACGGCTGTACGATCGCCGGCGATGCCCGCGCCGCTCGTCGAGCACGCGCTTCCCGCCGGCCATCGCTGACGACCGCGCCGATGGAGCCCGCCTTTCAACCGTCGGCCGCTCGCGCGGCCGCGTATCCCCTCGAGCTGGCGCTCGCCCGTCTCCGCACCCGCGCCGGCCGCACGGCGGCGATCGCGCTCGGAATCGCAGTCGGGGCGGCGACGCTCGCCGTCGCCACGGGCGGCAGCGTCGCGGTGCAGGACCGCTCCGTCCAGCGCTCGTTTGCGGAGCTCACGCCGTCGGACCGCGCGGTTCAGGCGGTCTGGAGCGGCGTCCCCGCTCAGTCGGATCTCTCCGAGGCGGCGCTCAACCGTGCCGCGACTCAGACGATGCGCGAGGTGACGGGCGAGACGCCTGCCGTCGTGATGCTCTTCCGCGAGGCGAACTACGGCGACGCCGTGATCACGCTCGGCGCCGTCGACCGCCTCCGGCAGTGGGTCGTGCTGCGCAGCGGGCGATTGCCGCAATCCTGCAGCGCGTCCCGCTGCGAGCTGCTCCAGATCGGCGGCGCCGGACGCCTGCCGCATTCACCTCTGTTGAAGGTCGTCGGAAACGGCGTCCTGCGAGACGCCTCGCCGTTCGCGGCGTACTTCAGCGCGCGCCCTCGCGGCCAGACGCCGATCCTCGTCGCCAACGGCGTCACGGGACTGCGGCGACTCCCACTCCCCGACGCCGACCTGATCGCGCGCACGTACGGATGGATCGTCCCGATTACGCCGAGGTCGCTGCACGAATGGGAGCTCGACGCGTTCCGCGGCCGAGTCGACCGCGCCTCCTCGCAGCTCGGCGTCCGCAATGAGCTCTTCAGCATCACCGCACCGCTCGAGCGTCTCGGCGAGATCCACGACCGGGCGCGTATCGCCGGACGCCGGCTGCTGCTGGTCGGCGGCGACGTCGCGCTGTTGCTGTTCGGCTTCGTCGTCTTCGCAGCAACGCGGACGCGCCGCGACAGCGAGGCCGTGGAGCGGCGGCTGACGTGGTTGGGCGCACGCAGGTCCCACATCCTCCTCCTGACGCTCGCGGAAAGCGCC
>WNGA01011993.1_pt1 | contig 11226 bp, 10 predicted proteins | sample 5400061 | NCBI WGS metagenome assembly WNGA01 (sample SAMN13153366, study PRJNA577476) | soil metagenome | isolation source: 100 cm soil or saprolite under grassland replicate 2 | place: USA:California | collected 2016-06-15
GTGCCGGCGTCACCGGCACCGAAGATGATGACCCGCTCGGCATCCGGGCGGACCTGCCGGCGCCGGCTGCGATAGGCCCTGAGCACGAACCGCGCGGCAAGCAGCGTCGAGAGCGACATCGCCGTCGCGACGAACGGGGTGCTGCGTGGCACCAGCAGCGGCTGCGCGGAGAACGCCCAGATCGAGAGCGCGCCGCCGACGATCAGCGTCGTACCGGCGACCGCCTGCGCCTCCTCGAAGCTGCCGGCGACGTAACGGCCGCGGTAGATGCCCAGCAGCCAGCCCGAGCCGGACTGGGTGAGCACGGCCCCGACGGCGAGCGCCGTGGCGTTCCGCAGCTGGATCCGGTCCAGGGAGAAGTCGTACCTCGCCCAGACGGAGAAGAGGATGGCCGCGTACCACAGCGTGCCGTCGACCGGAAACCAGCGCAGCAACGGTGCCGCGCAGACGCGTCTCACTGTATCCACCCGTGTTCGCTCCCCGTATCCGCATCGACACTGTCGGTCACTGGCGGACGCGCCCTAGCGTAGCGCGAGTGTGATATATAGCAAACACAATGTGTTGCCGTGGTGTCGCACAGTGTCGCCACGACGGGGATGGGAGGCGGCCTCCGCGGTCTGCCGCCCGAGTGAGGAGCTGACGACCGACCGTGGACCTCCAGGACTACATCCGGGTGCTCCGCAAGCGATGGCGCATCGTCGGATCCGTGACCGTGCTGTGCCTGGCCGCCGCCGGTGTGCTGACGGTGGCCAGCGCACCCGTCTACGAGGCGCGGGCCCAGCTGTTCGTCTCGACGTCCGGCGGCGGGGACGCCAGCTCGCTGTTGCAGGGGAGCAGCTTCACCCAGCAGCGCGTCAAGTCGTACGCCGACATCGTGACCAGCCCGCAGGTCCTCGACCCGGTGATCAGCCAGCTGGACCTCGGCACTACCTCGGCCGAGCTCGCCGGCCGCATCACCGCGGAGGTTCCGCTCGACACCGTGCTGATCAACGTCACGGTTCGCGATGGATCCGCGCAGCGCTCGGCGGCGATCGCCGGCGCGGTCGCGTCGAAGTTCAGCCAGACGGTCGCCAGGCTCGAGCGGCCGGGTGCGAGCGGACCGGCTCCGGTGAAGGTCAGCGTGGTTCGCAAGCCCGCGGTCCCGTCCGCGCCGGTCTCACCGAGTCCGCTGCGAAACGCGGCCCTCGGGCTGGTCCTCGGTCTGCTCGCGGGCTTCGGACTCGGCCTGGTTCGCGACCTGCTCGACAAGAGCGTGAAGGGCGAGCGCGACATCCGCGCGTTCACCGACATTCCGGTCATCGGCGGCATCAGCTACGACGCCGACGCGCCGGCGCAGCCACTGATCGTGCACGCCGACCCGCACAGTCCGAGGGCGGAGGCGTTCCGGCAGCTTCGCACCAACCTGCGGTTCATCGACGTGGCGAACCATCCTCGGTCGATCGTGTTCACCTCGTCGGTGCCCGGGGAGGGCAAGAGCAGCATCACGGCCAACCTGGCCATCACCCTCGCCGCCGCCGGCTCCCGGACGGTGCTCGTCGAGGCAGACCTGCGACAGCCTCAGATCGCCGAGTACATGGGGCTGGAGAGCGCCGTCGGCCTCACCTCCGTCCTGGTCGGGCTGGCGCGTCTCGACGAGGCGCTGCAGCCGTGGGGGATGGGGCACGGCCTGGATGTGCTCGCCTGCGGGCTGATCCCGCCCAACCCGTCCGAGCTGCTCGGGTCGGCGGCGATGGTCGCCCTGCTGCGGCAGCTGGAGGCCCGGTACGACCACGTCATCATCGACTCGCCGCCCTTGCTGCCGGTGACCGATGCCGCGGTGCTCAGCAAGCTCACCGGCGGGGCGGTGATGGTGGTCGGTGCCGGCCGGGCCAACCGCGACCAGGTCGAGAAGGCGCTGGAGTCCCTCGGAACCCTCGGAGCGCGGATTCTCGGCGTCGTCATGAACCGGCTCCCGGGCAAGGGCCCGGACGCCTACGCCTACTCCGGCTCCTACGGCTACGACGCGGACCGGCGCCCGGTGGCTGAGCACTCCAGCGGCCGGCGCGCACGTCCCCGCGGCGAGAGCGTGCGGGTGTGACCGAGCAGGAGCTCGGCGACCTGTTCGCCGAGGATCGTGGCCCGCGCCGGCACCGGCGCAGGACACTCGTCGTACTCATCGGTGCGGTGGTGCTCCTGCTCAGCGGTCTCGCCGTGATCACCGGCTACCTGTGGAGCATCAACAACACGCTCGCCGGCAACATCAAGCACGACGAGACGTTCCTGCCACCCGACACGGTGGAACGACCGCCCCGTGCGGCCAACACGGCCCTGAACGTGCTGCTGATCGGCTCCGACGCGCGCACCGGCAGCGACTTCGACCCCACCGTCACCGGTGCGCGCAGCGACACGATCATGATCGCCCACATCACGGCCGACCGGGACAAGGTCTACCTCGTGTCCTTTCCCCGCGACAGCTACGTAGCGATCCCGGGCCGCGGCCTGAACAAGATCAACGCGGCGTACGCCTTCGGCGGTCCCGCGTTACTGGTGGAGTCGCTCGAGCGGTTGACCGGCGTCCGGATCGACCATGTCGCCGAGATCGGTTTCGAGGGGTTCCGGGACCTGACCACGGCTCTGGGAGGCGTCGATGTGAACGTCGCGAAGGCCTCCTCGATCCCGGGCACGCCGTACCGGTGGAGCCAGGGCATCAACCACATGCAGGGCGAGGAGGCGTTGCAGTTCGTCCGCCAGCGGCACGGCCTGTCCGGCGGCGACCTCGATCGTGTGCGACGACAGCAGGCCTTCGTCAAGGCGATCATGCTGAAGACGCTCAGCCGGGGCACGTTGACCGACCCGGCGAAGTTCTCCAGGGTCGTCGACGCGGGCACCAGGTACCTCACTGTCGATGGCGCTCTCACCACCAAGCTGCTGCGCTCGATCGCCCTGTCGCTGCGGGGTCTACGCGGCGACGACGTCGTGTTCGTGACCGCTCCCGTTGCCGGTTTCGGACGTACGGAGGCCGGCGCGTCGATCGTCCGGCTGGACACCGCGAAGCTGTCGGAGCTGAGCGGTGCGCTCCGGCAGGACCACATGGCCGACTACCAGCCGAACTGACCGGCGTCAGCCCACCGGCAGTCGATGTCAGCCGAGGATGGCGGCAGCCAGTGCGTCGACGGGCGGCGCCAGCTGGTCGCTGGTACGCCGGTACTCGGCCGGGCCGCGACCGTACGGATCGATGACGTCGTCCGCGCCGGCGGGCACCGGTGGCCTGAGCCCCCGCCGGGTGGCCGCGGCTGCCGCCAGCCCCCGAGCCCTCGATCGCGCGTCGCCGGGCAGGGACGAAGGGTCCACGTCACGCAGCAACCGGGACAGCTCGAGCAATGTGAAGGTGTAGCGGTTGGCCCGGGGTGCCAGGGTGACGACCTCGGCCCGGTGAGCGCGGGTGGCGGTCACGACCAGATCGGCACGCTCCACGATCGCGGTGGTCAGACGGCGAGCCGCGAACCCCGCCGGATCGCCGCCCTGTCGTGCACGACCTGGCTCCCTTCCGGGCTCACCGGCCGATCCTAGTGCGTGCGTGTGGTGACGCGAGGCCGCTGACACCCGGCGCACCGTACCGTGGTGCGCTGTGAGCGGGACTGACGATCTTGTGCGGCCGTTGTGGCGCGCGCTCGTCGTGTTCCGGGTGCTCACCTGGGTGTTCGCGTGCGCCGGCGTCTACACGCGCTGGCACGCGATGGTGCGCCCGTACGGCGCGGTGGTGCTGATGGCCGTGATGGGGCTGTGGACGGCCGTCGTCTCGGTCGGCTACAGCCGCAGCTGGGGGCGGCGGAACACCCGGCTCGCGGTCGCCGACCTGGTCGTGACGATCGCCTGCATGGCGGGCACGCTGCTGGCGCAGCCGCTCAGCCACCTGCACAACGGCGCCTCGGTGCTGACCTCGATCTGGGCGGCCGGGCCGGTGCTGGCGCTGGCGATCGCGCGCGGACGGGACGGCGGGCTGTACGGCGCGGTCGCGATCAGCACGGCGGTGCTGCTGCTGCGCGGCACCCACGGCCTGGCCAAGCAGCTGTACAACATCCAGCTGTTGCTGGTCGCCGGCCTCGTCGTGGGGTACGCCGCGACCACGACCCGGCGGGCGAGTGCGCGGCTGCGGGACGCGATCGCGGCCGAGAGCGCCGCGGCGGAACGGCTGCGGTTGAGCCGGTCGATCCACGACGGTGTGCTCCAGGTGCTCGCGCAGGTCCAGCGTCGCGGCCGCGGGATCGGCGGCGAAGCGGCCCAGCTCGCGGACCTGGCCGCCGAGCAGGAGGTCGCGCTGCGAGCGCTGATCACCAGCGACCCTGCGACGACCACGGCGTCCGGCGAGTCCGACCTGTGCGCCGCCCTAGCGGTGCTCGCCGACCCGCGCGTCCAGGTCGTCGTACCCGCACAGCCGGTGATGTTGCCTGCGGCAACAGTTGGTGAGCTGACCGCGGTGGTGACCGAGATACTGTCGAACACCAACCGGCACGCCGGTGACGGCGCTCGCGCCTGGGTGGTCGTGGAGGACCTCGGCGTCGACGTGCTGGTGTCGGTCCGCGACGACGGGTCCGGCAACACGCCGGAGCGGTTCGAGCAGGCGGCCGCCGAGGGCCGGCTCGGCGTGAGCCAGTCGATCCGTGGCAGGATCGCGGACCTCGGCGGCGACGCCGTACTCCGGACCGCACCAGGGGAGGGAACCGAGTGGGAGCTGACGGTGAGCCGATGACCCGCGTGATGATCGTCGACGACCACCCGATGTGGCGCGAAGGCGTGGCCCGCGATCTGACCGAACGCGGGTACGACGTCTGCGCGACCGCCTCGGACACCACGAGCGCGGTCAACATCGCGAAGGCGGCCCGGCCGGACGTCGTACTGATGGATCTGCAGCTCGGCGCCGGGTCCGGGGTGGACGCGACCCGGGACATCACCGCCGCGCTGCCGGACACCCGGGTGCTGGTGCTGTCCGCGAGCGGCGAGCACGCGAACGTGCTGGAGGCGGTGAAGAACGGCGCCTCCGGCTACCTGGTGAAGTCGGCGTCGCTGGACGAGCTCGACGACGCGGTACGACGTACCGCCGCCGGCGACGCGGTGTTCAGCGCGGGACTGGCGGGACTGGTGCTGGGGGAGTACCACCGGATCGAGTCCGAGCCGGACATGCCGCGGCTGACCGGTCGTGAGACCGAGGTACTCCGCCTGGTCGCCCGCGGCCTGACCGCCAAACAGATCGCCGCGCGCCTGGTCCTGTCACATCGAACGGTCGAGAACCACGTCCAGAACACCCTCCGCAAGCTCCAGCTCCACAACCGCGCCGAGCTCGTCCGCTACGCGATAGAGCACGGGCTGGACGAGTCCCCCTCCTAGGCGTTCATTCGTCGCTTCTCGTGGCTCCTGTGGACAACGCGGTCACGTGCACGCCGGCGGTCGGCTGACCGGTTGTCCACAGGAACCACGAGAAGCGACGAATGAACGCAAAGGGGGTAGTGGGTGTCGTGGCCAGGCGGTCAATCGCTCCGGCACAGTTTCCCTTGACTCTTTGAACTGGAAATCCAGCAGGCCCGTCCGGCTTGTCCACAGGTCGGTGCGGCGGCGGTGCCCGGGTCGCAAGTAGGCTGACGCGGTGGCGGATGTGAACGAGCTGCTGGCGGCGGCGGTCGAGGCGATCGGCGGTACGACGAGGCCTGGGCAGGTCGCGATGGCCGCGGCGGTCGCCGACGCGATGGCCTCCGGCGAGCACCTCCTGGTGCAGGCCGGTACGGGTACCGGTAAGTCGCTCGGCTATCTCGTCCCCGCCCTGCTGCACGCGCTGGACGAGGAGCGCGTTGTGGTGTCGACGGCGACCCTCGCGCTGCAGGCGCAGCTGGTCGACAAGGACCTGCCGGCGCTGATGGCGGCGACGGAGAACGTACTGCCGCGCCGGCCGTCGTACGCGATCTTGAAGGGGCGGAACAACTACGCCTGCCTGCACCGGATCCGCGAGGGCGCGCCCGACGACGACGGGGTGCTCGTGGAGATGCCGGTGGTCGGGCCGGTCGGGCAGCAGGTGGTCGAGCTGCGGAACTGGGCCGAGGAGCAACTCGCGTCCGGCGGCGCCGGTGACCGCGACCACGCGCCGACGCACCAGAACCAGGCCTGGCAGCAGGTCTCGATCAGCGCCCGCGAGTGTCTCGGCGCGCAGAAATGCCCTTACGGACAAGAGTGTTTCGCCGAGAAGGCCCGCGACGACGCGCGCAGGGCCGACATCGTGATCACGAATCACGCGCTGCTGTCGATCGACGCGTTCGAGAACCGGATCGTGCTGCCGGAGCACGACGTGGTGGTGATCGACGAGGCGCACGAGCTGCCGGCTCGGGTCACCGGCGCGGCCAGCGCGGAGCTGTCGCCGCAGATGGTCGAGCGGTCGGCGAAACGTTCCAGGCCGTATGCGGACGAGTCGGTCGACGACCTGCTGGACGCGGCCGACGCGTTGCGCGACGCGCTCGCCGATGGCCGCGAGGGCCGGATCGAGTCGACGCACACCGCGGTGCTGGAGGCGGCGGCGCTGGTCCGGGACGCGGCGCGGCAGCTGTACACCGATCTCGGCAAGAAGTCCGACAGCGACACCGACGACGACGCCGCGAAGCGGCAGACCCGCGGCGCGGTGAAGGAGATCTTCGACGTCGCGGAGCGGGTCGCGGCGCTGGGCGAGCTGGACGTGGTCTGGCTGGTCGACCGGGACCGGTTCGGGCGCGAGCTGCGGATCGCGCCGCTGACGGTGTCCGGCCTGCTGCGCGAGCTGGTGCTCAAGGACCGCACCGTGGTGATGACCTCGGCCACACTGACGCTGGGCGGCGACTTCGACGCGATCGCGCGGCAGGTGGGGCTGCGGTCGTCGGAGCGGTTGCAGGACGACGCTTCGGGCGAAGTTGCCTCGGACAACGATGTGGAGCCGCTGCCGTGGCGCGGTATCGACGTCGGGTCGCCGTTCGCCTATGACAAGCAAGCGATCCTGTATGTCGCGAAGCACCTGCCGCCGCCGCACCGGGACGGTCTGGGTAGCAAGCAGTTCGCGGAGATCATCGACCTGGTCACCGCCGCGGGTGGCCGCACGCTGGGGCTGTTCTCGTCCAGGCGGGCCGCGGAGGCGGCGACGGCGGCGGTCCGGGACGCGACCGACCTGACCGTACTGTGCCAGGGCGACGCGCAGCTCAAGGAGCTGGCTCGGCAGTTCGTCGAGGAGCCGGAGACGTCGCTGTTCGGCACGCTCTCGCTGTGGCAGGGCATCGACGTACCGGGCGCGACCTGCACGCTGGTGATCATCGACCGGATCCCGTTCCCGCGGCCCGACGAGCCATTGATGTCCGCGCGGCAGCGGGCGGTGGACGAGTCCGGCGGGAACGGGTTCATGGCCGTCGCCGCGACGCACGCCGCGCTCCTGCTTGCCCAGGGCACCGGCCGGCTGATCCGCCGTACCACTGACAAGGGCGTGGTCGCGATCCTCGACCCGCGGCTGGTGACCGCCCGCTACGGCGCCTACCTGCGGGCGTCGCTGCCGCCGATGTGGGCGACCGCGGACCGCGAGGCGGTGCTCGGCGCGCTGAAGCGGCTGCAGCAGCCGTGAACGCGCCTCTGCTCCCGATGATGGCCGTCGCCGGACCGCTGCCGACGGGAGCCGACTGGGCGTACGAGATGAAGTGGGACGGCGTCCGGGTCATCGCGGAGGTCTCCGACGGCTCGTGCCGGTTGTGGTCACGCAACGGCCGCGACGTGACGGGCGGGTATCCCGAGCTGCTGGACATTGCCCGGATCGGGCTGCCGGCACCGTTGCTGCTGGACGGCGAGATCGTGACGATCGACCCGTCGACGGGCGCGCCGTCGTTCGGGTTGCTGCAGCGCCGGATGCACGTCCGCGACCCGCGCCATGTAGCCAGGCTGATCCACGAGGTGCCGGTTTCGGTCCAGCTTTTCGACCTGCCCCGGTGCGCCGGCCAGTCGTTGCTGGAGGCAACGTACGACGAGCGCCGGTCGGTGCTCGACTCGCTCGACGTGGGCGACGCGGTCTTCTGGGAACGACCACCCTCGTACGACGACGGCGCGGCGGCTCTCGCATCCTCGATCGACAACGGCCTCGAAGGGGTGGTCGCGAAGCGCCGCGCCTCCAGGTACCTGGCCGGCCGGCGCAGCTCGGACTGGGTGAAGGTCAAGCACGTCCAGACCCGCGACGTGATCCTGTGCGGCTGGCACCCGGGGGAGGGGAACCGGGAGGGGCGGATCGGGTCGCTGTACTGCGGCGCCTATGACGGTGACGAGCTGGTGCTGATCGGCAAGGTCGGGTCGGGGCTGGACGGTCGCATGCTCGACCTGCTCGGTGCGGAGCTGGCCGCGCTGGAGGTGGACGAGCCTCCGTTCGACGTGTCCTCGGTCCCGCCGACCGACCGGCGCAACGCGCACTGGCTCGAGCCGGTCGTCGTCGCCGAGATCACTTTCACCGGCTGGGGCGCCGACGGCCGCCTCCGCCACCCCGTCTGGCGCGGCCTCCGCTTCGACATCGACCCGGAATCCGTCGTCCGCTGACCTGCCTCCGGCTGTGTTCGGCGTTGTGGTTGGTCGAGCCACCACAACGTCGGGCACAGCGGGACCGTAGTGGGGCGAGCCGTCGCGGCGGGCTGCGCGCGGGAAATGGGTCGCACCAGTGCGGGCGGGCTGAGAAGGTGGGTGGGTGTTCGCAGAATCTGGAAAGGCCAGGCTGGCGTGGGCGTCGACAGGTGAAGGTGACCCGGTGCTGCTGATCCACGCCGGTGTCACCGATTCGCGGAGTTGGTCATACCTCATCGAGCGGCTGGTCGTCGAGCACCGCGTGGTCACGTATGACCAGCGCGGCTACGGCGAGACGACGTACGAGCCGGAGGAGTACTCGCGTGTCGACGACGTGCTCGCCGTTCTCGATGCCGCGGGCGTCGAACGCGCGGCGGTCGTCGGCTGCTCGGTGGGCGGCGGTACGGCGATCGACCTCGCGCTCGCACATCCCGATCGCGTGTCCCGGCTCGTCCTGATTGCGGCGTCCGTGTCCGGCGCTCCCTGGCTCGAGTCGTACCCGGAGCCGATCGGCGGTCTCATCGCCCAGCTCGAAGCGGCCGAGGAAGCCGGCGACGTCGCCGAGACGAACCGCCTCGAGGCGTGGGTGTGGCTCGACGGCCCGGCCGCGCCCGAAGGGCGGGTCGGCGGCGCCGCCCGCGAACTCTTCCTCGACATGAACGGCATCGCTCTCGCCAACGAGGACCCCGGCGACGCGATCCGCCCCGAACCCGCCTGGGACCGCCTCGGTCGGATCACCGTCCCCACTCTCGTCCTCTGCGGCGAGCTCGACCTGCCCGACCAACTCCCCGTCAGCCAGGGCATGGTCGACCGCATCCCCGACGCCCGCCTGATCGAACTCCCCGGTGTCGCCCACCTCCCGCACCTCGAGAACGACGACACCTGCCTCACCGCCATCACCGACTTCCTCCGCCCCACGCCCTGACCCGCTCGCGGCCAACAGTCGGACCGCCGGCCTGCACGGTCACCCGTGCCCGGCTGCGCACATGTCGCACTTCCCTTGCGGACTCGCCGTCACTCTGGCAAGTGGACTTGCAGACTCGCCGCCTGAAGTCGCGTCGTACGGCGTGGCTGCAAGGTAGGTGCTTCGCGATACGGCGTGCCGGCAAGGTAAGTGCTTCGCGATACGGCGTGCCGGCAAGGTAAGTGCAGTGGGCGGAGGCGCTGGACATGATCTGGGGCCGTTGAACATCAGCCGGGGGCGCTGGACACGGTACTTCGTGTGCAACGGCCCGGGTGGGTGTTCAACGGCCCCGGTGGTTGTGCGAGCGCGCAGGCGCTGAGCGCGGTCAGCTGAGGGCTTTGGTGATCTTGGGCTCGAGCTTCTCGGGCTTGTCGGTGGGGGCGAAGCGGTCGAGGACCTGGCCGTCGCGGCCGACGAGGAACTTGGTGAAGTTCCACTTGATCGCCCCGCCGAGCAGGCCGCCCTGCTCGGACTTGAGCCACTGGTAGAGCGGGTGCGTACCCGAGCCGTTCACCTCGATCTTGGAGAACAGCGGAAACGTCACGTCGTACGTCAGGGAGCAGAACTCGGCGATCTCGGCCTCGTCGCCGGGCTCCTGGTGACCGAACTGGTCGCAGGGGAAGCCGAGCACGACCAGGCCGTCGTCCTTGTGGTCGCGGTACAGCTTCTCGAGGCCCTCGTACTGCGGGGTGAAGCCGCACTTGGACGCCACGTTGACGACCAGCAACACCTTGTCGCGGTAGTCGGCGAGCTTGCGCTCCTGGCCGTCGATCGTGCTGGCGGAGAACTCGTAGACGTCGGTCATACCCTCGATTCTCTCAGACCGACGGTAGCCGGATCGTCGCCGTACGCGGGTCAGATCCGGCGCAGCACCGTGACGACCTTGCCGAGGATCGTGGCATTGGTGCCGTCGATCGGGTCGAAGGCCGGGTTGTGGGGGAGCAGCCAGACCTCCTTGCCGGTCTTCTTGAACGTCTTCACGGTGGCCTCGCCGTCGATCATCGCGGCGACGATCTCGCCGTTGTTCGCGGTCGGCTGCTGCCGCACGACGACCCAGTCGCCGTCGCAGATCGCGGCCTCGATCATCGACTCGCCCTTGACCTGGAGCAGGAACAGCGTGCCCTCGCCGACCATCTGCCGCGGCAGCGGGAACACCTCCTCGATGTGCTCCTCGGCCAGGATCGGGCCACCGGCGGCGATCCGGCCGACCACCGGCACGTAGGCCGCGTCCGGGTGCGCGTCACCCGCACCTGTCTCGTCGTACGACGAAAGGCGGGCGGAGCCGAGTGCGCCGCGCCTGGCGGCCTCGGCGAGCTCGTTCGGGTACCGCACCTCGATGGCGCGGGGGCGGTTCGGGTCGCGGCGCAGCAGACCCTTCTGCTCCAGGACGCGGAGCTGGTGGGAAACCGAGGACGAGCTGGTCAGGCCGACCCGCTCGCCGATCTCACGCATCGACGGCGGGTAGCCGCGGCTTTCGACCGAGTCGCGGATGACGTCGAGCACGCGTCGCTGGCGCGGCGTCAGGCCGGTCGCGTCCGCCGGCCCGTCGGGGAGCTCGGCGACGACCGACTTGTCAGCGCTCTTGCTGGACGTCTTCTTCGACGTGCCGGCCATGGTTGGTCCTTTCCTCGGCGTCGTTGCGGCCCGGTCGCGTGACTCGTGATGCAGGTGCGACTCGCGTTGCCATG
>WNGA01011994.1_pt1 | contig 11226 bp, 11 predicted proteins | sample 5400061 | NCBI WGS metagenome assembly WNGA01 (sample SAMN13153366, study PRJNA577476) | soil metagenome | isolation source: 100 cm soil or saprolite under grassland replicate 2 | place: USA:California | collected 2016-06-15
AGGGCACTACGAGCTGGCGGTCGAGGCGCCGGTGCACTTGCGGTTGGCGGTCGCCTTCGACGAGCTCGCCGTGGCGGTCTGAAGCCAGCCCGTAGTTGCGGCTTCAGCATGCCGCAGGTCGACCAGACACAACAGCGCCTAATGGAGTACTGCTAGGAGAAAAACTCGTCAGCCGCGTACTGGTCCTCGGAGTACATCCACGTTTCACCGAATTTGCCATTGCGAACATGGCTCACGAGCACGCTCTTGTCCTCAAGGGTCCGTCCCTCACGCTGGCCGCGGGCGACGTACAGTGAGACGGCATGCTCGTCGTTGGCCAGGACGTCGTGGAGCTCCACCCGGAAGGTGCCCCCGGTGCGCTCCATCGTCTGGGCGAAGAAGCCGAGGATCGCGTCCACGCCGCGATGGTCACCCGCGAAGGGACCCCGGCCCGGCGTATGCCAGACGGCGTCTTGATCAAAGAGCTCGCGGAGGGTGTCAACATCACCCTTCGAGAACGCGTCGAAGCCTCTGCGGACAAGCTCCTCGTTCGGGTGGGCCATGACTCCTCCCTTCCCTGGACGGCAGGGGGAGCCTACGACTTCCTCATCCCGCTCACAAGGATCGAGCGGTACATGGCTGGAGCGGCACATGGCCTCGCCCCGTCGAGCGCGCGCCTCCCCGCGTAGACCCGAATAGCCGGGGTCGCCTCCGCCCCATGTTGGCGCGCATTCTCGATGGTGATGACGCGCTCACTGATCGTGATGATGTTGGGAGTCACTGAGTTGGTCCTGGTCAGGAGGGCGGTCGTGGCGGGTCTGGTCGTGTGGATGGGCGGCGGTGGCGGGCGGTGACACGGCGGCGCCCGTGGTCAAGCTGGTGACCGCGAGCGCCGTGCTGGCGGAGAGGAGAGCTCCTCGGCGGTGACTTCGGCGATGGCGGCGCGGGCGGCGCGCTCGTCGACCATGCCTTTGCCGTCGGCGAAGGCGGCGATCAGGGCCTGGACCGCCAGGTTGTTGACGGCTCTGGGGATGCCGCGGCTGGTCTGGTGGACCAGGCTGAGGGCGTCGTCGCTGAACAGCGGGTCGCTGCGGCCGGCGAGCTGGAGGTGGTGCTGACGTAGGAGACGGTCTCCTGAAGGTCCATGCCGTCGAGGTTGAACCGCAGGGCCACGCGCTGGTCGAGGGCGGCCAGTGTGCCGATCTTGAGCCGCCGCCGGACGGTGGGCTGGCCGAGCAGCAGGCAGGCGAACGGGGAGTGGGCGTCCATGTCGAACTAGCACGGCGTCCGAGGAGGAGCGGCCGTGCCTAGACGAACCGGGCCAGGGCGAAGCTGTCAATGCCCGTGGGCCGGCGCCCGGTCGCGATCCAGCTCGCCAGTGCCTGCCCGGTCGCTGGTGCCAGCAGCAGCCCGGTGCCGTCATGGCCGGCGCTCACCCAGGCGTTGTCCAGGCCGGGAACCTGGTCGATCACCGGTTGGCCGTCGGCGGTGGCCGGACGGAAGCAGCACCACCGGTGGGTCAGTGGCAGCCCTCGGGCGGCGGGCAGTAGCTCACCCAGCCGGCGCTGGATCGACGCGACCACCTCGGGGCGGACCTGTGGCGACTGGTCGCCCTCGTCTCGGGTGCCGCCGGCCAGCAGCCCACCGTCCGGCAGCGGCCCAACCCCACCGCCGGGGCTGTGCACGCCGCAGCGCAGGCGAAACCGGCCCGGCGCGGTGGCGATCAGGTGACCCTTGACCAGCCTTTGCGGCAGCCGCACCCACGGCTCGGGCGCCAACCCGGTGGCCAGGATTACCGCCCCGGGCTGCAGCTCGCCCGCGGTGGTGTCTACCCGCACAACACGGCCGCCGGCCACCTCCAAGCGGGTCATCGCCACCCCGGTCGTCACGCTGCCCGCCCGGCGGGCCAGCGCTGCGGCCAGCCGCAGCGGGTGCACTTGGGCCTGGTCGGGGGCGAGCAGGGCAGCCGGCACCGGCGCCAGGTCGGGCTCCAGCTCGGCGACCTGATCGCTGTCGAGCAGCTCGACCCCGGCCCAGGGTCGCAGCCCGGATGGTGGGCCATCGGGCAGCAGCAGCGCCGGCCGCCAGCGCAACGCGAGGACCCCGCCCCACTCCTGGTCGAGCCGCCGGTAGAGTGCCAGGCTGGAGCGGGCCAACGCGACGAACGCGGGCGGGTCGCTGAGCTGGTGCAACTCGGGGGCCAGCGCCCCGCCGGCGCCGCCCCGAGGCCGCTGCGGCCAGCCGCTGGGCCTCGATGACCAGGACACGGCCGAGCCCTGCTCGACCGCAAAACAGCGCCGTAGCCAGGCCGATCACGCCGCCGCCGACCACCAGCACATCCGGGTGGCGGTCCAGGTCGTCGGGCACGCCCGGGTCGAGCGTGACATGGTCGGCCGGATCCAAGGTGGCCGACCACAGCGTCGGCTGCCCCGTCGGGCGTCGTTCGGTGTTCACCATCGATCTCCCGCTTCTTTGCACCAAGGCAGCCGGCTCGTCGGAGGCGACGGCTGCGTTGCTTTGGTCGTCATGGTCGTCGGGCTCCTGGGCGGACGATCGGGGTGCCCAGCAGGGTCAGCCCCGGCCGGGGGCCAGCCCTGGCGGCGCGCTCCATCTGCTCGAGCTTCTGTCTGGCGGCGGCCAGGCTGACCTGGAGCCCCTCGACCTCGCCGAGCCAGCCTTGACGCTTGGCCTCCTCGATGCGGGCGATGAGGTTGTCGCGGATCTCGATCAGGCGGTGACGCTGGGCGGGATCGGGCCGCAGCAGCGGGCAGCGAAGGCAGCTGTGCTCGTGGATGCAGCTGGTGCCGTAGGCGCGGCCGCAGACTCCCAGGGCGACCTTGCGGCGTTCGAAGTGGCCGAGGAACTCCTCCCACTCCTGGTCGGTCGGCTGGCGATATTCCGCGGTTGGGCGCAGGGCGCGCCGGCGGGCGATGAACGCCCGATGCCCGTTGATGACTTCTTCGGGATAGACCGCCTTGTAGTGCATCGTGGTGTTGATGTCCTTGTGGCCGACCACGAGCTGGGCGATGTGCGGCGGCATCCCGTTCATCACGGCGTCGGTGATGAACAGTCGGCGCAGGTCGTGGGGGCGAAACACGACCGGCCGCCCGCTGGCATCGGTGATGCCGGACTCATCCAGCGCGCTTTTCAGCAGGCTGCGGATGGCGGCTGCGGGGATCGGCCGGTGCTCCACCCGCAGGCGCCGCTGGAACAGCAGCGGCCGGGGCGGGTTCCAGATGCGTTCGTGGCGGTCGTAGTCGACCACCAGCGGAACCGCGCCGTTGGGGTCGCGGATGCGCGCCACGATCGCCGACAGCACGTCGGCCAGCTCTGGGGAGATCACCAGCAGCCGTTCGGTGTCGGTCTTGGAGGGGGCGATGTGCAGCAGCGGGATGAGCTCCCCGGTGGAGGGCAGCGTGTAGTGCACGAAGCTGTGGTGGCTGAGCTCGGTCAGCTCCTCGATCCGCAACCCGGTGGCGCGCAGCACCTCCACGGCGGCCCAGGTCCAAAACCCCCGGTGCTCCTCGAGGGTGAGGTCCCGCCGCCGTCCGGTCTCAAGGTCATCGGCCCAGATCCGCGCGCCGGCGTGGCGGGTCATGACCAAGCGGCGCAGCCGCTGGCCTGCGGCGGTGAACTGCTGGCCAGCGACGACCTGTTGGGCGGCCTGCAGCCGTTCGGCGCTCTCGCGGCGGGCCCGCTCGACGGTGGCGACCAGCACCGGCAGGATCGGCAGCTGCTCGCGGGTGCGCTGGTCCATCCGGGCCTTGCGGCGCTGGCGTTCCTTGACGTGGGACGCCTCCTCCAGCCGGATGGGGCAGGGCACCGCCCACGGTCCCCACCGGGCGGGGTCCTCGGTGGCCCAGTGGGCGATGTCCAGGTAGAAGGCGCGCACCACGGTCAGGCAGTTCAGTGCGGCGGCTCGGGGTCGGCTGCCGCGCTTGGTGGTGACGACCTGGATTCGCTGCTTCCACGCGGCGGCCACCGCCGGGTTCAGCCGGAGGTTGTCGATGCCGGGGTGGTGCAGCTCGAGGTCCTTCCAGAACAGCCGCCCAAGCTCGTAGGCGAGCCGGCGCAGGGTGCTGTGGTCCAGCCCGACTTGGCGTTCGCGCAGGTAGTCCACCAGCAGGTCGCGGACCGGGCGGCAGGCGATGTCGTAGCGGTCGATGAGTTCCTCGACCGACTGTTGGCCGTGGGTGCGGAACACGCGGGCGGTGCTGGGGGCGTCGTCGGGGAACACGCCCAGGGTGTGCAGCGCCTGGTAGAAGCTGAGGTTGTGGCGCCGGCGCCGCTCGCCGGTCGCTTTGGCAGAGGTGAGCTGCAGCAGCTCAAGGCAGTCGCCGACGGTGATGTCTGACACCCCACCGCCCTTGGCCGCCATGATCGCGGCGATCCGGCACAGCACCTCCATCCTGGTCATCGGCTCGGCCTTGTCCCGGGACCGCTCGGTGCCCGCGTCGATCAGCGCGCTCAGCTCGGCGAAGGCGGCCGGGTCCCGGACGCGGCCCATGTCGGTGGCCAGGTTGCGGACCGTGGCCGGGATGGTGAGCCAGGCCAGCGAGGGGCGGAGCACATCAGCGCAGATCAGGGTCCGCAGCGCGCTGCCCTGGTGGAGATAGGAATCCTCCGAGAAGCCAAGTCCCTTGGCGCGGGTCCAGCCCACCACCAGCTCCCGCCACGCGGGGTTGCCTGCGGCATCAGCGCCGCTGGCGATCCAGCGTTGCTGCCAGGTGTCACCGGGCTGGTCGCCGAGCCAGTCCAGCAGCCGCCGCAGCCCGCGGCGGCGGGTGGCCTGGCTGGTGGGGCTGTCCGGGAGGAACGGCGGCTGGAACAGGCGGTCAAGGACCTGCTCCCGCGGCTGTTGGGTCGCCGGCCAGGTCGCCGCCGGCGCGCGGGACGGAAACCGGATCCGCAGGCTGGCGAGGTCCTCGCTGGCCCGAGCGGGTGGCCCGGCCCGCCGGGGTGTGGTGGGCGGGCCGGGGTCGAGGTGGCGGTGGCGTCCCTTGATGGCGGTCAGCTCGGTCATGGCCGATCCCGACCGAACAGGATGTCCAGTGACTCGGGCCGGTATCGCAGCGGCGGTGCCGCCTGCGCCGCCTTGCTGTCGCCCCTGTCGCCCCTGTCGCGGTGGTGCTGGCGGGCGTGGTGGGCCAGGATGCTGGCGATCACATCCTCCACCGGGGCCGACAGGTAGACCTGGGTGGTGGACAGGTGGGCGTGCCCAAGCACCCACTGCACGTCGGTGAGCGGCATATCGGGGTCGCGGGCCATCCGGTAGGCGGCGGTGTGGCGCAGGTCATGCAGCGTCCAGTTGGCGCCAAGCGCAGCGTTGGCGCGCAGGAACATCGCCCGCGCGGCCGGATAGGAAAGCGCCCGAAACGGTCGCCGCAGCGTCCACCACAACGGCTCGTCACGTCCCACCAGGACCAGCCCATCGAACTGCGCCTGATAGAGCCGGAGCCACACGAATGCGTCCGGGGAGGCCGGCAGCGGCTGCAACGCCCGGCTGCCCTTGCGGACCACGGTGACCAGCTGCTGGCCGGGATCGGCGTCGCCTTGGCGGGCGCCCAGCAGTTCCGACGCGCGGGCGCCGGTGGAGCTCCAGAACGCGACCAGCGCCCGGTCCCGCAGCGACGGCAGCAACGCGAACAGCTCGTTGAACTTCTCGTCGGGGATGCTGCGCGGCACCCGCTGGGACAGGCGCGGCCGGAACTGCCCAGCCCGCTGGTTGCGGTGGGGATCCATCGGGTTGTGGTGCGCGTTCGCGCCCCGGCCCCGGCCGGCCCGTGCCAGCGGGAAGGGGTTGACGATCGGGCCGGTCCCCGCCGCAAGGTGGAAGTCGTAGAAGTGCCGCAGCACGCTCTCGCAGTGCGCCGCGGTCGCTGCGGCATACCGGCGCCCAGGCGAGGGCTTGCCGGTCACCGGGTTCGACGCCCCCGCCGCAGGCCGCTTGTTCGGCGGCTGCGCCTCCTTCGCGGTCCTGCGGCGTTGCAGGCCGGGCTTGTCGGCCACCTGCAGCCGGCGGGCGAAGTCGCGGGCCTCGACCCGGGTCGCCTGGTCCCACGGGACCTGGATCGCCCAGCAGAACCGGAACCAGCGCAGCAGATCCATCCCGTAGGAGCGCTGGGTCGCCGCGGACCGTCCGGACGCCTGGAGGTCCTTCAGGTAGGCCGCGACGGGCTGGACGGTCTCCCCTTGGGGGTCAACCAGCCGGTGGGGTTCCCACGGATTGCCGGTCGCCTGCAGCGACCCCGCCAAGGGCACGGCCACCGTCGCCAGGTCCCGGCGGGACTCCTCTGGTCTGCTCATGGCCCGGGACCATAACCCGAAGCTGCCCTTCGACCTGGGGAGTCATTTCCGGTAGTACGGTCAACAGGTCCAGGTCGTGGTTGGTGAGCATGCGGATCTCCTCGAACTGCTCGCCGGTGAGCAGGTGGGCCTCGTCGATGATGAGCACGCTGGTCTTGGCCTTCTCGGCGTGCTCGGCGCTCAAGAGCTCGGCGGCTTGGGCGACAAGTGCGGCCTTGAGGTAGCGGGGTGTCTGGCCGAGGGTGCGGGCGATCTCGGCGTAGATGCCGCGCTGGCCGACCAGCGGGTTGGCGAGGTAGATGATGGTGTGGCGCACGGGGTCCATCGCACTGGTGGCGGCGCGGGCGGCTACGGTCTTGCCGGCGCCGACCTCGCCGGTGACCACGCCGATGGCGCGCTCGCCGATCAGCCAGGTGATGCGGGCGACGGCTTCGGCCTGACCGTGGTGGGGGTGCAGCATTGAGGGGCGAGGTCGCGGCCAAACGGGGAACGCGAGAAGCCGTAGTGGGCGCAGACGCTCAACCACCGGGTCTCCTTATGGTCGTCGGTGATGGTCGGCTGATCGGTGGTCGTGGAAGTGGCGGTCGGGAGATCGGCACCGTCGGTGTGGCCGCCGATGTCGGCGTGGGCATCACTAGTGGTGGCGATGCCAGGAAGCTCGGCTTGGCCGCCACGCTGGTCGCTGCGGCGGGGTGGTTTGGGTTGGTCGGCCAGCAGCGCGTAGGAGATGCGCTGGCGGCCTTCGGCAGCCAGACGCTGCTCGACCAGGCCGAGGTAGTCGATCCCGGTCGGTGTGCGCGGCGGGGCGGGCATCTCGGGCTTGGCGGCCGGGTGGACGTGGCGGCCGATCACCGTCGGGGCGGCCGCTCCCATGGCGCGGCCCTGGTAGCGGACCTCAATCCGGGTCAGGTCGAAGGGGTCGAAGACCAGCTCGACGCTGGCGCCGACCAGGGCGGGTCCACGCCGTAGCGGTTGCCGTGCAGGGAGACCTCGGCGGTCTTGGTCACCTGCCGTTTCTCCGACCACAGGACGCGTCGCGCAGCTCGGCGGGAGTGGGCAGCTTCGGCGCCCCGTCCTGGAGGCCGGCGAGGAAGCGTTCCAGGGGCGGCTGGCCGGTCTCCGAATGCGAGCGGCGGTGGTAGATGCCCTCGACCCAGGCTTGGAACAGGCGGTTGAGCTCGGCCAGATCCTGGCAGCCCTGGGGGCGGGCCTCCAGTTCGACCAGGAACTGCTCGCGCACGGTGCGAAACGCGCGCTCGATCTTGCCTCTGCCGGCTGGCCGGGACGGCTGTGGATCAGGCGGATCCCCAGCACTGCGCAGGCCCGCTCGAGCTGCTTGGAAGCGAACGCACTGCCGTTGTCGGCGTTATCCCGATATCGGGATAACGACGAGGACGCCTCCCAAGCCCGCACCGCCACCGCCGCCCACGCCATGGCCAGCCTGCGCAACCACGCCATCGGCATTCTGCGCGCTCGCGGCGACCGCAATATCGCCGCCGCGCTGCGCCACAACGCCGCGACGCCACCCGGGGCCTACCCCTGCTGGACATCACACGCCCGTGAAACCGACAAGCCCACGCTCTGCCGAGGCCCGGGCCCAAACGGAGCTACCGGCAACCATCGATCGTTGCACGATTGTCGCTCCCAGGCCGAGGTCGCCTGTGAGCCTGTGACCACCGCGTCATCGCGTTGCGCGGCTGTATCGGTCGGCCAGCTTGCGGATGTGCTCGACAAGGTCGGGAGGTTCGCCGACCTCGAAGTCGACCCCGAGCATGCTCAGGTAGACCGCGAGCGTGTCGAGGGTGTCGGCGCCGGTGTCGAGCACGCACGTGCGCGCATCCACCGCTTGCAGCAGCCCGACCGCAGGCGGTATCCGCTCGGCGACCGTCTCGGCCGGGGCGTGCAGGGTCACCCGCGCCCGGTAGCGCCATCCCGCGGACCACACGCCCCGCGTGACGTGGGCGGCGACGTCGTCGTCGGGCAGATCGCGGGGGGTGAACCGCGGGCCGGTCGGCATGCGGGGCTGGAGCCGGTCGACGCGGAAGGTCCGCCAGTCGTTGCGGTCGGTGTCCCAGGCGAGCAGGTACCAGCGGCGACCCCAGCACACCAGGCGGTGCGGCTCCACGGTGCGAACGCTGGCCGATCCGCCGTGGTCGCGGTAGTCGAACCGCAGCCGCTGGTGGTCGCGGCAGGCGCCGGCGATGGCCGTCAGCACCTCCGCGTCCACCGTCGCGCCATCGCCAGGTACCGGGACCGGGACCGTCGAGGTCCACAGGGCGTTGACCCGGTGGCGCAGCCGCGACGGCAGCACCTGCTCGAGCTTGACCAGCGCACGGACCGAGGTCTCCTCGATCCCAGCCACCGAGCCGCCGGCGGCGGTCCGCAGGCCGACGGCGACGGCCACCGCCTCGTCGTCGTCGAGCAGCAACGGCGGCAGCGCCGCGCCCGCGCCCAGCCGGTAGCCGCCGGCCACACCCGAGGTGGCGTGCACCGGGTAGCCGAGGCCGCGCAGCCGAGGCCGCGCAGCCGCTCCACGTCGCGGCGGACGGTCCGGGCGCTCACGCCGAGCCGCTCGGCCAGCTCCGCGCCGGACCAGTCCCGCCGTGCCTGCAGCAGCGACAGCAGCCGCAGCAGCCGGGCGGAGGTCTCCAACATGGCGCCAAGTTTGCCAGCCATCGCGGACAGAAGCTGACCGCAAGACCACATAGCCTGCCCGGCATGGACACCAACACCGTCGGCGCCCGGCGCCGACCAGCCGAAAGGAGCACGCGACCATGACGGTTGCCGACCGTTCCGACGCCAAGATCCGGCCCTTCTGGATCGACATCCCCCAGGCCGACTTGGACGACCTGCGCGACCGGCTGGCCCGCACCCGCTGGCCCGACGAGCTGCCCGGCGTCGGTGGGGGACTACGGCGTTCGGCTCGACTACGTCAAGGAACTCGCCGAGCGCTGGCACACCTCCTACGACTGGCGCTCCTGGGAGTCCAGGCTGAACCAGTACCCGCAGTTCACCACCTCGATCGACGGCCAGAACATCCACTTGCTGCAGGTCCGCTCGCCCAACAAGGACGCGCTCCCGCTGCTCCTCACCCACGGCTGGCCCGGCTCGATCGTGGAGTTCCTCGACGTGATCGGCCCCCTGTCCGACCCGGCCGCCCACGGCGGTGACCCGGCCGACGCCTTCGACCTGGTCATCCCCTCCCTGCCCGGCTACGGCTTCTCCGGCCCGACCCACCAGCGCGGCTGGAACAACCACCGCATCGCCGGGGCCTGGGCGGAGCTGATGAGCCGCCTCGGCTCGACGGCGAAACTGCGGGAGGCATGCAGAGGTAGCTAGGGGGACCAGTGGAGTTTGGGTTGTTCGGCCCGCTCGAGGTCCTGGACGGTGGCCGGCCGGTGGCGATCCAGTCGGCCAAGCATCGAATCCTGCTGGCCGCCCTTCTGCTTCGTGCCGGTGAGCTGGTGACCGTGGACGAGCTGGCCGACGCGGTCTGGGGCGACGCGTTGCCGGCGAGCCCGCGCAGGGCCATCCAGACCTACGTCTCGCGGCTACGGCAACTCCTCCACGCCGAGGAGCTGATCCAGAGCCGGCCCGAAGGGTACGTGCTGGGGGTCGCCCGGAGCGACGTTGACGTGGGCCGCTTCGAGCTGCTGCTGGAGCGGGCCCGCGAGGCGGCCGGCACCGGTGGCCGCAACGCCGAGGCGGAGGCGTTGCGGCAGGCGCTCGGGCTGTGGCGTGGCAAGCCATTGGCCGATGTGACGTCGGAGCCGCTGCACCGCCACGCGGTCGCGCGGCTGGCCGAGCAGCGCCTGGACGCCCTGCAGCGCCGCATCGAGGCGGAGCTTGCGCTCGGCCGGGACGCCGAGCTCGTCTCCGAGCTGCGTGCCCTCACCGACCAGTTCCCGCTGCGAGAACAGCTCTGGGGCCAGCTGATGACCGCGCTGTACCGCTGCGGCCGGCAGGCCGATTCGCTCGATGCCTACCGCAGGGTCAGTGGTCTGCTGGCCGACGACCTGGGAGTCGACCCCGGGCCGGAGCTGCGTGCGCTGCACCAGGCCATCCTCACCAACGACCCCACGCTCGCCGCCCCGCCTCCCACGGGCGGGCTCGGCGCATGGGCCACGCCGTCGCAGCTCCCCCTGGACGTGACCGATTTCGTCGGACGTGCCGACCTGGTCAATCAGATACGGCACCAGCTCGCCGACGACCGGGGGGTCCCGATCGTGGCGGTGTCCGGGTCACCCGGCGTGGGCAAGACCGCGCTGGCGATCCACGCCGCCCACGGGCTGACCGAACGGTTTCCCGACGGGCAGCTCTATGTGAACCTGCACGGCTCGACCGCCGGCCTGGGACCACTGGCGCCGCTGGAGGTGCTGGGCCGGGTTCCTGCGGTCGCTCGGCATCCAGGCCGCCGCCATCCCCGCCACGCTGGAGGAGGCCAGCGCCGCGTTCCGCTCCCGGGTGGCCGGCCGGCGCCTGCTGGTGGTGCTCGACAACGCCGCGGATGCCGCCCAGGTCGCCCCGTTGCTGCCGGCCAGCCTGGGCTGTGGGGTGCTGGTGACCAGCCGCGGGGTCCTCTCGGCCCTGGACGGCGCCAGGCACCTGCCCCCGGACGTCCTACCAGCCGCCGAGGCCCGGACCGGCTCCGGTGGGGCTTCGACGTGCTACTGAACGGGATTCTCCAGACGCTCCGGCCCGAACCGGGAACCACACCGGGCGCCTGACCCGCGCCCAAAGCCGGGACGCCCCGTCCCCGCTGCTCAACGCGCACGGCCGAGTTTCTGAACCCTGATATGGAACGGCTTGTCAAGGCGATGGTTCTGCCTGGTCGATGGCATGGTTTCAAGACAGGCGAGAGCCCCCACGCTGACAGGGCAGTCGCTGGAGATATCGAAGGATGGGTGCTGGCTGGCGTTTGCGGTGCGTGCCCGGGTCTGG
>WNGA01018977.1_pt1 | contig 11226 bp, 10 predicted proteins | sample 5400061 | NCBI WGS metagenome assembly WNGA01 (sample SAMN13153366, study PRJNA577476) | soil metagenome | isolation source: 100 cm soil or saprolite under grassland replicate 2 | place: USA:California | collected 2016-06-15
GCACGTGGTCGTCGACATAGAGAACGTCCACGTACTTCGCGCCGTTCCCGTAAGCGGCGCGAGCGAGCGCGCGGACGAGAGGCGCGTGCTCGACGACCGCGAAGATCCCGAGCTCCTGGCCTGGGACGAGGTTGACCCAGGAGCGGACGGCGAGCTCCGCGTAGCGGTCGATGAGGCCGTTCGAAGTCATTGAGCGCAGCCTATCGCCGCTGCCGCCATTAGCGCTTGGTCGGCCCTATGGGCGGGCTGGCTCGGGGGGAACCGGCGAGAACGCCTCCTTCACGACCCGCAGCACCTTCTCGCGCTTCCCCTCCGCGACCGGTTCCAGACCGCCCAGATCGAGACGCGAGAGCTCGACGAGCCCGCTCCGCCTGACGGTCGTGAAGCCGAAGTCGGCAAGGAAGTCGACCGGAAAGACGGTCCGGTGGACGCGAAAGCGCTCGTGGCTCGATTCCCCCTCTGGGTAGCGATAGGCGAAGGCCTCGAGCGCCTTGGCACCCTTGTCGCGTGCGTCGCCGATCGCCGTCAGGAAGAGCGACTGCATCACCCACGGGCTCGTCTCCCCCAGCAAGTACGCACATGTGACGAGGACGGCGTCATCGGAGGGCGGCCCCGCCGGCAGCTCGGCCGCGCGGGGAAAGAGCGCGGCCGGCCCGTACTGCATCGAGCCGACCAGCCGTCCATCGGCGTCGTAGTACACCGTCCCCCACGCGCCCCAATCTGTCTCTGCCTTTTCGATCCAGCGGCGCTTGTCGACCCTGCGCCGGCCGCGGGACTGCCAGAACGTGCACTCGTGACAGACGGTCGGTGCCGTCGGCAGCGTGGCGCCGGTCAACCCGGTGACGCGAGTGCTCACGCTTCCGATTCTAGGATCAGCTCCGTTGCTTCGGGGCGGGCCATAAACCTGAACGGCACGAACGTCGTCCCCAACCCAGACGAGAGGTGAAGCGTCCCAGCCGGGCGCCGGTACAGCCCTTGCACGTAGTGCCAGCGCAGATGGGCAAGCCGAAGGCGGCCGCCCGGAAACGGCAGGCAGATCTGCCCCGCGTGGAGATGGCCGGCGAGGACGAGATGGAAGGAGCCGGGCCGAAGCCGGTCGATCACACCGGGGAAATGGCAGAGCAAGATGCGGAGATCCGCTTCCGGATCGGCGAAATCATCGGGCCGAGCGCGGCCGGCCATGTAGGAACGTGGATCGACCCCGGCGATCTGAACTCTGCGACCCCGGAGCTCGATCGTGCGCGAATCGTCGGAGAGCAGGGTCGCCCGGCCCAGCTCGTACAGCTCAACCGGCTTAGCCAGCGGGTCCCGGCTGACCGCGAAGTCGTGGTTCCCGAGAACGGCATAGCAATGCGGGAGCCGGTCCAACAGGGTGCGCAACCTCGGCTCCCCACGCGGGCGCGAGAGCAAATCGCCGCTGATCAGAGTGAGGTCAGGCTCGCGCTCCTCCGCCCACGCGACGGCCTGCTCGACCGCCCTCGACCCGCGCGACGGCACCCCGAGATGGAAGTCGGAAAGGTGCGCGATCCGCAGTCCACGCAGCTCCTCCGGAAGGCCCGGCAAGGGAACCTCCAGCGCTCGAAAGCGGATCCAGCCCGCCTCGAAATGGCCCCACGCAAGGCCTGCAGCACCCGCGGAGAGGAAGGGTTTTAGTGGTCGCAACCGCAAATACACTCAGCCTGGCCGGCTGCAAAGCGTCGCCTCGCTGCGTCCTCGGTCGCGCCCGCACTTCGTTCAGTGCGAACGCTCCTTGCGTCCTTGCGAGGCTCGCTTGTTCGCCGGCCAGTCAAGACCGTACTCACGGCCACGACCACTACGCCTCTAATTTCTCGACCACAGGAGCGACCGAGACGACATGGCGCTTGAACTTCAGCTCCGATTGCTCGAGCCCGGCCGCCACGCCGATCAGCTGCGAGAGGTGGAGGATGGGCATCTCGAACGTCTCGCCGGTCGTGGCTTCCAGCTTGGACTGCCACGCGTCGAGGGACAGGTGGCAGAGCGGGCAGGGTGTGACCATCGCGTCCGCGCCGGCCTCCTTCGCCTGCTCGATCGGCTGGATGAGCTCGCCGAGCGCCACGTCCTCGCGCGCCTGGATGATCGGGAACCCGCAGCACTTGATCTTGGCCGGGTAGTCGATTGGCTCGCCCCCACAAGCTTCGATGATCGCCTCGAGCGACCACGGCCGGTCAGGATCCTCGAAGCCGAGGATCTTCGAGGGGCGGAGGATCTGGCAGCCGTAGAACGGGGCGACCTTGAGACCTTTCAGCCCCTTGTGCGCGGCCTGCTTGAGCAGCTCGTAGCCCTCGCCCTCAGCGATGAGCCAGAGCAGGTGCTTGACCTCGATCTGCCCGCTGTAGGGCGGCACGCCCACCGCCTCGAGGTTCCGGTTCACGCGCTCCCGCAGCGCCTCGTCGTTCTGCAGCTGCCAGCTCGCCTGCCGCAGGTTGAGCGTGCAGACGTTGCAGATCGTCATCAGCGTGTCGGCGCCGGTCGCCTCGCCGTAGGCGAGGATGCGCGCGTTCAGGTGTAGGTAGTAGTCCGGCTCGGCCTCGTGGATGTCGCCCGCCCCGCAGCAAGTGACCGACTCGAGCTCCTCGAGCTCGAGCCCGAGCTTCGGGGCCAGCGCCTGGGTCGAGGTGTCGAGCTCCTTTGCCGAAAGCGACGCGAGGCAACCCTTGTAGTAGGCAACTTTCACGTCGCGTCTTCCTTCCCTTCCTCCTCGACGAACTCGATCCGCTCCAGGGCCTTCTCCCCCTGGACGATCCCGGCGGCTCCGTCCCGGCCCTGCTGCTTGACGAGGCTGTACAGGGCCCTCGCCTCGTTGACGTCGGCCGCTACATGCGGCGGGAACGGGGGCGGCACCTTGCCGCGCCGCGCCAGCCGAAGAGCAAACCTCGTCTCCTTGAGCGCCGAGACGATTCCCTGCGTCTTCGGGACGAGCTCCGTCTCGCGCAGCCACCCGGTCGTCTTCGCGGACGTGACGAACCACTTTGCGTGCTTCGCGCCCATGTCGTGGTCGATGCCCTGCTTGATCGACTCGGCTCCGAGCTTGGCGATGGCGTCGCGCGGGTCCACGCCCTTGGGGCAGCGCTCATTGCAGAAATAGCAGCGCGTGCAGTCCCAGATGCCGTGCTCCTCGTTGTACTCGTTCAGTCGCTCGACGTCCGCCTTGTCGCGCGGATCGCCGACGAACCTCATCCCCTTTGCCAGGGCCGCTGGTCCGAGGAACTCGGGGTCGGACTCCATCGAGTTGCACTCGGAAACGCAGCAGCCGCACATGATGCAGAGCGATTCCTTGTGGATCGGGTTCACCTGCTCCTGCGTGAGCTGCCACTCGCGTTCGGGCGGCTCCTCGTAGCCGGGCTGCAGCCAGGGTTTGATCGCGCGGACCTTTCCCCAGAACGGGCTCATGTCGACGACAAGGTCCTTGAGGATCGGCAGGTTGCCCATAGCGGAGATCACCGGAACGTGGCCGGCGTCGACGATCGGCTTCATCCTCTCCTTGCAGGCGAGCACCGCGGCGCCGTCCATCCGCATCCCACAGGAGCCGCAGATCATCATCCGGCAGCTCTTGCGATACGCGAGCGTCCCGTCGACCTGGTCCTTGATGATGTCGAGGACGTCGAGCAGGCAGGCCCACTCGGGCGCCTCGACCTCGTACCGCTTCAACTCGCGTTCGCCGGTCGTCGAGTCGTAGCGCCAGATCTTGAGTGCGACGTCCATGCCCGCCATCAATACGTGCGCTCCTTCGGCTTCCACTTCGTCATCGTCACCGGGCGCCAGTCGAGTTTCGGCGCGCCGTCCTCGAGCGTGACGATTGTGTGCCTGAGGTAGTTCTCGTCATCGCGATCGGGATAGTCATAGGGGCGGGCGTGGGCACCGCGGCTCTCCTTGCGCGCGAGCCCTGCCACGATCATGCACTCCGCGAGGTCGAGGAGGAAGCCGAGCTCGAGAGCCTGGGTGAGGTCGTTGTTGAAGATGTCGCCCTTGTCCTCGACCAGGACTCGCTCGTAGCGCTCCTTCAGAGCCTGCACGATCTTCCCCTGCCGCTTCATCTCGTTCTCGCGGCGAAAGACGCCGAAGTTCTCGTGCATGGTCTCGGCGAGCTCGTCGCGAATCCTCCACGGCCGCTCGCCCTCCGAGCGATCGAGCAGCTCCTTCAGCTCTCGATCGGCGTCCGACTCCAGCGACGGCGGAACGGTGATGGTCGTGTGCGTCAACGCCCAGTCGGCGGCATGCGCGCCGGCGCGCTTCCCGAACGTGATCGTCTCCATCAGGGCGTTCCCGCCCAGCCGGTTTGCTCCGTGAACCGAGACGCAGGCGCATTCGCCGGCGGCGTAGAGGCCCTCGAGGTTCGTGCGTCCCCAGTTGTCCGTGTCGACGCCGCCCATGTGGTAGTGGGCGCCAGGCCGCACGGGAATCGGGTCGTGGATCGGATCGATGCCGGCGAAGACCATCGAGAGCTCACGCGTGCCGGGCAGCCGCTCGACGATCTTCTCGGCGCCGAGGTGACGCAGATCGAGTAGGACATTGCCGTCGATGCCCCGGCCCTCGTCGATCTCGGTCTGTTCGGCCCGGGAGATTACGTCGCGGCTCGCCAGCTCCATGGCGTTCGGCGCATAGCGCTTGAGAAAACGTTCATCCTCCGAGTTGAGCAGATATGCGCCCTCGCCGCGGCAGCCTTCTGTGATCAGCACACCGGTGGGAGCGAGGGTCGTCGGGTGGAACTGCATCATCTCCATGTCCTCGAGCGCCACGCCCTCGCGCAGCGCCATCGCCATCCCGTCGCCGGTACAGGAATAGGCGTTCGTGGTCCCCGCGTACAGGCGCCCCGCCCCACCCGTTGCAAGAATCACGGTCTTCGCTCCGATCGAGCTGAGACCGCCGTCGTGCAGGTTCCAGGCGATGACACCCTGGCAGCGGCCGTCATCGACAACGAGCCTCCAGGCAAAGAACTCCTCGTAGACCCGGATGTCGCGCTTCATCACCTGCTCGTACAGGACGTGGATCAGGACGTGCCCGGTGATGTCGGCCGCGTACGCGGTGCGTGGAGCGCCGGCCGCTCCGAAGGGCCGCTGGGCGATCTTGCCTTCCTCCGTACGGGAGAAGACCGCTCCCCAGCGCTCGAGTTGGTACACGTCGGCCGGAGCCTCGTCGCACAGAATCTCGATCGCGTCCTGGTCGCCGAGATAGTCGGAGCCCTTGACCGTGTCGAAAGCATGCTCCTCGGGACTGTCCTCAGATGCATTGCCGAGCGCCGCGTTGATCCCGCCTTCGGCCGCGCCGGAATGGCTCCGGACGGGGTGAATTTTCGAGAGTAGAGCGACATCCGTGCCTGCGTCGAAAGCCTCGATCGCCGCGCGCATCCCGGCCAGGCCGGCGCCGACGACCAGCACGTCGTGCTTCGCTTCCACTACGAGTGGACGCTAGCGCAAAGGGCCTTGCCCGGGCGCCTACAGGCGGGGGCCTGCGAGCGCGATTTCCTCGGCGATCTCGTCGAACCGCTCGAAGTTCTTGCGGAACATCCCGGCGAGCTCGGCCGCCTTGCGATCGTAGGCCTCGGGATCGCTCCAGGTCGACCGGGGATCGAGCAGCCCTGCATCGACACCGGGAACCGCGCGCGGCACTTCGAACCCGAACACGGGGTCCTCGCGGCACTCGGCTTCGTTCAGGTCGCCGCTGAGAGCAGCGTCTAGCAGCGCCCGCGTGGCCGCAATCGGCATCCGCTCCCCCTCGCCGAACGGACCGCCCGTCCAGCCGGTGTTGACGAGCCAGGTGGTGATCTCGGGATGCCGGTCGAGCTTCGCGCCGAGCATCTCGGCATAGACGGACGGCGGCTGGGGAAGGAACGGCGCGCCGAAGCAGGCGGAGAACGTGGGTTGGGGCTCCGTGACGCCCACCTCCGTCCCTGCGAGCTTGGCCGTGAAGCCGGAGAGGAAATAGAACATCGCCTGATCGCGGGAGAGGCGGGCAATCGGCGGCAGGACCCCGAAGGCGTCCGCGGTCAGGAAGACGATCGCGCTCGGGTGACCGGCTCGCTTCTCGGGCAGCGCGTTGTCGATCTGCTCGAGCTTGTAGGCGGCGCGCGTGTTCTCGGTCTTCGAGTCGTCGCTCAGGTCCGGCCTTCCCAGCTCGTCGACGACGACGTTCTCGAGCACGGTCCCGAAGGCATGGGTCGTCCTGAAGATCTGCGGCTCAGCCTCCGGCGAGAGGTTGATCACCTTTGCGTAGCAGCCGCCTTCGAAGTTGAAGACACCTTGGTCGGACCAGCCGTGCTCGTCGTCCCCGATCAGATGCCGCTCCGGGTCGGCAGACAGCGTTGTCTTCCCGGTGCCGGAGAGCCCGAAGAAAAGCGCTACACGGTCCTCGCCGTCGACATTCGCAGAGCAGTGCATGGGCAAGACGCCCTCGAGCGGAAGCCTGTCGTTCAGGAGGCTGAAGATCGACTTCTTGATCTCGCCCGCGTAGTAGGTGCCTCCGATCAGGACTTCGGAGCGCGACGGATGGAGAACGACAAAGGTGCCGCTTCGAGTGCCGTCGGCCTCCGGATCGGCCTCGACGCCAGGCGCATGCAGCACCAACGCCTGTGGACTGTGGTGCTCGAGCTCGTCCTCGGCGGCCTCGATGAAGAGCGTCTTTGCGAAGAGCGCATGCCACGGGCTGTCAGTGACGACGCGCAGCTCGAGACGGTGCTTGGGATCGGCTCCGGCGAAGGCATCGACGACGTAGAGCTCACGATTCTCGAAGTACGCGAGGATCTTGGCGCGGAGGCCCTCGAACCGATCCTCGTCGATTGGCTCGTTGACCTCTCCCCACCAGAGGCGGCCCTCAGACTCAGGCTCGCGGACCAGGAACTTGTCCTTCGGCGACCTGCCCGTGTGATCGCCCGTATCGACGACGAGGGGGCCTCCTTCTGCGATGACCGCGTCGCGACGAACGATCGCGTGTGTGTACAGGAGCGCTGTAGTGGGATTCCAGTGGACTCGGACGCCGCGGATCTCGGGCTCCGGAAAGCCGGTCTGATCACGTAGCTCGGTCGTCGTGGCCATCTGCGTCTCCCTTACCCGTACCCGGAAAAGCAATGCGGCGCGCCCGTTTTTGGGCCGCGCGTTCCTGCCGAATACTACGCAAGGTGCCGCGAAGAGCTTGTCCCGCGCAGGCGAAGCGAAGCGGGCGGCGAATCGATCTACGTGGACGCCCGGGCGGAGATCGAGCGCTTCCTTGCGAGCCCGGGGCTCTCGGAGTCAACGCGCCGCGCCTACCGCGTGGACGTCGAGGAGTTCGCAGGCTGGCTGCGCCGGAAGGAGTCCAAGCTCGACCAGGTCGATGTCGGCGCGCTCGCCGCCTACGTCTCTGAGCTCGGTGCTGCGCGGCCGGGCAGGATGCCGCGCAGGCTCGCGCCGTCGACGATCGCCCGCAAGCTTGCCGCGGTGCGTGCGTTCCTCCGTTTCTGCCTGGGGAGCAATCGCGTTCCCGACGTCTCGCTCGCGCCGCGCCGCCCGCGCCGCCTTCCGGACGCTCCCCGTCCAGCCGAGATCGATTCGGTTCTCGAGCTTCTGGACGGCGACGCTCCTCTTGCCATTCGCAACCGAGCGCTGGTCGAGCTCGTGTATTCCGCCGGGCTCCGCTCCCGAGAAGCGGTCGACCTGAACCTCGCGGACGTCGACTTCGAGCAAGAGGCCGTCCACGTGCGCGGGAAGGGCGGCAAGGAACGGATCGTTCCTCTCGGCGAGGAAGCGGCGCACACGCTTGGGCGCTACTTGCAAGAGGCTCGGCCGCCGCTCGCACGGGGAGCGGAGGACGCGCTCTTCCTCTCGATCCGGGGACGGCGGCTGGATACGAGCACGCTTCGGCGCCTGCTCCCCCATCCACACCGGCTCAGACATGCCTTCGCGACCCACCTGCTCGAGGGCGGCGCCGACCTGCGGACGATCCAGGAGCTGCTCGGGCACAGCTCCTTGTCGACGACGCAGGTCTACAGCCACGTGGACGCAAGGAGACTGCGCAAGGTGTATGACCGTGCACATCCGCGCTCCTAGTCCCGGCAACCCCAACAGGTACACGCGGGAACTGGGTACCCACCGCCCCCACCCACCGACAGCCTATTTCCGAATCTGTGACGGGTCTGTGCCGCCTCTGCGCCGAAAGCGCACGTGCGGGCACAGAGCAGGCGAACGGGCGCCGAACGCGAAGAGCGGCCCATGGCAACGATGCCGGCAGATCCCGAAGTCGAGGGCTTCCTCGCCCTCCTGGCCGCACGCCCCTCGCGGGATGGCTCAAGCGGCCTCCCGGGACCGCCTCGACGGAAGACCTGGAGCGTTACGTGGCCCAGCTGCGCGCCGACGGCCTCGCCGGCTCGACGATCGCGCGCCGCACGGCCGCCGCTCGCTCGTTCTTCCGGCATCTCGTGCTCCTGGGTGCCCGTCAGGACAACCCAGCCGCCGAGCTCACGCTTCCGCGCCGCACTCGCCGGTTGCCTCGAACGCTCTCCCCCGGAGAGGCGGAGCGACTTGTGGAGGCCGCGGCGGGCACTCAGCCGCGCGATCTCCGCGACCGTGCGCTCGTCGAGCTGCTCTACGGAGCGGGCCTGCGGGTGAGCGAGGCCGTCGGCCTCGACAAGTCCGGAGTGGACCTCGACCTGCGCCTCGTGAGGTGCATCGGGAAGGGAGACAAGGAACGGATCGTGCCGGTGGGCCGCCAGGCAATCGAGGCTTTGCAGCGTTACCTCTCCCGGGGCCGGCCGCACCTGGACCGCCGACACCGGGCGGAGCTCTTTCTCAATGCCCAGGGAGGGCCACTCACGCGCGCGGGCGCGTTCCTCATCCTGCGCCGGCTCGCCGCGAAAGCCGGGCTCGAGCCCGGGCGCGTGCATCCGCACCTGCTCCGGCACTCCTTCGCCACGCACCTGCTCGAAGGCGGAGCCGACCTGCGCAGCGTCCAGGAGATGCTCGGCCATGCCGATCTCTCGACCACCGAGCTCTACACCCATGTGACCGACCGCCGCCGGCGCGAGGTGTACTTCCAGGCCCATCCCCACGCCCGACGCCGTGTTTCCAAACAGAAGCAGCGGGCATCCAAAGCGAGGGATGAGACTTGATCCACACCTCGCAGTTCTGATCGTCTCGACGACCGGCATCGGCTTCCTGATGGCGGTGTCGGGGATCCACAAGAGCCTGCTGGTCTGGAAGCGGCGCATTTGCCCGGCCTGCGGCCGTGAGATTCGCGCACGCGTCTGCCCGTGCGCCCAGAGCTAGCGGGCGGCTTTCTTCCTCAGCAAATCGGCGACGCGTTTCGCGGCAGCGCGGAGCTCCTCGTCCTGATCGTCGCTCTCCCCGAGCCCGCTCAGGAGAACGAGCGTTTCGCGCTGCGGAGAGCCGTTTCGGAGGCAGACGACTGCGAGCCGCCGGACCGCCTGGTTCGGATCGCTGCTCGCAAGAGTGTGCAGCAGCGGCCTGACCGAGTTCACCGGCCCGGGAGACTCGCGGGAGAGCAACTCGAGCGAAATGAGGGCGGATCCCCGGCAGGCTGGGCTTTCGTCCTCGAGACCGCGACGGAGCAACTCGACTTTTTGACGGAACCGGAACTGTCCGATTGCCCGGTAGGCAACCGCCCGCTCCTGGTAGTTGGAGCTGCGGGCGGCGCCCTCCAGCTCGTCGGCCCATTGTGCGCGGAGTTCAGCCAGCTCCTGCTCGGCTCCGCGATCGGCGAGCGCTCCCGCCTCGGCGGCGGCCTCGGCCAGCGTCAACCTGGAACCGGCGCGCCGCCGAGCTCGGAGAGCGGACGGCTGCTGGGCCCGATATAGCGCGCGGAGGGCCGGAAGAGCCGTCCCGTCCGCTTCTGCTCGAGGATGTGCGCCGACCAGCCCGCTACCCGCGAGCAGGCGAACATCGCCGGAGCCAGCGCGGGCGGAACCTCCGCGACATCAAGGATTACGGCCGAGAAGAACTCCACATTGGTCGGCAACTCGCGCTCAGGGTGCCGCTCGGCGAGAGCTTTGAGCGCGGCTCGCTCCAGTTCGACCGCCACTTCAACGCGTGGCGCGTCCAGCTCCGTCGAAGCCTGCTTGAGAAGCCGCGAGCGGGGATCCTCCACGCGGTAGACACGGTGCCCAAAGCCCATGATCCGCTTGCCCGCGTCCAGCGTGTCGTTGACCCAGCGCTCAGGGTCTCCCATTGCAGCGACTTCGTCCAGCATCGGGATCACATACGCCGGCGCCCCGCCGTGCAGCGGGCCCGAGAGCGCCCCGACGGCGGAGGAAAGCGCGGCTCCACAGTCGGCGCCAGCAGAGGCGACGATTCTTGCAGTGAACGTTGAGGCATTAATGCCGTGCTCCGCCGTACAGATCCAGTACGTGTCGAGCGCTTTGACTGCCCGCGGGTCTGCCTCGCCGCGCCAGCGCAAGAGGAACCTTTCCGCGGCCGTCTGTCCTTGGACGACAACCTCGTCGGGAACCGGGTCTGTGCGCCCGTCGGCCAGACGGGCCGACCGGGCAACGATGGCCATCATCTGGGCGGACAGCCGGCCGAGGTCTTCACGAGCCTGCTCGTCGGAGATCTCATTCAGCTTGCCGAGGCTCCATACGCCGGAGAGCCGTGCCGTCTCGCACTGGAGGTCCGAAGGGGCGTTCCCGGTCAGCCCGGAAGGCTCGTACGGCTCGGGCTCCGGCATGACCGAGTTGAGGTCGTCGTCGACCAGAAGCCCCCAGATCCGCTCGTAGGGGAAATGCCCGAGGAGTTGCTCGACGTCGACGCCCCGGTAGCGGAAGGAGCCGCCCTCGCGGTCGGGCTCCATGATCTCCGTTTCGATGGCGACAACGCCCTCGAGACCCGACTTGAACTCGTTCATCGCCGTGGAATCTACCGGTAGAGTGCCGCGCCGTGGGGCATCGCGTAACCCTCATCCCGGGTGACGGGATCGGCCCTGAGCTCGCGGAGGCGACCCGCCGCGTGCTCGAGTCGACCGGCGTCGATCTCGACTGGGACGTCCAGCATGCCGGCAGCGACGTCATGGACGAGCATGGAGGAAATCCCCTTCCGGAGCATGTGCTCGACTCGATCGTGGCGAACGGCGTCGCGCTGAAGGGGCCGATCACCACGCCGGTCGGGACCGGCTTCCGCTCTGTCAACGTCACGCTCCGCAAGACGCTCGATCTCTACGGCCAGGTGCGGCCGTGCAAGAGCTATGAGGGCGTCCGCTCGCGCTACGACGACGTCGATCTGATCATCG
>WNGA01027885.1_pt1 | contig 11225 bp, 12 predicted proteins | sample 5400061 | NCBI WGS metagenome assembly WNGA01 (sample SAMN13153366, study PRJNA577476) | soil metagenome | isolation source: 100 cm soil or saprolite under grassland replicate 2 | place: USA:California | collected 2016-06-15
ACCTCGAACAGACCCTCACCGTCCCCATCGACTGGCACACCAGATTCTCTCCCAGAGCCACCGACGACCCGAGGACCCGAACTGGCGTGTTACCGACCCACGCTCCTAGGGTGGCGACGGCGGCAGCGGAGAGGCGCCACCGGTCGCTCAGGCAGGACTTCCCTCCAGGTCTGTCCGGGTGGCCCCCACCGGAAGCCGCGACGCCTCGACACGAGAGAAACTGGCATGCGCCTCGAACGCTTCACCTTCGGCTCCATCCGCATCGACGACGTGACCTATCGGCAGGACGTGGTGATCGACCGCGGGAAGATTCGCAAGCGCAGGAAGAAGCCGTCGAAGCCATTCCGCGACACCTTCGGTCACACCCCGCTGTCCGTCGAGGAGAAGATTCCGTGGAAATGCCGCCGGCTCGTGGTGGGTACCGGCGCCCACGGCGCCCTGCCGGTGATGGACGAAGTCCGACAGCAGGCCGCTCACCGAGACGTTGAGCTGCTGATCCTGCCGACGGCAGAGGCGATCGAGGCACTGAGGACGGAACCCAAGAGCACCAACGCGGTCCTGCACGTCACCTGCTGACCAGCAGCACGTGCGGGACAACGGCGGCGGGCAAGAGAGCCCCTTTCCACGGCCGGCCGTCGCGACCGTCGCCATCGTCGCGGCGGAGAACGAATCCCCGGTCCGCTGTGGGGCGCCGACCGGCACCGGCACGGGTACGACGCAGCCCGCCGCTGGCCGTCGGCACGGAGTAGCGTGGGCAGCCGGTGGTGAATATCGAACCGGCGGCCGGAACGACTGCCCGCGGCCGTGGCAGGGCGCGGGTTCCCGAATCTAAGTAGGTAGCGGTCATGGCGCAAGGCACGGTGAAGTGGTTCAACGGCGACAAGGGCTACGGCTTCCTTCAGGTCGAGGGCGGCGGCCCGGATGTATTCGTGCACTTCTCCGCCATCGCGGGCGGCGGGTACCGCAGCCTCGAGGAAGGACAGAAGGTCGAATTCGACATCACCCAAGGTCAGAAGGGCCCGCAGGCGGAAAACGTGAGGGTTATCGGCTGAGCCTGGCCGCAGGGGCATCGCCGAGGTCACGTGGCGGTCGGGCGCTCCGGTCCCGGCTGTGCCATCGTCATCGACGGCACGCCGGGCCTCTCGACCCGGGCCTCGAACTCGACCACGCGGCGGACGAGTCCGGCGGCTCACGTGGCCGCGCGGCCCGACGAGGACGACCACATGCCGCTCGTCAGACCTGGATCGGGCACTTGAAGTCGTTCGCGGGGCCTCGCTGATCGTGACGTCGCCCGCATCCGCGGCAGGACTGCCATCACACGTCACCGGGTTTCCGGTCGGCGTGGAAGTCGTGCAGCAGTTCGAGTTCGGTGGCCTGCTCGCTGGCCTCGACCTCGGTCAGGTTCTACTGGTGCAGAGCACTTATTCCCGGTCTGTCGTATTCCGTGGCACCCGGTGAAGCGGGTGGCGTCGGTGCTAGTAGTAGGCGTTATCGAGCGCGTGCGTAGTTTCGGGCAGCGTCCGGCCTCCAAGGGAGCGGCCGCCGTCGCCAAGAAGGTGATTCAGGGTCAGAGAACCGCGGCCAGCGGGCGATCGGAGACGTCCTGATCTGCCGAGATGAGCGCGGTAGTGTCGACGGCTCAGTCTCCCGGTCTGACGATGACCTTGATGGTGGTCGGATCGCTGCGTGAGGCGGTCAGCGCGGCCTCGACGTCGTGCAGGCCGTAGTGGCCGGTGACCATCGAGTCGAGGTCGACCCGCCCGGATGCGGCGAGCTGGATCGCGGTCGGCCAGGTGTTGGCGTACCGGAACGCGCCGGTGATCATGAGCTCGCGGTCCTGCACGTAGGACAGGGGAAGCTGCACCGCGTCCCCGCCCATCCCGACCAGGACGACGCGCCCGGCTCGGGCCATGGTGGACACGGCGTCCCAGGTGGCCCGGGCATTTCCCGAGCACTCCAGCAGCACGTCCGGCTCGACCCCGGCGTCGGCCAGGGAGGTCTGGCTGACGTCGATGGTGCCGAGGCCGAGTTCCTCGGCGAGGCGGAGCCGGTGCGGGTTCACGTCGGTGACAATGACGGCGTCGGCACCGTATGCACGGGCGGTCTGCGCGGCGATCAACCCGATCGGCCCCGCCCCGGTGACCAGCACGGTGCTGCCGGGCGCCATCTGGGCGCGGCGGCAGGCCCAGACGCCGACCGAGAGCGGTTCCAGCAGGCCGGCGGCGTCGTCGCTGATGCTGTCCGGGACGGGGTAGACGAACGCGGCGGGCATCGCCACGAATTGGCTGAACGCGCCGTCGTAGGGAGGAGTGGCGAAGAATCTGATGTCGGGGCAGAGGTTGTAGCGGCCTGCCAGGCACTGTGGGCAGGAGCGGCAGGGCACCCCCGGTTCGATCGAGACCCGCTGGCCCCCCTGCAGCGAGGTGACCTCGGCGCCCACGGCCGCGACGACGCCGCCGGCCTCGTGGCCCAGGACCAGGGGCGAGTCCACCACGTAGGGGCCGATCCGGCCGTGCTCGAAGTAGTGCACGTCGGAGCCGCACACGCCCACCGACCGGACCTCGACCAGCACCTCGTCGGCGGCGGGCTCGGGGACGCTGCGCTGCTCCACGGCGACCTGTCCCACGCCGCGCAGCACGCTCACCTGCATCGTCGCCACAGTGATGACCTCCCACGCGCCACTCAAATGAGCGCTTGCTTGTAACCGCTGCTCAGATGCTATCGTCTGTGTCAAGGGTGCTCGTTTGAGCGAAGGGTGAGATCAATGGACGAGGCGACGCAGCCGCGTTTCGCGGGGCCAGGTGAGATGGTCACGGCTGCGCTAGTGGCCCGCCGCTACTACTTCGACAACTGCTCGAAGGTGCAGATCGCCGGCGAGCTGGGGATGACACGGTTCAAGGTCGCTCGCCTGCTTGAGGTCGCCCGCACCAGCGGGATGGTGAGAATCACCGTTGTCCGAGCAGGATCGCTCGAGCTCGACCTCAGCGAGGAGTTGCGTGAACGCTTCGGCCTTCGCCACGCCGTCGTCGTCAACACAACCCGAGGCAATGACGCGCAGACTCGCGACCAGGTCGGCGAGGTCGCGGCCGAGCTCCTCAGTGAGATCACCACACCCGATGATGTGCTCGGGATCGGATGGGCGCGGGTCGTGCTCGCCATGGCGGCGAAGCTGCGTGGCCTCAGGGCCGACCGGATTGTCCAGCTCACCGGCGCGCTCACCCGACCGGATGTGGAGGCCAGCTCGGTCGAGGTGGTGCGCAGCGTTGCCCAGCGCGCGCGTGCCGAATCCTCGGTGTTCTACGCGCCGATGATCGTCAGCGACGTGGAGACCGCGCAAGGTCTCCTCAGGCAGGAACAGGTCGCCGACGCGGTCGCCCGTTTCGACGCCGTCACCAAGGCGGTCGTCGGCGTCGGCGGGTGGGATCCGCCCAGCTCAACCCTCCACGACGCCCTCAGCCCGGCCGAGCGCGACCTCATGCGCAGAGGCGGAGTGCACGCCGACCTGTCCGGAGTGCTCCTCGACGCACACGGTGACGCCGTGGAAACACCGCTCAGCGGCCGAATCATCGCCATCACCGCCCCACAGCTGCGGCGCATCCCAGAAGTCATTGGCATCGCCTACGGCGTACACAAAGTCTCCGCGGCGCACGCCGCCATCCGAGGCGGCTACCTCCACACGCTCGTCACCCACACCGATTTCGCCCAACAACTACTCAGAGAGAGCCGCTAATTCGTCACCCTGCCCAGACCCGAACAAACGGCGGTTGGTCCATTGCAAATGCGGCGAGGGGCACTCGGAAGCCTCCGGTGCCAAGAAACCCCGAAGACCGCACTGTAGCCGCGATCCGGGCTGTCGTGCCGATGTGCGGAGGGTAGGCTGCGAAGGGACCTCGACGGTGCTGGCGAGGCGCTGATACACGTTCTGGAGTTGGAGCCTGCCAAGAGGAACTCGGCCCTCACGGGTCGGATGTCAGTTGTCAGAGCCAGTCTCGCGAGTCCCGGATGGAAGGGCGCAGGTGCGGCGGCGGATCTCGTCGGCCGCATCGACGCGTGGGCGTCACAGACCTCAGCGACGTACCGTCCCGCCGAGGGCGTGCGCGAGGGCCTGCACCTCAACCGGAAAGTAGCCGGACGTATCGACCACAGCGTCCCAAGGACCTGCGTCCACCGCGCGCCGGACGTCGTCCGCGCTGGCCCGGTCACCGCGGATCGTGCGCACACCGGGTGGGACGGAGCCCGATCGCCCGCGGTTGAACAGGGTGACATCCTAGCCTGCAGACACCGCCTCGGTCGCAACGGCGTGCCCACGAACCACGTTCCTCCGAGGATGAGCAGGCGCATACGACCATGATCGCGCATGCTCCGGCACGGTAGCGTGGCGTCGATGCGGCGGCGGCTGCGGTCTGGTCGAGCGGCCCCACTGAGCAGAATCTCTGGGCATGGTTTTGGGCATGAACTCCCGCATAGTAGGGCTGCTGGAGTCGATCCAAGTCCGCTGAGTTGATACCCAAATACGCTCAGATCGACTCCAGTCGCCGGGTGGCGGCTGCCTTCTAATCCGATGGTCGCAGGTTTCGAATCCTGCCTGGGGCACACAGCGTGACCTCGCCGAACGCTCAGGTCACGCTACCCGCGACCCCGGCCCTTTCGCCGATTCCGTATCTTGACGTGATGGTCCACCTGCGCGACCTTTAGATCAAGGCTCGCGGGGAGGGCGACGACCAGTTGTTGCTGCGCCAGCCGTATCTCCGCCTTTGGCGATCTTACAGCCGCCCCGATCAGCTCGCGGGCCACCCGAGTTGTGCGCCCGGATTAGGACGGGCGGGGAGGGAGATTCGTCATGAGGAGAGCGCTGATTGCCGCGGTGATTCCACTCGCGTTCGTCGCGTCCATGCTGGGCGCGGCGGGGGTGGCATCGGCGGGCACGTCCAAGGCGGCCTACAGCTGGCACGTGGCCGATGCCCTGCTCGAGGAGGCGGCGGGGTCGCCGCCGGTGGCGATCGCCATGGCGTCGAATGGTGACACTGTGGAGCTGGATGGCACCGGGACGCTGAACGCCGCCGACAAGACTGCGAGCGGGGGCGGGCAGTTCGTGCACAAGCGTGCCGACGGTAGCGTCGACCCTCCGGGCACCTTCACGGTCAACGGGCTTGTGAGCTTCCAGTTCTACGGCTGCAGCGACCAGGTTATTCCTGGCGTGACGCTTTGTGGCGGCCTGGCCAAGCTCGACGTCACCTTGACGCCGTCGGGCACCTCGCTGCAGTTCCCTGCGACTCTGTGGATCGACTGCCTGATCGGTGACAACATCCCGGCGGGCGGCGAGCCCGCCCGGGACGAGGGAATCCGGCTGAACGTGAAGGACTTGATCAACTTCACCCAGACCGTGCCCAGCGGGTTGACCCTCTTCATCCCTGAGGGATGACGTAGCGGGCGGGCCGCTTGCGCGGTTTCCGCTGGGCGTGCCCGCCCGATCCTTGGGTGTTCGTCGCAATGGGAGGTGCGATGAGACGAATGCTGCTCTTCGCCGCCGTGATGCTTGCCGCGGTGGTCATGATTGCTCCGATCGCTGACGCGGCTACGTCGGCCAGCGTAAGCGGAGGTGGGCGGGGCACCGTCGACGGTGCGACGCCGTTCTCGCAGTTCGGGCTCGAGGTGACACGTCATGCCGACGGGTCGGTGACCGGGCACTTCAACTGCCTGATGGCCGGCGCGTCGGAGTTCCCCGGGTTCGACCTGATGGCCGTCCGCGGGGAGGTGACGGATGCGATCTTTGCCGGGGACGCGGTCACCTTCGAGGGCGCGGGGATGTTCCAGACCGGCAATCTGGGCAAGTCCTCGGCGACCTTCCGTGTGGTCGTGACCGAGGGTGGCCCGGGGGTGGGCACGCTGCAACTCACGCTGCTGACCCCGTTTGTGTTCGTGCTGCCGACGGAGTACGTCCTCGACGGACAGATCGACCTGCGCTGAACCGCGGACGTCCTGAACGCGGGTGGGTGATGCTCAGCCGGAAGATGGGCCCGAGCCGGCCGGCCGCGCTGATGATTGCGGCGGCCGTGGCGGGGGCCTTGTTCGGCCTGTCGCCTGCCGAGCGCGTCAGCGCGGCGACGGCCGACAACGTCGTTCTGCAGTGGAATGCGGCGGTGTTGCAGGGCGTTCGCGATTCGCGACTGGGGCCACCGATGGTCGCCCGCGCGCTCGCGATCGTGCACACCTGCATGTACGACGCGTGGGCGGCCTACGATCGGGTGGCGGTCGGGACGCGCTTCGGTGGCGCGCTGCGTCGCCCACCCGGCGAGCGAACGCGCGGTGTTCGACCCGCTCATGGCGCGCCTCGGTTACGACCCTGGGACGGAGCCGACCGACCTCGGTTCGCCAGGTGGAGCTGGGAACGTTGCTTGCGGCGCCGTCCTGTCCTTCCGTCACCGAGACGGTGCGAACCAGCTCGGTGACGAGCCGGGCGGGACACCGGGGATCCCGTACTCGGACTACACCGGATACCGCCCGGCGAACGACCCGATGGATCTGACAAGTCCGTTCGACCCGTCGACCGTGCACGACCCCGGCCGGTGGCAACCGCTGCGCTACCTCAACGCGCAGGGCGTTCTCGTAACGCCCGCGTTCATCGCGCCGCACTGGAGCCGCGTGGTCCCGTTCGCGCTGGCGTCGGTCGCGTCGCTGCGCTCTCCGACGGGACCAGCGGCCTACGGCACAGCGGCGTACCGGCGGCAGGCGGTCGAACTCCTCGACCTCAGCGCACGTCTGACCGATGAGCAGAAGGCCATCTCGGAGTATTGGGCGGACGGGTCGAGCAGCGAGCTGCCTCCCGGCCACTGGAACCTCTTTGCCCAGTACGTGTCCCGGCGAGATCATCACGGCAACGGCCGGCACGGTATCGACGCCGACATCAAGATGTTCTTCGCGCTCAACAACGCCATGTTCGACGCAGGAATCATTGCCTGGGACAACAAGCGGGCCTACGACTCGGTACGCCCGATCACCGCGATCCGGTACCTCTTCCACGGACAGCAGGTGCGCGCCTGGGGTGGGCCGTACCAAGGGACGCAGCTCATCGACGGCGGCGCCTGGCGCCCTTACCAGACACCGACGTTCCCGACTCCGCCGTTCCCCGAGTACGCCTCGGGCCACAGCAACTTCAGCGCGGCCGCGGCCGGCGCGCTGCGGCTCTTCACCGGCAGCGACCGGTTCGGGCTCTCGGTCGCGATCCCCGCCGGGTCCTCGAAGGTGGAACCCGGTCTCGTACCCGTCGCCGACGTCACCCTGCGCTGGGCGACCTTCACCGACGCCGCCGACCAAGCCGGGCTGTCCCGACGGTACGGCGGCATCCATTTCGAACACGGTGATCTCGACGCACGCGCCACCGGTCGCGCCTGCGCCGAGATGACCTGGCACCTGGCACAGCAGTACTTCGCCGGCACCGCTTGATGAACGCACGACACTTGCTTGAGTGTCGTGTATGCGGTGCTGTGCTGCGGTGGACTCAAAGTCTGGATCGTTGAGGGGCCTGGACGTCGGGGTCTTGGAGCGGCACCGACGGCGGGAGGTGTCGATTCGGTGACGGATCCTGCGCCGGACCTTGCATCGGCGGTCTCGGCGAGCAGCCCCAACGCGCCGGCGTGGCGGGTGTTGTTGTCGTATGCGCGTCCGCATCGGGTCGCGCTGGTGGTGGGTGGGGTGTTGAGTCTGGCGACGGCGGCCAGTGGCTTGGTGTTGCCGCTGGTGGTGCGTGAGCTGATCGGCAACCTGGGTGCCGGTGGGCCGGTCGCCGGCCTAGTCGTGGTGATGTCGCTGCTGGTGTTCGCCAACGCCGCGGTCGGTGCACTGGGCAGCTACGTGCTGCAACGGACCGCGGAATCGGTGGTGCTGCGCGCACGGCACCGCCTGGTGGGCCGGCTGCTGCGGCTGCGGCTGTCGGCGGTGGAGCGACACGAACCCGGTGACTTGATGTCTCGGGTGACCGCCGACACGACGCTGCTGCGCGAGGTGACCACCGATTCGCTGGTCGGCGGCGTGACCAGCGTGCTCACGCTGGCCGCGACCGTGGTGATGATGGGGCTGATGGACATCGTCCTGCTCGGCGTGACGCTCGCCGCCCTGGCTGTGGCGGTCGTGGTGATCGGGCTGGTGGTGCCGCAGATCCACCGGGCGGCCCGGCGAGCACAAGAGTCGGTGGGCGTGATGGGCGCGGCGCTGGAGCGGATGTTCGGGGCCTTTCGCACAGTGAAGGCGTCAGGTGCCGAGGATCGGGAGGGGGCTCGGGTGCGGGCCGCGGCGACCGAGGCGTACCAGGCCAGTGTGCGCGCCGCGAAGTGGGAGGCGGTGGCCGGCAATACCGCCGGTCTGGCGGTGCAGGCCGCGTTCATCGCGGTCCTCAGTGTGGGCGGCGCCCGGGTCTCCTCGGGCGCGATCGACGTCGGCACGCTGGTGGCGTTCCTGTTGTACGTGTACTACCTGATGCCGCCGGTCAACCAGCTCGCCGGCGCGGTGACCCAGTATCAGGTCGGTGCGGCCGCTGTGGCCCGGATCCAGGACGCCGAGGGGCTGCCTCTCGAGTCACTCGAACCAATCGGCCGACCGACAGCCCGGACACAACCGCCACAGCCGCCGGAGCCGCTCGGGGTGCCGCGGGTCGCTGGCCCGGCCGCGGTCAGCTTCGACCGGGTGTCGTTTCGCTACGACGCCGAGCTGCCTCTGGTGCACGACGAGGTCAGCTTCACAGTCCCCGCGGGTGGGATGACCGCGTTCGTCGGCCCGTCCGGGGCCGGGAAGACGACGGTGTTTTCCTTGATCGAGCGGTTCTACGAACCCGACACCGGGCAGGTGCTGCTGGACGGGGTCGATGTCCGCACCTGGCCGCTGGCCGACTTGCGGGCCGCGATCGGGTACGTCGAGCAGGACGCGCCGGTGCTGTCGGGCACGCTGCGGGAGAACCTGCTGTTCGCTGCCCCGGACGCGACCGACAGCGACCTGGAGCAGGCTCTGGACACGACGCGGCTGGCCGCGAAGGTCGCCGCCCTGCCCGATGGGCTCGAGACCACGGTCGGCCATCGCGGCATGAAGCTGTCCGGCGGTGAGCGGCAGCGGGTCGCGATCGCGCGGGCGTTGCTGCGCCGCCCGCGGCTCCTGTTGCTGGACGAGGCCACCTCGCAGTTGGACGCGGTCAACGAGGCGGCACTGCGTGACACCATCGCCGACGCGGCCCAGACCACCACCGTCCTGGTCGTCGCGCACCGGCTGTCCACCGTGACGCTCGCCGATCGGATCATCGTCATGGACGCCGGCAGGGTCTGTGCGGTCGGCAGCCACGCGGATCTGGTCGCGGCGAACCCGCTGTACGCCGAACTGGCCGCGACCCAGTTCCTCGTTCCCTCCGACTGAAGCACACGGAACACACACGCTCCGGGGTGAGGTCGTCAACTGCAATAACCCACCACCCCGCTACTAGTCCGCTGCCGTACAAGCCCCAGCTCGACCGGCGATGTGAACACGGGCGAAAGTTGGCTTGACTCCGTAGCCAGGTCCGGGGTTGATGATCGGTGGTATGCGGACCAGTGAACTGGCCGAACAGGCCGGCGTGAACAGCGAGACACTGCGCTACTACGAGCGCCGCGGCCTTCTGGAACGACCGCCACGCACACCGGGCGGCTACCGCGACTATCCGGCCGGCGCGGTGCAGCTGCTGCGGTTCATCAAGCGCGCTCAGGGACTCGGCTTCACCCTCGAGGAGGTCGAAGAGCTCCTGCACCTGGACAACGGTGGCCCCGACGGCTGCGACGCTGCCCGGGCATTGGCCGAGGCGCGCAAGGCCGACCTGGACGCCCGGATCGCCGACCTGCAACGGATGAGCGACTCCCTCGGCGAACTGATCGACACCTGTGACCTACCGCGCGTCGACCGCGATTGCCCGCTGCTCGAAGCGCTCGACAACCAACCAGTTCACCGCTTCGCCGGGAGCCCCCGATGAGCCTGCAGCTGGAAGTGCTGCACGTCCCGGACTGCCCGAACCTGGCCGCGATGCTGGACCGGCTGCACCAGGCCACTGATCTGGAGGTGACCACCCGCGAGATCAGCACCGACGCCGCAGCCACCGCGTCCGCGATGGCCGGGTCACCCACGCTGCTGATCAACGGCATCGACCCGTTCGCAACGCCCGGTCAGCGTGCCTGCGGGCTGTCGTGCCGCCTGTACCGCGACGAACAGGGCCTCATCGTGCCCGCGCCGTCCGTCGCACAACTACGCGACGCCATCAGGTCGGCGACCGGCGCCGCAGCAACGCCCGGGGAGGTGCTGGAATCCTGGCGGGGGCGCTCGTGAGGTGTGACACAACCGGGCGGCCTGGCGCTGACTGATTGAGATCTCGTCAGCCGCCCTGGAGGCCAATCAATGCTCAAGACCACCGTCGCCAAGCTGCTCAGCGTCAAGCTCGCGGCAGCCGCCGCAGCGGCGACCGCCGCCACCGGCGGTGTCGCCCTCGCTGCCGCCACCAACAACCTGCCGGACGCTGCCCAGAGCGCGGCCCACGACGTCTTCAACGCACCGTCGCCGGACAGCAAGGCGAGCCAGGTGCCCGACACGGCCGGCAAACCGGACGCGAAGTCCACCCACGCCCCAAAGGGCACGCCGTCGCCGTCCCTGCGCGGCCTGTGCAACGCCTACCAGGCCGGCGCCACCAGCAATGACGGCAAGGCGAAGGACAACCCGGCGTTCAAGGCCCTGTTCACCGCGGCCGGCGGCGCCGACAAGGTCGCCGCCTACTGCACCAACCTGGTCGGCGCGCCGAGCACCCACCCGTCCGGCAAGCCGACCTCGGCGCCGACCGGCGCTCCCGAGTCGCACCCGTCCGGCAAGCCGACCGCGCTGCCGACGGCCGAGCACCCGAGCGGCGAGCCGACCTCGGCGCCGTCCGGCCCGCCGTCGACCCACCCCAGCAAGCCGTAATCCCTCGCAGCTGGCTGTGACCGGCGCCTGGACGAGGATGGTCTCCATGACCATCTCCGACCAGGCGCCGGTCGCCGTTTCCGACCAGGTCCGGGACGCGCTCGCCGCAGGACGGCCCGTGCTCGCGCTGGAGTCGACGATCTTCACGCACGGGCTGCCCCGGCCGCGCAACGTCCAGGTGGCCCTCGACGCTGTGGGGCAACTGCGTGACGCGGGCGTGGTCGGCGCGACGATCGGCGTGCTGGACGGCGTGCCGGTCGTGGGTCTCG
>WNGA01015403.1_pt1 | contig 11224 bp, 8 predicted proteins | sample 5400061 | NCBI WGS metagenome assembly WNGA01 (sample SAMN13153366, study PRJNA577476) | soil metagenome | isolation source: 100 cm soil or saprolite under grassland replicate 2 | place: USA:California | collected 2016-06-15
CGCCGAGCGGGTTGACCGGCGGCGTGTCGTCGGCGTGCCAGGTGAAATAGCCGAGCAGCCGCTCCGACTTGTTGCTGGTGCCGATCGGCAGCGCCTTGTGCTTCGCGGAGAGGTCGAACAGCACGATCATCCGCTCGCGGGCGCACACGTTCCCGCGGCGCAGCGGGTCCGCGTCCCCGATCTGCGCGAGGTAGCCGTCCACGGCTGGGGTGATGTCGATCGTGATCGACTCGATGCCGAGCCGCTCGATCACGAGCCCGGCGTGCTCCAGGCTCTCCGGGCTCGACGTCTGGTACGGCATCCGCACGCCGACGACGTTCTCTTTTCCCAAGGCTAGGACGGCGAGGAACGCGGTGAGCGACGAGTCCACGCCGCCCGACAGCCCCACGATCCCCTTCGTGAACCCACGGCGGCGGACGACTTCGTCCCGCAGGAAGCTGACGAGCCAGAGACGGGCCAGCTCGCAGTCGAGCGCGAGGGGATCCCCCTCGTCCACCCCTTTCCCGATCACGTGAACGCCGGAGACCGGAGGCGGAACCCGGGAGACGGGTGAGGACCCGTTGGTGGCCGGATCGAATTGCACCGCCTCGCGTTGCTTGCTCCCGCCTCCCGTCCTCCGCCCCCCGAGGTTCTTGATGAGATGCGGGAGGTTCACCTCCAGGTCGGCCAGCAAGGGAGAGTCCGCCCGCGCCCGCGTCAGCTCGTCCAGGTCGACGTCATAGGTCAGCACCGCCTCCTCGAACAGGGGCCCGCGCAGCACGATCTGGCCGCTCGGGTTCACGAGCGCGGAGCCGCCGGGGAACCCCTTCCCACCCTCGAAGCCGACGAGATTCGCGAGGGCCACCCACACGCCGTGCTCGCCCGCGATCCCCCGTACGACGCGCTCCCAGCGCACGATGCTCGCCGGCAGGCGCGTGCCCTCCTCGTCCACGCCGGTGCCGCGGGCCGGCGATGCGCTCGGCACGATGACGAGCTGCGCGCCGTCCAGCGCAGCGATGGTGCCCGTGAGCGAGTGCCAGGCGTCCTCGCAGATGAGGATCGCCGCCCGGCCCCACCGGGTATCGAACGCCCGCACCTCGTGGCCCCGCTCGACGAACCGCTCCTCGTCGAACATGCCGTAGGTGGGGAGAAATACCTTCCGGTGCACGTGGCGAATGCCGGTAGCAGGAGAGGCGTTCCCGGGTGAAGCGTTGCCGGGTGAGGCGTTGCCGAGTGAAGCGTAAAGGCAGGAGTTGTGGAAGTGGTTCTGGAACACCTCGTAGAACCCCACCGCGACGTCGAGCGGCGGCGCGTGCGCCGCTGCGTGCTGCAGCGTGAGATCGCGGAACAGCGTCCCCGCCGTCACCGCCACGTCCCGCACTCCCCCCTCGACGAAGTAGCCCGAGGTCGCGGTCTCGGGGAAGATCAGGAGATCGACCGGCGGCTCGAGCTTCGCGACCTGTGCGAGCGCCCCGCCGATCCGCTGGACGTTGACGGCGTATTCGCCTTTGGTGGGGCGGAGCTGGGCGATGGCGAGCCGAACCATGAGACTAAAGATACGCGGAGGGGAAACGTTGAGGACAAGGCGTGGAGGAACCCCGTGGAGGACCTGCGTAGTCCCTCACGTCGCTCCTCCACCGTTTCCCTCCACGGTCTCCCTCCACGCCGTTCAGTCTCCCACCAAGAACCACCCGCCGGTCGCGACGAGCACGACCTCGATAATCACCACAAACACCCGCTCCGGCAGCCGGTCGAGAAGCCGCTTCCCAGCGGCGGACCCCACGACCATGATCGGGCCGAGCGCCAGTCCGATCGCGACGGCCCGGATCGTGAGGATGGCCGTTCCCTGATAGGCGGCGAGCGTGCATCACGACCGTGGCGAGGGCTTCGGTCCCGATGTAGGCGCCCTTGACCAGCCCGTAGGCGAGAAAGAACGGAGCCATCATGGGGCCGACGCTGCCGATCAGCGCCGAGAGGAAGCTGAACGCCGCGCCGATCCCGGCGAAGGCCACGAGGCCGGGGCGCCACGCACGCGCGCGCGGGACGTGGCGCCACAGGACCATGAGGAGCAGGAATGCACCCACCAGCCGCTTCAGGGCGCCGAGCGGCGCGGTGGCGAACAGCACGCCGCCCAGGAGCGCGAGCGGCACCGCGCCGAGCGCGAACCATCCCACCACGGGGACGTGCACTTCGCGCCGGTTGAACCACACCCGACTCCCGTTGCCGACGAGCTGTGCCACGGTGAGGATCGGGATCGCGTCCCGCACCCCGAACGCCGCGACCAGCGCCGGCAGGAGCACGGCAGCGCCGCCGAACCCCGCCACGGCGGCGAGCGTGCTCGCGACGAACGCAGCACCCCCGATCACCAGCCACTCGCTGACCATGCGCCTTACTCCTACCCGAACGACCGCGGGAGGAGTCTTTTTATGTCGATGACCGCCTACATCGCCCTCGGGGGAATCATCGGCACGCTGGCGCGGTATGTCTTGCAGGGCATCATTCAGCCGCGCTCGGCCGCGTTCCCGCTCGGCACGCTCGCGATCAACGTCGCGGGCTCGCTCCTGCTCGGCTTCATCATGCGGCTCGCCACCGGCTCGACGGTCGTCTCGCCGGAGCTGCGCGGCGGGCTCACGATCGGCTTCTGCGGCGCGTTCACGACGATGAGCACGTTCAGCTACGAGACCGTAGCGCTGCTCACGGACGGCGAGTACTGGCGCGCGGGGCTGTACGCGGGAGGGACGGTGTTCGGATGCCTGGTGGCCACGGTGGCGGGGCTGGCGGCCGCGGAGAAATTGCTTTGAAGGAGGTTCCATGCCGCATCGATTCACCGGTGAGCGCACCCTCATGCGAGTCTTCATCGGCGAGAGCGACAAGTATCACGGCAAGCCGCTGTACGAGGCCGTGCTCGAGAAATTCCGCGAGAGGGGGCTCGCCGGCGCCACGGTGCTGCGCGGGGTGGCGGGCTTCGGCGCGTCGAGCGTCGTGCACACCGAAAAGATCCTGCGGCTGTCGCTCGACCTGCCGCTCATCATCGAGGTCGTGGAAACCGAGGAGACGATCCAGAAGATCCTCCCCGAGCTGGACGAGATGATCGGCGGCGGGCTCATCACCCTCGAGCGGGCGCGCGTAATCCTCTATCGGCCCGCCAACGTCACGGGGAGCCAGCAGGAGACGCATCGGATAGAGGGACTCGAGCCGGAATGAGCCGTGCCTTGTCATCTTCCTGACAGGTTCGCCGGGCTAGCTTTGTCGCGTGGTCATCCGTACTTCCGTTCTCATCGCGACACTCGGCGGTGTGGCGGCCGCCCCGCTCGCCGGCCAGCAGCCGGTGACGCGGGCCGACGCCGTGGCCGCGGCCCTCACGCGCGGCGCGCGGGCGGCCTTGGGCCGCGCCGATATGGCGGCTGCGGCCGGCGTGCTGCGCGCCGCCCGGGCCTACCCTAACCCGTCGTTCGCCGCGACCTACACGCAGGACGTCCCGCGCTACCACTACATCGCCGATCTGGCGCTCGACCTGCCGTGGCTCCGCTCGGCGCGCATCGGCGCCGCCGCGTCGGGGCAGGACGCGGCCCGCTACGGCTTCGCCTACGAGCGTGCCGCGATCCGGTTCGACGTCGATACCGCCTACACGCGCGCGCTCGCCGCAGCGGCCCACGCTGGGCTGTCGCGCCGCAACGCGAGCGACGCCGACAGCCTGCTCCGCATGGCGCGGTTGCGCCGCGAGGTCGGCGACGTGAGCGAGCTGGATGTGCGGCTCGCCGAGGTGAACGCGGGCCAGCTCGAGAACGTCGCGGTGGACGACTCGCTCGCCGCGCTCGACGCGCTGCTCGGCGTCCAGCTCGCCATGGGGCTGCCGGCCGACACGCCGGGCATCACGCTCGCCGACTCGCTCGCGCCGCCCGCGGACACCGTGCCGGGCGACCCGGGCGAGCCGCTGCGGGTCACGGCGGCGGCGGCGACGCTGCGCGCCGAGGAGCGCTCCCTCGCGCTCGCCCACCGCAGCGTGCTTCCCGCGCCCAGTCTTCAAGTGGGGGTGGAGCACGGCGATCCGGCCGATCCGACGCAGGGCGCGCTGCCGACGATCGGGTTGTCGTTGCCGCTGCCGTTGTTCAACTGGAACGGCGGCGCGGTCGGACAGGCGCGGGCGGCGCGCGACCGCGCGCAGGCCAACCTGGACCTCGCGCGCCGCGAGGCGGCGGCGGACCTGACGCGCGCGCAGCGCGGACTCGCGGCCGCGCTGGCGCGGCTGGCGCGCGACCGGCGCCTGCTGGCGAGCGCCGACCGCGTCGCGGCGATGTCGCTCCAGGCCTACGCCGAAGGCGCGGTTCCTCTCGCCACCGTGCTCGAGGCGCAGCGCAACGCGCGCGAGGCGCTGGGCCGTTACGTCGACGACGTCGCCCGCGCGAACGACGCGGCGGGCCTCGTTGGCCTCGTCACCGCCTCCGCGGGCGAGCGGTGAGACGCCTCCTCCTCCTCCTCCTCCTCGTGCTGGCGGCCCGCTGCCGCGCGCGCGCCGCCGATGACGCGGAGTCGCCCGCAGTCCGGACCGCCGTCGCGGCGCAGACGGCGCCGGCGACCGCGCAGCCGTTCGCCCACGTGGTGCGCGCCATCGGCACCGTGACCCCGCGCCCGGGGCGCTTCGCCGAGCTCGCAGCCCCGGGGCCGACCCGGGTGGCGCGCATCTTCGTCGCCCCAGGCGAGCGCGTGGCCGAGGGCGACACGCTGATCGAGTTCGAGCGGGCGCCGTTCGATGCCGCGGCGCAGAGCGCCGCCACGGCGCTCGAGAACGCGCAACATGCCTACGACCGGGCGGTGCGCCTGGTGCAGGCGGGAATCTTGCCGCAGAAGGAGAGGGACCAGGCGGCCGCCGACCTCGCCCAGGCGCGGCTCGCCGCCGTGACGGCGCGCCGCGCCCAGCAGCTCGCGACCCTGCGCGCGCCGCTCGGCGGGGTCGTCACGCGCATGACCGCCGTGCTCGGCGCCTCGGTGGACGCGACCCAGCCGCTCGTCCAGGTCGCCGACCCCGAGGCCCTCGACGTCGTGTTCAACGTTTCGCCCGCGGAGGCCGCCGAGATCCGCGACAGAGACTCCGTGTCGCTCTCGGCCGGCGAGACCCTGCGCGGCGACCCGCTCGGCGCGGGCGTCGTCACCGGCGTCGCGGCCGCGGTCGATTCCCTGTCCCGGGCGGTCGCCGTCCGCGTGCGCCTGCGACGCTCCGAGCGCCCGTTGCGGATCGGGGAGTCGGTGTTCGGGCGGCTCATCACCGCCGTCGAGCCGCACGCCATCACGGTCCCCGTCGCCGCGCTCGTGCCCGCGCCGGGTGGAGAGGGCTTTCAGGTGTTCGTCGTCGACTCGGGCGGCGTGGCCCACAGCCGGGCCGTCACGGTCGGCGGCCGCACCGCAGCCGTGGCGGAGATCACGAGCGGGCTCGCGGCCGGTGAGGTGGTCGTGACGAGCGGCGCCTACGGCGTCGCCGACGGCGCGAGGATCGTGCGGGCTCCCGCTCCTCCCCGATGACGCTGTTCGACGTCCTCAGCCGCCAGCGCCGCGTCGTCTATCTCGCCACGGCGCTGCTCTCCATCGCCGGCGTGTGGACCGCGTTCCAGCTCCCGTCGGCCATCTACCCCGAGCTCCTCTTCTCGCGGATCAAGATCGTCGCCGAGGGCTCCACGCTGGGCGCGCGGCAGGTGGTGTTCAGCATCACGCGGCCCCTCGAGGAAGCCGTGAGCGTCGTGCCCGGGGTGACGCGGGTGCAGTCCCACTCGATTCGCGGCGCGAGCGAGGTCGCCATCACCTTCGCGCCGCGCACCGACATGGCCTACGCGCTGCAGCTCGTGCGGGCGCGGGTGAGTCAGATCCAGACGACGCTGCCGCCCGACCTGGACATTCAGATCGAGCGGCTCACGCCGTCCCTGTTCCCTATCATCTCCTACAACCTCGAGGGCGGCGATCCCGCCACCCTGTACGACATCGCGCGTTACGAGATCAAGCCGCTCATCTCGCGCGTGCCCGGAGTGGGCCGCGTGGACGTGCAGGGCAGCGACGTGCGCGAGATCGAGGTCGTGGCCGACCCCACGCGGCTCGGAGCCCTGGGGCTCAGCTACACCGACCTGGCCGACGCGATCCGGCGGGCGGTCACGGTGCAGGCGGTGGGGCGGGTCGCGCAGGACTACCGTCAATACCTGATCGTGACCGACCAGGAGGCTCACGGGCCCGACGACGTCGGCAACGTCGTGATCGCCCACGGCCTGCGGGTGCGGGACGTGGCGAGCGTGCAGGTGGGGACGGAGGATCACGTTCGCAGCGTCGCGGGCGACGGCAAGCCCGCCGCGCTCATCAACGTCGCGCGGCAGGTCGAGGGCAACACCCTCGACGTCGCCGACAGCGTGGCCGGCATCGTCGCCGCGCTCGCGCCCAGCCTTCCGCCGGGCGTGCACCTCAAGCGGGTGTACGACCAGGCCGCCCTGGTGCGCGACGCGGTCCACTCGGTGCGGGATGCCATGCTGATCGGCGCCGTGCTCGCCGTGCTGGTGCTGCTCCTGTTCCTGCGCCACGGCCGCATCACCGCGATCAGCGCGGCCGCGATCCCGGTGACGCTCGCCGTGACGGTGTTCGTGATGTGGGTGATCGGCCAGACGTTCAACCTGATGACCCTGGGCGCGATGGCGATCGCGATCGGCCTGGTGATCGACGACGCGGTCGTGGTCACCGAGAACATCGCGCGCCACCTGCTGCTCCGCGCCGGGGGCGGCCGGCTCGCCGCCATCCGCGCCGCCGTGCAGGAGCTGATCTGGCCCGTCACCACGTCCACCATCACCACGGTGGTCGTGTTCCTCCCGCTCGGCCTGCTCCAGGGTGTGGTGGGGCAGTTCTTCGCGGCCCTGGCCGCGACGCTCACGGTGGCGGTGCTCGTCTCGCTCGCGCTGGCGCTCACGCTCATTCCGCTCCTCGCCGAGCAGTTCGTCACCGCGCACGAAGTGGAGGCGACGGCTCCCCGCTGGCGTCCCCTGGCCCGGCTCGAACGGGCGCTCGACGCGCTCGCGCCCCGCTACGAACGCGCCCTCGTCGCCGCGCTGCACCATCCCCGCCGGATCGCAGTCGCCGCCGTCGCGCTCGTCGCGCTGGGGGCCGGGCTGTGGCGCGTCGTGGGAACGGGCTTCCTCCCGGAGATCGACGAGGGGGCGTTCATCCTCGACTACTGGACGCCGGGCGGCACTGCGCTCGCCGAAACCGACCGCCAGCTCGGCGTCGCCGAGAGCCTGCTCGCGGCCACGCCCGAAGTCACGGGGACGGCGCGCCGCACCGGCGCCGAGCTGGGCATGTTCGCCACGGCCCAGAACCGCGGAGACATCGTCGTGCGGCTCGCGTCACGCGGTCGACGCTCGCGCGACGTGTTCCAGGTGATCGACGACGTGCGTGACCGGATCCAGGGCGCGGTGCCGCGGCTGCACATCGAGTTCATGCAGATCCTCGCCGACGTGATCAACGATCTCGCGGGCGCCGCCCGCCCGGTCGAGATCAAGCTGTACGGCGAGCCGCTGGACACGCTGGAGGCGTATGCGCGGCGGCTCGCGCCCGACATCGAGAAGATCACCGGCCTCGAGGACCTCTACAACGGGGTGAGCGAGCCCACGGCGGAGCTGCTGATGCGCGTGAACCAGGCGGAGGCCGACCGCATCGGCATGGCGCCGGTCGACGTGGGCAACACGGTCGCCGCAGCGCTGCTGGGCACGCCGGCCGGCGAGATCCGGGTCGAAGACCGGCCCGTGGCGGTGCGCGTGCGGGCGCCGGATTCGATCCGCTTCGACCCGCTGCGCCTGCGCGCTTTGCCCATCGTCGCGGCGCGTGGCGGCCGGGCGACCCCGCTCGGGAGCCTCGCCGCGTTCGAGCCCGCGGAGTCGCGGCTCGCCCTCGATCGCGAAAACCAGCAGCAGATGATCGCGCTGACCGCCGACGTGAGCGGACGCTCGCTTGGCGGGGTGATGGGCGACGTGCGCCGGGTGCTCGCCGCGCACCCGGCCCCGCGGGGCGTGCGCGTCGCGCTGGGCGGGCAGTACGCGGGTCAGCAGGAGGCGTTTCGGGCGCTCCTCCTGGTGCTCGCGCTCGCCGCGGTGAGCGTGTGCGCGGTGATGGTGGTGCAGTTCGAGTCCTTCACCGAGCCGCTCGTCGTGCTACTCGTGGCACCCGTCTCGTTCGTCGGCGCCCTGATGCTGCTGCTCGCCACCGGCACCGTGCTCAACGTCTCCTCGCTCATGGGGCTGATCCTGCTGGTGGGGCTCATCGTGAAGAACGGCATCATCCTGCTCGACTTCACGCGGCTGCGGATGCGGGCCGCCGGCGTAGCGCTGGAAGAGGCGATCCATGAGGCCGCGCGGGTCCGGCTGCGCCCGATCCTCATGACGACGCTGTGCACGCTCTTCGGGTTGCTGCCCCTCGCCCTCGGGCTCGGCGCGGGGAGCGAGCTGCAGCGACCCCTCGCCCTCGCCGTGATCGGCGGGCTCGCCCTCTCCACGCCGATCACGCTGTTCGCCGTGCCCACGCTGCTCGTGGCGATCCGGGGACCGGCCTACACCCTGCCGCCGCCGGACCGCGAGCCGGCCTAGGGCTCGAGGCCGGGGATCTCCACCTCGACCTTCCCTCTCGGCGGATCGACGACTATCACGCGATTCTGCCGCGCGATGAAGAAACGTCGGCCCGCCGTATCGAGGGCCACGTGATCGTGACGCGGGTGCCGGCGCCCGGCGTGGAGGCGATGTCGATGCGCGCGCCGTGCGCGTCGGCGATCCAGCGGGCGATCGCCAGACCGAGGCCGGCGCCCTCTCCCTCCCGGCGGGCCGCGTCGCCGCGATAGAATCGCTCGAACACTCGGGGGAGCTGGTCGGCCGGGATGCCGACTCCCGTGTCCGCGACCACGACCGCCGCCCGGCCGTCCTGGGTCGCCACGTCCAGGCGCACGTGGCCGCCCCCCGGCGTGAACTTGACGGCATTGTCGAGCACGATCACGAGCAGCTGGCGCACCAGCGCGGGAGCCCCCGTGATCCGGGCCTCTTCGAAGGCGCCGACCTCGAGGCGAACCTGCTTGCGCTCGGCCAGGGCCCGCACCGCCGCGACGGCGTCGGCCGCCACGTCGTCCAGATACAGCGGCTCCTGCGCCACCCCGCGCTCGCCGGCATCGGCGCGCGCCAGGGTGAGGAGGTCGCCGACGATCCCGCCCAGCCGGGTCGCCTCCCGCTCGATCGCCTGGAAGGCGGACGCGTCGCGCGCCGCCTCCCGGGGCCGGCCGACCGCGACATCCGCCTGCGCCCGCAGGATCGCGATCGGCGTGCGCAGCTCGTGCGCCGCGTCGGCCATGAAGCGCCGCATCTGCTCCATCGAGCGCTCTACCGGCGCGGTCGACTTGCGCACCAGCACGTAGCCGCCGCCCGTGAGGAGCAGCATCGCCGCCAGCGCGGCGGCGCCGAAGGCCGCGATCAACGAAGCGTAATCGTCCTCCAGCTCCCCGCGGTCGGCCAGGACCGCGGCGATGTACGGCATCCCCGCGGTGCTCGTGAAGCGCTCGGCGTAGGCCCGGAGCTCGCGACCGTCCGGGGCGTCCACGTTGCCGAACCCGTGCCGCGACTCCGCGGCCTTGCGGATCGCGTCGCGGATCCAGTCGGACAGCTCCGCCGGCTTGACGGGGCGAAACTCGGCGTCGAGGAGATAGAGCGACCGGTCGGGGATGTGCAGCTCGTCCACTGCGTCGACGACGGCGCCGCGCGCAGCGGCGCGCTCCGTCTCGCGGATCCGCACCGCTTCCTCGAGCGCCGCCGCGGCGGACCCCAACGACTTGTCGACGTGGCGGGACATCTGGTGGCGGATCGTCAGGAACAGGCCCCCGCCGAGCAAGAGGAGGACGAGCGTGAGCACGCCGGCGTACCAGGCCGTTAACTGGAGCCGCAGGCGTGCGAGCGCCGGCATCACGGGAACCTCACGCGCCAAACCGGTATCCCGCGCCGCGCAGCGTGGTGATGAGTTTCGGCTCGAAGTCGTCGTCGATCTTGCGGCGCAGGCGGCGGATCAGCACCTCGAGCACGTTGACGAAGGGATCGTGGTTGTCGTCCCACACGTGCGCGGTGATGGTGGTGCGGTCGAGCACGCGTCCCGGGTGCAGGACGAACAGCTCGAGCAGCGCGAATTCCTTGGCGGTGAGCGTGATCGGCCGGCCGCCGCGACGCACCTCGCGCGCCGCGAGATCGACCTCCAGGTCCGCGACGCGAACCCGCGCAGGCGCGAGCGCCGGCCGGCGCCGCGCCAGCGCCTTGAGCCGCGCCACGAGCTCCCGAAAGGCGAACGGCTTCGTCACGTAGTCGTCCGCGCCGACCTCCAGCCCGCGCACCCGGTCGTCCACCGCGTCGAGCGCCGTCAGCATCAGCACGGGCGTGGTGCCGCCCCCGCGCCGCAGCTCGGCGCACAGCTCGACGCCGCTGCCTCCGGGCAGACGGACATCGAGGATGATGACGTCGTAGCTGCCGGAGCTGGCCTGCTTCAGGCCGTCCGCGAACGTCGTCGCCAGCGTAGGATCGATGCGCTCCGCGCGCAGGCCGTCGCGCAGTAGGCCCGCCAGCTCGGGATCGTCCTCGATGATCAGCACTCGCACTCGCGAGGTCCTTCCCCTCCTCCGAGAACAATCGCAACCGTGACCGGGCGGGCGCCAGAGGGCGAGCGCCCGTGGCATCGGCCTCGCCCGCCTTTCACCGCCCTCCACCGCCCTTCACCGCCCAACTCATTCCATACGCCGCGCCCAGCACGCCCGAGGCGACGAGCACCAGCACCGGCCGAGTCAGCGCGGTTCCGATGAACAGAGCGAGATAGACACCGACAAACAGGATCGGCGCTCCTGGATACACCGGCACGCGGAAGGGGGCCCGGGGCTCCCTTGCCCGCAGCCTGAACAGCGCCACCACGGTGAACCCGTCAATCACGAGGATCAGCACGATCGCCAGGCCCAGCAGCTTCTCGAACGTGCCCGTGGCCGCGAGCGCGACGGCCACGGCCCCGACCAGGAGCATCGCCACCCACGGCGTCCCGCCCGGGTTCACGCGCGCGAGCGCGCCGGGCGCGAGACCCTCACGCGCCAGGCCGAACAGGACGCGCGGCGTCACGAAGATGTTGCCGTTCAGCGACGCGAGCACCACGAGCAGCGCGAGCGCCGCCACCACGGCGCCGCCCCGCGCCCCGATGATCGCGTTCGCCGCGTCCGCGGCGA
>WNGA01025773.1_pt1 | contig 11224 bp, 10 predicted proteins | sample 5400061 | NCBI WGS metagenome assembly WNGA01 (sample SAMN13153366, study PRJNA577476) | soil metagenome | isolation source: 100 cm soil or saprolite under grassland replicate 2 | place: USA:California | collected 2016-06-15
TGATCCAGCGCAGGCACTCGCGCGGCCGCTACTTCTCGATCGTCGTGGTGGCCGAGGGCGCCGTGCCTCAGGAGGGCACGATGGAGATCGTCACGGGCGGTCGTGACGAGTTCGGGCACGCGCGGCTCGGCGGCATCGGTCAGCGGCTCGAGCGCGAGATCGAGGAGCGGACCGGCATCGAGTCGCGCGCCACCGTGCTCGGCCACATCCAGCGGGGCGGCACGCCTACGGCGTTCGACCGCGTGCTCGCGACTCGGCTGGGGCTGGCCGCCATGGACGCTGCGAACGCGTCGCGCTGGGGCGTCATGCCGGCGCTGCGCGGCACCCGCATCGAGCTGGTGCCGCTGTCGGAGGCGGTCGCGGACCTGCGGACCGTGCCGGTCGAGGACTACGAGGCGGCGCAGACCTTCTTCGGGTGAGGGCTCGCGAGGTTGCTGGCGGCTAGAAGCCCGCGCCCTGCTCTTCGGGCTCGGCCAGCTCGCGCCCGAGCATCCGGTCGAGGAAGGGCTTCGCCAGCTGGAAGGCGGCGGCGCCCACGACGAGCCCGGCCGTGAGCAGGAAGGCGTCGAAGGCCTTGATGCCGAATGCCCAGGCGGTGATCCACCAGACCAGCCCCACGGCGAGCGCTAGGAGAACGGCCATCAGGCCGTGCGGCGCTCGGCCACCGCGCGGCGCAGCTTCGTCACGGCGTTGAACGCGCTCTTCATGGCGCGGTCGGCGCCGGAGCCGTCGGCGGGCAGCATCCCGATCTGGCGCGCGAAGCCCGCGCCGTCGAAGTAGGCGGTGTCGCTCACGAGCTCGTCGTCCTCGAGCTCGAGCAGGTCGAGCCCGCGGATCTCGACGTGCTTGCCGGTGGGCTCGATGCCCATGTAGGGCGCGCCGTCGAACGTCCCCTCGAGGCGCCACTCGACCGCGCAGCTCTGCTCGCCCGCGACCAGGCGCGTGACCGTGGTGCGCGCGTCCGGCATCGCGGCGAACATCGAGTCGAAGAAGTCACGAAGCTCGCCGCGCCCGCGCAGGAGCCCCACCGGCACGGCGTCCTCGACGCCGTCCTCGCGCCAGTGGGCGGCCATGGCGGCGGCGTCGCGGTTGTCCATGGCCTCGAAGTAGCTGCGCGCCTTCTCCTCCACCGCCTTGCGCCTGGTGATCCGCTTGCGCTGCGGCTTTCCCTCTGACTTGACCTCGGCCGCTGCCTGGTCCGTGGCTCCTCCGGCTGTCTCGGTCTGCGCCATATGCGGGCCACACTACCAGCGATCCGGCCTGCTCAGGCAACGGTTTCCGCGAGCGCCAGATGGGCCGCGGTTCGGGTCGCTACCTCAGCGCTGCAGTGCGCGTGCCAGGTCCGCCACGACCGAGCCCACCGCCGCCGCGCCGCCCTCGCCCGCGGCTCGCACCACGCGGCTGCCGACGATCACTCCGTCCGCGATCTCGGCCACCGAGCGGGCCTGCTCGGGCGTCGAGATGCCAAAGCCCACCGCCACGGGCACCTCCGTGGCGGCGCGCACGCGCTCGACTGTCTCGGCCAGGCCCTCCGGAAGCTCGGCGCGCTCGCCGGTCGTCCCTGTGAGGGAGACCGTGTAGACGAACCCGCGCGCGTCGGCGCCGATCGCCGCGATGCGCTCCGGCGTGGTCGTGGGCGCCACCAGCGGCACCAGCGCCAGCCCCTCGGCGTCGCACGCGGCGCGCAGCTCCGAGGCCTCGTCGTGGGGAAGGTCGGGAACGATGAGCCCGGAGGCACCGGCGGCAGCGGCCCGAAGCGCAAACGCCTCGACTCCCGCGGTCAACACGATGTTGGCGTAGACCATCAGGACAACAGGCACCCTCACCGCAAGCCGTTCGCAGGCACCCAAAACCCCGTGCGGAGTGGCTCCGGAAGCCAGTGCAGCGGTAGCCGCAGCGTGGATCACCGGCCCATCGGCCAGCGGATCGGAGAACGGCACACCGAGCTCCAGGAGATCGGCCCCCGCGTCCACGGCAGCCAACCCCGCCGACACCGATTCCTCAATGCTCGGAAAGCCCCCCATCAGATACGGCATGAGAGCGGCGCTCTTGCCGTTTTCCGAGAAGGCTGAGGAAATGCTCATCCCAGCGCGAGCACCTCGGCCAGGTCCTTGTCCCCACGCCCCGACAGCGTCACCAGGCTGAGCCCGGGAGACGGGTTGGCCAGAAGCCACGCGATCGCGTGCGACGACTCGAGCGCCGGGAGGATCCCCTCGAGCTCCGCCACGCGGTGGAACGCCGCCAGCGCGGCGCCGTCCTCGACCCCCTCGTAGCGCACGCGCCCGGAGTCGCGCAGCCAGGCGTGCTCGGGCCCCACGCCGGGGTAGTCGAGCCCCGCCGAGATCGAGTGCGCCTCGAGGATCTGGCCGGCCTCGTCCTGAAGCACCCCCGTGAGCGCGCCGTGGAGCACGCCACGCGCGCCCGTGGTGAGCGGCGCGGAGTGGCGCCGCGTCGAGAGCCCCTCCCCCGCTGCCTCGACCCCGATCAGCTCCACCTCGTCGTCATTCACGAACGGGATGAATGTTCCGATCGCGTTCGAGCCGCCGCCGACGCAGGCGATCGCGCGATCCGGCAGCCGCCCGGCCTGGTCGAGCAGCTGCGCTCGCGCCTCGTCGCCGATGCGGCGCTGAAGGTCGCGGACGAGCGCCGGGTACGGCGCCGGCCCCACGCAGGAGCCGATCACATAGTGCGTGGTGCGCACGTTCGCCACCCAGTCGCGAATCGCGGCAGACACCGCCTCCTTCAGCGTGCGTGCCCCGGCGTCCACCCCGCGCACCTCGGCGCCGAGCAGCCGCATCCGCTGCACGTTCGGCTCCTGGCGGCGCATGTCCTCGGTGCCCATGTAGACGACACACTCGAGCCCGAGCAGCGCGCACGCGGTCGCGGCGGCCACGCCGTGCTGGCCCGCGCCGGTCTCGGCGATCACGCGCGGCTTGCCCATGCGCTGGGCGAGCAGCGCCTGCCCGATCGCGTTGTTGATCTTGTGCGAGCCGGTGTGCGTGAGGTCCTCGCGCTTCAGCCAGACCGCCCCGCCGGCCAGCTCGGAGAGCCTGTGCGCGTGGTAGAGCGGCGTCGGCCGGCCCACGTAGTCGCGCAACAGCGCGTCGAGCTCCGCGACGTAGGCCGGGTCGTCGCGCGCCGCGCACCACGCCGCCTCGAGCTCGTCCAGCGCGGGGATCAGCGTCTCCGGCACATAGCGGCCGCCGTAGGGGCCGAAGCGCCGCTCGAGCGGCGGAGCGCTCGTCACACCGTCGCTCCGCCGCGGGCACCGCCCGCGGCCTCGCGCACTGCGGCCTCGTGGCCCTCGGCCTCGACCGCGCGGAAGAACGCGGCCACCTTGGCGGGATCCTTGCGGCCCGGCTCGGCCTCGGTGCCGCTCGCGCTGTCGACGGCGAACGGGCGCGCCGCGGCGATCGCGTCGCGCACGTTGTCGGGCGTCAGGCCGCCGGAGAGGATCACCGGCGGCGTGTCCGGATGGAGGCGCGCGAGCTCCCAGTCGAAGCTCTCCCCGGTGCCCCCCGGCGCCCGCGGCGAGTGGGCGTCCAGCAGGTGGAAGTCGGTCGCATAGGCGCGCAGCGCCTGAACCTGCGCGGCGTCCCGCACGCGCGTCGCCTTTATGACCTTGCAACCCGTGCGCCGCGCGGCCTCGCGGCAGTAGGCCGGCCCCTCGTCCCCGTGCAGCTGAAGCAGCGAGAACCGGCACAGGTCCGCGGTGGTGGCCACCTCGTCGAGCGTCGCGTTCACGAAGACGCCGGCCAGCTCCACGCGCCTGTGGAGCTGCGCTCCGATCGCCTCGGCCTGCTCGACAGGGCAGCCGCGAGGGCTCTCCGGCCAGAAGATCATGCCGAGCGCCCACGCGCCCAGCTCGACCGCCTGCTGGGCGTCCTCGAGCGAGGTGAGGCCGCAGATCTTCACGCGGGTCATGACCCGCCTATGGTCGCAGAGGTTCGGGTAGGCCATCGCTCCGCCGCGGGCACCGGCCATCGCTCCGCCGCGGGCACCGCCCGCGGCCTCGCGCACGGCGCCTACGGGAACAGCCCGCCGCCGCCGCCTTGGTCGCTCGAGCCGGTGTCGGCGGACGCCGGCCGCTTGGTGAGCTCGACGGTCACGGTCTTCTTGTCGTTGCCGCGGTAGAACTCGACGTCGATCTTGTCGCCGGGGCGGTGCGACGCGACGGCCGACGCCACGGCGTCCTCGTTTCGCATCTCCTTGCCGTCGATCGCGACGATCAGGTCGCCGCCGGCGGCGATGCCCTGCGAGGTCTGCGTCCGGCCGCCGCGCAGGCCGGCCTTGTCGGCCGGGCTGTTCGGCGTCACGTCCACGACGAGCGCGCCATGGTCGGAGGCGAGGTTGAGGTCTTCCGCAACCTGCTTGGTCACACGCTGCATCCGCACGCCGAGGTAGGCGCGCTCGATGGTCTCGCCGGCCTTCAGGTCGGGGAGAAGCTTCTTGGCGGTGTTGATCGGGACCGCGAAGCCGATGCCGACGGAGCCCTGTCCGCCGCCGGTCGCGATCTGGGAGTTGATCCCGATCACGCGGCCGTTGGAGTCGAGCAGCGGGCCGCCGGAGTTGCCGGGGTTGATCGGCGCGTCCGTCTGGATCACGTGCGCGATCGTGAAGCCGTTCGGGGCCTGGATCTGGCGCTGGAGGCCCGAGACGATCCCGGTCGTGACGGTGCGGCTGAAGCCGAAGGGGTTGCCGATCGCGATGACCGGGTCGCCGACCGCGGCCTTGGAGGAGTCGCCGAGCGGGACGGGCGTCAGGTCCTTGACCTCGGAGGGGTCGACCTTGAGCACCGCGAGGTCCGCGGAGGTGTCCACGCCCTTCACCTCCGCGTCGACGGCGTCGCCGTTTTCGCTGAAGCTCGCCGTGACGTGATCGGCGCCCTGGACCACGTGCGCGTTCGTGAGGATGTAGCCGTCCTTGTCGACCACGAAGCCGGACCCGGTCGCCGTCCCCTGCTGCGGGGTGCCGAAGGGCGAGGCCTCATCGGTCGTCACGCCGCTCGCCTCGATGAAGGCCACGCCGCGCCCTTCCTGCTTGTAGATGTCGGGGACGCTGCGGCCCTGGCTGCCCGTCGAGCCGCCGGTCGGCTGTGTTGCCGGCACCTGGCGCACCACGGTCTTGGTGTCCCCGGTGTCGATCACGTCCGTCGAGATCAGGACCGCGCCGACAACCAGCACGATCAGGCCGCCTACGACTCCGGAGAGGATGTTGGACAGCGGGCGCTTTGTGGTCATGGCGGAAGAAATAGACCCCCGACCTTAGGTTTCGATAAATCTCTCCTAGGACCTGGGCGCGCCCGGCGGAATGGCCATGAGGCCCCTCAGGCGGTCGAACACGCTTCCGCGCGTGAGCTCGCGGCGCAGCGCGCGCCGCTGCCGAAGGCTGGGGGCCGACGGCACGCGCGGGTCGTAGCGATTCGCGCGCAGCGCCCCTGCGTACGCCTCCGACGCCGGTCCGGCGAAGCGGCCCAGCCGGCGCTCGAGGCCGAGCAGCGTGGTCGATTCGGGCAGGTCCCAGCCGAGCCGGGGGAGCGCCCGGCGGAGCTCGGAGAGCTGTGCCTCGGCGACCGCGTCCGGCGAGAGGTTCCGCAAGCGGATTACGCGGCGCCCGAGCACCAGCGCCGCCGCGCCGAGCGGCGCTGCCACGAGCACCAGGATCAGCGCGGGCACGACCCAGCCGCTGCCGCCATCGTCCCCCAGGCCCGCCCCCGCCCCGCCTGCCTGCTCCGACGCGACGAATCCCTCTGGCCGGCGGACCTCGCCGGCGTCCGCCGCCGCCGCGCTCGTGGCGAGCGCGCTCGACTGCGACTGCGCCGGCGAGCGCGCCGGGGTCGGATCGAACGGAACCCAGCCGATGCCCGTGAACCAGACCTCCACCCACGAGTGCGCGTCGAGGTCGCGCACGCGGTACTCGCGCGTGTCCTTGTTGTACGAGCCCGGGGAGAAGCCGGCCGCCACACGCGCCGGGATCCCCGCCATGCGCAGCATCAGCGCCATCGTCCCGGAGAACTGCTGGCAGTAGCCGCGCTTGTCCTCGCGGAGGAAGCCCATCAGCGGGACCCGGTGGCTCGGCACCCGCTCCGAGTAGGTGAAGTTGTCCTGCAGCCACACTTCCACGGCCTTGACCGCGTCGTAGGCCGTCGGCTCGTCCGCGGTGAGCCGCAGCGCCCGCTCGTACATCGGCGCGTAGACCGAGCGCCGGAGCGCGCGGTCGGCGTGCGGGCCCAGACCGGTGGGAACGTTGCCGCGCAGCGGGACGACGATGGACTCGCGCCTGCCCAGCGTATGCTCGCGCTGCACGAAGCCGGCGCCCGCAAGGTCGTCGGTCGCGGACTCGCCCGGCCGCGGCAGCTGGATCGTCGTGTAGCGGACGAGGTTGTTCATGTAGCCCTCGGGGACCCCCTGCATCTGGGCCCTGGTGGGATTCGGCGCGTACGCCCGCACCGAGTACGAGTCGCCCTCCTCGAGCCGGTTGTTGCCGATGAGGCGCGTCGTGCCGTCCGACGTCAGCCGCGCCGCGGCGCCGTCCACCTTCAGGATCACCCCCGCGCCGACCACGAACGGCGTGGACAGCGAGCGAACCGTGAAGCGGATCCGCTCGTCCCATTCGGGGTTGTACTCGTTGTAGTCCCAGTGGCCCTGGGTCCGCGCCTCGGTGTACGCGACCTGGGTGCCGTAGCGCGTGTCGGCGAGGTCGCCGAGGCGTATCCAGCGGAAGCCGTCGAACCCGTCGAGCGTCTCGGCCTTCCAGTACTGCGGCCGGTCGGACTTCACGTTCAAGACCGTCTCGCCCGCGCGCGACCAGTTGAGCGGGCCGTAGGTGTGGTTCCAGTCGAAGGTGATGACCTTGCCCTTCCCGAACCAGCCCCAGGGGCCGTAGTCCCACCATGCGCGGTCGCTGTCGAAGGCCGCCGCCACGGGCAGCGACAGCACGCCGACGCTCACCACGACGGCGGCCGCCACCAGCGCCTCGCGGCGAGGCAGCCGCGGCAGCCACAGCCAGGCGCCCACGAGGACGAGCAGGACGAGCCCGCGCAGCGCGGGTTGGCCGGGGTCGTGCTCCGTGACGGCCGTGCCGTAGAGCAGCAGCAGGGCGATCAGGCCGCCCACGCGGAGGGCGGCGGTTCCCCTGCGCGCGGGCCAGAAGGCGAGCAGCGCGGCGATCGTGAGCAGCGCCGGCTCGCCGAGCAGGACCGTGCGGCGGATCCAGATCTCCGGGCCTCCGTACGGCCAACCGGCGTACTGGACTCCGGCGAGGCCGCGGTCGAGGCCGTCGGTGAGCTCCGACCAGTGTGCGGGCAGCAGGAGCCGCCCAGGGAGGCCGGCCGCCATGAGGCCGAGCGCGAGCATGACGAGGCCGACGGCGACGGCGCAGGCGTGCACGGCGGCGCGCGGGAGCGGCGCGCGGCCGATTAGGGCGAGCGCTGCCCCGCCGCCGGTGGCCACGACGAGCACGAGCAGCGTGCGGCCGGCCGGTGGATCCTCGACAAATCTGCCCCAGTGAGCCGTGGCGAAGGCCGCGAGGCCGGCGAACGCGACCAGCCGCATGACGAGCGAGTCGGTGGCGACCGCGCCGAGCGAGCGGGCGGAGCCCTCGGCGTCGAGCCGCGGAGCCGGACCGCCGGCGGCCGCCGGAGCGGGCGTCCGGCCGAGCAGCCCGCTCATGCTGCCACTCCGCGTCGCACGCGTTCCACCAGGCAGCCGGTGCAGCCCGCGACCTCGAAGGCCGGCCGGATGCCGGGCAGCGTCCCCGGCGCGACCACGTAGCGCGACCCTGCGGGGAGGCGCTCCAGCGCGCGCGGTGTTGCTCGCAGGTCGGCGCCGGTCACCCAGATCACCGCTCCGCCGCGCGGCCCCAGCACGCCGGCGACCGGGGCGGGGCCCTCTTCGACGAGGGCCAGCCGAGCGTGCACACCCGGCCAGGCGCCCATGTCGTGCCCGATCTCGATCGGGCGGCGGTCGCCGGGCAGCAGCACGGAGCAACCCTCCCTCCGCGCGAGCCACACGCACAGCGACGCCGCGGCGCGCACCGCCATGTCGAGCGCCTCCTCTCCGGCGGGGTTCGACGAATCCACGACCACGAGCGGCGCGGAGTCCAGCTCCGCGACCAGCCGCCGCTCCAGCATCTCGCCGTGGCGCGCCACCGACGGCCAGTGGATACGCGACGCGGGCGCGCCGTCTCGGTACGGGCGCAGACCGTCGATCTCCAGCTCAGAGGCCGAGGCGTCGAGGCTCCGCCCCGACAGGCTGGGCGCCGCGCCGAGCCCGGCGTCGGTCCCCGCTCCCGCACCGCCGCTGCCGGGCGCCGTCACCGGCTCGATGCGCGGAAGCACGAGCACCTCGTCCCGGGCGGACCCGTACAGCTCGCGCGAGTACAGGCGCAGCGGGTCGCGGATCACGAGCAGCTCCGGCTCGAGGACGCGCCGGCCACGCCGCGAGAAGCGGACGTTGATCCGCAGCCGCCGCGACCAGCGGCCGGCCACAGGAACCGGCCATCCGAGCAGCGGCTCGATCAGCTCGCCGCCCGGCGGCGGGAGCACGCCGCTCCGGACCTCGACCCGCAGCGGGTAGGGGTGCTCCTCGACCACAGTGTGCGGTCCCGGCACGCGCTCGACCGAAGCGCCGCGCGCGGCGAGCCGCACCCACACGACCGAACCCACGGCCAGCAGCACCAGCGCCACACCGGGCACGTACAGAGAGGGTGTGTCGAAGGTCGCGCCGGCCAGGCACAGCGCCACCCCGAGCAGCGCCGTGAGGAATGGGCGGACCATCAGCCCGTCAGAACGCCGGGACTCGCTCCAGCGCGTCGCGCACGACCGTGGCGCGCTCGTCGGAGCCGGTTCCCGGCGACAGCAGCAGCCGGTGAGTGAGCACGGCGCCGGCCATCTTCTGCACGTCGTCGGGGAGCGCGTGATTGCGCGCTTCGAGCGCCGCGAGCGCCTTCGCCGCGCGGAACAGCATCAGGCCCGCGCGCGGGCTCGCGCCGAGGTCGACGCGCGGGTCGGCGCGCGTGGCGTCGCAGATCGAGACCACATAGCGGCGCAGTGCCTCGCTGCCGTGCACGGCTCCGGAAGCGTCCTGCGCCGCGAGCACATCGCCGACGTCGGCCACCGGCTCGAGATCGAGCACGCGGTCGCTCTGCGCGTGGTCCATCAGCATCTGGCTCTCCTGGTCGGCGGAGGGATAGCCGAGCGAGACCCGCACCATGAACCGGTCGAGCTGCGCCTCCGGCAGCGGGTAGGTGCCCTCGTACTCCACCGGGTTCTGCGTCGCGACGACGATGAACGGGCGCGCGAGCTCGTGCGTGTGCCGGTCGACGGTCACGTGCCCCTCCTGCATGCACTCGAGGAGCCCGGACTGCGTCTTCGGCGAGGCGCGGTTCACCTCATCCACCAGCACCACGTTCGCGAACACCGGGCCCGGACGGAACTCGAAGCGGTTCTCGCGCTGGTCGTAGACGTTCGTCCCGACCACGTCGGCCGGCAGCAGGTCGGCGGTGCACTGGACGCGGGCGTACTCGGCGTCGACCGAGCGCGCGAGCGCGCGGGCCAGAGCGGTCTTGCCGACACCCGGGTAGTCCTCGATCAGGACGTGGCCCTCCGCGAACAGCGCCACGAGCACGTCGCGGATCACTCCCTCGGGCGCCTTCACCGCACGCGCGATGTTGTCCCGGAGGCGCGTGCCGAGCTCCGCTACCTGCTGGGGATCGAGCTCAGGGACGGTCGCCATGCACCACCATGGTAGGGAGTACGCACGTTACGCCTGCGTGGGTTCCTCCGAGTTGGTGAGCTCCCGAACCGCCGTCTCGGGGTCCGGCGCCCGCATGAGGGCCTCCCCCACCAGCACGGCGTCGACGCCCACCTGCTCCAGCTCCTCGATCTGCCCGCGGTGGTGGATCCCGGACTCCGAGACCACGACCTTGCCGGCCGGCACGTCCGCCAGCAGGTCGAACGTCCGCTGGATGTCGACGCTGAAGTCCTCGAGGTTGCGGTTGTTGATCCCGATCACGTCGCAGTCGAGCTCGAGCGCCCGCTCGAGCTCCGCGTCGTCGTGGATCTCGACGAGCGCGTCGAGGTCCAGCTCCTGCGCCTGGGCGTAGAGCGAGGCGAGGTCGGACTGCTCCAGCGAGCCGACCACGAGCAGCACGCCGTCCGCTCCCGCCACCTTCGCCTCGTAGAGCTGGTACGGGTCGATCGTGAAGTCCTTGCGGAGAATCGGGAGCTCCGTCGCGGCACGCGCCTCGCGCAGGTCGGCGAGCGAGCCGCCGAAGTGCTCCTCCTCGGTGAGGATCGAGATCGCCGCCGCCCCGCCCCGATCGTAGGCGATGACCATGTCCGCGCAGCTCGCGCCATTCAGCGCGAGCGTGCCGGCGGACGGCGAGCGTCGCTTGTGCTCCGCGATCACGGACGTGCCGGGGCGCGAGAGCGCCTCCGCGAACGGACGGCCCTCGCGGCCGGGCTCGACCTCCGCGGCGAGGTCGGACAGCGAGCGCTCCCGCCGGCGCCGAGCGACGGCGTCGCGCGTCGCGCCGTCGAGCTCTTCGAGCCGCGGCATCACGACGCGGTGGCCTCCACCCAGCGCTCGAGCACGCTCTCCGCGGCCCCCGAGTCGATCGCGCGCTCGGCGGCGTGCACGCCCTCGGCGAGCGTCTCCGCACCGCCGGCGACGTAGATCGCCGCGCCCGCGTTCAGCACCGCAAGCGAGCGCTCGGTGCCGGGGTTGCCTGCCAGCACGTCGCGGAGGACGAGCGCGTTCTGCTCGGGCGTCCCGGCGCCGACGGCGCCGTCGGCCGCGGGCTCCAGGCCGACCTGCTCGGGCGTCACGTCGTAGGTGGAGAGCCCGCCGCCCCTCAGCTCCACCACCCGGGTCGCACCCGAGACCGAGAACTCGTCCAGGCCATCGGCGCTCGACACTACCAGGGCTCTCTCGGCTCCCAGCTCCCCCAGGGCCGCAGCCATCGTCTCGAGCTTCCCCGGGTCGGACACGCCGATCACCTGGTGCCGCGCGCCCGCCGGATTGGTCAGCGGGCCGAGGAAGTTGAAGATCGTCCGTACGCCGAGCTCCTTCCGCACCGGCACGATGTGCTTGAAGGCCGGGTGGTGGAGCGGCGCGAACATGAACCCGAAGCCGATCTCGCGAATGCAGCTCGCAATCACGTGCGCATCCGCGTCAATCCGTCCACCCAGCGCCTCGAGGACGTCAGCGGATCCGCACTGGCT
>WNGA01023741.1_pt1 | contig 11222 bp, 12 predicted proteins | sample 5400061 | NCBI WGS metagenome assembly WNGA01 (sample SAMN13153366, study PRJNA577476) | soil metagenome | isolation source: 100 cm soil or saprolite under grassland replicate 2 | place: USA:California | collected 2016-06-15
AAGCCCGCATTGAGTCGCTCAAGCAGGCGTGGGCGCGCGACCAGGCTGGCGCTACGCTTGCTCGCAGGGGCGGAGCGAGGAGTGGGGATAAAGAGTTTGGTTTGCAGCAGGGGCGCGTCCATACCGTCGAGGATACCCCATACATAAGTGAATAAGACGTGCGCTTCATTCCTGAGGCAAGCGATGTGTGGCGGCGCTCGTTGTACACACGAGACATAGGCGCGCTGGAGCGCAACGAGGAGAGGCGAAGCCGATAGAAGCAGATACGCCTCCAGGGTCCTCTGGCCACGTTTCTCTACAACGCATTATATACCGCGCGTCAAGGAGGATTCACCCCCTGGGTGCGCGTCAGACGTTTGCTGTTTGGGTTTGGGGATTGGTGCCAGGTGACGTAGCATCCCCTCCGAAACTCCAGCAGCATAGGAGGGGCCGATGGACAGCGAACCGCAAGAGCACCACTGGGAGGCCTTGAGCCACGAGATCTTGACCGGGATGCGGGAATGGCGCCTCCAGCATCCGAAGGCGACGCTGCCTGAGATCGAAGCCGTCTTGGACGAGCGGCTGGCACGCTTGCGGGCGCGTATGCTGTAAGCGGTTGGGAACGCTACCAGGAACCTACGCAGCCAATTGCCGAGCCACTAGCGTGTCGCTTGCCGGCCGTCTTGCAGCACCACCCGGCCCAGTTCGAGCAACTCCTTGAGTTTGGTGAGATTCTCGGCCACAGCCGACTTGATCCGTCGCGCGCCCAGCTGTTCAAATAACGCAGGAACCCCCGTGTCGAGCTTCCATGCATCGCGAATAACGGTTGTATCTCCTTCCGCATCCAGCGTGAAGCGCATCCCGAGCTTCGGCGACCATGGTGGCACGGTCTGCACGGTCAGTGTATGATTCGGTTCGAGTTCGCTGATACGCAGATCTTGCTCGTCTGTCTTGCGCACCTGGTGGTAGGTCGTACCGATTCGGATCGGGCCGTCCGAGCGTTTGGTGACCTCAACGACGTAATAATTCCACTTCGGCAGGTTCTCCAAGTCTACTAGGAATGCGAACACCTCAGCGATTGGACGATTGATGCGAATAGTAGTTTCGAATTCAAGCATGAGATTGCTCCAGATTGGGGTATGGCAATGAAAAGGATCGTTGCCATACCCTGACAGCCCGTTCGGGGTGTGCTGATTGTAGCGAGCAGCCCGTCAACGATGCATCTGCCCGCAGCGCACGGCAGGTATTACCATGCCTCCACCGTCGAAGCGGGCGGTGTTGCCTGTGCTACCGCCAGCTGGCGGTTCGCCAGCCGGTCTGGGGTATCCGGGTCGTGTGCTGGCAGGTACACCGTTGGTGTCGAACGACAGAACGCATGGATCTGTGCCAGGGTCCGCCGCGCAGTCGCGCGATCGTTGGCCACACCGTCGATCTGCTCAGCCAGCATCAGACCCTGTGTGTACGATGCATCCCCAGCCAGAAAATAGGTCACGTGCGGTGCGGTGACGACCACCGACAGATGACCGGGGGTATGGCCCGGTGTCGGAACGAAGGATACGTCACCAGCCTGAGTGACCGGGTAGCTGCTGGGAAAGGGGCCAAGTGGTTCAGGCTGCATGTCAATCAGGGTCGGGTGGAACCAGTCTGGCCAGCGGTTGGGCAGAAAGCCACGCAGCATCCCCAGCACGCCGCTGTCGTTTTCATACTCGCGCCGCGCCAGCAGATGCTCGGCTTTCGGAAAGTGCGCCAGCCCACCCGCATGATCGGTGTGCAGGTGGGTCAGCAGCACCCAGCGCACATCGTTCGGGTCGAAGCCCAGCGCGCGCATCTGTGGACCGATCTCCTCCTCGGGCTGCACCCATTCGCGCAGCCCAAAGCGGAAATAGGGATGCCACCAGGGGAAATAGCCCGGCTCGGCCACGCGAGCGGTCTCACCGGTATCGACGACGATCAGACCCTCTGGATGCTCGATCACAAACGCATAAATCGGCAGCGGCTCGGTCCAATTCGGGTCCAGAAGGATGTTCACGACCGGATTGCCAGACGTGCGGCCGTGGCGCTGGACCTGCTTGATCGCCACCGTGCCGGTCTGTATCACATGGATTCGCATGAGTAGTCTCCTTGATGATCAGTGTGCCAGAGCAAGCGCCCGGCAATGTCACCAGTGTAGCCCATGCGGCCACTCGGCACAGCTACTTGCGTGTGGTGTGAACGTCACGCTTGTTCGCTGGGCTGTCACATGTGTTACACCTCGCGCGACCAGGCAGTGGCGTGCAGTTCGTCCGGTTTGAGAATGACGATCCCATCCGATGAGGTGCTGATCAGGCCTTCTGCGCGCAGCTCGCGAAGGATGCGCGCCACGACCGGGCGAACCGAACCGACAGCGTCGGCGAGTTCTTGCTGTGTCACCTTCGCCACAAGGCTGCGGCCGTGCTGGCGGGATGCCGCCAAGTCGAGCAGATGGCCGGCCACACGCTGGCGCAGCGAGCCAAAGGCATTGCCGGCGAGCACCTCAAGCACATCATACAGCCGGCGGGTCACCTCCTGGGCGAGCAGCCAGCCCACCAAGGGTTCGGTTTGCCCATGTAGTTGCAGCGTCCGGACATTAAGCATCAAGAGGGCTGTGTCGGTCAGCGTTTGCGCATTGACCGGCGCTGGCCCGCCGACGAGTGCGGCGATGCCGACAAGGTCGGTTGTGCGTGCGTAGCGGACCGTAATCTGGCGCCCATCGGGAGCGGTCATATACATGCGCAGCAGCCCGGCCAGAACCAGGCCGCAGCGCGGCTGATCGGCTTCATAGTACAGGGTGCTGCCGGCGGGCAGATCGATCGGGATAGCGTCGTGACTGAGGGTGTCACGCAGCGTGGGCGGGAGGGCCGCGAGGGTACTTTTGGCAAGCACGGCATCAATGGCAGGTACGGAGAGTCGCTGTTGGCTGGTCATGGCTTCTCCTAGCTGCTGGACGATGCCCCCAGGCAATTGCAGCGTGCCAGCAGATTTGGTAGTGTCCCTCAACTTCGCCAGCTCTTCCAGTGTCATCACTCGGGCGCACCGCCCTGCTCTGCTCCGACAGGCTGCACGGCGATCAGGGTCAGGCCGAGGTCGCGCAGCTTACGGATCAGCCCGTACAGCGCCGCCTGGTCGACGACGACTCCCTCCAACAGCGTACTGCCATCGGCAGTGTGGCGGATGGTCATACCATCGAACCACGCCGCCCAGTGCGTGTCAAGCTGCTCTTTGACCTGAATACGATAGCATCTCGACATCGCTCCATCCCCCTACAGTACTGCAGTGGCGTCCTCAGCCGCGCCAGCTGGTCGCAGAGCTTGGTCATCAACGGGCGTGTCTGCCACTCGCAAAGGTGCAAGGGCCGTGAGAGCCGCAGCTAGTCGGCAGGTCCCGGTTGCGTGAGCTGATCACCGCGATGTCGTCGCTGCCGATGATCTTGGTGTACAGCAGCACTGGTGCTGCGAGCGCTCGTCGAGCACTCCGGCGGTGAGTAGCTGCTCGTAGGCAGCAACTGGTCAGAGGCGCGCAGATCCACCAGGGCAGGTGCGAGCGGCGGCACGCTTGTCGCGGGGGCCGCCGCACCAGGTCGCCTACGGCATCGAAGGTTGACAGCGTCTTCTTGTCCAGCAGCGTCAACGCAGCCTCGACATTCGCCGCGCTCCTTCGTGAGGGTTGACGTGCGCCTGAATATGGCGCAGCACCTCGGACTACGGTCCTCGTCATGACCGACGCGCCACTGCACGCTCGTTCCCGGCGCACGGCTCGTCGCCGACATGCACATGGATGCAGTCGATTACGGCCGGCTCGTTGCGAAGACCACTTCTGGATAGTGTTCGACAAGCCCATCGAGCAGCTCTGCCGGCTGGCCCTTCAGCTCGTGGTCAAAGAAGGCCAGGGAATAGGCCTTGACGATGTCGAGCCCCCGCTGGCCGTCAATCGGCCCGGTCAGGCCAATCTGTGGCGCGATGGGTGAAAAGTAGGGGGCATCACTATGGTTGACGTGGAACATACCGGGCACCAGCACCAGGTAGCCCTCTCCTTGCAGGCGATCATACACTGCCCGCATGGTGGTCTGGGTTTCGTCGACGTCGGCTTGGGTCCAACCTTCGCGTTGCATCCATTGGGCATCCCGGCTGATAAACATGGCCGGCTGGTGCAAGCCCGACTGAACGACGTCGGCTGGCATAGCGGCATCCATATCCAAGCATGCTCGCAAGCGCGAATCCAGCCGGCAGGCTTCGCCAGTCACAATCCCGCCCAGCGAAACCCCGAAGATGCCCTCATGCTGCAGATCCAGCCGGCCCGTTAGGAGGCCGTTGGGATCCGCCACGAGGCGCCCATCAGGGAAAACCACGCCGGAGGAGGCGTAGGGCTGATCGATCGCCGCGACGATGTAGCGGTGTGAGACCAGCTCCTCGATTTGGAACGTGTTTGACTGCCGGTAGCCGCCTCGCCCGGACATAAAGATCAGCACCGGATAGCTCGGCTCTGCATCGGCTACGGGCGCGGATGGAATGGCGTTCGTGGCGACATACTTGAAATGATTGAAAATGAAATCCGGCAAATGGGACAGGCGCGCTGACGTGGCCAGCTCCTCTGGATGCTGCAGGTAAGGAGCGCGCGGCGCCGACGGCTCGTTCTTGGCAGGGTACCAGAGCTGCACCATCAACTCGCGAGGGGCATTCGGCTCCGCGCCAAAGTCCTCATGGCGACTCGTATCGATCCAATGATAGGTCAGCGTGCCGATCGCATACGGCCCGGTCGGCGGCGGGAAGCGGAACACGGGGAGCACGATCGGCAGAACGATTGAGAGCGCCAGGGCGAGTACGCCCAGCCCGATGGCCAGGCCGGCACCAAGCCGGTTATCAAGTCCACCTCCGAGGGCCGTGCCTGCCGGCACGATGGTCTGCCGCAGCCAGACCAGGAAGAGCAGCCCACTCAGCGCATACGCCGCGATCATCTGCCAGCGATAACCCTCCACCAGGACCTGCATGCCGGCGATCAGCAGCGCGATGAGGGCCGCATATCCCATCCAGCGCACCGCGCGCAGCGGCGGGATCACCAGTACGAAGAATGTCAGCAGATTGGCAACTACCAGCAGGATTTCAATCGGTCTCATCTCCTCACCTCCTCAGTCAAAGATCGAAGCGGAGTTATTCCCGCTTTACTTAAACCGTTGGTTCGCTCGACTATCCCCCATATGAGCCGATGTAGTTCGGGTCACTATAATCCCACGGCTCGCTCGGTAAGGGATAGTTCGCTGGCGCGCTGGTGGGCGCTGGGGTAGGGGCGGGTGGCACAGCGGTGCTGGCTGGCATGAACAGAACGCTGCTGCCAAACGCCAAAACGGCAATGATTAGAACGAATGCCAAGGCATACACGAACTGCGGGGCAAGCTTGGACGACCGAATAGTTCCACCTGTTGCAATTTTCACGATGACTTCTCCTACAATCGTACTTCAGACCGACTCGATGCTATTATCTATAGCGATGGTTTGCCTACATAAGTCTATGTGACCGGTAGCATGGACACATCGTACGAATTACGGGTTAAAGTAAACATTGAACACCTCCGAGATCTTTCCTGGCTCTTCCGTTCTGAGTTGATTGCAGCGTAGCAAAGAGTCGGGCGAGCGGAAATAGCCAAAGGACGTATTCGGGGTTGCAGTGGGGGGTGAATCCAGAAACACAAAGGCGTCCATCGCAAGGATGGACGCCCCACCGGACCGCAGAGATCCTGGCCTACAGGAGCCCGAGCTCTCTGGCCCTGGCCACGGCCTGGATCCGGCTCCCCACCTCAAGCTTGCCGTAAATGTTGCTGATGTGTCGTTTGACCGTGCTGGCCGCCACAACCAGGTCTTGCGCAATTTCTTTATTGGAATACCCCGCCGCTACGCGCCGCAAGACGTCCAACTCGCGCTCGCTTAAGGGTTCAAGCAGCGGTTGTGGGGCAGCAGCAGTCTCACCCACAGCCTTCAGCAGGTGCAGGGCATAGCGGGCGTGCCGGTCCTGGGCCACCGCTTGGCGTAACAACGTAACAAGCGGCGCGCCTTCATCCAAAAAAAGTCGCACAAACCCTTCCGGCTCGGCCAGGCGCAGGGCCTGGTCCAGCGCAGCCAAGGCCGCTTGAGCGCGATGTTGGGCAGCGAAGGTGATGGCTTGCAGGATCAGAATCTCAATCAAACTGCCGCCGCGACCGGACGCGGCGGCTGCGTGGTGCAGCCGCAGGAGCAGGGTCTCGGCGGCCTCCAGGTTGCCTTGCGCGATCAGTACGCGGGCGAGGACTAAGTGATCTGCTTCATACAGATAGGGAACCGGGGTATCCGCCTTCTTCAAGCCACTCTCCTGCGCCCAGCGGCTGGCGGCGGCCAGGTTGCCTTGCGCGATCCAGAGCCGGGCCTGGTAGCAGGCGGCGGGGGGTAGCGGCCAAAAACGGCTCACCTGGTGTTGTTCGACAAGCTGAATGGCGGCACGAATGGCTTCCTGGCTGCCGGTCACGTCCCTCTGTGTCTGCCGTAGCCAGGCCAGCCAGACGTGGCCGATAATCAAGATATAGGCATTGCCCCCTGTCTGCCCCGGCTGGATGCCCCTTTCCAGGTATTCTGCCGCTGTGCTGAGCTCATTGCGCTCGCGCAACAAATCGCCCAAAGCCACATACACAAAGCCGACCGCCGGGAAATGGTGCCAGCCGCGCTGGGCGACCAGCTCCAGTTCCTCCTGGCAAAGCTGCAGCGCCTGTTGCAAGCTACCCTGTGCCCGGAGGATTTGCGTGTGGAGGTAAATGGCCGATAAGGTGCTCAGCAAGTGCTGAGCCGTTTGGCCGCTGGCAATCATTTCAGTGAGCAGTTGGGAGGCGGGCTCAAACTCACCCTGTAAATAGTGCGCTATGGCCAGATCAAGGGTGATCCTGGCCCGGAGCAGCCTGTCTTGCTCGGGCAGGTGGGCTAACGCTTGCCGCGAGAGGGAGATCGTCGAGGTCAAATCGCCGGCTTCCCGCAGCAGCCGAGCACGCATGGCGGCAATATGACCCTGCACTTCAGGAGTCTGTTTCACTTCATCCTTTGCCAGCATGGCCTCGATGGCGGAGAGGTGGGCGGCAGCCTGCTTGTTTTGCCCGTTAAGGAACAGGCCCCAGCCATAATAGAGCGCTAACAGCGGCCGGGCCTGGACCGCATCCTCCGGTAAAGTGTCTAACCAGCTGAGCAGCCGTGCTAATTCGCCGTGCTCAATCAGCGCCGGCGCGACCTGCTCAACCAGCGTGGCGGCCCGGCCAAACGCCTGGGCGGCCAGCGCATGGTGAACCGCTGGGTCGGTTAAGCCGGCTTGCTCGTACCAGTGACTGGCGCTCAGGTGCAGGGTGGCGACGTGATCGGGATAGATCTGGTTGAGCCGGTGGCGCAGCAGCTCGGCAAACAGCGCATGATACCGATACCACTGTCGTTGATCGTCGAGCGGAGTGATGAACAGGTTGGCGTGCTCCAGATACGCCAAGAGCGCTTGTGCTCTGGACGCGTCGGGAGCCACAGGAGGTGGGGCAAAGCCTCGACCGCTGCCTGGCGCCTCGCCGTCTCGCCAAAGTGCCGCACACAGCGGGCCACACAGCCGCTCCAGAATCGAGGTATACAGCAAAAAGGTTTGCACCTCGGCGCCTTGTTGCTGCAACACCTCGTCGACCAGGTAGTCCATAATGTAGCGATGGCTGCCGCTAAACGCGGCAATGAACTGAGCGACATCGGCCGGCTCTCGCTGCCGCAACGAGAGCGCGGCCATCTGTAAGCCGGCAATCCAGCCTTCGGTGCGCCGCTCCAGCGCGGCCACATCAGCCGCTGTCAAGCTCAGATCGGTCATTTGCTCCAGAAACTGGGCGGCCTCGGTCGGGGTAAAGCGCAAATCAGCGCTGCGCAGCTCATTCACCTGCCCGCTGGCGCGCAGCCGCGCAAGGGATAGGTTGGGGTCAGCCCGGCTGCTTAACACCAGATGCATGCGCGGCGGCAGATGCTCAAGCAAAAAGCTCAGGGCTTGATCGATGGTTTCTGTTTCGATCGTGTGGTAATCGTCAAGCACCAGAATCACTTGTTCTGGGCTCGTCGTCAGGTCATTAATGAGCAGCGTGAGCAGCGTGTGACTGGGTGGCAGGGGCGAGGATTGCAGCAGGGCCAACACCTGTGTGCCCATGTCTGGCTGGATGGTCTGCAATGCGGCAATAATATAGCTCAAGAAACGGGCGAGATCATTGTCGTCTTGATCGAGCGAGAGCCAGGCCGCCGGGAGGTTCAGCTGAGAGAGCCAATCGCTGAGGAGCGTGGTTTTGCCAAAGCCAGCCGGAGCGGAGATCAGGGTCACTCTGCCGGGCAGGCCCGCATGCAGTCGCTTAATCAGGTGTGGGCGAGGAACGAGGCTGGCCCCACGCCTGGTCGCACGGTCGGAGCGAGGAGTGGGGATATAGAGTTTGGTTTGCAGCAGGGGTGTGTCCATACTGTCGAGGATACCCCTCTCACAAGTGAATGAAAAGTGTGATTCATTCCTGAGGCAAGCGATGCGTGGCGGCGCTGGTTGTACACACTAGGAATAGGCGCGCTGGAGCGCAACGAGGAGCGGCGAAGCAGAAGAGAAGCAGATACGCCTACAGGGTCTTGTGCCCACTTTTCTCTACAACGAATTATATACCGGACGTCAAGGAGGATTCACCCCCCTGTACAACCCCCACTACATCCTTTGGCGATTTCCGGTCCCCCGACTTTTTGTCATACTGCAGCTAACGTAATAGGTCAGACAGCAACCGATGACGCGCACGGTCGTCGCGGCGACCGGTCGTCACACCATACGTACAAAGGAGCGGATAGATGAATGCAATGAACATGTTAAATCTCGTCCTCTGGAGCGTCCAAGGTTTCCTTGCCCTCTTTTTCCTCGCGGTCGGCGCCCCGAAGCTGATCGGCCGCGGCTTAGAGCGATGGACCGGGTTCTCCGACTTGCCCCGTGCTCAAGTGGTCTTCACTGGGATCATGGAGGTCCTCGGCGCGGCTGGCCTCATTCTGCCCATGGCGACCGGCATCCTGCCATGGCTGACCCCGCTGGCTGCCGTCGGCCTGGCCATCATCGTGCTGATGGCCTCTGGGTTCCACCAGCGAGCCAACGAACGCCTCGCGGCCCTCGAGACAGGACTGTGGGCCAGTATCGCCGCCGTCGTGGCGATCGGCCGTTGGGATCTGGTCGCCTCGCGCGTCGACGTTCCGCCGTGGGTCCTGGTTGCGGCGCTGGGCCTGCTGGTACCTGCGGCCATCATCACTGTGATCATCCTCTGGAGGCGTTCAGGGAACAGCGGCACGCCAGCACCGGTCGCGGTAGCGGTCGGCACGTCCGCGAGCAGGCCGTCAGCGACACACCAGTGACCGGCAGCGACCAGACAGCGTCCGAGCAGCACCGCCGGGAGCGTGCAGGCCCCGCCCAGACGAGCAGGGGCCTGCACACGCCGCCGGAGCGGACAAGAAGCCCGCGATGCGGCTCGTGCGGGCCTGCTCAGGCGCTACACGTTTTGGGACGTATCAGGAGCCTGTAAGGCTCCAGGCGGGAGTGGGCGGCCTGTCAGCCTTCCCGAGAGCAGAGCGCTGTCACCATCTGAGGCATATTCCGCTGGTCCTGGGGAACTCGAACTGCGACCTGGCATGACCTTCGCAAAGGAAGGGGAAATAGGATGAAATTACTAGCACCGATCGTCGTGGCCTCCGTGATTGTGACAATTAGCTATGCCGGGGCAACCACAGTGGGCAATGCGCCGGTGATCATCATCGGTGGATCAGCCATCATTGCCTATCTGATCTGGCTGCTCACCACGTACCGGCAGCCAGCCGACGCCAGCAAAGTGCTGCCGCTCTATCTGGTCGCTGTTGCAGCGCAGCTCGTACACGAGGCGGAGGAGTACCTGGCTGGTTTTCCCAGCCAGTTCTCTACCCTCTTTCATATCCCCGCATTTACCGAACAGTTTTTTGTGATTACCTTTCTCCTGGTCTTCTCCGTCATTTGGATACTGGCAGGAGTCGGGCTGATTTACAAAAATCCTGTGGCTAATTTCCTGGCCTGGTTTTTCGTGATTGGGCCGGGCCTGGTCAATGGGGTTGCGCATTTCGTCTTTCCCGTCCTGGCACATCGCTTCTACTTTCCAGGGATCATTACGGTCTTGCTGCCTACCACGGCAAGTATCCTGGTCATCTGGCAACTCCTGCAGCCTTTTGTGCTGAACGGACAAAAGGGGGTAACACCACAACATAGCGTGGAGGTAGGTTGACAAAACCGAACGCATCGGTACGGTAGAAGGCATGCTCGAATACTCTTTACCGTCAATGCGCGGCCTCTACCCAGACGAGCGGAGGCCTGCACACGCCGAGAGCCGAGCGGTGGTCGCAGGCAGCGACCGCCGCCCGAGCGGACAAGAAGCCCACCCTGCGGCGCGTGCGGCTCGTGCTCAGGCGCTATACGCTTTGGGACGTATCAGGAGCGTGTAAGGCTCCAGGAGGGAAATGAAGAAAATGAAGTGTCACTCCTTGGCGCAGGTCAAACGCGTATACGGAACTGGATTGAGCCTGAACTGTGGCAGGCTTTCGTAAGGAGACAACAATGAACGACTATGAGACCATCACAAAGTGGGGGCCGACCGTATCTGAAAGTCAGCGCGCTTGTTTTGTTCCCAGGACACAACAGAAATGCGCATCTTGCTGATGACCTGATCCGGAGAAGAATTGACGACGGTGCCGAGCGGCAGGCCATAGCCCCCACTTTGTGATGGTCTCCCATCCATCTGTCGAGTTCTGTTTCGCCAGCTCTTCCACAGTCATCACTCGGGCGCGCCGCCCTGCTCTGCTCCGACAGGCTGCACCGCAATCAGAGTCAGGCCGAGGTCGCGCAGCTTGCGGATCAGCCCGTACAGCGCCGCCTGGTCGACCACTGGTCCCTCCAACAGCGTGCTGCCATCAGCAGTGTGGCGGATGGTCATACCATCGAACCACGCCGCCCAGCACGTGTCAAGCTGCTCTTTGACCTCAATACGATAGCATCTCGGCATCACTCCATCCCCCTACAGTACTGCAGTGGCGTCCTCAGCCGCGCCAGCTTGTCACAGAGCTTAGTCACCAACGGGCGAGTGTGCCACTCGTGTAGGTACAAGCGCCGTGAGAGCCGCAGCTCGTCGGCGAAGAGCTGCTGCATGTCCGCTTCGACGCCCCTGTCCTAACAGACCA
>WNGA01030218.1_pt1 | contig 11221 bp, 13 predicted proteins | sample 5400061 | NCBI WGS metagenome assembly WNGA01 (sample SAMN13153366, study PRJNA577476) | soil metagenome | isolation source: 100 cm soil or saprolite under grassland replicate 2 | place: USA:California | collected 2016-06-15
CGAGCCGGCGCAGATCTTGCTATCGTCGTGGCACCTAGACGAGCCGCAGACATTGTAGCAGGATATTCCCCTGATCTCATAACAGTGCCTTGCGATTCGCCCTTTCCAGATCCGGACATCGCGATTGAATTGCTTGAGAACGCTGATTCACTGGTCATGGGGTGCGGCGTTACAAGGACCCCTGAGTCACACCGGGCGCTCCTGAACATCATCCAACGATGTAAGGCCCCAATGGTCCTGGACGCCGAAGCCCTCCACGCCTTAGCGGCTTCTCCAGATGCGATCAAGGGAAAGCAAGCACTCCTGACACCGAACGCTGGAGAATACCAGGTTCTTTCCGAGAGCCCTTGGCCTGAAAGCGTCGACGGAAAGAGAACTGCAGTCCAAACTCTCGCAAAACAGTACAAAGCGACAGTTATCGTGAAAGGGGCCATCGATTTCATCTCCGACGGGGAGAGAGTCTATCTCGACACTGCCGGTTCACCATACATGACTAAAGGGGGCTACGGTGATCTACTCTCAGGGGTCGCCGGTGCGCACCTCGCCAGAGGCCGAAACCCCTTCGACGCGGCGAAAGTAGCGGCGTTCATTGTCGGGAAGGCCGGAGAACTCGCGGGTGCTTGGTTTAGGGAGAGCGTTCTAGCCAGTGATGTGCTGTCACACATTGATTTAGTGGTCCGCTCGCGTTGAATGTGCCGACAGGTTCTCGTTCAAAGTGGACGTGTGATTGTCTTCCTAATCTTGTCGAGAGTGATGACTGAGGGATCAAACTCGACTATGAGCTTTTTCGAGAAAGCGTTGAGCTGAACAGAGAAAACCCCCTTGGATTTTCGAAGTTTCTCTTCTAACGCAAGAGGAACATCGGCAAGCATGATCCGTGAGACATCGATGATTCCCCTTGCCCGATGAGTTGGAGCAGAAGGAACTGGCAAAGCCCCGCGTGAAGTGTCGGAATCTGCTGATGTAATATTCGAAGGATATCCCTTGAGACAAACATTGCCGCGGGACATTTGAGGAGCAGGTCCACAATGATGTCGAAATGTGCACTTTGCATTTCAGGGAAATGGAGCTAACCGGGACAAGAGGATTTCCCGAGGTCTCAGACGCTGACGTATCTCATTGAGATACAACCAGCACATCCTCTGCACATTGTGGACGCCTTTCCTAAATGGAATATGTACGATAGAAAGGTCTGTGACAAAAATGGAAAAAATCGACAAAACTAACAATGAACTCAGAAAGTTTCATGCGGATGTTCGAACTGCTCAGTCTGGCAAACAAGGAGCGACAGACGATACGAAGTGGCAAATCTCTGTTTCGCCAACAAGCAGGTGGGCAAACAGGTTCATCATTGCCGCGATAGTCCAAGGCGCTCTCGCTGCCGGCGTGACATCCTACCTCCTCTATGACGCGGTCTACGGAAGCCCGGGTCCCGCCAGAATCGTTGCAGGCGGAAGCGCTGGAACCTGGCTTACTGTTGGCTACCTCGGCTACATCATGCTCGGCCCCCTCGCCGCTGCAGTAACAGCCTTGTTCTACCAACACTTGGAAGTTAATCCGCGGGCTCCATACAAAGGCTGGCCGAACATTCTCGCCTGGCTTCATCTCGTTCTGATGAACGTAGGGGTCGTGGGAGCCACTTGGCTTATGATGAACGGCGGCTACAGAGGAGGAGCATTGACCATAGCCTTGGAGGCTCAGAACCCCACATGGAGCATCGGACAAGTACTTGGCCAAGTCCACGTACAGGTACTAAGTGGGTACCCATCATACATCGCGGCATTCGCAGCTCTAGCGATCATCGGAGCCTTCGCAGGCGGACTGGGCTTCGTCGCCGTCTGGAGACGCGCCCTCAAGAAAACTCCTGCAACTACATCGTAGAGAGGTATGAGAAGAGTGGCAGCATTGCTGGAACCGCCGAGGGAGATCGTCGAAGAGTCTACTCTGCGGAGCGACAAGTACTCTGCAATAGAGGGAGAGATTCTCACGCTCTTGAGGCGGCCAGCAGTGTACCCTCGGAGCTTCAAAGAACTCCGAAACGAATTAATCCCAGTTTTTTCCGAGTCTCGGATCTGGCAAGGAATCCGTAACCTCTTAGATGATGGTTTGATTCGTGTTGTCTATACATGCGGGTTTGAGATCGGCCTGGACTGGGCCTAATTCCAAAAACGAAGTTGCGTGTACCTCAAAGTGTACTATAGCGATAAGTAGGAAAACAAGCCTCCGTCGATGCTAATGCCGCTATCAGCTCCGGCGTCCATGGAGAAGGAACATCAGGAAATCTGGCAGTTATTGATGGGAGTTCAGAACTTGTCGGGAAAGACGGGAAGCGTAGCAGAGAAGCTCGCGAAAGATCTCAAGGCTCACATTGACAAGGAAGAGAGCCTAGCTCTTCCTTTGTTGGGAATTCTTCGAGACCTCGTCAACGGGAAACTTACCAACGCTTCCGCCAGACGAGCCTCCTCGCTCTGCGTGAAATTCGAGAAAGAGTATCCTGGAATGTTGTATGGACACAAGGAGTTGTACAAGGTCTTGGAGCGGCTCAAGAAGGTTGGAGCTGAAGAGGGGCATCTAACAGCTGTCCGTTTCGCTGAGGCGCTGGAGAAGCACTCGCAGGAAGAGGAAGAGGTCCTATACCCTGCTGCAATTCTGGCGGGAAGAACTGTTGCCAAGCAGGTTAAGAGAAAATCCTAGTCCCTGAACTCTGGGCTCAAGTCTTGCGAACGCAGAATCAGGGAAACCTTGACTCACTATTCTCGCCCCAGTCCATCGCTGTTATTGGAGCTTCGAACAGGCAGGGCAGTGTCGGACGCGCAGCATTTACCAACATTCTCCTAAACGAATACACTGGAACAGTTTATCCTGTTAATCCCAAGGAGCATTCGATCAGTGGCGTCCGAGCATACCCGTCAGTCCTCGATCTACCAGAGACCGTTGACTTAGCGGTCGTAATTGTTCCCGCTCCTGTAGTAGCAAGTGTTGTTGAAGAGTCAGGGAAAAAAGGAGTGAAAGGCCTTGTCATTATCTCGGCCGGATTCAAGGAAGTCGGCCCCGACGGGGCGGAACTCGAGCGCCAAGTCTTCTCGATCGCCCAGAAGTATTCTATGCGAATGATCGGCCCAAACTGCCTGGGCGTGATCAACGCTGACCCATCTGTCCGGCTCAACGCTTCCTTCGCCTCAGGCATGCCCGTGGAGGGATCGATTGCCTTCGCTTCTCAAAGCGGTGCTCTAGGAGAAGCGGTCTTAGACTATGCTAGCGGGGAGAACATTGGATTTTCCAAGTTCATCAGTATGGGAAATAAGGCCGACGTAAACGAGAACGATATTCTCGAGTATCTTCGCACTGACCCGATGACCAAGGTCATTCTCCTGTACATTGAAGACATAATCGATGGACGGAAGTTCGTTGACACTGTGAGTCGTGTCACCGAGGAGAAGCCTATCATCGCTGTAAAGGCCGGCGTTTCCCCTGAGGGAGCCAAAGCCGCGTCCTCGCACACGGGCGCGCTCGCAGGGTCCGATGAGGCATACAATGCAATCTTGAAACAATCAGGAGTGATACGAGTCGAGTCCATAATCGATCTCTTTGACTACGCTCGCGCTTTCGCAAAGCAACCCCTGCCTAGGGGAAATCGTGTGGCGATCATAACGAACGGTGGAGGCCCTGGTATTATGGCGACAGACGCCAGTGTAAGGTACGGACTGCAAATTGCGCAGTTCTCCGATTCTACAAAGAACAAGCTGCGATCGGGTCTGCCCAAAGAGGCCTCCGTCAATAATCCAATTGATCTCATTGGTGATGCTCAGGCGGATCGATACGAACTCGCGCTGGGATCTTTGAATGACGACAATGTGGATTGTGGTTTAGTTCTCCTGACTCCACAGGCTATGGTGGATCTCAAGAAGGTGGCGGAGACAATAGCCTCTGTCGGTCCGAAATCAGGAAAGACGATTCTGGCTTCCCTGCTTGGTCTAGGAGATGTGACGCCGGCCGTAGGGGTCTTGGAATCCAATGGTGTTCCCAACTATTCCTTTCCCGAGTCAGCGGTTCGTGCACTCGCTGCGATGTCTGAGTACAAGCGATGGATAGACAGGCCTAGGACCGAGGTGAAGCATTTTGAGGTCGATCTTGTCCTGGCCAGGAAAATCATCGGACGTGCTAGACAGGCGGGTCTGACGAATCTTTCTCAGACTGATGCAATGAGCCTGTTAAGCGCTTATGGATTGCCTGCCATTAAGACCGAGTTTGCGAGAACAAGACAGCAAGCCGTTGCTCTTGCCAGGAAGATCGGTCTGCCAGTTGCAATGAAGATCGTTTCACCGGACGTCGTGCACAAAACCGACATTGGCGCAGTAAAGCTCGATCTAAACAACGAAAAGGATGTCGGAGAGGCTTTTGAAGAGATTCTCAAGAATGTCAAGGCTAACTCTCCAAGTGCCCGAATCGAAGGAGTTCTCCTCCAGAACTATGTGACCGGCGGCACTGAAACAATCATTGGGATCCATCGGGACCCCAAGTTCGGACCACTCCTCATGTTCGGACTCGGAGGGATCTACGTGGAGGCATATCGAGATGTTTCCTTCCGCCTAGCTCCCATCAGAGAGCTTGGCGCTAGAAATATGATTCAACAGATTCGCGGGGGCAAGATATTGGAGGGCTTCAGGGGTCAGCCGCCAAGGGACACGGAAGCAATTGCAGAGTGCATCGAACGCCTTTCACAGCTTGCCATTGATCTGGAAGAGGTTCAGGAACTGGACGTTAACCCGCTGCTCGCCTTTGAGAAGGGTTGCAAAGCGGTTGATGCACGCGTGATAATCAGTTCCGCCTCACAAGATCATACGAACCCACCCCCTGGAAATCGCCCATAATCAGCCCTGATTCGGGAATCTAAGCCCGCGATTTCTGGAACACGATATTTCACGCTTATCCCTAGGGGAATCCACGGGGATCGAAAGAGGCAAGACAAGCCCAAAACACGCCCATCTCAAAGAAACAAACCCGGAACAACACCCGGACAGAAACACCCCTCAGAAAAAATTCAGGCAGATGTTTCAAAAGCTCCCATGACGCGAGAGTAGGGTTCCTCGCGAGAGTCTATGACAAGACTAAGAAAGGGATGTAGCCCTGTAAGCAAGCCAGAATAATGTCGCTTACCATCGGGAGAATAATTGGGATTCCCGTCAGAATCCACTACACCCTCTGGCTCGTCCTTCTCCTAATCGCCTGGTCGCTCGCTGAAGGCTACATGCCCCAACATTACCCTGGGCTAGGTGCGACCACCTACTGGGCGATAGGAATCGTCTCTGCAATCATCCTCTTCGTCTCAGTCTTCCTCCACGAACTCTCCCACTCGTACATCGCCAAGAAAAACGGCCTGCCGATCAAGAGGATCACACTGTTCTTCTTTGGAGGGGTCTCAGAGATGGGCGAGGAGCCGAAGGATCCCGCGCTGGAAGTTCGCATGGCTGCAGCAGGCCCACTCACTAGCTTCTTGATTGCAATCGTCCTAGGCAGCTTCTGGTCCCTTACGGCACTGGTAAACGGACCAGTGCCAATTATCGCAACGCTCTACTATGCTGCCCTCCTCAACGGAGTACTCGGCGCCTTCAACCTAATCCCCGCCTTCCCCTTGGATGGAGGCAGAGTCCTCCGCGGAAGCCTCTGGAACCGATCGAAGAACCTCCTCAGCGCCACGGCGAACGCGACCCGAGTTAGCGAAGCGATCTCCCTACTGATGATGGCTGTCGGGCTATTCTTCGTTGTCTTCGGGGATTTCGTCAATGGATTATGGATTATCTTTCTTGGCTGGTTCATCCGGTCCGGCGCGGAAACAAGTTTGAGACAGACCAGATTGACCGAGTCTCTCGTCGGTGTCAGTGTTGGAGACATCATGACCAGAGAGCTACTGTCCGTCTCTCCCGATGCATCTGTCCAACAGCTCGTCGAACGAACGGTCACAGTGAGCCCGACGACTTCAGCCCTGGACGCCCTTCAGACAATGGCAAAGAATGCAGTAGGAAGGTTGCTTGTTATGGATGGAGACAGAATCGCTGGAATGATCACTCGGGGAGATTTGATGAAGACCATGAAGGCAAGGCAAGAACTGGGCATGTAGGGCCCCTCCGCCCTTTGAGACTGGGCCAGAAAAGAGAAACAGGACGAAATGTAAAAGCGTTACTGGGCAGTCAAACCGGCATAGTTCCGATTACCTAGCACGGGCGAGCGGTCGGAGTTTTTCTTCTCGGACTTTTTCCGCACCGGCAGAGTCATCCTTGTCCCATTTTTTCACCCATTCAGCAAGGTCGCCGAGAAGAGCATGCAGCTCGATCCCCTTCTTGGTGAGTGAGTATTCTACTCTTGGGGGAGTCTCTGGGTAGACTCTTCGTTCGATGATCTTTCTCTGGTCCAGCTCGTTTAGTCTCTCCGCGAGGCTCGTAGCACTTATCCCCTGTATCCTCCTCTTCAGCTCGTTGAATCTTGCCGGCTCTTTGAGACCAAGAGCATGGATTACGGGAAGGGTCCAGACCTTGGTAAGGTCGTTCCAGGCGGAATGTAGCAGCTTGCATTCGTCGGACTGCTCTTTTGTGATATCTTGGTTAACCTGGGTTGACTTACTCAACTAACTAATACCCACTTAGTTTCCCTGGACTACCAAGTATATAAGCGTGACTAACCCCTAGGGTATTCAGACATGATGCGACATAAAGACGGTGTTAGAGGCTTCACCGAGAGAGAATATCGATACCTAATGGAGAGAAGCCTCGCAAGAATCGCGTTTGTCTGCGAAGACTCCCAACCCCACATCGTCCCCGTAATCTACGAGTTTGATGGACGCTACCTCTACCTCAGCGGCTGGAACCTGAAATACAGCCCTCGATTCCAAGAACTAGATGAGGAAAAGATCACTCTTCTCGTAGACGACATAGAATCAGCCAACCGACTAACACCCCGTGGAATCGAGGTCACCGGGCTCGTTGAGACCAAAGAGAAAGACGACAAGCTCTACCTCAGAATTACACCAGTAGGAAAAACAAGCTGGGGACTCTAAACATGACAACAACACTATCCGCGCTGGAGAACCAGGTTACTGAGGCAGTCGAGCGGTTAAGCGAGAGCGTAGTCAGCATCGACAGCGTCCGAGTTACCCGAGACTTTCGCTATGGTCTCGTACCAATCGAAGGAAAAGGCTCCGGACTAATAATCGACCGCAGCGGATACGTCATCACCAACAACCACGTTATCGACGGAGCGACACGGGTTCAGGTTCACCTGAAAGATGGCAGAACATTCCTCGGGGAAGTTGTCGGCTCAGACGCCTCCACAGACGTCGCCGTAATCAAAGTAGACGCAGATAATCTTCCGGCAGCCAGCCTAGGCGACTCGGAGAAACTGAAGGTTGGACAAATCGCCCTCGCCATCGGCAACACACTCGGGCTCCAGGGAGGACCAACAGTCTCCATGGGAGTCGTAAGCGCCCTCGGACGGCCCCTGCCTGGGACAGACTTCATCTTCGAAGGACTCATCCAGACAGATACCGCGATCAATCCTGGAAACAGCGGCGGACCACTCGCCGACATCGGTGGAAACGTGATAGGAATGAACACAGCAATGATACCCTTTGCCCAGGGAGTGGGCTTCGCCATCCCAGTCAACACCATGAAATGGGTCGTACAGCAAATCCTCGAAAAAGGACGAGTTATTCGACCATGGCTTGGAATATCAGGAGCTAACATGAATCAGGCAATCGCGCGGAGATACGACCTCCCAGCGGACTCAGGGGTCTTGGTGGTCGAGGTAGACTCGCGTGGACCGGCCTACGAGGCGGGAATGCGAGTAGGCGACGTGATAATACAAATCGGGTCCCACCCGGTTAAACAGATGAAGGACATCCTGATGGCACTGTCAAAGCTGGCAATAAAGGAGGAGGTTGAGGTAGGCTTCATACGGCTCAACGCAAAACGAAAGGCTTTACTGAGATTGAAGGAATCACCTATAGCAGTGTCCGCCTCAAGGGAAGGGTAGAACAGTAACATGGCCTTAATCGATCTTAGTCAGATTGTCAACCTCGTCTACTTTGCATCATTCTTTCTCATATTCTTCTACGGGCAACGTCTACAGGTGCAGTGGCAACTCGTCAGCGTCAAGCGGAGCCTCGGAAAACTGGAGAGAAGTAAGACTGCTGCTCGCCAAAAATTTGTCGACTCGATATCCCGATTCCAGATGGATAAGAAAACGGTCGAGACCAAGATTGACCGACTCAATAACTCATTCACTATAACCCCGGTGAGCCTCGACCCCTCTGGGATCGTCGGAAAACTGGAACATGTTCTAGATACGTACGATGATCATTTGAAAATGGAAGTCAAGGCCATCGCGCCTAACGCCACGGAGTCCGATGTGAACACTCTCAGTAACCAGCTAGAGATCTCGATTGGCCTAGACGGGATGTTCCGGCTGGTCCGCCACTTCTACCTCCTCGCAAAAAAGACTGGAGGAATAATGGCGCTTGCACAGCTCCAGATGGCCCTTCCGATGATAATGGAGGAGGCCGAAGCCTATGGCGCAGCCATTGACGCTTTCGCGAAAGCCCAGCCTATAGGCGACGGGGTCGGACCTCTGGTTGTAAGTCAGATCACGGCTGGACGACAAGGCAACGAGCTAGTCAAAGACACAATGGTCTACGACATTGACTTTGAAGGTCGACGAGTCTGGGTCGTCCGCGCAAAGGGTCCGGGAGGAAACGTCGGAAAACCTGGTCTTGCAGTTGAAAAACTCATCCAGGAATCAGGACCTATCGGACTTGTAATTACAGTCGATGCGGCATTGAAGTTCGAAGGAGAACCCAGCGGAGATGTGGCGGAGGGAATCGGTGCCGCGATCGGTGGGCCTGGCACAGAACGATATCACATCGAAGCTAGTGCTTCGAAGAACCAGATTCCCCTCTTGGCGGTCGTTGTGAAAATGTCTTCAAAGGAAGCAATATCTTCGATCACACCTTTGGTCAAGACGGGAGTTGACGCTGCGGTCAACAGGGTCCAGAGCGAGATCCGATCCAAGTCCAAGCCGGGCGACAGTGTCATCCTGGTTGGTGTAGGAAACACTATCGGCGTCCCCTAGGGGAACCTCAACCGTGGAGCAATCTCCATTGAGTGCCGCAGGAGACATGTTGTCCCAATTTGCACGGCAGAAACACATCAGTCTTGAAACGTATCGGAAAACTGGAGAAGCTGTGCGCACGCCAGTTTGGTTCATCGAAGAAAATGGAGAACTATTCGTTCGCACTGATTCTAGCACCGGAAAAATAAAGCGGATCCGAAACAACCCACGAGTTCGCATCGCCCCCTGTAACGCGCGAGGCACCATCAAAGGCACGTGGGTCGACGGAGAGGCTCGAATGATCGAACCGGAATCCTCCGAACACGTCTTCTCACTTCTAAGGAAAAAGTACGGAATATCCTTCAGGGTCATCAGGTTTGTCCAACGGTTCAGCCGGGGCAAAGCCCACCCCATCGGCCTAGCCATTCGAATCGGCACTTGACTCCTGAGCAACTAGTTCTAGCGATAAGAACTCGCCCATTTTCGGCCCTAATCCATGGTCTGAGACCACGCCCCTATCGCGCCCCTTAACCGTTCGGAGATCGCTGAAGACTTGCCGATTTTTTGCCCTAGTGTCAAAGCCTGGATCCTGCCCTGAATCACCTGTCTCGCCTATTCTCGCTACCAGCCAGCAGGGTGTTCTAGAAAATAGGGGGTCTTAGCGACCGACCCTCGCGCCGCAAGAGTCGTTTCTCCGGACCCCTGTGAAAGTAACCTTAGAGGCATAACGTCTGAGCTAAGACTGCCTGGCGAAGGCCGCAATCTGCCGAAATGGAGATGTGCGCTGAATATTCTAGGGCTCGGTGATCTTGATCGCTTGGACTGGGCACTGGATCTCGCAGGCCCGACAGTAGATACAGTCCTGCTCTCTAGCCGGATCGGCTTTCCAGTTCGCCAAGGGCGCTTTTCCGCTGTCGTTGGTAACGCCCTTGTCCATCTTCTCCTGTTCGCCGGGAAGTTCGAGCCGGTCGAACACGTTGACAGGGCAGACGGTTATGCATATGCCATCGGCGATGCAAATGTCAAAGTCCACGCCCACGTTGCTTCCGTGGACGCCGTACTCCTTGCTCACTCCGTTCTTGTAGAGGACCTTGTGCTGAATATGTGTCTCTTTTGTAGGCCACTGGTTTGGAAAACTAGCGTCCTCTATGAGCTTCCGAACGTTCCCATCCGCCAAGGCTAATCCTTCCTCATCAGCCCTGCTAACGGCATATAAAACCGTTGAATGCTAGGAATAATGAAAGTCTAACTTGGACACTCGTTCAGCAGTCCCGAAGAAGGTAATTGACTGTTACAACATACGTATCCTCTCCACCCAGGTCATGCTATGCTCCAGGCCACAAACTATTGCGTACACAGATCTCCACCCTATTCCACGAAACCGTAAACGACTGTTTCCGAAACGCTCTGGACGGAATGGGACCGACAGTCCGCGATGTGATCTATGATCTACTTGGAAAGAAGGGAATTGAACAGCCGGAAGTATCCTCACGGTTTGACGATGTTGTTGCAATCCTGATGGACTCTCTCGGAGCGAGCGCACGTGTGCTCATATATCGGACAATGACGTTGCTATGCCAGGAATATCAGGTCAGGGCGGACTTCTCATATCAAGACTCTCTGAGAGACAGAATGGTTCTGCTTAGGGATCGAGTAGTCGCGGACCATCTTTATCCGAAACGTGTGCAACGAAACGATCCTGTACTCTCCACTCCTAACGCTGCGCAGATTGCGCCAAATCCTGGCAGATCGCTCTCAAGCGGAAGATAGAGAGAACCCGGTGCACTCAACCCTCACAACTAGACTCATGCACTCCATGTTTTTCCTATCCTGCCACCCAGACACACAGATCGTCAGGCGAGATTTACCAACAATCGTTGCCAATGAGATCCGGTTCGAAAGTGGTTTAAGACCGGCATCCTAGTGGCGCTTCACGCCGGGATGGCTGAGTGGTTAAAGCGACGGCCTCGAGATCTCAAGTGATAAGGGCCAGGACACGACAGCCGTTGGGCGTCACGCCCTCGTGGGTTCGAATCCCACTCCCGGCGCCTCTGGCTACGGTAGAAACAAAAAGCCTTCCGACGATCTATCTGTCCGGACTGATCTATTCTTTCTTGAACTT
>WNGA01012004.1_pt1 | contig 11219 bp, 12 predicted proteins | sample 5400061 | NCBI WGS metagenome assembly WNGA01 (sample SAMN13153366, study PRJNA577476) | soil metagenome | isolation source: 100 cm soil or saprolite under grassland replicate 2 | place: USA:California | collected 2016-06-15
GAAAGCCGCACGTACGGTTCTGTGCGGGGGGCGCTCAGCAATGAGCGTCCCTACCGCGTCCATCTGCTGAATGTCGGGTAATGGGATGGTCCGGCCGTGCTCCTGCCCCGCCAGCAAGTCAAGCTGGCCGGGGGGCACCAAAGACAGGAGCCTGCGATGTCTCAGAAACTCAATGCTGCGATCGCCGTAATCGGCATTGATATCGGCAAGAACTCGTTCCACGTCGTCGGCCACGACAAGCGCGGCGCGATCGTGTTGCGCCAGAAGTGGTCACGCGGCCAAGTAACGTCCCGTTCGCGGCCTGTCCGGTAATGAGATCGCACGCGCGCTGATATCCATGATGGCCAGGAGCTCACCACGCTCCAATCGGAAACCGGATACATTGATGCAAGACCGCACATCCAACAGATCGACGAACCCCACCGCACGGCCGGACCATACATCGGGTCATTCGCGCCGGTTCGGCGATTTCCATGGCATTGTTTGCTTACCCGCTCGACTACGGACGTATGTTGCGCCGCAGCGAACGATAGGATCTCTTGCCTGACAGTGCAGTGGCGCCGCTCTGTAGCCACATTTGAGAGTGTTTATTTCGTGCCTGACAGCACACCGGGGGAGGTGTCGCAATGATCAGTCTCACGCCTATCGACAAATTTCGAGCCTTTGATCCAGAGGCCGCGCATGCGGTCGGCGAGGCGTTCGATGATGCTTGGAAGCGGCTGAAGGCATCGAGAAGCCTCTTCACTACGTCGTTTCGAGCGGATAAGGCGCGAGAAATCCTCGCATTGAGGATCATCGAACTCGCGCAACGCGGCGAGCGCGACCCCATCCGGCTGCGTGACGAGGTGCTGGACAATCTCAAGTAGATATCACTCGCCCCGGCGGTTACCGAACTCCGGTCTATTTTTTCGCATGCGGAGTTCTGGTCGGGCGTTGTCAATCTGAACGACTGTCGCAACCCCCGTCGTCTGCCACTGGGCGTCATGCGCGCTCCGTTCAGCTTTATCCGCAAGGCTCTCCCAAGTTTTCGCCAGTTCTTTCCAACTTTGCTTCGCCTGCGAGTCCTTGGCCATTTTTGCTTGAAGCAAGCATTCTTGCTGTCTGCGGCGAAAAATCTCTGATGCTCGCATTGGCGGCCGCCAAAGGCTCTAAGTCCCCCTTTCAGACGAACGATGAAATGGATCGACCGAGGTTCCCGGCGTAGCGGCGTAGCTGGCGGTCAGGAGTGTGCGTCGCAGCAAAATCCGGCCGCTGATGTCCGAGTTGGGTCGATGCTGTTGAAAAAGTCGGCGATGAGAGGGGTATGGCTCTGTATTTGAGCTTTGACGGTCAGCTTTCACCTCGGTTCCGCGCTCGAGCAGGTGGGTCGCGAAGCTGTGACGCAGCGCGTGCAGCGTCACGCCCTTCTTGATCCCGGCCGCGTCCGCCGCCGCGTGAAACAGGCGGTTGAGCTGGCGGGTCGTCATCGGCTTGCCGCGCCTGCCGCCGGGAAACAGCCAGCGTTCCGGCACAGGCGTTCCTGTGTCGTAGTGCGAGGGGCGCACCTTCCACCATTGCCGCAACAGATCGAGCGTCTCGGCCGACAGCATGACATTGCGATCCTTGCGGCCCTTGGACTGCTCGATGCGAATGATCTTCTGCGCGCTGTCGATATCCTTGACCTTCAGCCGGACCACCTCGCCGGCGCGCAATCCGCAGCCATAGCCGAGGCTGAGCAGAATGCGGGCCTTGAGGCTGCTGGCGACGGCCAGCAGGCGCTTGGTCTCGTCCGCGTTCATCACCAGCGGAATCTTCTGCGGCTCACGAATGTGATAGACCTCGGCGGCAAGATCCAATCGCCGCAGCGTCACGCGGAACAAGAACCGCAGCCCGGTCATGATGCGGTTGCGGGTGCAAATGCTCACGCCGGTCTCGGCCAAGTGCAGCTGGAAGCGGCGGATATCCTCACGGGTGGCTGTATCAGGGGAGCGCTTCAGGAACGCGGTGAACCGCTTGCAGTTGCGGATGTGGCCTCTCTGCGTGCCGGCACACAGCTTGCGCCCGTTCATGTCTTCGATCATACGCTGGCGCAGCGGGGTGATAGCCTCGGTTGTCATAGGCAACTCCTGTCTTGGATGAGGTTGGACACCTCGATCCTCAAGACAGGGCGCTTCCCCCGCTACCCACGATCTCTCCCCTGGGGATAGCGCTCAAGGACGAGCCGCACCTCGCCACTATCGCGAAGCGATTTAGTGCTGTGGCACTCAAGAGACCTCCGGGCATGCCGGCCAATGTCTGTTGATTCGGGAGCAGCGGACTCAATCGCGGTTGGCGCGCTTAGTGTCTTCATGCCCAAAGCGGTCATTGGCCGTCAGAATTCGCGAACGGAATTTATGGAATGTCGGGCAGGTGATTATTCCGCCTTGATGCCGGCAAACGCGACCACCCTGCCCCACTTCTCGGTCTCGTCGGCGATGAACTTTCCAAAGTCGGCGGACGAACCCGCGAACACCGCAGCTCCGAGATCGGTCAGGCGCTTCCTCATGTTGGGATCGGCGAGAGCGGCATTGATCTCGCTGTTGAGTTTCTCGACAATTTCCACGGGCGTGGCTTTGGGCACCACGACCCCATACCAGCCTCTCGCCTCGTAGCCCGGCAGAAATTCGCTCACGGTCGGGACGTCCGGCAAAATCTCCGCACGCCTTGCGGTGGTCACTGCCAGCGCCCGCAGCTTCCCGGCCCTGATGTACCCAAGCGACGCAGGCATGACGCCGAACATGACCTGCACCTGCCCGCTGATCAGATCGGGCAGTGCGAGCGCCTCGCCGCGGTAAGGAACGTGGACCATATCGACGCCGGCCATCATCTTGAACAGCTCGCCGGCGACGTGGAGCGGGCTCCCATTGCCGCCCGACGCCATGTTGATCTTGCCTGGGTTGGCCTTGGCATAGGCGATCAACTCGGGAACCGTCGTTGCCGGAACCGACGGATTGACTTCCAGGACGAGGGGGATACTGGCAATGCTCGCCACAGGCGCAGTGTCGCGGATGAAATTGAAATGGAGCTTGGCGTAGAGCGCCGCGTTGATTGCGTTCAGCGAAAGGGCCAGGAGCAGCGTGTAGCCGTCCGGCGGCGCCCTCACGGCGATTTCGGTGCCGATATTGCCGCTGGCGCCAGGCCGATTGTCGACGACGATCGGCTGCCCTAGCCGCTCCGACAGCCATTGACCGATCAGGCGTGCGACGATGTCGGGCGAGCCGCCGGCAGGAGTGGTGACGATCAAACGCACCGGCCGCGAGGGATAGGTTTGCGCCCGTGCAACGCGGGATCTGGCCGGCAGCGCAGCAGCGCCGACGGCCATATGCAAGAATGTGCGGCGGGGAAATTTAATAGCGTCACCTCTGAATCGCGTCCACCAGCAATGCGACGCCCAACAGCTCCGAATGAGGTTACGCCAAGCGGCTGAGCACGCAAAGTGGAGATGCCTGGTTTTGGCACTAAGCAGCCGGTCAGTGCGGCGCACCATTTCGGCTGCTATTGGAGGGAAAGCGGACTCAACGTAAGCACTAAGTTTTGGGTATTATGGCGCAAGTCCCGGAAGCCCGGACTGGCGCGGCCGGAGGTCCGCGCCACATTCAAAGGAGGGGACTAGCTAGGTAGGAGGCGCGCCATGTGGGCGCGCGCGGCGGCTCGCTACGCTCGCCCTCGCCAGCAAGCCGAGCGTTGATTTCACGGGCTATTGGCAGCGGCACATTCGGGACTGAGCGTCCATCGTATCGGGTAACCCTCGCCGGCCACCAGTTTCCCGACGTTACGAGCAAGCGAGCGGTTCACGGCGCCGGTTAGGTTCCGAACCTGTTTGATGCTCGGTTTAGACAGTCCCGTGTCCTGCAGCATACGGGTCGCAATCTCTCTTGTCGTAAGAGGGCCGTCAGCCTTGCGGAGAATGTCCAGGGCGTGACGGAAGCCAGCATTGCGTTTGAACCACGGGTTCGCCCTACGCCTACGGATGGCGATCGGGCGCACGTTGAAGGCCGGGTCAAACATCTTGATCACGGCTTCGACCGCCTTCATGTCCTCTTGCAGCTTTTTGGCTTGGGCCTCGTTTCCCTGGAGCTTGCCGCCAAGATCGGCGTGAAGCCGCAGCAACGTGTCAATGACCGGATGGCCGGGATGGGGATTGAAGGCTAAGGGCATGGCGTAAGGTGCCTGTAAGCAAGACCGAATATTGATGGCGTGCCGTCGTCATGGGCGGCACCCGTTGGACTGGGCCGGACGGTTCTGTGGGACGGATCGCCCCATCCCCTTTGTCACCGCCCGGCCTTCCATTTCAAAAAATAGGTGGGCATACGCCAGGTCGCCCCGAAAATCTTCCGGGGTTTGCGCCATAATACCGTCCGTTCAAGGGAGGACAGCAGTGACGAGGACAGCAGTGAATCGGATACTGACCGCAATCGCGGTCTGCGCGAGTGCAGCCGCATTCGCGGCGCCGGCGCTCGCGGCGGCAGACATGTCGCTCACGCGCCTCGACTGCGGCACGCCGCAGGCACCCATTCCGGTCAACCAGCGTTTCTCGGACACCTACGCGTATGGCGACCTGAAGCTCCAGTTCGTTTACAGCTGCTACAGCGCTAGCGGCAAGTTCGTTTAGGAACTTCAAATCGAAAAGCGGCACTAGAATCATATGTTTGCTAGTGCCCCTGTTGCTTCCGAAGTTCGTGTCAGAGGGTGCCGCAATGTATCACGAACTTCGGAAGCGGGGCACTAGTTGGTGCTCGACCCTGGATTTCCGGGTTCCGGCCTGCGGCCGGGCTCGGAACGACTCGACAAATATCAATTCACCTTCTGGGCGCTGCGCACGAAAGCGGCGAGCTCGGCATTGAAACGCGGCGCGTCCTCGAAGAACGGCGAATGACCGATGCCCTGATAGACCGAGAGCTTGGCGCCCGGGATCATTTTAGCCGTGTATTCGGCGGCGATGAGATTCGAGTTCTTGTCCTCGGACCCATGGGTCACCAGCACCGGGAGCTTGAGACTCCTGAGGAGCTCGTCAATTTCGAGCGGCCGGTTGGCCAGGCCGAGACGTACCTTCGGCGGCACCATCATATTGAAGGAGAGCATCATTTCGAACTCGTCCTGGGTCGGCGGCTTGGAGAAGCAGTCACGCAGGAAGGCCCGGGTCGCCGCAATATTGGTGGCGAGGTCTTCCGACGCCATGAGCGGAAGGTTTTTGAGATTGGGGCCGACGAAGCTCGGATCGGCTTTCTGGCCGGCATCGACGTAGTTGAGGCCGGCAAGCTTGGCGGTGCCGTGGGTCTTCAAGTAGTCGGCCATGACGCGGCCGCCATAGGACCAGCCGACCAGCACCGGGCGCTTGAGCCCGGTCGCGTCCATCACGGCCTGGACTTCGTCGCCCCAGGCTTTCGAGTCCTTGTAGCGTTCGGGCTCGAACGGCTTGTCGGAATTGCCGTGGCCGCGCAGGTCGTACGTCACCATATGGAAATCCTTGGCGAGGTCGCTGGTGACTTGCTTGATCCACGATAAGTGGCTCTGAGAAAAACCGTGGATGAAAAGGATTTCGGGTCCGTTCGGATTGCCCCAGTCCTGCGCCGAAATCGTGAGACCGTCAGGCGTCTTCACCGAGACCGCTTTGAACTTCTTTTCCTGCGCCATTGCGGGCGCCGAGAGCGCGGCGAGCAGCAGCGCCGCGACGGAAATGCCGGCGAGGCGGCGCCGGAGCGATGCATGCGTCATGTGAGACTCCTCCCGTATCATAGCTTCAGTTCGCCTGGCCGGTGCTCTGGTTCTGGCCGGTGAGCAGCGGCGTGATGCGCCGCACGGCGACGCGGCGGTTCTGGCGCTCGGCCGCCTGGGTCGAGATCTTGAGATATTGGGCGCCGTAACCTTGGGTCGTCAGGTTCTCGGCCGGCACCTGGAACCGCTGGGTCAGCGCCAACGCGACCGACTCGGCGCGGCGATCCGACAGGGAGAGATTGTCCACGTCCGAGCCGACCGCGTCGGTGTGCCCCTCGATCAGGAACACCTCGCTGGGATTGCGCGAGATCGCCCGATTGATGGCCTGCGCGATCACCGCCAGGCGGCCGATCTGGTCGGAGGTGAGCTCCCACGATCCGCTGTCGAAGGTGAAGGTATCGATGTCGACGCGCGACATGCGCCCGCGCAAGGGTTCGCTGTAGCGCACCTGCTCGAGCGTATAGCGGCGCTCGATGCGCTCCACCGGCGGCGCGATCAAGGTCTCGTAGATGATTTCGGGGCTGGCCCGCTCCATTTCGACGATGTAGCGCTCGCGCGGGATGCGGATGATCGGCGGCGGCAGATCCACGTAGTAATTGTCGTCCGACCGCCAGCCGCCGCGGTTGTCGATGATGATGACGTCACGCCCATCGCCGGAGCGGCGCACGCGGCGGATCAGGCGGCCGTCGTCGTCGGTGATCGTGATGATCCGGGTGCCGTCGGGACGTTCGACGATGGTGGTGGTCTCTCCGCCGCTCCGGTCGACGCCGACTTCGCGCCCGAACTGGAGGAAACGGGCGACTTCGTTGTGGCGGATGATGGCCTGCCCGCCGCCGTCACGAACGATCACGCGGTCGGGCTCGCGGATGATGAGCTGGTTGCCCACCTGTTCCTCATGCCGCTCGTTGCGCAAGTCCTCGACGCGGCGCAAGGGTTGCCCTTGCGCTCCGTTCGGCTGCGACAGGATCGACCCGCGCTGGGTGAGCGCCGGCTGCACCGTCTGTTGCGGCGCCGGCGGCGCCGCGGCGGTAGGCCGCTGCTGTCCCCCGGGGAGCGGCGTTTGCGCCTGGCCGGCGGGCGGCTGTGTCTGCCCTTGCGCCGCCGGAGGCTGCGGCACGGACGGTTTGCCCTGCGCGGCGGGTGGCTGCGGTACGGGTGGTTGACCCTGCGCGGCGGGTGGCTGCGGTAACGGTTGACCCTGCGCGGCCGGCGGTTGCGGGTGAGGCGGTTGACCCTGCGCGGCAGGCGGCTGCGGCAACGGTGTCTGACCCGGCTGGACGGTTACTGGACGCTGCGGCTGACCGGGCGGATGTTGCGGCTGGCCCGGCTGTTCTTGCGCCGTCGACGGGCGCGGCGGTTGTCCCGGAACGGGCGGCTGTCCCTGCTGCTGGGCGGCCGGCGGCGGCGGATGCGCACCGGCCGGCGGCTGGCCTTGCGCCGGCTGTCGCGGTTGAGGCGGCTGACCCGGAACCGGCGGCTGAGCTTGCGCCGGACGGCGTTGTTGCCCCTCGGGCGGATGCGACGGCTCTTCGCGGGCGGCCGGATGCTGCGGCTGGCCCGGAACCGGCGGCTGCGCCTGGGCGGGACGGTGCGACTCCTCGGGTGCTTGCGTCCTTTGCGGCTGTCCCGCCGGCGGCTGACCCCTTGCGGCCGGCGGCGCTGACGGCTCGCCCTTGGCGGCCGGCGGCTGCAGCTTGGTCGGCGGCGCCTTGGGGGCTTGCCGCTCCCGTTCGGGTGCTTCCGGCGCGGCCTGCTGCGCCATGATCAGCGGTCCGGCCTCACCGGTCAAGCCATGCGGCATCGGCCCGACGGCGATGAGGAAACTACCGGCGAGCAGAAGCTCTCGCATTTTTGTCATATTCCACTCCCCTGGAAACGTGGTCGACGATAACCGACGATGGCCGGATCGGTTCCCGGAACGGCCGGCTACTTCCTTACCGTCGTGCCCGGAGCGGGACTGCCATCGGCGTTGAGGTCGATGTTATTGTCGCCATAACTGAGAAAAATCGCGCCGTTCGCGGCCGACCAACCCTTTGCATTCCCCATCAACATCGAGCTGCCCATGTAAATTCGTGCGGTTGCGAAGCCGCCTGCGCCGACGGCAGCGCCGGTCCCCTTGTTGTTCACCGCCGAGGAGCGAACCATCATCAGCTCGACCGATGCCCCGGAAGCGCTGGTGGAAACGTTGAAGCCGTTGGAATTGTTGTTGCCGGCCACGCTGTCCGCCACGGTGACGGAGGTGTCGCTTCCGGAGCCCAGTTGGCCGTCTACGGTAAGGCCATGAACGCTGTTGCTGTAGGCCTCGACCCGATTGAATTCGGCCTTCACGGTGAGGCTCGAGCCGCTCGGTTGGACAAAAATCCCGCTTTGACCATTGTCGGCGACCAGCGTGTTCGAGACCGAGAGGTTGCTCGACGCATTCGGTCTGAACTTGATGCCGTTGCCGGTGTGATTGCGGACGACGCAGTTGGTGATCGTCAATGTATATGCGTTGTCGATCCGTATTCCGGTCGAGCCGCCAAATCCGACCCCCTGGATGGTGAGGCCGCGCAGGTTGACGTAGGCCCCAGGGGCACTTTCTTGCGTGCGGCCAACGACAACAGCACGCCTGCCAAGGTCAGGCCGGCCGTCATCGCCCAGGCTTCATTGACGGCGATCGTCAGCCCTGCCTTTTCGACCCATGGCCGTGCCAACGCCATGCTGTCGGGCGTCATCTGGATTGCACCCTGCAGGTTCGGAAGCCCGACGAACTCGGCTGCCGCCGCGTCGCCGCGCAATAGCCTCTCGGTGAGCGCGCGGCCATGCCCGTCTGCACGCCCGAACAGCACGGTATCGATGAGGGCGAGGCCGATCGCTCCGCCGAGATTGCGCATCAGGTTGAAGAGAGCGCTCGCGTCCGGCACCCGTTCAACCGGAAGATGGCCGAGCGCGATCCGTATCGGAGGCAGAAGACAAAGCACGGTGGCGAACCCGCGCACCACCTGGGGCCAAAACATTTCGGCGTAGTCCGTACGGGGCGTCTCGAAAGCGCTCATGGCCAGCCCGGTCGCGAACATGGCGAAGCCCAGGGCGGTAAGCAGACGCGCAGTCATCCGCTGTTCCAACCAAACCGCAATCGGCGCCGAGACCAGCTGCGTGGCCCCGGTCACCAGCATGATCTGGCCAATGACCAGGGCGCCGTGGCCACGCGCCACCACGCTGACGGTGTTGATTGCTTCTTTGATTTGGGACGGTTTGTATGTTGTGGCGATTGGCAAAATGAATTTGCCAGCTCGGCGAGGCTGCGCATCGCCACACTTTGACTATGTCTCGAGGAGCGTGCCGAGCACCTCGGGCCACCGTTTCTCAAAGTCGACGTCGCGTTGCAGTCCGCGCTCCAACAGAGCTTGGATCCGCTGCAGCGTTTCAGGCCATGTCAGCGCGGTCTCAAAGGAGGTGATGGAGTCGAGGAGCCGGTCGGCGGACGGCAGCGAGACCTGGTTGACGAGATTCTTCGCAGCGGCGATGGCACGCCGATCGAAGGAAGCGATCCGACGCGCAAGCGCGTCGACGAAGCCGTCCAGCTCCGCGTCTGGAAGCGCCCGGTTGACATACCCATATCGTTCCGCGGTGTCGCCGTCGAAGTCGTTCGCGCCGAGAATGATTTCGAGCACGCGGCCGCGGCCGACCAGCAGTGGGAGGCGTTCCGTACCGTCGCCGCCGGGATGCACTCCCACCCCGACTTCGGGTTGGCCCAGTCGCGTATTCTCGCGCGACGCGAAGCGCATGTCACAGGAGAGGACGAACTCGCTGCTCGCGCCCCGGACGCAGCCTCGGATCTTCGCGATGCTGACCACCGGGGACCTGGTGAGACGCACGAACGTATCCATCAGAATCGGGAGGCCGGAAGGCCCGACAGCTGTGGTGATGTTCCCCGTCTTGCCGGTCAAATCAAAGTGGGCGAGGTAGAAGTCAGGATTCGCGCTCTCGAATACGACGACACGTAGGCTCGGGCTGGCGTCCATTCGAGCGAGCAGATCCTGCAGGCCTTCGAATATGGTGGCGTCTACAATGTTGAAAGGCGGATTTTCGAACAGAATCCTCCAGTACGCAGACGTTTCCTCGATGACCCGCACGTGCGCCGGTGATTCAGTCATGATTCACGCTCCTTGCTTCGACTACGATAGAGCGCGACGGCGAGGTGATGTTCTCCTCTTCATAGGAACGCATGCGCGCGAGTGCAGGTTCGGTGATGCACAATTTCAAGAAGAGATTTCGTTCGAGTGCCAGTCCCTGTGCCAGCGGCGTTTCGGTGGCGTTGCGGACGAGACGCTTGATGTAAGCAACCGATTCCGGCGTATATGACGACAGGCGCCGTGCAATCTCCATCGCGCGATCGAGAGCCTTGCCGCTGACGGTTTCGTGCACCAGCCCCTTCCTTTCGGCTTCACGTGGAGTGAGGGGAACACCCATGACGGCGTTCCGCTCACGCCTTCAACGCGCTGCCGTCGACCGGCAGCTTGCGCAAGCGCTTGCCGGTGGCCGCAAAGATCGCATTGACTACTGCGGGAACGATGGCCGAAGTCCCAGCCTCGCCCATTCCGCCCGGCGGCTCCGAGCTCTGGACGATGTGGACCTCGATGGCCGGCGCCTCGTTCATGCGCAGCATCTGGTAGGTATCGAAGTTGGTCTGCTCGACCCGGCCGTCTTTGAGCGTGATCTCGCCATGCAGCGCCGCCGTGATGCCGAAGATGACCGCGCTCTCGATCTGCGCCTGCACGGTATCGGGATTGATGACGGTGCCGCAATCGACCGCGCAGACGACGCGACGGACACGAACCGCTCCGTCCCTCGACACCTCGACTTCGGCAACCTGCGCCATATAGGTCGCGAAGGCGAACTGGACGGAAACGCCGCGGCCGACCCTTTCGGGCAACGGCTGTCCCCAGCCGGCCTTTTCCGCGGCAAGCTCGAGGACGGCTTTGGCGCGGGGCGCCTTGTCGAGGAGGGCGAGCCGATAGGCGACCGCATCCTGCTTCGCCGCCGCCGCCAGCTCGTCCATGAAGCTTTCGACCACGAAGACGTTGTGCGACGGCCCGACGCTGCGCCAGAAGGCCGTCGGAATGCCCGGCGGTTCCACCTGCACATACTCGACGTGCATGTTCGGAAGCGCATAGACGAGATCGATCGCGCCCTCGGTGGTGTCGGGGTCGAGCCCATTGTTGAAGAACGGAGGCGCCCATCGCGCCAGGACCGAGGAGCCCGCGAAGCGATTGTTCCAGGCGACCGGCATTCCTTTCGCATCGAGACCGGCGGAGAGGCGGTCGAAGAAAGAGGGCCGGTACATGTCGTGCTGGATGTCCTCCTCGCGAGTCCACACGACCTTGACCGGGCCGTCGACGTGCTTGGCGATCTCGACGGCGCGGATGACCCCGTCGGCCTCCAGCCGCCGGCCGAACCCACCGCCGATCAGATGGTTGTGGACCACGACCTTCTCCAACGGCAGG
>WNGA01012007.1_pt1 | contig 11219 bp, 14 predicted proteins | sample 5400061 | NCBI WGS metagenome assembly WNGA01 (sample SAMN13153366, study PRJNA577476) | soil metagenome | isolation source: 100 cm soil or saprolite under grassland replicate 2 | place: USA:California | collected 2016-06-15
ACGAATGACCATTCCTCAGTCCCCGCCGCATGGGCCGCGTTGACGATGAGTGCGGAGACAAGTAGCGCTATGAACGGTGCCAGAACTCGGTTCATGGGCCCTAACGAACCAAGCTAACCGGCGCCGAGCGGACGGCGCGCAAGCGCCGCCGGCGAGGCGTCCGGGTTGAGCGAGAGGTTAGGGCGCATCATTTGACGATTGCGCCACGGCTCGTCGCGGCGCTTTATACAGCGCAGAGCGTTTTAATGTACGAGACGCTAGCAAATACACGGCAAGAAAAATGATTGCGCTTGCCCATTGCAGCAGCCGGGTCGCGAGCGACGACGATATAGCGAGCGCCTCAAAGATGAACCGGAGAATGGAGAAAAACGGCAATAAGACTAAGAATGCAGCTGGTATCGGGAGAAGGTAGGCGACGAATATTCGCTCGGCCGACGCATTGAAGCGTTCACGCAATGGGCTGAGTGGCGTATCGGGTTTCGGAGCTGGCAGCATTGAGGCCCGGTGGGATGCGCCCTAACGAACCAAGCTAACCGGCGCCGAGCGGACGGCGCGTAAGCGCCGCCGGCGAGGCGTCCGGGTTGAGCGAGAGGTTAGCCGGCGTGAAGATCTTACCCATCGCAAGAGTAGCTCAACCGTAGCCGAGTCGGGGTTTGGGGAAGCGCCACAACGATTGGTTGGCGTGTAATCGGTGGGCGAAATATTAAACAGGTTGAGTATGTCCTGGCGCTGGCCTCCACCCACGTGCCAGTCTGATAAATGCGAAGGGGAGTCGGCTCGGCAACGTCAATGGCGCGAATAAGATACAGGGACTCGCCCGCGGGAACGTCTGGAACGCGCCCAATGAGAGGCGCAGCGCGCTCGGGCGAAATGGAAACAATTGCTCGAGTCTTGAGTAATTGAGCCGCGGCGTCGATGTGCGAGGCAGACACATACCAAAATGAGCGGATTTCCCTCGCCTGCCGCGAGTCGAAGAGGTGGTTGCCAGATGGATTCGATTCATCAAGCCACGAATCGCTGGCACAGGCGACGATAGTACCTCCGGCAAAGAGGACGGTCAGAAAGCCGAGAGAACTTGTTTGTCGCATCGGTTGCTCGAATTCGTTCAAGCCGGCTAACGAACCAAGCTAACCGGCGCGCCGGAAAGGCGGGCGCGCGAGAATGTTCGAGCGCGCGCCCGCCGGCGGCGCGTCCGAGTTGAGCGCGAGGTTAGGCCGCATATGCTGACACAAGCGCGCCGGTGGACTGTTCGCTATCAAAGATGCGTACCACGCAGCGGGAACAAGCGAAGGCGTCGAGGACGCGAGCCCGGGAGTTTGACGCCATTTCAAGCGGCAGCTCGGAGCGAGAGAAAAACCCAACCTTCGAAATTTCAGCGCTTGCGCAATGGGGTATGCCCTTGCGAATCATTGCGCCCAAAGACAACACCACATCATTTCGGTAGAGCTTGCAATAAATGCCGAAGAAATTGGTAGGTTCAACTTCGCACCCAATTTCTTCGAGAACTTCACGTCTCAGCGCGGCAACGGGAGATTCTGCGTATTCAACGCGTCCGCCAGGCGTGGTCCAAAGTCGGTGGGCATAGGCTTGACGGACGAGGAGTATACGTCCGGACGCATCATAGATTGACGCGAAGACACCGACTGTTGGCATTTTCCGATATGCGGCCTAACGAACGAAGCTAACCGGCGCCGAGCGGACGGCGCGCAGCGCCGCCGGCGAGGCGTCCGGGTTGAGCGAGATGTTAGGCACCACTGCGGTTGCGCTTGAGCATGAATGAAACATACTCCGCGCGGGACGCACCATCAATAGGCAACTTGCGCTCGACACACCATTGCAAGAGATCGGCGACACGGACCTCGAACCGTTCGGCGTTGACGCCAAGTGACCTGAGGTTGGCGAGAGCTCGACGAGCATTTGCTTCCCATTCCTCGAACGTGTCGTCGAGCTTCGACCGATCGGCCGCAACTTGGCATAACTGGTGCCACTGTTCGCGGTCAAACCACGCGACGCCGACGACAAGCTTACTGGGGGCTATGTTGGCGCCGACGTTTGGCCATCGCGATTTCGGACAGTGGTGCCTAACGAACGAAGCTAACCGGCGCCGAGCGGACGGCGCGCAAGCGCCGCCGGCGAGGCGTCCGGGTTGAGCGAGAGGTTAGCCCTCATGGGCGATTGGCTTTCCGACGTAGCTGAAATGAAGGTGATTCGCTCCATCGACAATTACCTGAACGTCCATGGTCGGCGATAGGCCTCGGTAAAGCAAGCCTCGGTAAGAGATCGCAATCCCATCGCCACTGAACACTGAACTCCCTTCTCGGAATACGTGGTCTTCGTCGGGAAGGCCGAATGCAGCTATGACGGAATCAACGGTCGTTAAGCTATTTGTCACTGCGTCGAGGCGCGACTGTTCCTCCATAGTGATTTGGTGGAACAGTGACTCGCGATGTGATTCAGGGGTGCGGCCGCCGCAGAACGGGCAGTAGTAAATCATCCAATGCGTATCTTCGCCCGTCTTGAAGTGATATTCGTTGAGTTTGGCATCGAAGATGATCTGGATCCGAGGATCGTTCACGGCCAAGTGAAGTACTGGGCAGGTGCACTGGGGCACGTCGCGATGCTGCTTATCCATGAGGGCTAACGAACCAAGCTAACCGGCGCCGAGCGGACGGCGCGCCAGCGCCGCCGGCGAGGCGTCCGGGTTGAGCGAGAGGTTAGGCCGCACGGCCAGTTCCAGCGCCACTACCGCCGATTACCGAAACTGCACCAATGAGAAAACCAAAGTCATACCACACGCCCGAATTTGGAAACGCATAAATTCGCACGTCGGTAAATAGACTGCCGATAAAGCTGAAAAGGATGATGCCGCCATGCAAGAGACCCAACCAGAAAGCAGGAGGATCGAATGCTTCCGGCCGAGGCTGGTACGCGCAACCTGCTATCACAAGCAGGCAGCCAACAGCGCATTGAAGGCAGACCGTGCGGAACAATCTCATATTGCCTCCACTGTGCGGCCTAACGAACCAAGCTAACCGGCGCCGAGCGGACGGCGCGTAAGCGCCGCCGGCGAGGCGTCCGGTTGAGCGAGAGGTTAGGCGGCACACACGTTGAATTACGCAGCATGGCGCACAAACCACAGAATGATGGTGAAGACATAGCCTGCGCCTGTAAGTAGGAGCGCGCCGGAAGCGACCCGCAGCGACCAATTGATGCGTCGCCAGTTGATAAGGCCAACGACGCCGAACACTGCGACGCCAAGCGCGCACACGGGGGCTGCAAGAAGACCAGTTACGATCCCATGTGGCTCCGGCGCAACACGCCACATCAGTAACGCGCCCGCAACGATGAGAAAAACGGCCGCGCCAATTCCAATTCGCGTCGCCACACGAGGTGTCGAGGTCCGAGCTGTTACGGCTGCCATGTCGCGCGTATTGTGACGCCTAACGAACCAAGCTAACCGGCGCCGAGCGGACGGCGCGTAAGCGCCGCCGGCGAGGCGTCCGGGTTGAGCGAGAGGTTAGGCCTCGATGCACGCTGTACTGCGCGAACCGAGGCATCTCGACCCGAGCGTGAAGGAGCAGATTAGGATCATCCATTGATGCAGGCAGCGCGGGAGACACGAACCTCATCCAGATAGCTGTGCACGAGAATCATTGTTCGGAAATCTGACGACTCAAACTGAATCGTCTTGTGCCCCGACACATAACGCAACGGTTCAACCTCCCTCACTTTGTTATAGAGATACTCTGCGCGCTCGGGCGATGAAAGGTAGAGGCTGCCAGCCTTGAAGCGATAGAGAGTGCGGCTGTCATATTCTCGCGTGAGCAGGGACTTGGGATCAATTTGAATCACGCGCAGCTCTTGGCACACAAGCTCAGGGAGCGGAGCGCCCGAGGCACCTACTGTCCACACGGTTAGTGCGAGGATATAGAGCTTGCGCACGAGTCGAGGCCTAACTAAATCTAGAAGTCAAAAAATAGACGTCGAAAATGTCCAATAATCCGGCCTATTGTCCGGTAATCCTGAGCCGTCGCCCTAGGCCTTTTGTATTATTGCCACGTTTCGTCGGTTTTTCTACGCTTTGCTCATTCCACGATTTCTTGAGCGATGGCCTCTCATCCTCCGTCGTCGCCTGCCGGCACGACTTCACCACGCTTTTGGTCAGCCGAGCTTTCTCAACAAGCTCGCCGCCCTCGCCGCGTCCTCTGCGCTATCCAGCGCCATGTAGCACACGAACTTCCGGCCGACAGCGCTTGCGGAAGTCGCCCGGAAGCTGATTCCCGCGTCGGCCAGCGTGCGCATGACCTTCGCGCTGATGCCCGGCTTGTCCGATCCCTCGAGCCTGAGCCCATGGATGTCCGCCGGTTTCTCGAAACCAACGCTCCTCGCGGCCTTGACGACCTTCGCCCCCTTCACGGGCGTGACGAAGACGACCCCCTTGCCCGGATGCTCCGGCGTGCGGCGCGCGAACACGAACTCGAAGTTCGCCCCCGCCCCCGCGAGCGGCTCGATCTTTTCCGCCGCTCCTCCGGCCCGATCGTCGATCGTGACCGACCACATTTCCGTTTTGGTGACCTTCAGTGCCATGGTGAGCCTCCTGTCTGCTCGTCTGCCTGCTGACGAACGCTGTGATAAGCGTCGTGTTGACCAGATCCAGCAGGGCGTTCGTACCGGACCGTTGTCGCGGATGCGCGTCGTTCAAGCTCCTGCCACAGCCTTTCCGGTTTCATCTCGAAAACCATCCGGGCGTCGGCAGTAACTAGATGCCAATCGCCGCGCGCAACCTCCGATTCCAGCTGCCCCAGCGCCCAGCCCGCATGACCTGCGAATACCCGCAAGCCATCGATTGGGCGTTCGCGGCCAAGCAGCTCGCGCAGCAACTCGCCGCTCGGGCTCATGTAAACGCCCTCGAGAAGCTCGATCGCCTCGGTAGGCGGGACGGCCGCGCGAAACACGACGAGTAGCTGCTCGGGCATCACCGGACCGCCGAAGAACAGCTTTTCATCCTGAGAACGGAGCCACTCGATATCTGAAAAAACGCGCGACAACGGGACGTCCGTTGGGCGGTTGACGATCACCCCGACGGGGACGGGGCCACCGGATCCCGTGACCAACACTATGGAGTCGCGGAAGAAGGGATCGGGCAGGTTCTTCCGGGCCACCAGAAGGATCGACTTCATCGGCTGCGCGTCATCACCGAAGGTCGGCAACGCCAACCCGAGCCGCAGCAGCAGGCAAATGGATCGAACCACGGCAAAGCCCCGGAGACGAGATCCTGTCGGGACTATTGTGCTACTTCGGGCCGTCGTTATCAGATTTTTTCGGTGATGAGTGCGCAATCGTCCCGGGATCACGCGACCTGACTAGCCGCTCGCATCCAGCGCCCGGAACGTCGCCTCAAGCCCCCGAACGACACGGGCAAGCCGTTCGTAGTCGACCTTCTCCGGCGTGTCGTGCGCCGTGTGGTAGTAGGGATAGCGGTACGGCGCGGTGTCGGTGATCATCACCGCCGGCCAGCCCTCGCGCCAGAATGCCCACTGGTCGGACCAGTCGACGCCCGGAATGAACGCCGGCGCGGCGGCGCCTTCCGATGGGAAGCTCGCGTGAGCCCGGAATGCGCGGATCGTGCGGTGGAGCAGCTCCCGCGAGGCGAGATTCGCGACAAACGCGACGAAGTTGCCGCGATCCGGATAGAAGTAGCTGAGTGGAAACGGGTAGTGCTGGCTGCGCGGCTCCTCCGAGTAGTAGCCGATCGTCTCGAGCGAATACATCGCCACGATTCGCTCGCCGCGCGCTTTCGAGCGTTTCGCATAGGCATGGCTTCCCATCAGCTCGCTCTGGAAGTACGGCAGCTCTTCGTTCGCGAAGAGCACCAGGCGCCAGGTGTGAACCGGTTTCCACGAGTGTAAGAGACGCGCCAGCTCGAGCACCGCGGCGACGCCCGAGCCGTTGTCGTTCGCGCCGGGCGCGCCGGAGACCGAATCATAGTGCGCTCCGACGATCACGATTCCGGGCTGCGGTCTGGAGCCGGGAATCTCGACTTCGATGTTGCGCGTGAGACCCTTCGCCGTCTCGACAGGCTGGCGCTGCACGGCGTAACCGGCTTTCGCGAGCGCTTCCTCGATGTAGGTCGCGGCGGATTCGTACGCGGCGGGGTGATCCAGGTTGTGCTCGCGCGATGCGATCGCCTGCACGTGATCGCGAAGACGCCCCGCGAACGCGCGCGCTTCCTCGGTCAAGGATGCGAGCGGTCCCGTCCACGAGGTTCCCGGCGTCACGACCATCCATCGCAGTGACGCCGCGATGCTTACGATAGCGAGGGCGAGACCGATCCAGAAGACCATGCGCACTGCAGCTCCAGACAGGTGCATTCGCTACCAGCAACGGAATAGCGAGTCATTATGGGCCTCGATCAACGTGTAGGCCGAGTCCACCTTACTTCCCGGGAGCGTGAAGCACGCAACCCGCTGCGCCCAGCGTTGCTCGCAGAACAGGGAAGGCGGGATCGAATTCGCGTCGCCCGCGACCGTTCCCTCGCGCTTCGGGACTACAGAGCCCGATTTCGCCCGCGACGCTGGAAGGCTCGGATTGAACGTGCCCAAGAGGACAGGTAAGATCAACGCCTTGGAACGCAAGCAGAGCCGAGCGCGCGTTGAAGCGCGTCACGGCCTGAACAACGTGGGAGGCAAAGCATGGCTGCACGATCGATAGCATCGTTGACGGTATCGTTCGGGCTGGTGTCGATCCCGGTGAAGCTCTTTTCGGCCACCGAGGCGAGCCGCGCGATCTCCTTCAATCTGTTGCACAAGGCTTGCGGATCGCGCTTGAAGCAGCAGTACATCTGCATCAAGGAGGAAGTACCGGTCGCGCGCGAGGACATGGTCAAAGGCTATGAATTCGCGAAGGACCAATACGTGATCTTCTCGCCCGAGGAGCTGAAGGCGCTGGAGGAGGCGGGCACGCACATGGCCGAAATCACCGAGTTCGTTCCGATCGATGCGGTCGACCCGGTATATTTCGACAAGGCGTATTACCTCGGCCCCGACAAGGGCGGCGCCAAGCCTTTCGCGCTGCTCGCAAGCGCATTGCGCGAGTCGAAGCGTTGCGCGCTCGGGCGCTGGGCCGCCCGCGGCAAGCAATACATCGTGATGATCCGTCCGGTCGAGGACGGGCTGGTCATGCAGCAGCTCCTCTACGCTGGCGAGGTGCGGTCGATCAAGGACCTCGAGATTCCGAAGACCGAGGTGAAGGACGCCGAGCTCAAGCTCGCCAAGCAGCTGATCGAGCAGCAGGCCTCCGACAAGTTCGATCCCACTGCGTACACCAACGAGGTGGCCGCGCGCATCGAGGCGGCGGTGCAGAAGAAGGTCGAGGGCGAGGAGATCACCTTGGCTGAGGCGCCCGAAGGGGGCGCGCAGGTCATCGATCTCATGGAAGCGCTGCGCGCCAGCCTCGAGAAGAAGGCGCCTCAACGCGCCAAGGCCCCTGGGCCGCAGCTCGTGACGCGCAAGCCGCCTAAGCGGGCACAGCAGACCGAGCCGGCGGTTGCAGCGGTTCCGGCGGCGCGCAAGGGCGTCAGGAAAAAGGCCTAGCGAGTCAGCAGGGGCGCGATGCACCGGTACGGCGTCCGCGACGTCGAGAAGCTGCTTCACCTGCCGCGCAGCACGATTCGAGCGTTGATCGCCGCCGGGTTCGTGTCGCCCGCGCGCGGGCCCCGCAGCGCCTGGCTGTTTTCCTTTCAGGACCTGATCGTGCTGCGCACCGCCCAGGCGCTTGCCGAAGCGAAGGTGCCTCAAAGGCGGATCACGAAATCCGTGAGAGAGCTTCGCCGCCACCTTCCCGATGCCATGCCGTTATCGGGGCTCAGTATCTGCGCCGTCGCCGATCGTGTAGTGGTCAAGGAAGGCGGCGGCCGCTGGCAGGCGGACTCCGGGCAATACCTGCTCGAATTCGAAGGCGATCCCGACGACGGCTCCTTGAGCGTGATCGAACGGAAAGCGGCCGCGGCACCGCGCGGGGCGCAGGCGTGGTTCGACGAGGGGGTGGCGCTGGAGAAAGAGGACGCCGAAGCTGCGCTAGCCGCATACGAGCAGGCCATCGCCGCCGATCCGGCATTCCTCGATGCCCATATCAACCTGGGGCGGCTGCTGCACGAAGCCGGACGCTTCGCGAAGGCCGAGCAGGTCTATCGCGAGGCGGTGAAAGCTTGTGGCGGCGATCCGTTACTGCTCTACAACCTCGGCGTGCTCCTCGATGACATGGCGCGCAAGGCGGAAGCGATCGAGACGTATGAGGCGGCGCTGCGCGGCGATCCCGGCCTCGCCGATTGCCACTACAACCTGGCGCTGCTGTACGAAAAGCTCAAGAAGCCAAAGGAAGCGATCCGCCACATGGCGCGCTATCGCGTGTTGGTCGGCAGCAGATCGAATTAGGGAGTACTCGACCGGCTGCCAGGATGAGGCGGTAGCGCGCGAACGGCCGCGTCAGTCCTCGTCCGATTGCGTTCCCGATGTATGTGCGCATTGGGCGCGTCGCAGATGATGGCGCTCGACTAGCAACCCGCGTAACCCACGCGCCCGTATTGATCGACATACGGCGTGCAGCCGCGAATCGCCCGCATGCTGTAGTCGTACACGGCGTTGCTCCGACGCTTCGAGTTGTTGAACTGTGCTTGGTTGTACGCCTGCCCGGCCTGATTGGCGGCGTTGATGCTCGCGCGCAATGACTCGTTGGTGACTCCCGTGGGCAGCGACGGCCCCGTGTAGCCGGCCGCGCGCAGTTGTTGCATGTAACGCAGGTACTGCATCGCAACTGCATTCGCGTTGGCCTGGCCCTGGTTATACAGATTCATCTGCGATTGGATGGCCCAGGACATGTTCATGGGCGGGTTCTGCGCCTGCGCCGCGGACGGAGCAAGTACGGCAACACCAAGAGAAAACGCGACGACGCTGGCGATTTTGACGGTGCGGTTCAACATTTTGGATCTCCTTAGGTTGGTGGTTGACTCGGGTGGGGTGCGGAGGCGTTCAACGCGTACCGCTACCTTGGAGCGAACTCTAGATGCCGAGCGTTAGGCAAACGCTAGAAGACCCAAAAAAGCCGTCCGCGGGTGTAGCGGGTTTGCAACATGGGACGGAAAAACAGCCATTTAGTCGCGGCCCGTGCCTGCGCGGAGTTGTGCGCTCGGACCGGGCACGGTGAGAAAAGCTTTCTAACTTTGCTACAGTAGGCGCCCCACAGGTTCGCCTGACGTGTCCACATTGTTGCCTGCCTCGCCAGTGCGCGCTTTTTCTCGTCGCCTTCTTCGCTATCTCGGTGGCGTCGTTGTGGTCGTTCTGGTTGCGTTCGCCGGGACGGCGGGCTGGTATTACGTTCAGATGCGCGGCAGCCTCGCGCAACTCGATGGCGAAGGCGCGATGCCTGGCGCAACAGCCGCGATCGTGATCGAGCGCGATACCCTGGGAATTCCAACGATTATCGCTACCTCGCGTGCCGACGTGGCGCGCGGACTGGGGTTCGTGCATGCGCAAGATCGTTTCTTCCAGATGGACCTCGCGCGGCGACGGGCCGCGGGAGAGTTGTCCGAGCTGCTCGGATCGGCGGCCGTACCGATCGACACACGGACATGCACGCTGCGTCTGCGTGCACGCGCGCAGCGCGCGATTGACGCAGCGACTCCGGAAGAGCGTGCGGTGTTGCGCGCCTATGTCGAGGGCGTCAACGCGGGCTTAAGCGCACTCCCGGTCAGACCTCCCGAATATCTCGCCCTGAGTACGGAGCCGCGGGCGTGGGCCATCGAGGATTCGGCGCTGGTCCTCGCATCCATGTTTCTGACGCTGCAGGACTCCGAAGCGCGCCGCGAGTCGCGCCTTGCCGCCGTGTACGCGGCGCTCCCGGCGCCACTCGCCGACTTCATCACAACCACGTCGAGCGAATGGGAAACGCCGCTCGTGGGCGGGCTGCGTGGCGTGCCGCCCATCCCCGATGCGAGCGTGCTCGATGTGCGCACCGCGACACCTCCTGCGCACCCTCCACGCTCGCGGTCAAGCGTGGAAGAAGAAAGCGCCGCGCTGCTGGCATGGCTTTCTCCACCCACGAACGACGATGCACGTGGAAGCAACAATTGGGGAGTTGCGGGTCGCCTGACCGCCGACGGCGGCGCCATCGTCGCGAACGACATGCACCTCGGCCTGTCGACACCAAACATCTGGTATCGCGCATCGATGGTCTGGCGCGACACACGGCCACGACGCCTCACCGGCGCGACGCTTCCGGGCTTGCCGTCACTTGTTGCCGGTAGCAACGGGGACGTCGCGTGGGCCTTCACCAATTCGACCGGCGATTGGAGTGACCTCGTCATCGTCGAGCCCGACCCGACGGATGCGAGTCGCTATCGCACGCCGTCCGGAATGCTGCCCATCGAGACCGTGCACGAGACGATTAACGTAAAAGGTAGCGCGAACGTGCCGGTCGAAATCCGCGAGACAGTCTGAGGACCGATCGTCGGCCATGATTCGAGTGGACACGAACGCGCCGTCGCATGGGTGCCGCTGCGCGAAGGCGGCATGAACGGCACGTTGGCCGCGATCGAGACAGCCGAAACGCTCGAGCAGCTCTTCGACGTGGCGGCGCGCGCGGGGATCCCCGCGCAGAACATGGTCGCCGCACAGCGCGACGGCCGAATTGGCTGGTCGATCGCGGGGCGCATCCCACGCCGCGTCGGGCACGATGGACGGCTTCCAACATCATGGGCCGATGGCACGCGTGGATGGGACGGATGGGTTACGCCGGCCGAGTATCCGCAGCTCATCGACCCGCCGGATGGCCGCATCGTGACCGCCAATAACCGCCTTGTTGACGGAGCAGCGTTGAAAATCCTCGGCGACGGCGGCTACGATCCTGGCGCGCGGGCGCGGCAGATCAAGGATGATCTCCAGCGAATCGCTCGGGCATCGGTGCGCGACATGATGACCGTGCATCTCGACGACCGCGCGATCTTCCTGTCGCGCTGGCGCGATCTCATGTTGCAGACGCTGTCGGCAACTGATATCAAGGATTCGGAAACGCGGCGAGAACTGCACCGGGTGGTGAGCGAATCGTGGACGGGCCGTGCGTCTGCCGATTCGGCCGCGTACCGAATCGTGCGCGAGTTTCGTACGCACGTGGGCGAGCTGGCGTTCGCACCGTTGATCGAACGTATCCGGCAGGTCGATCCCGAG
>WNGA01029515.1_pt1 | contig 11218 bp, 7 predicted proteins | sample 5400061 | NCBI WGS metagenome assembly WNGA01 (sample SAMN13153366, study PRJNA577476) | soil metagenome | isolation source: 100 cm soil or saprolite under grassland replicate 2 | place: USA:California | collected 2016-06-15
AAGCGTGGGTGGACGAGGGCGTGCTCTACGGAGCCCACTTCGGTGCCATGGCATCGCACTTCGGCGTCGCCGATTTCGGCACTCCCGGCCAGAGCGCGGGTGCATTCGATTTCAAGAACCTCGACGGCGTCGCCGAAATCGTCGGCGTGGACGACGAGACCGGCACGATCACCATCCACACGATCCGAGACCATCAAGTCGTGATGCGGGTCACCACCGGCGACCGGGGGGGTTCGCCGGTCATCGGTGACTTCGACAGCGACGGGTTGCCTGAGATCGGGGTGGCGGGCAAGACGCGATTCCGGGTGTTCGATTTCGACTGCAAGGACGGCGGCGCCGGGTGCGAGAGCCCTTACGTACGCTGGTCACAACCTTCGCAAGACGGATCGTCGGCTCAAACGTCAGCGGCGATCTTCGACTTCGACGGCGATGGCCGCGCCGAGGCGGTGTACGCCGACGAATGCTTTTTGCGGGTCTACGAGGGCCACAGCGGCACCGTCCTCTATTCGGCTTATCGCACCTCCGCCACCTGGTACGAAAATCCGCTGGTCGCCGACGTCGATCGAGACGACAGCACCGAGATTGTGGTCAATTCGAACAAGGTCGGCATCGCCTGCCCGACTTCCTCGGCGCGGGGAACACCCTACGTCGATCCGATTCACCCGGGCGTCCGCTGCGACGACGATGGCGGATGCCTGGCGGGCAGCCATTGTGTCGACAAACTCTGCCGCTGCGCGGACAACTCGCAATGCGCGAGCGGGACGACGTGCGTCGCTCCCCTACTCGGCACCGCCGGCGCGGGCAACGTCTGCCGCGCGACCCACCCGAATTCCCAGCAGCAGAGCGGCATCCGCGTCCTTCGCGACCGGCTCGATCGCTGGGCCTCGTCGCGCCCGCTGTGGAACCAGCATGCCTACTCGATTACCAACATCGATGACAACGGCAAGGTCCCGCGGACCTCGAGCTGGTTGCAGAACTGGCGGGTGAAGGGTCTCAACAATTATCGCCAGAACGTGCAAGGCATCGTCGCCGCCAGCGATTACCCCGACCTCACCGCGTCCCTCCGCGAGACCGAGGCGTGCACCGCCGCAAAAGGTGTCGCCACGATCGCCGGCACCGTTTGTAACCGCGGCAAGAAAGCGGTCGGCGCGACGCTGCCCGCCTCTTTTTACCAAGGCGATCCGGCGGCCAATCAAATCCTGTGCACCACGTACACGCGCGAACCCTTGCCGACCGGCGGCTGTATGCGGGTCAGCTGCGGCGTCGCGGGGGTGGTCTCAGGCAGCATCTCGATGGTGGTGAACGACGACGGCAAAGGGGGTCACACCACCGTCGAATGCAATTCCGACAACAACCGCGACGCCATCGTGATTAGCGCGTGCAATGCCCGGCCCAACTAGCGTTGACGTGTCAAATCTTGGCCATGACGGATCACGATCGGCAATGGCCGCGTGTCGACCAAGTCAACTACGGCGAGGCGGGGGCGGGGAGCCACCGAGAATGCTCTTTCGCGCCATTTCTGAGGTAAGTATACTTACCTCAGCGGGCGCTCGAAAAGAGCCGCACTAATTGACGCAAGTATGTATGCATGCATGCCTCGCTATTGCCAATAAAAAGGGGCGGCTTCACCGCCGGCCGAGGCGTATTCGATGGCGGGCGCTTAGAAGTGAAATCCCGCCACGGCCCCAAGCATGACCGTAACGCCTAGGCTCGAAGCGTCGGCTTGGAACGAGGAGGCCGTCGCGGGGTCGGTCGGACGTAGGGCGACGCCGGAGCGCGCAAGTCGAAGAAGCTCTGCTTCGAGCACGCCACCGATGGAGAACACGTTGGTGACGTAGTAGTCGAGACCGCCGCCCAGACGGATGTCGAAGCCCGCGATCGAGACGCCCCGATCCGTGCCGAGAAGGCTGTCCGCGGCATGGCCAAGCCGCGCGTATCCTCCGCCGATCGTGCCGTAGGGGTCGAGACGGCCGAGAGGGACGTGCCAACCGAAATCGAGATTCAGCGTCCAGAGCTCCCAGTCGCTGAAATGGGCGAACCGAAAGTGAGGGCCGACCGTGAAGTAAAGGAGACGGAGCCCGGCTGCGCCGCCGACGAGGGCGCCGACGGCCGACGTTTTGGAAGTTTGCGGAACGAGCGCTCCGTTTTGGTTCAGCGCATCGAGGGCGGCGAACTCGAGCCCGCCTTCGAGATTGACGTACACGAACTCGAGACCCCGACCCGAATCGCGCTCACCTGCTTGCTCCAGTTGCAGTTGCGTCGGACCGGGCGGCGCGGAAGGCGGAGGCAACGGTCCGCTCCCGGGAGGCGGTGGTCCGAGCCCCCCCGGTTGGGGGGGAGGACCGCTCCCCGAAGGCGGCGGTGCCAGACCTCCACGCTGCATGGGCGGGGGCGGTGTGAGCTGCGCGGAAGCGACGAGGGACCACGCAGTGATGGCGAGAAACCACGCGGGCGCGAAACGCATCTCGATCTCCGGAGGCGGGCCGAAGGCCGCGCCGAGTAATGAAACCGTCAGCTCTGTACGACGCGGTTTCGACCAGCTTCTTTAGCGGCATAGAGCGCGTCGTCCGCTCGCTTGTAGAGCGCGTCGGCGGTGTCTTCTCCGCCGACCCACGTTGCAACTCCCAAGCTGATGGTGGTCGGCATGATTTTCTTTTCGAATCGGAAGGTCGTCGATTCTACGACCATCCGCACCTTTTCCGCGACGTCGCGGGCCCCCTTGAGCCCCACCTCGGGGGTGAGGATGGCGAATTCTTCGCCTCCCACGCGCGCAAAGACATCCTCGCGACGTAGCTTCCAGCGGACCACCATGGCCAGCTCCTTCAAGATCGCATCCCCGGCAAGGTGACCGAACGTGTCGTTTTTCTGCTTGAAGTTGTCGACGTCCATCAAGATGAGACCGAGGTCCCGCTGGTAGCGGCGGCAGCGAGAGATTTCGCGTTCCAGGGTCTCGTGGAAGTAGCGCTTGTTGTAGATCTGCGTGAGACCGTCGAAGGTCATCATGCGGTAGATCTCTTCGTGATACGAAGCTTCGATGTTGCTGCCGGTCATGAACTTCAGGATCGTGCGGCCGATCTTGATCTGGTCGCCGTCGTGCAGCTCATGCTCGTTGATGAGCAAATCGTTGACGTAAGTGCCGTTCGTCGAACCGAGATCCTTGACGCGGTAATTCGTGCCGGTCCACCAGATACGCGCGTGCTTGCGGCTGACCGATTCTTGATCGATCGGGATGTCGCACCGGGTCGAGCGCCCCGCTTCGAGGGCTAGATCGCCCAGGGGGATACGCTTGCCGAGCTCTTCGCCGTAGATGATGACGAGGTAAGCCTGGTCGGACGTGCTCTCCCGCACGACGAGCTTCTTCTGCGTGATGAGGGTTCGCTCGGACCCGTCCGAATCGTCCGGTTTCGACACTCATTCATCGTAGCCCAGCCATCTCCGATGGGTGAACATTTGCACGACCACCGCGGGCACGAGTGCGAACGTGCTGCCATCCAAGTTGACTTATTGGCGATACTCAGTTGGCATCGGACACGATGCACGGGTGGCGCTTCGAGCTCGTGAAGTGGGTCGGCGCGGGGGCGACGAGCGACGTTTGGAGAGCGCGCGATCGCGAAACTGGCGCAGAGGTGGCGCTGAAGGTGGCCAAGACCGAAGAGGGGGCGAGTGTCCTCGCGGCCGAAGCCGATACGCTCGCATGTGCGTTCTCACCCCATCTTCCCCTACTTATCGACGTGGGACGGGTGCCGTCCGGGGCATTTCCGCCCATCGGCATGGGCGAACCGCTCTCGGTCGGGCGTCCTTATCTCGCGATTACCTGGATGCCGGGTCGCACCCTCGACCCATCGCTCGCCCGGACGGACGAAGACCGTCGGGCTATCGCGTTGACGGTCGCTCGCGACATCGGTGGCGCCATCGCTCGCCTCGACGCAGCGGGGGTGGCCCATGGCGACATCAAGCCGGCGAACATCCGCTTGGTCGATCGCCATCGGCGCGGCGCCACGTCGAAGGAGGGGCCGACTTGGGAGGCGAATCTGCTCGACCTCGGGCTGGCTGCGGACGCGAACGTGCCTTCGCCGGCGGGAGGCACACCGCGCTATTTACCGCCCGAGCTGTGGACCGGCGCGCGCGGCGGTGACGGGCGTGCGCGCGATCGATTTGCGCTCGGACTGGTACTCGCCGAAATCCTCGTTCCGCGACTCGTCGAAGCAGGCGATCTCGCAGGTGAGGCGCGGCGGACGCAGCTCCCCTCTCCCTTCCATAGCTGGTGCAGCGCGCTGTTGGCACCGGACCCCGGCGCACGCCCCCGTGCGGCCTGGATCGCGGAGCAAGCAAGACTCGCGGTGGGGAGCTCTCGGAGCGAGCATCCGTGGCTGGAAGATCCACCCGGCGCCGTTCGTGCCAGCTATCTGGGGAGCCGGCGCGCGGAAATCGTGCGCGCCGCCTGCGCGCGGCGTTCGCACGTGCGCGTCGAGGGCGCTCCAGGAGAATGGCTCCTCCATGCGATCGATGTGGCACGGCGCGCCCGAGCCTTGCGCGGAGAATCGACCACGATGGGTGAGATCGAGGTCGGCGAGAGCGACCCACTATCGCGCGGGCGATGGCTCGTCGCCTTGATCGGCGGCGCCGCAGCACGTTGGTCGCTTGCCGCCATCAGCCAGGTACCGGACGCCCTGCTGGCCACAGCGCTCAGTGAGCTCGCGCGCCGCAAGCCTCCGTCGTCGTGGACCTTCGCCGATCTGGAACACGCCGGCGGAACCGCCAGAGCCACGCCGGCTGCGAGCCAGGCCGAGGACTTCGCGTCGGCCGTCGCCGTGGCTCTGGCCCTCAGTAGCGATCGAAAAGACGAGGCGCTCGATGCGGTGGAGCGGGACGTTTTCACTTCGCCGCTGTTGCGCCGGGCTGCGGCTGACACGCTGCGCAGAATGGGCCAAGCCGGACGGGCGCTCGCCCTTCTCGCGACCGACCATGACCCGACGGTTCACGCGCTTCGCGCCGAAATCGCCAGGCGCGCCGGCGACCGCGCCGCCGCCGAATTCGAAGCGACGGCGGCACTCGAGCATGATGCTGCCGACGATCGCGCGCGGGCCGTCCTGGCGCGGCTCGCTATCGATGCGGGCGAGCCGCGAGGCGCGCTGGCGACGCTCGCCGGCGCGCCTCCAACCGCCGCTACGGTAGAAGCGCGGGCGATCGCGCTCGTCGCTTCGGGCGAGCGAGCGCAAGCCGAGCAGGAGCTCGCACTCGCCGAAGCACTGGCGACGACCGAGGAATCGCGCGGGCGCGTGGCCGGGCTCATTGGATACGTCGCGCACATGAACGGCGATTTCGGCCGCGCGTGCAGCGCATTCGTGCGCGGCGCCGACCACGCGGAGCGCGCCGGCGCGCTCGTCGAGGAGGCAACGTACTTGACCGGTCAAGCCGCGGCAGCCGTCGACCAGGGCGACGTCGCGCACGCACTCGAGGCGGCCGGCCGCGCTTCGCTCCTCTGGGAACATCTCGGGCGTCCGGCCGACGCAGCCACCGCACTCTTGGCACGTGCCGCCGCCTTCTCGACGGCAGGCGCCGTGCTCGAAGCGACGTTCGCCGCGCGCGAAGCTCGCGAGCGCGCGCGCTGGCTCGGCGATAGGCGCGCGCAGGCTTACGCCTGCTGGGCGATCACCGATGTTCTCGAGTCCGGGCATTCCGACGCGATCGAGCCGGCGCGCTTCGCTTATCGGGTTCTGCACGAGTCGGGTGACCAGGAGAATCGCCTTCGTGCGCTCGCGCGGGTACTCCGCCATATTCCGGCCGACGTCGGCGACGAGGCCCTCCTGTGGGGCGATGACATCGCCGCACGCGCAGCAACGCTCCCGGCAGCGCGTCTCGAGTGGTGGGGCGCGCGTGCCGAAAGCTCGTTACGTGAGCGCGGGTCGGGTCGGGCCGAAACTGCCATTGTCGAAGTGTGTCATCTGGCAGCGCAGCCGGCTCCGCTCGCGGCGCGAGGACCCGCGTTCGCTTCGGCGGCCGCCCTCGCCGCACGGCTGGGCGATGGTAATGCCCTTCGCTTACTTGCGCGGGCACAAGCGGAGGCGGCGCGAACGCTCTTGTCGATGGTGCCGCCCGATCTGCGCGAGAGTGCCGCGTCTCTCTCGTGGGTCAAAGCCGCGCGCGCCGCCGAAACACCCGGGGTTTCTGCCGAGCAGATCGCGGACTTCGAAACGCTTGTACGCGCCTTGGGCACGCGCGATCGATTGCGACCTCTGCTCGAGCAAGTCCTCGATTCGCTGATTCTCTGGACCGGCGTCGAACGCGGCCTGCTCCTGCTCTCGGCTCCGAATGGCAAGCTCGTGCCTCGGACGGCGCGCAATCTGGCGCGCGGCGACCTGCAAGGCGAGCAGCGGCTCTTGTCGCATTCGCTGGCGAACCGCGCGATCGAGCTCGGCGAACCGGTCGTCGCGGTGGACGCCGCCGGCGAAATGCCGAGCCTGCACGCGAGCGTTCACGCGCTCAAACTGCGGAGCGTGCTCGCCGTCCCCCTCATCGCCCGGGGCCAGACATTGGGCGTCGTCTACCTGGACGATCGCATGCGTCGCGGCGCCTTCGGCCCCAAAGAGCTGGCGTGGGTCAAATTGGTGGCTTCCCTCGCAGGCGTTGCCATCGCCGACGCCCGCGATCAGATCCTTTTGCGCCGAGCGGCTCGGCGCGCCGAGCGAGCGAGACAGGCGCTCGCCCGAGAGCTGTCTCATCGCGAGGCCGAGCTCGACGTCATCGGTCGCGAGCTCGCCCGCACGCAAGGCGCATCCGGTACTCGCTTTCGGTACGACGCGATCGTGGGCAGAAGCTCGGTGATGCAGGAGACCTTGCGGCTCGTCGATCGGGTGACCGTCTCCGGCGTTCCGGTGCTGCTCATCGGCGAGTCGGGAAGCGGCAAAGAGCTCATCGCGCGCGCCATCCACGCCAACGGCCCCCGCGGTGGCAAGACATTCGTAGCCGAAAACTGCGGAGCCATTCCCGAACCGCTGCTCGAATCGACGCTCTTCGGCCACGCCCGCGGCGCCTTCACGGGAGCCGACCGCGCGAGGGCCGGGCTCTTCGAAGTGGCGCATCAGGGCACGCTTTTCCTCGACGAGATCGGCGAGATGACTCTCTCGATGCAGACCAAGCTTCTAAGAGTGCTCGAAGAAGGAGAAGTGCATCCATTGGGAAGCGACCGCGGGCGCCGCGTCGATGTGCGTGTGATGGCCGCCACCCACCGCAATCTCGAGCAGATGGTCAAATCGGGCACCTTCCGCGAAGACCTGTTTTACCGGCTCAACGTGATTTCGCTCCGCGTGCCGTCCCTGCGCGAGCGGAGCGACGATATCCCGCTGCTCGTGCAGCATTTCGTCGAGAAGCACGGGCAGGGACGGCGCATCCGCGTGTCGGCCGGTGCGCTCGCCCGGCTGCGTCGCTTTGCTTGGCCGGGCAACGTGAGGCAGCTCGAAAATGAGATTCGACGCGCCATCGTCCTTTCCGACGGCATCATCGAAGCCGAGCACCTTTCGGCGGAGGTGCAGCGACCGGCCGATCAGGGGGACGGCGAGCCTGTGGGCTTGCGCGTGCGGCCCCGCGTCGACGCGCTCGAGATGGAGCTCGTCCAGACGGCGCTCCTGGAAACGCGCGGCAACCAGACCAAAGCCGCCGAAATGCTGGGGCTCTCGCGTTTCGGCCTTCAGAAGATGATCAAACGCCTGAGCATCAAAACGTAGCTACCACTAGTGGGTCAGATTTTGGCTATGCCAGATCACGATCGGCAATTTCGGCGGGGCGGCCACATAAGTTACGGCGAGGCCGTCGGAGCTGTGCTTCAGCACGGAAGAGCCGCAAGGCTTCGCCTCTTTGGCTTCGCCGAAAGCCAGCTCCGCCTGTTCGGTCAGTACTTTCATGGGACTATGGCTACTCCGATGCAACGATCTGGTAGCGAGGATCTGACCCAGTAATGCTAGGCTTCGGCGACAATCTGCTTCAACGTTTCGCCGGGTTGCTCGGTCAGCATCTGTCCATGCGAGAGGATGACCCGGCGCAGGTTGGGAGTCGCCATGCGATTCACGTGCTGGACGAAGGCCGCCTTGTCCTTCAGAAGCATCCACCGGCTGACGCGGGGGACCGCCGGCTTGCCGCTGGGCGACAGAAGGAAGCCCATGAGCCCCCTTCGCTTCGGAATGTTGAAGATCATGTCATTGAAAACGAGAGTCGTGCCATCTTCGGACCTCACCTCGAGAACGCCTTCCTTGCCTTTGCAGCCTTCGAGGTGATGCAACTGCACGGTGTCGTCCTTGGGAGCCTGGGTGTAATCGCCGGCGACGGGAACGACTTTGGCCACATCGGTGACCGCCGCCGAGGGCGCGTAGACATCGGCGGTCGGGTAACGATCCTTGTAGATCTTGGCGTCCTGGCGGTGAAAGCCATTCGGCACCACGATCGCGGTGGGCGTGCCGAACTGCTCGATTTCCGCCATCAGAGCGTCTTCGAGCGCAATGCCGTTGTGGATGACGAGGCGGCCGTCCTTCATGCGCGCAATCGTCATCACCCGCCGAATGTTGGGATTCGGCATCGTCCCCTCGACGCGCCAGAGATTCTCGGTCAGCTTCTCGAGGGGTCCATGGGGCAAAACCGTCCACTTCTCGAATACGCGTGCCATGGCGCGGATTATGCGCCGGCTGTCGCCGAGAGCGCAATCGCACTATCCTCGGCCTCGGGACGTAGCCCGAACGAGGCACCCATGCTCGTGACGCCAGCGGCCGGAACCCTGGAAAGATGGGCGTGGGACTATTTGGGGGCCGCCGAGGTAAGCCGGAAATTCGAGCTCTCGCTTCCACCGCGCGAGCTCGAGACGGCACCTGCTTCGCGACGCGCCCTGCGGCCGATGCGACCGGCCGGTCTCGTGCGAGCCGTCACACGCACGAAAACGCCGAGACGGGATGCGCTTCGAACGCCGCAACGCAGGGCCCAGCTCGTTCACACCTTTTTGCATCACGAGCTCCAAGCCGCAGAGCTCATGTGCTGGGCAATCCTTGCGTACCCCCAAACGCCATCGAGTTTTCGGCGCGGCCTCGCGAAGGTCGCGCGCGACGAGATACGCCACATGTGCATGTACCGGGATTACCTCGCGTCGCTCGGCTTCGCGTACGGCGATTTTCCCGTGCGCGACTGGTTCTGGGACCGAGTGCCGGCGGCTGAAACACCGGCCCAATTCGTCGCCACCATGGGCGTGGGGTTCGAGGGAGGAAACCTCGACCACGCCGTGCGGTTCGCCGAGCGCTTTCGCGACGCGGGCGACGAGCGCGGCGCCGAGCTTCAAACGACGATTTTCGAGGAGGAGATCCCCCACGTCCGATTCGCTCTGCGATGGTTTCGCGTGTGGACCGGCGCGGCCGACTTCGCCACGTGGCGCGAGCACCTGCCCGCACCTTTGTCACCCATGGTGATGCGCGGTAAGCCCATCGAGCGCGAGGGACGAATGCGATCCGGTCTTTCCGCGCGCTTCGTGGAGGAGCTCGCTGCATGGCAATGCAGAGAGTCTGGTATCTGAACTTCGTGGCGGCGCGGCTTACCTCGTTGGTGGAGCGACTCGACGGCCTCGTCCCAGCGGGCGATGTGATCCTCGCACCGTCGAACCCCGTCGCGGAGTCGCTTGACGGCGGCTTCGAGGGGCGCGCGTTTTGCCCCACGCCGCGCGCCATCGTCGCACTTCGCCGCGCGGGTGCAGCCATTCCCCCGTCGCCTCCGCTGGACGTTCTGCAGCGGGTGAACCACCGCGCGTTTTCGGCAGAGCTCGGCCAACATCTTCCCGGCGCTCGCTTCGTGCACGCGCGCGCCGAGCTCGTCGAAGCGCTGTCCTCCTCACGAGGGCCGTGGGTACTGAAGCGCGCGTTCGGCTTCGCGGGACGCGGCCGCCAGCGACTCCGTTCGAACGAGCTCGGTCCTTCCGTCGAGCCGTTCGTCCGCGCGTCACTGACCGATCGAGGCGGGCTTCAGGTCGAGCCGTGGGTCGAGCGGGTGATCGACATCGGCATGCACGGCTTTCTTTCGCGGCGAGGAAGCCTCACGCTCGGCGATCCCACCCTTCAGATCGTGGACGAGACCGGAGCTTGGTCCAAGAGCTCCCGTCTGCCGGCCGATCTCCTGACCGCCGGCGAAGAGCGCGCCCTCTTCACCGAAGCCGAGCGCACCGCGGCCGCTCTGGCGAGCGCCGGTTACTTCGGACCTTTCGGCATCGACGCATTTCGATGGAAGGACGCGGGCGGCGACGTCCGCTTCAACCCCCGCTGCGAGGTGAACGCCCGCTACTCGATGGGATGGGCGGTGGGTATGGGTTCCCGCCGGCCGGACCTGTTGCCGGTCGAGCTCACTTGGGAGGGACGGTAGGGCAACCGTACTGGACTTCGACGCTGCTTACGCCCGTTGATTCGACCGTCATACACGTCGTACCTTGCAGCACGATGGTGAATGGCTGGGTCGTCTCGTCGAGCGACCAGCCATTGGTACCCGGGGCAACGACCTTTCCGTCGACGTAGACGTTGATCAGAGTCTTGTCGGGCGGCTGCGATTGAAGCTGGAGCCGGCAGGTCTTGATGAGCTGCTTGGTGATCGTCTCGAACACCGTTTCGAGGCCCGAAACACCTCCCGCAGCGGTCACCGCGTAGTACTTCGGGCTCGCGGTCGAAGCGGGAACGCCGCCGGCGACGGCCATCTCGTCGAGCGTGCTCTGGTAGGGGTCGGGGCTGCGGCTGGCGATGCCCACCACGAAAGTTTTCAGGCCTGCGCTGGCCATCACACTGAGCTGCGCCACGGTCGCCGCGCGGTCGAGGCAGTTCATGGGACCCGCGAAGCCGGAATCGCACAAGTTCGGAAACGTGCCCGCATCGCCGTTCAACGAGTTGTTGTCCAAGTTCGTCGTGCACTCCGACTGCGCGCACGACATGATCGTAGCGTTGCCATTGGGGCCGCCGTCGGTCGCGAGGAGCACGTATTTGTCGCCGGCGAGAGCTTTACCAGCTCCGACGGTGAAGTAATCCGCGGCGGCCTTGAGCGCCGCGGCGGTAGGCGTTCCCCCCGATGGCTCGACGCCGCTCAGGGTGGTGAGAATACTCGGCACGCTCGTCGTTCCGATGGCCACCGGAACCAGAATGGCACTGTCGCCGGGCGGCAGCTCCCAGCATGCGGTCCCGCAGTCGAAAGGAATGGGCGACGTGAGTCGGTG
>WNGA01016061.1_pt2 | contig 11217 bp, 7 predicted proteins | sample 5400061 | NCBI WGS metagenome assembly WNGA01 (sample SAMN13153366, study PRJNA577476) | soil metagenome | isolation source: 100 cm soil or saprolite under grassland replicate 2 | place: USA:California | collected 2016-06-15
ATCGGCGACCTGGAGGGCGCGTTTGATCTCGTCGGGGTCGTGGCCATCGATCAGGATGCCCGGATGTAGTCCGCCGCCACCGATGTGGCCATACGTGGCGACCAGCAGGCCATGTCGCGCGCTGATGTCCTGGATCGCCCGCAATGCTTCTGGTATGCGCGAAACGGGGACCGCGATGTCTTCCCCGCAGTACGCTCGCGTCGAGCCCGGGCGAAGCGTGCCCACCGCTGCGCCGACCACGGATCGGGCCTCCCACAAGGCGGCGATGCGCGCGGGCTCGTCGGACCATTCGACCTGACGAGCCAACGGCGAAACGACCTCGACGATGCGTTCGCCGTCCCAACGCACGCCGGGCGGGTTGCCGTCGACCTCGAAGAGCAGCATCGCCTCAACCTGTGGCAGTTGCATCGCTGGCCGGTACAGGTTGATCGCCTGGATGCTGCGTTCGTCGAGGATCTCGATCGCCGAGGGGCTGATGCCTGAGGCAAACACCGTCTGGACCGCTTCGCCGGCCCGCTCGAGCACGTCGAACAAGGCCAGCACGATCGCGCGCGCGGGCGGGATGGCCATGAGTTTGAGGCGCAGGCGCGTGACCACGCCCAGCGTGCCTTCTGCGCCTACGATCAGCTTGGTCAACTCGAGCCCCGCGGAGGACTGCTTGGCGCGCGAGCCGACCGAGCCGGTCTCGATCGTGGTGCCGTCGGCCAGGACGACCTGCAGACCAAGCACCCACGAACTGGTCGGGCCATACTTCACCGCGCGCATGCCGTGGGCATTGGTCGACGCCATGCCGCCGACCGTGGCCATGCGGCTCGAACCTGGATCGGGCGGGAAGATCAGGCGATGTGGCAGCAGTGCATCGTTCAGCTTGGCGTGGACCACGCCCGGCTCGCAGATCACCTGCATGTTGCCTGCGTCGACGTCCAGGATGCGATTCATCGCGTTGAGGGCGAGCATGATGGCCACGTCTTCCGAGGAGCCGGCGATGACGACGGCGTCAGGGGAACGGGGTGCAAGCTGGGTCAGGAACGAGGCATCGTAGGCGTAGGTGCGCAGCTCAGCCGGGGCGTCCAGCACACGGCTGCCGCGCAGCACGCCGCGCAGGTCGTCGGCCAGGCTCACGGTGTGCTCGCCTCGTCGAGCATTTCGGCCAGGTGCTTGACCTGCACGCTGCTGCCACGCTCGGCCAGGCCGGCGCGCAACTGCAGCAAGCAGCCCGGATTGCCGGTGACGATGACCTCGGGGTCCGCCTGAAGTGCGTTGTCGAGCTTGCGCTGCTGCAGCTGACGCGACTCAGTCGGATTGGTCACGTTGTAGATGCCGGCGCTGCCGCAACACAGTCCTGGCTCCTGGATTTCTGCGAGCGTGAGCCCCGGGATCGCCTTGAGCAGATCGCGTGGTGGCTGCGAGACGCGCTGCGCGTGAATCAGGTGGCAGGCATCCTGGTACACGACGCGTTGGGCCGGCATGCGCTGCATGGTCAGGGTGGTGGTGAGGACCTGGCTCAAGTCCTTGACCCGGTCGCTGAACGCCTTGGCGCGTTCTGCCCAGGTCGGATCAGCGCGCAAGTGATGGGCGTAGTCCTTGAGCATCGCGCCGCAGCCAGCCGAATTGACCACGATCGGGCCGGTGGTGCCTTCGAACGCGGCGATGTTTTGCTGCGCCAGTTGCAGTGCCCGCGGGAGGTCGCCGCCGTGGCCGTGCAGCGCGCCGCAGCAGCCCTGTTGTTTTGGATTGGCGACGCTGAAGCCCTGGCGCTGGAGCACACGCAGCGTCGCGCGGTCGATGTCGGCCAGGGCCGTGGACATGACGCAGCCGGCAAAAAACGCGGCCGGGGTGTTTCCCCGGCTACTCCCGCCGTCGGGGATCACGAACGTGGTCGGCAGGCTGGGCAGCAGGCGCTCCATCGACGCCAACCCGAGCAGCTTCAGGATACCGAGATGGCGCGCCAGCCACTGCAAACCTGTGCGCTGGTACAGCCACAGCAGCCGCACCAGCAGGCGAAAGCGCCGCATATGCGGGTCCATGTGAACGCCCGCCGGGCAGACCGCCGAACAGGCGTCGCATACCAGGCAGTTCGACTGGTGCTCGAGCAGGTCGGGAGTGATGGTCAGGTGTCCTTCGGCAAGTGCGCGGGCAATGCCAACGCGGCCGCGCGGACCTTCTGCCTCTTCCAGGGACAGGACGTACGTCGGGCAAGACGTCAGACACAGCCCGCAGCGGATGCAGGCGAGCATGTTGTCGTACTCGGCGGTGAGCTCGGCGTGGGTGGCTTGGAAGCGTGGTGGCGCAGGCACCTTCGTCGATTGTGGCCGAAGCGGTACGATCCTCGTATGCAGGGGGCGAGTCAATCCACGCTGGACAACGAGCACATCGCGGGCCTCCTGGAGCGCCTGCGGCGTGAACCGGCCCTGCGTAACTGGGTTTTGACGGCACCGACGGGCGCCCTGGCGACGCTCGGCGTCAATCTGGACGACAACGAGCTGGTGCAGTTGCTCGAGAAGATCGAGGCGCTTGACGAACGGGCGCTGCCGGTGACGGCGCGCGACGTGATGTCACCTGACCCATTGACGCTGCAGCCCGAGACGTCGGTGCATGAGGCCGCGCAGATGCTGGCCGAACATCGCATCAGTGGTGCGCCGGTGTGCGGCGAGGACGGCAGCATTGCCGGCATCGTCAGCGAGTACGACCTGATCGCGCGCTCGGGAACCACGGTGCGCGACGTGATGACGCGTGACGTTGTGTCTGTGCCGGACACGGCTTCTGTGGACCGCGTTCGGGCGCTGCTCGTCACTCAACGGCTGAAGCGCGTGCCCGTGGTGGACGGGACCGGCCGGTTGATCGGTCTGATCAGTCGCGCCGACCTGGTGCGCGAGCTGGCGTACCGCTGGCAGTGCAAGCGCTGCGGCAATCTGGTGCGGGCGCGGCACCAGCCCGAAGGCTGCCCCCGATGTGGCGCCGCGGACTCATTCGAGCCCGCGCCCCCGTTGCCAGCGGTGCAGGTCTGCCCGACCTGCGGCAAGCCCCTCTAGCGGTCTTCCGTCGACCGTTTTCCGTTGGCGTCAGCCGCGGAGCGAACGCCGCCGTCGATGCACGCGCCGCGCGGGAGGTTTCTTCTCAAGGAGAGAAGCAGACACCGGGATGGGTTGTGCGCTGTCAGACGGCGAAGGCCGCTGACGGCTGACGGCTGACGGCTGACGGCTGAAAGCTACTTGTCGAACCGATAGAGGTCGTACCGATCCATGAGCTTGATGAGCTTGCTGGCGTAGCTCGGATCGGTGGCGTAGCCGTCGTCCTGGATCGCTCGGGCGAAGGCACGGGCGTCGTTCGCAACGGCCAGCGCATCGGCGTAGCGCCTGTTGCGGGTGAAGAATCGGCCATGATCGTCGATCGACTCTTCGAGCGTGTAGTAGGCCTTGAACGGCGCCTGCACCACGACGTCGCTGCCGTTGACGTGCTCCCATGTGGCGAGCGTGACCACGCCAGCCGGGCCCGCGCTGTTGAGCGCCTTGATGCCGAACAGGTTGTTGCCCTGACGAGTCAGCCGACTGCGCCCCCAATCGGACTCGAGAATGGCCTGAGCGACGGTCACGCTGGCGGGCACACCCGTCGCGCGGAACGAGTTGCGGGCGGCAGCGCCGACGGCACTGATGAACTCGTCGCCCGTGCCGAACCTGTGTGACTCGGGCGTACGCATCGCGCCCTGCGCCGAAGCAGACGCAGGCGACGCGGCCAAGGCCGGCAACGGCACCGGCGGCGTGATCGGGCCAATATCGGCGCGCGCGACCCAAGCGGTTCCGGGCTGGCGCAGGCAGTCGCCGAAGAACTGCACTTCGAGACGGTTCGCGTTGGCCGGCGCGCCATCGACGAGCCGGAGCTTGGTCCACTGCGGCACGTCGTTGAAGCGCATCGCATTATCGTCGACGCCGGACCACATGGCGGTGGCGCGGTGGTTGGTCACCCAGCGTCCGGGATCGCCGGCCGGGCCCACAGCCGCAGCGTTGACCCAGCCGATGCCCGCCTGGCGCGTCGCGTAGTCGCCGGCAAAATTGACGAGCAGGCGACCATCGCGCTCGAGACCAGCGACCTTGAGAAACGTCCACTGCGGCAGATCGGTCAGCGAGACGGCCTTGTCATCAGGACCGGACCACAATCGGGTCGCTTTGTGCGCCTGGACCCAGACTGGCAGTGGCTGCCTCGCGTCGGCATCGACCGCGGAAACCTGGCCAGGCGGGGGCGCATCAACCGTCTCGACCGTGGTCGTATCGACCCACGCTTCGCCGGCGCGGCGCAGCAAGCCATCGCCGACGTAGTACACGGGCAGGCGCCCGCTATCTTCGGGACCATTCACGCGCAGGTAGCTGCCCGCGGGCAGTTCGGTGAAGACCGAGGCATCCGGGCGCGCCGACGACCACAGGCTCGTTACCCTGGTGTTCTTGACCCAGCGAATCACCAGAGCGCTCCCGACAGGGCGCGCTCCCCCATCACTCGTCGCGGCAGTATCGGTGACGTTGCCGTTCGGCAGGATCGTGACGGTGTTGGCCGCGGTCGGCGTGCCTTCGAGGGCAGGCATGCTCAGTGCCGCGTCGTCGCTCAGCGGGGCAGCCACCGAGCCGGCCTGGATGGCCGGATCCTGGTTGAACGCCACTCGAAGGTGCGTCGTACTCGCATCAGGAGCTGCCTGCTGGAAACAGCCCGCGGCGATGTTGGCCAAGGCAAAGAGGACGATTGGCAGGCATACGCGCTGCAGCGCTCGAGCAGATTTGCCGCTCGTGCGTGGGTTACGGTCCGTCACCTTGCTTCTCCCTTCGTAAACTCGCCGCTTGGGCAGTGGCCGAGTATGTCGGACCCCGATGGGCTTGACAACACAGGCGTGTGCCGGGACGGTTACGGACCGATTACGGTTGACTTGGATTCAGACCAACAGCGTGGCGTCGCCGAAGCTGTAGAAGCGGTAGCGTGCGCGGATCGCTTCGGCGTACGCGGCGAGAATTCGCTCCCGTCCGGCGAAGGCGCTCACCAGGATCAGTAGGGTCGAACGCGGCAAGTGGAAGTTGGTGATCAGCGCGTCGACGACGCGGAACTCGAAACCGGGCGTGATCAACAGGTCGGTCTCGCCCTCGGCTCGCTCGGTCAGCGCCCAGGCTTCCAGCGCCCGCACTGAGGTAGTGCCAACCGCGACGACGCGCCGGCTGGCCGCTCGTGCCTGGGTGATGCGCGCAGCAACGTCCGGCGGCACGCAGAACCACTCGCGATGCATGCGGTGCTGCGCAGGGTCCTCGTGCGTGATCGGACGGAACGTATCGAGGCCGACGTGCAGTGTGATCGTGGCGAGGTCAATGCCGTGGCTGGCCAGGGACGACACCAGGCGCGGCGTGAAGTGCAGTCCGGCGGTGGGCGCCGCGGCCGAGCCCTCGACGTCGGCAAACATAGTCTGGTAGCGCTCAGGATCGCCGTGCCAGCCGCGAATGTACGGCGGCAGGGGCGTGTCGCCAGCCGCGAGCAATGCGGCGTCGCTGTCAACACGTATGTCGCGTATGCCCTCGGCGTGGGCGTCTTCAATGAGCACAGCCACGGTCGGCGTGATCTGAACGACATCACCAGGGCGTAAGCGGCGAGCGGGGCGTGCAAGGGCCTGCCAGTGGCCTGGCGCATGGCGGCGGAGCAGCAGCAGCTCGGCCTGGCCGCCGCCTTTGAGGGTGCCGCGGATGCGCGCGGCAAGGACCCGCGAACGGTTCGCCACCACCAGGTCGCCAGGCTCGAGCAGGTCCGGCAGGTCGCAGACGCGCCGATGCTCGAGCGCTCCAGTACGCCGATGCACGACCAATAGACGAGCCGCGTCGCGCGGCTCGATTGGCTCCTGGGCGATCAACTCGTTGGGCAGCTCGTAGTCGAAGTCGGCGGTGCGCATCGGGCCAGGCCCTACTCTAACCAGGTGCGTTTCGAGGTGCTGGCGCGCGATCCCAGCTCAGGCCTGCGGGCAGGCGTGCTGCAAACGCCGCACGGCGAGGTCCCCACGCCCGCGTTCATGCCGGTCGGCACGCGTGCGAGCGTCAAGGGCCTGCTGCCCTGCGACGTCCGCCAGACGGGTGCACGCGTCGTGCTCTCGAACACCTACCACCTGCTACTCGAGCCTGGTGTCGACACCATTCAGCACCTCGGTGGGCTGCACGCCTTCATGCGCTGGGACGGCCCGATTCTGACCGACAGCGGCGGCTTCCAGGTGTTCTCGTTGGGCAAGCTCCGCGAGATCACCGACGTCGGCGTACGCTTCGCCTCGCACCTCGAAGGGTCGCCGATGCTCCTCACGCCCGAGTGCGTCGTCGACGCGCAGGAACGGCTGGGCGCCGACCTGATCATGCCCCTCGACGAATGCCTCCCCGGCACTGCCTTGCGCGCCGAGACCGAGCGCGCACTGGAGCGCACGCTTGTCTGGTGGCAGCGGAGCCAAACCGCGCGCCGCCGTCCCGATCAGGCGCTGTTCGCGCTCATTCAGGGCGGCATGTTTACGGACCTACGGCGCGAAGCGGCACGCGCCGCGGCAGCGTCCGATCCGCCTGGGTTCGCCATCGGCGGATTGAGCGTGGGCGAACCCAAATCCGTCACCGCGTCCGTGCTGCAGGCGACGCTCGACGAGTTGCCGGGGGACAAACCGCGCTACCTGATGGGCGTGGGCCATCCACTCGACGTCGCTGCCTATGCCCGGCTGGGGGTCGACCTGTTCGACTGCGTGCTGCCGACCCGCCTCGGCCGCAATGGGACCGTGTGGACCGACACGCGCGGCGCGCGGCTCGATCTCAATCGGCGCGCGGCGCTCGGTGTTGCTGATCCCATCGATGACCACTGTGATTGCGCGGCGTGCTCGGGGTGGTCTGTCGGCGCGCTGGCGGCCATGTTCCAGGCCCACGAGCAGCTAGCGCACCGGCTCGCTAGCATCCACAACCTGAGCATGCTGGCACGCGTTCTTGACGACTTGCGTCAAGAAGTCCTTTACACTGCGTAGCAGATCGTTGATGCCCTGGAGAGCAGGCGGTTAGTGACGACCACGGATTCCGCGCAGGCGCCGCCCAGCACGAGCGTCGCCCACAGCGCGGAGCGCCTGGGAGCACGATCGCCAGCCGCTGTTCGAGCCGAACGCCGCGCGTGGCTGATTCTGTGGGTCGCGTTCGCGACCTTCTGCCTGCTGTTGTTTTCCGCCGGCAAGTTCGTGGTCGAGTTCGTCAGCAGCGCCCAGGTTGACCAGCTGGCGCTGGTCACGAACAGTCGCGGGCGTCCGCTCGTGGTCGCGCCGGGCAGCGCGGAGCGCACCGTCCTCACGCGCACTGAGCTGAGCGTGGGCACCGCGATCGCACTCGATCGCGAGACTGTGTCGACGATCGAGCTCGAGCTCTTTGACGAGTCGAAAGTCACCGTGCTCGCCGGGGCGAGCGTCGAGCTCGCGCGCATGGAAGTAGGCCGTTTCATCAAGCAGCAGCACCTGGTGCTCGATCAAACCGCGGGCGTCGTTCAGTATCAGAGCGTTGGGCCGATCGATGTCGAGCTGCCCAACAACGGCGTTGCTCATTTGGGTGCCAAGAGTGACGCGACGGTCTGGATCGACGATGCCGGCCATACGACACAAGTGCTTGTGTACGACGGCGAAGCGCGCATCGAGTCGGGTGGGCAGGCACAGACGGTGCCGCGCGACAAGCGCGCCGCGATCGTCGATGGGCGCATCATCGCCGTCGAAGACCGGGCGCAGGCCCTGCTGCCCAACGGCGACTTCGCTCGCCAGGACGATGGCTGGGAGCGCCACGACTTTACGACCAATCCGCTCCTCGACGTGATTGGCCAGCGCTTCTGGGTCGCCGGCCCGGACCTGCCCGATCGCAAGCTGAACGCGTTGCGCGTGGTGCGCGAGAACTCGCGCGGTGAGCACGGTGAGACTGGATTCAAGCGCAACCTGAACAATCTCGATGTCTCGGGCTATCGCCACCTGTGGCTGCAGGCCTATGTGCGCGTCGACTATGCGTCGCTGTCAGGCGGCGGCTATCTCGGATTCGAGTATCCGATGATGCTCGGCATGACTTACGAAGGCGCGCGCGAGGGCTCCTCGCCGGGGCCGTGGTCGATCGGGTTCTACACCGCCAATCCCGATAACCGACCAGCGCCCGCCGGTCGCGCCGAGCTGTGGCCGGCAGGCGAGTGGCAGCAGTTCCGCGTCGACTTGATGAACACCGATCCCGAGAACATCCCGTACCGGCTGCGCGAGTTCTCAGTGATGGGCCAGGGGCACAATTACGACGCCCGCGTGGCGGGCATCGAGCTCATCGGCGAATAAAGCTGTCAGCTATCAGCAGTCAGCTATCAGCCATCAGCAGTCAGCTATCAGCCATCAGCAGTCAGCTATCAGCCATCAGCAGTCAGCTATCAGCCATCAGCAGTCAGCTATCAGCTATCAGCAGTCAGCTATCAGCCATCAGCAGTCAGCTATCAGCCATCAGCAGTTAGCTATCAGCCGTCCGCTGTATGCCGCCGGCCATGAACGCGCTCACTCGGGACACCCGTACGGAACCTTTCGCGCTTGGGGAGTGACGCGCCGGCTCGGGGCCGGCGCCATGTATGGTTGATCTGCTGACGGCTGAAAGCTGAGGCCTGAGAGCCTTAGGCGCGGGCGGCCTGGGCGCCGCTGCCGACTTCGCGCACCACGTTGAAGACGTCGCGGATGCTTTCGAGCCGACTCATGATGCGGCTCAGGCGGTCCAGGCGCGGCACCTCGACTGTGGCCCAGACCGTCGCGGTCTGATCCTTGTGTACGACGGCGCTCAGTGCGGTGATGTTGACCTTCTCGTCGGCCAAGATGCCGGTCACGTCGCGAACAAGGCCCTCGCGGTCCCACGCCTCGAGGCGCACGGTCACGGGAAAGACGTGCTGCTCTGAGTCGCTCCAGTCGACGGTCACCAGGCGATCCTTCTCGTCCTCGTTCAACACAGAGGCGCAATCGGCCCGATGCACGGTCACGCCGCGGCCGCGGGTGATGTAGCCAATGATGTTGTCGCCGGGCACGGGGTTGCACGAGCGACACACGCGCGTCAGCAGATCGCCCACGCCCAGCACGCGCAAACCACCCGTCGGTGCACTGGGCCGAGCAAACTGCGGCATCGCCGCGGTGCTTTCCTTGCGCTGCTCCTCGGCGCCGGCCAGAACGTGCCGTCCGATCTCGTCGGGATTGATGTCGCCATAGCCAACAGCAGCCAGGAAATCGTCGACTTTGTCGAATTTGAAGTCCGCCGCGAGGTCGTCGAGTTTGCTGTCAACGCCGAGCCGCTTGAGCGCCTTCTCGACCAGCTCGCGGCCGCGCACGATGTTCTCCTCGCGCTGCTGCTTGCGGAACCATTGGCGGATTTTTTCGCGCGCGTGCGCCGTTCGGACAAAGCCCAGGTTCGGATTGAGCCAGTCGCGGCTCGGACCGCGTGAGCCCTTGGCGGTGATGATCTCGACGATGTCGCCATTCTTCAGCCGCGTGTCGAGCGACACCAAGCGGCCGTTGACTTTCGCGCCGACGCACTTGTGGCCCACGTCGGTATGAATGCGGTAGGCGAAGTCGAGCGACGTGGCGCCGCTCGGTAGCTCCTTGATCTCGCCCTTCGGCGTAAAGACGTAGACCTGATCCTGGAAGATGTCGGTCTTGAGCGAGTCGACAAACTCCTGGGCACCCCCGGCCACGTCCTTCTGCCAGTCCATGAGCTGGCGCAACCAGGCCACTTTCGCATCGAACTTCTGGTCTTGCCGCGTCCCCTCCTTGTAGCGCCAATGCGCGGCGACGCCGTATTCGGCGACCTGATGCATCTCATGGGTGCGGATCTGGATTTCTAGCGGCCGGCCATCGACCGCGAGCACCGTCGTGTGCAGCGACTGATAGAGGCTCTCTTTGGGGTTGGCGATGTAATCGTCGAACTGCCCAGGCAGCGGGCGCCAGATCGAGTGGATCACGCCCAGCGCCGAGTAACAGTCTGAAATCGAGCCGACCAGGACGCGTACCGCGAGCTGATCGTAGATCTGATCGACGTCGACGCCGCGTCGCTGCATCTTGCGATAGATGCTGTAGATGTGTTTCGGTCGCCCGGAAAGGTCGGCCTGAATGTCGTGCTCAGCGAACTCGTTCTTGAGCACCTCGATCACACGCAGGATGTACTTTTCACGCGCGATGCGGCGGCTCGCGACCTTGTCGGCGATCTCGTGGTACTTCTCGGGCTCGAGATGGCGGAACGACAGATCTTCGAGCTGCCACTTCAGCTCCCAGATGCCCAGCCGATTCGCCAGCGGCGCGTAGATCTCCATGGTCTCCTGCGCGACGCGTCGACGTTTGGCCGGCGGACGGTACTGGAGCGTCTTCATGTTGTGCAGGCGATCGGCGAGCTTGATGAGGACGACGCGGATGTCCTCGGCCATGGCCAGGAACATCTTGCGCATGTTCTCCGCCCACAGGTCCTGGCCGTTCAGCGAAGCGCGGCCCTCTTCGGCGCCCTCGACGTTGAAGAACTGCATCTTGTCGAGCTTGGTGACTCCGTCGACGAGTCGCGCGACCTCACGCCCGAAGCGGCTGTCGAGCTCGGACGTGGCCACGCCACAGTCCTCGGACACGTCGTGCAGCAGCGCCGCGACGAGCGTCGCGCCGTCCATGTGCAAACCGGCCAGGGTTTCGGCTACGGCGAGCGGATGATTGATGTACGGCTCGCCAGACTCGCGGACCTGCCGCGCGTGCGCGCCGGCAGCGAAGCCATAGGCGCGTTTGATCGCTTCCACGTCTGGGACGGGAAGGTAACGGGCGACGTCGTCGTACAGGCCCTGCGGAGAACGCGCAGCCGATGCTGCGCTGGTGGCCGTGCTCAAAGTGGTCTGACAGTCTATCAACCGCCCACCACGTGTTGCGTTATGTCAGCAAGCGCAGGGTCACGAGCGCCATGACTTTGGTGCTGGCGACGAGATCGTCGATGGATACGAACTCGTCTGGCTGATGCGCCAGCACCAAACGGCCAGGCCCGTAGCCGATGCACTCCTGGATACCAGCGAGCCGAACGACGTGCTTTTGATCGAACGTCCCCGGGCTGGCGATGAATTTCGGCTCAATGCCGAGTGCTGTTTTGATGGCCGCGCCAGTGGCTTGCGCCAGCGGCCCGTTGGTGCTCAGCAGCAGTGGGTCAACCCGCATCAGATCGCGCAGCTCGTAGGCCACCC
>WNGA01012014.1_pt1 | contig 11215 bp, 9 predicted proteins | sample 5400061 | NCBI WGS metagenome assembly WNGA01 (sample SAMN13153366, study PRJNA577476) | soil metagenome | isolation source: 100 cm soil or saprolite under grassland replicate 2 | place: USA:California | collected 2016-06-15
CCCACAATCTGGGGAACGGATTCCTGGCGTTTGTGCAGGTCAGAGTGCTGAGTCGGCGCGGGCCCGGTGTCGATCCCCGCACGGAGTCCGGCGCTGGGCGGTACCATCACCGGGTCTTCCCCGTGGCACGGAGGGACCGCGTGGGGAAGCGTGAGAGGGAACGGCGGCGGCGCGAGCGCCGAATGGCCCTGCTGCACGGCGGCGCAGGGAAGGGTGGCGGCTCACGGCGCGACGGGAGATCGGTCGGCCGCAGGGTGCACGGCGCGTCTCATCATCCCGCCGAAGCCTTCGACCCCGGAGCCCTGCGCGTGAGCGCCGCGCCGGACGCCGCCCGGCTAACGGCGATCCTCGAGTCCGCCGGCTCGCCGGTTCGGGCCGCGGAGGAGATCCTGGACCTCCTCGGCGGCGACGTCGCCCCCTTCTCGCTCCTCGGGGCCCTCCACGAACGATCCCCGGACCGGGCGCGAGCGATCGCCAGGGCCGCTCGCGACCTGGCGCCGGAGTCCGAGACCGCCCTCGGCCTGGCGGTGGCCGTTGCCGAGGCCGACGACGATCCCCGCCGCGCGCTGTCCCTGATGCAGGGGAGGGTCGACGGGTCATCTCATCCCTCGCTCCGCGTGGCTCTGGCGGCCGCCCTCAACCGCGAGGGCCGGTTCGCGGACGCTGCCGCCGTGGTCGAACCACTCAGCCATGAGCTGCCGGGGCTCGGGGAGGCCGAGGAGGAGCTCGCGTCTGCGGTGATCGCGGCCCACGTCCGCGTCAGGACCGACGACGGGAGGTGGACCTGCCCGTGCGGCTCGGGGCGGACGTACGCGAGGTGCTGCAAGCCGGGCGAGCGGGCGGTCGTGGAACGGTTCCTCGACCGTTCGGCGTTCGACCGGTTCCGCGAGCGAATCTCTGATTACTCCCTTCGCCCCGGTTTCGCGGCGGTGCGGGCGCACGCGTTCCGGGAATGGTTCGGGGACGAACACCCCCCGGGCCCGGATGACCTGCCGCTGGGGGAGGCCATGGCCATGATCGAACGGGCCTGGCTCCTCCTGGGCGCGACCGGGATCGCCGGATCGGGCGATACGGTGCTCGACCGTTTCGCCCGCGACCGGGGGAACTCTCCCCAGGACCGCCGGCGCGCCGAGGACTGGTCGGCGTGGGCCCGGTACGGGCTGTGGCGGGACACCGGCGAGGCCGCACCGCCCGGCATCCACCTCGAGGACCTGCTGACCGGCTCGAGCCACTACGTCGCGATGGAGCCGGAGCAGCGCGAGGCGATGGGCGAGGTGTTCCTGGGGATGATCGTCCCCTTCGACGGCGTGTGGCGGACGGGTGCGACCCTCATGCCGGTGTCGGTGGAGGAGGCCCACGAGCTCCGCGACGGGCTTCTCGTTCGGCTGTCGGAGATCGGGGCCGGCCACGGATCGTCCCCCGGCGATGCGCTCGTGGCCGACCTCGAGGAGGTGCGAGGCTTCCTGGTGCCCGGGATCCCCCCCGCCGGGCTCCCCCCGGAGCTCTCGCTCCTGTTGTCCTCGGTGGCCGGGGCAGCCCTCCCCGACCTGGTCGGTCTCCTGCGGGCACGGTGGGCCCGGGAGGTGGTGCTGACGAACACGGCGGGAGAGCCGCTCGAGATGATCGAGGCCCGGGTCGCGGTGGCGGATCTCGCCGGGACGCGGGACCGCCTCCTGGCGAGGGCCGACGTGTGGGCCGAGTCGGACGAGGTGCTCGTATGGGAGGGCGACCGGATCCCCCCGCAGCAGCTCCGCGAGATGCACGAGCACCTTCGCCGGCAGGGGGCCGAGGTCGAGGCCGCGGAGGAACCCCAGCGCTGGATCCTCGGGCGGATCCGGGTGGAGTCCGACGCCCTGGTCGTCGAGGTCAACTCGCGCGCCCGCTTCCGGCGGTTCCTGGGGATCCTGGAGGCGCTGGAGGCGAGCCCCGTGGTCGTCGCCGAGGAGACCACGCGGGTGCCGCAGCCCCCTCACGCCGCCGAGGCGCTGTCGTGGCTGCATCCGTCGGACCCGTTGCCGGACCCTGTGGTGCCGGCGACCCCGGACCTCGCCGACGCGGCGAGCGGCTCCGCGACGTTCGTCCGGGTTCGGGCGCTCCTCGCTCTCCTCGGCGACAGGGGGCGGAGGCTCACGACGACGGGGAACCTCCAACTGGCCGACGGTCGCGCACTGGCCGAGGCGATGGGCGTCGAGTTCGACGACCGGTTCGGGAACCGCGTGTACCGCCGGCGGAGCTCCGGCGAGGTCAGGGAGATCACGGAGACGCTGGCGATGGTTCGCGCCGCCGGTCTCGTCCGGGTGGTCCACGGGTGGGCCCGCCCGACGAAGCGGGCGGCGAGGTTCGGCCGGGACCCCGTCGCCGACTGGTGGAGTCTGTTCGAGTCGTTCGTCCGCAAGGTGCGCTGGCCCGAGCGCCGCGGGGACCGGCCCTGGTGGGCCGGCGAGCTGGGAGACCTCACCACGCGCCTGCTCGAGGAGATCTACCGGGCCGGCGGGGAGGACGTGGCGGCGAGCGAGCTGGCCGCCCGGGCCGTTGCCGTGCTGGGCGTCCGCTCCCGCCTCGACCAGGACCAGCGAACCAGGCTGGCGGACTGGATCGACGGCGACATCGCCTACGGGATGATGCTTCCCCTGGTGGATCTCGGCGCCCTGGCGCTCGACGAACGCCCGCTTTCGCGAGAGCGGCCGGCGGGATGGACCGCCGTCGAGGGAGCGCGCACCACGCCGCTCGGCGCGTGGGCCATCCACCGGCTGATCACCGACCGGCCCTGACCTGCCGGCGATGACGTGACGGGGGGTTCAGGTCCGGATTCTCGCGGAGGGAGCGACGCGGCTCTCGCGAAGGTGGCCTTCGTGTACTGCACCGTACATCGCTGTACAATCGGATCGCCATGACGACGATGACCGCAACGGAAGCGAGGGCAGCCCTCCCGGGCCTGCTCGACCGGGTCGAGGCGGGTGAGGAAGTGACCATCACCCGCCATGGACGAGCGGTCGCCGTGCTCGTTCGTCCCGACGCCCTCCGGGTTCGAAAGGCGGATCAGGCGCTGGAGATCGCCGCCTCGGTTCGCGACCGGATCGCCGCGGCCCGGGGAAGGACGCTGTCCTCGGCAGGTGCGCTCACGGGCGCGCGCGCCGAGGAGCTGATCGCCGAGGCACGAGCGGGACGCGAGGGCCGCTGAGCGCGAATGGATGCGTTCGACGCGGACGTGTTGATCTACGCGGCCGTGCCGGGACACTCGCTCGGCCGTCGCGTCCTCGCCCTGCTTCCGGACGAGCCGGTGGGCGAGCAGGGGTTCCCTCCCGGTATCGGCTCGGTGCTGCTGCTCCCAGAGCTCTTGAGCAAGCCGATCCGGGACCAGGCAGACGATGAGGTGACAACGCTCACGGCGCTGCTGAGCAGGTTGGATCTCCTGCCGGTCGACCAGGCGACCGCCGAACTCGCCGTCGCCCTCGGGGCCCGGTACGGACTGAAGGCCGCGGATGCCGTGCACCTCGCGACAGGGGTCGGCGCCGGCGCCGACCGGTTTCTCACGAACAACGATCGGGACTTCCCCCGCACGATCACCGAGATCGACATCACCTATCCTCGGGACCTCCCGGATCCGGCCCAGCCGGGGAAAGGCCCGGTTCCGGAGGCATGAGTGCACCGGCTGCCCGAGAAGCACGGAGCGATGGACCGGGAACCCCGACCCCAAGGCCCGTTCGCTACACTCGCGGGCGGTGGCGCCTGGCTTCCGGCGATTGCTGGCCGGATTCCTGCTAGCCCCGCTGGAGTGCTGGAGTAGCTCAGTCGGCAGAGCACCGCCATGGTAAGGCGGGGGTCGTGGGTTCGATTCCCACCTCCAGCTCTTTTCTGAATTGACCGGGCGCTGCCCGCTCGCCGGATCAGCCGAAGGTGATCACCCGGACCGGGATGTTGTCCATCTCGGGCGACGTGTCGCCGGTCAGGTTGCACAGCTTCAGCGTCACGTGGTCGTCGCTCGGGACGCGGACACCGTAGAAGAGCATCCCTTCTGCCGGCTCGGACTGGAGCGAGAACACCACCGCCTCGCCGGCCTTCGCCCCTCCGATCGTGACGCTGAAGTCCTTGCATCGGCCGTTCGCGACGGTGCGGGCACTGAACGAGACCTTCGCGCCGTTGACGTCCGCGCCCCTGATGTCGGCCGTCGTCAGCGAGTTCGTGGCCACCTCGGACGAGCCGACCGCGCTGGAGGCGATCTCCTCCGCACCCACCGGGTCGGCCGCCAGGTCGGCGGCCGTCAGCGTGCCATCGAGCACCTTGCCACCGGTCACCGCGCCGCCCCCGATCTTCCGGTCGTCACGGCTGCGGAGTGGATGTCGACGGTCTTCACCTCGCCGTTCACGATGTCCGTGGAGAACACTGTGTTCGCGGCGGGGCGAGGGCAGCGGGCTCGCTCGTGACCATCATCGATCCACAGGAATCGGGCGCCGATGGCCAGGCCACGGTCCGGTTCGGCAGGCTGAGCGTCGGCGACGGGTTGGGGGCGCTCACGGTCGACGGCTCGGTCAACGGCACGAGCGTCCCGTCGACCACCCAGAAGCACATTCCACGAGCCTGGACGACTTCATTGCCGGAAACGTCTCCAGCTCGACCAAGTTGGCGATCACGTCCGTTGACCTTCTCTGACATCTCTGCATCCCAGTCCGGGATCGGAGCCCTGTTCGCGGGGAACACCGGCGCCAACCCCTGTTCGAAGAGCTTCGCGCAGAGGGTGGCTGTCGTCGGCCCGAGATCGCGAGAAACGGTCAGCATCGCGCTCGCGCAGCCGCTGCTGCTGTCGACTCCCGCCTCGGGCGAATCCTGGTGCCTGAACGGCAGCTCTCGCACGGGAGCGCCGATCGACATCACCATTGCCTACTACGCCATTGCGACGAGGGGGTCATTCGCCGCCGACCGGGTTGGGGGCCTGAGCGCGGCACTCGGCGTCCGCTGGCTCAGTCTTCTGTGTCTCCCCTCGTCACCACGCGAGCGTGACGACGTCGACCGGCATCGAGACGCCCTTCAGCGTGACGGGACGCGGGTCGACGATCGGGCAGGAGGCGTTGGCGGCGTTCGCGGTCTCGGCCGAGGCCAGCACCTCGCCGCCCTCCGCCAGCGCTGCGATCCGTGCGGCGACGTGGATGCCCACCCCGCTGTAGTCCGAGCCCCGCCGCGTGGCCTCCGCCGTGTGGACGCCGATGCGAACGGTCGGAGCGAACCCGCTCGTGCGGCGGTGTTCGGCGAGCGCGCGCTGGATCGACACCGCGCACTCGATCGCACGGCCGGCAGTATCGAACGCCGCGAAGAACCCGTCGCCGGTCGAATTCACGACCTGGCCGCCGTACCGTCCGAACAACGATCGAAGTGCCTCGTCGTGCCAGCGGAGGAGGTGCTCCCAGACCTCGTCGCCCATGGCTTCGGCGAGGGTGGTGGAGCCGACGATGTCGGTGAACAGGAACGTCTTCCGCGTTGTGGTCGGCGCGGCCTGCCGTTCCGCCTCCACACGGATGGCGTCGGCGGCCGAGGCCATGTCCAGCACCGCCCCCAGCCGTTCGAATTCCGACCTCGCGGCCTCGAGCTCGAGGTCCGCTGTGTCCGCGTGGCCGAGGCCGCGGAGGGCTGTTGACAGCACGACGCGGTCGCGGGCCACCTCGTACGGTGCGCCCACCTCCTGCCAGTGTCGGATGGCGGTCTTCAGCTCGCGGCTCGCCGCCTCGGGCTCCCCCTCGGCGAGGAGCACCCGGCCGATCGCGTCGTGCTTGGCCGCGTGGAGGGCCGGGGACCGGTACGTCTCGGAGATCCGCGCGATCTCCTCCGCAGTGGTCCGGGCGGTGCCGGGGTCCCCGTTGGCGACGGCGATCTCGACCTGCGCGGGCAACAGGCGGGCTCGGTGCCAGAGGTCCGTGTGCTCCTCCGCCACGGCCGAGTCGATCGCGGACACCGCCGCCCGGGTCTTCCCTTCGGCGAGCCGGATCAACGCGAGGGCTGGGTGTGGCGAGCGCCCCAGGGCATGGGCCTGCCGCAGGGCCTCCTCGGCGCCCGCGAGATCCCCCAGGCGCATCCGGATCTCGCCGAGCGCGTAGAACCCGTCGGCCAGCGGTGCGATGGCGTTGTAGGCGGCCAGCTCCTCCGTGGCCTGGGTCAGCTCCTGTTCGGCCTGTTGCAGCGCCCCCTGGAGCGCGACGATCTCGGCGCGGTGCACGCGACAGACACCGGGGAACCCGTTGATGGACTGACGCTCGCACCATCGGTGCGCCGCGTCGGTCCATTCGCTCGCCCTGCGGTAGTCGGTGATGTTCCGGCAGACGGCGATCATGGTGCAGTACACGACCCCGGTCGCGAACGGGCCGAGCTCGCCGTTCACGGCGGCGATGGTCGCCTCCTCCATGAAGGGGAATCCCTCGTCTGTCCGCCCGAGTCTGATCAGGAGCGATCCTTGCTGGATCAGGCCCCAGGCCTGGAGGTCGGCGTCACCGAACCGGGCACCGATCTCGACAGCCCGCGCGGCCTCCAGGGCGGCCTGGTCCGGATCGTCGGCTGCCTCGAGCATGTGGCTCTGCGTCAGGGCGAGATACCCGTGGGCGACGCTCTCCGCGGTCCCCTCCAGCAGGCGCGCGCCTCGTCCCGACCAGGCGGCCGAGATGGAGAACTGCCGCTTGAAGGCGTACTCGCGGCCGAGATCGAAGGCGATCACCGCCGCCCTGGTGGCGTCGCCCTCGTCGACATGAGCCCGAAACGCTCGTTCCTTGACCTCGATGGCCAGGTCCGCCCGCGCCGAGAACCACGCGGCTTGAGCCAGGGCCTCCAGGTCCGAGGCCCCGAGCGGCCGCTCCCTATCGGCCTGGAGCAGGAGTTCGAACGCCTCTCCCCAGCGGTGATCGTCGAGGGCCTCGCGAGCCGCCCGCGTGGCCAGCGAACCCCCGCGCTCCGTCGTGTCCATCGAGGCGCATTCTCCCACCCCCGATTCCGGCGCGGACGTGTTCCTCCTTGGCTGACAGCCTTCGGAAGCGCCTAGTCTCCGGATCGATGGAAGGTGCCGAGGAACGGATCGCTCGGGTGTTCGACGCCCAGTTCCGCCACTTCGACATCCTGATCGCACCCGAGGACGTGACGCTGGGAGCTCACCGCCAGATCGCGAGGCAGGGGTGGCGAATCATCTACCGCGTCGACCCCGACGACGCCGGGCTCCCCAGCCTCGAGTACTACGCCACCACCCGCATGACGAGCGACACCCACGTGCGCATCTGGTCCGACGGCCATGTCGAGGATCTCGACGCGATCTGGGAGGCGTACGCCTACGACGCCGACATCCCCGGTTCGAAGGAGGCCGCCCATGCGGACTACCTGCAGCACAATCGCAAGGTCGCCGACGTCCTCGCCGCCCGCGGCCTCTATCCCGGTGGCGACATCAACGCCTTCCTCCGCACCGGCGGCATGGAGTGACTCAACGAAGATAGACGCCTGGGGCGGACGCGGTCCCCTGAGTATCGGGGCGGGCAGGGAGTGGACCAAGAGACCCCCTCCCGTTGGTGCCCGATGCGACGGGCATCATGTCCAGACGTCCTCAGGAGAGCAGAGAACACCCGGGACGTCCGGTAGATGTCGAGCTCCCAGTCGTCGAGCCGGAAGGACGGCCGGGTGGCATCACCACCTGTGTTGAACACGGCCGCCTGGACGACCACGATCACCGTGAGCGTCGACCCCGTGGTGTTCACGATGCACCGCACGCGGGTCATGCTGTGCCCTTCCCAGGACCCTTCGAGGTCACGCCCCGGTTGGTGCTGTCGAACGCGAAGTCGATCCCGGATGCCGGATTGCCCTCGACCCCGCCGATCCCGATCCGGATGGAGCACCAGTTCCCATCGGTGTCGGCTTCGATGCACTGGGATTCCGCGTCGTACTGTGCCTTGACCAGCGCTCGCTGGCCGGGGGGGATGGTCACCGCGCTCACGGCTCCGGGGACGTTGACGAATGTCGTCGAGTTGGTGATGAAGAATGCCGTCTCCGTACCAACACGACCCCGTTGATGGAGCCTCCGGTGCGCACGTGGCGGACCTTCCCCTTCTGAGGCGGGGCGAATGCCGGTACCGCCAGTCCGACGAAGGATCACACCCCCGTGCATCCGGGCACATCGCCCGCTTGGGGGACCTCTCACGCGACCACGTGTGATTCGCGGTCCAGGGCGGGGCCAGTCGCCCGCCCGCCCGCGTCCCGTGATCAGCCGAAGGTGATCACCCCCAGGGCTGCAACGAGAACACCACAGCCTCTCCACTGTGGGCACCTGCGATCGTCATGCTGAAGTCCCTGCACCGACCGTTCGCCACGGCTCCGCCATCGATCGAGATGTGCCCTCCGTTCACGTCCGCACCCCTGACGTCGGCCGTCGTCAGCGAGTTGGTGAAAGTGTTCGCGGCGTACGCGGTGCCCGTGCTCAGCGCGATCAGGAGCGCGAGGAACGAGCAGCCCTTCGCCAACCACAGGTCACGGCGAATGCGTCTGAACTTGGCGAAACCTCCTGGAGTCCGGATTCCTGGCGGAACCCACACCCGTGCCGCCTTTGGAGCTCACGGACCGGGTCTGCCATGGCGGGATGGCCCCTTCGGCGCCGATCGACGTCAGGCTCGCGGGCAGCCGTCAGGGCGCTTGGACGGCGAGCCGCTTGCCCGTGAACGAGAAATGGCGCGGAGCAAACAGGGGATGGCCGTGGGCGTCGTGTGCCTCGAGCGTCGCGTGGCCCTCCAGGGTGTCCCCGGAGAAGGTCCCGGCGGCCCGGACCTTCACCGTGTTGTTCAGCTTCTGCTCCGCGTCGAAGTGGAAGTTGAGGTACGTGAACGCGAAGCCGTCTGCGGTGGGGCTCTTCCACTCCCCAATGCCGGTGCCAGGCTCGTCGGATCCGATGGTGATGAAGACGCCGCCGGCGGCGAACGCCGCCACCGCCCGGAAGCCGGCCGGTCCGGAGGCGGTCTTCGGTTCGATGATCCAGGCTCCGCGGACCGTGGCGGTGGCCGCATGTGCCGGCGCCGAGAGGCCGGCGAGCGCCGTCTCCAGTCCAACCGCGGCGACACCGGCGCCGCCGGCCCGCGCGAGCGCCTGACGCCGAGTGAGCTTCCCTCTCATGACACGACCTCCTGACGTGCGTCCGGCCTCGGTCGGAGGGGAGCGTACCCTTCTCCTCTTGCGTTGCGGGAGCTGTCGGCCCTCGCGATCAGGCACTCGTTCGGCGAATGGCTTCTTCGGGGCCGGCGAGGATGAGGTGGGAGCCCGGCTCGACGACTTCGGGGAGGGTGGAGGCGCGCTGCGCGGCGCCTCCGGGGGGTCGGTAGGCCAGAGGCTGGATGCCCTGGGCGGCCCAGGCTTCGATCTCGGTGCGGGCCATCTGGCGGGTCACGTCCAGACGGCGAGCGGCGAGCTCCAAGCCGCCCATCTGGAACGGGCGGACGGGCTGTTCGTCGGTGGCCGCGCTGACGAACGCGGTGGCCGCGGCCATGGACGCCGACAGGGTGGCGTCGATGCCGAGGGTCCGCGAGGCGTCCCCGGCGAAGTCCTCGTCGAACACGCGGGCCACCGTTCGGACCGTGGGGTTGAGGGCCCGGGCCTGGAGGCACACCTGGACGTTCAGCAGCTCGTCCTCGGTCACCGCGAACAGGACCCCGGCCCGGTCCATGCCGGCCCGCTCCAGGTTCTCCCGCAGCCGGGGGTCCCCCTGCACCAGCGGCGTCCGGGCGGCGAGCGCCGCGGAGAACCTGGCATCCGGCTCCCGGTCGACGGCCACGGTCGGGACGCCCATGCGGTGGAGGACCTGTTCGAGCCGGTATCCGACGTTGTCGAGGCCGGCCACCACGGCGTGGCCCCGCAACTTCGCGATCCGCCGCGCCTCCCGCCGCTCCAGCCGCTCCGACGTGACGGCCGCCGTCGCGTAGGAGAACACCGCCGCCACCAGGATCCCGGTGGCGATCATGCAGATCACGGCGAACACCTTGAGCCCGCCGTGCTCGGGCTTCGTCGCGTCCACCGGGCCGTTGCCGAACGCCGTCAGCACGGCGTCGTAGAACGCGTGGACGGGGCCGGTGTGCAGGACCACCCCGAACACGGCGACCATCGTGACGAGCACGCCCACGAGGAGCACGCCGCTCACCACCAGGGGGCGGGGCATCCGGCGGCGCAGCTCCCGGCGGCGCTCGCGTGCGGCCTCCCGGTCGCGCCGCCTCGCAGGCAGCGGCGCGGCGGCGAGCTGGGCCAGCCCCAGGACGTCCATGAGCGGCCCCCCGACCGCGATGGACTCGCCCTCGGCCAGGGTCCGGGCTGGGTCCATGACCGGCCGCCACCGGCCGTCCCCGAGGGCCTCGGCCAGCACGGCGCAGCCGGTGCGCTGCTCCACCTCCCGCACCGTGAGCCCCGCAACGGTCGATCCCTGCGCGATGGGGAGCCGGGCCACCGGCACCTCCTCGCTTCCCAGGCGCATGGTCTCGGCGACCTCCCCGCCGGAGGCCGCCACGATGAACGCCGGGGCGGCCAGCGCCGAGACGCTGAACGCCCGGCGGAGACGCCCGTGCCGGGTGACCTGCTCGGCCAACACCGGGTCGAACGCCCGGAGCACCAGCGGGACGTGCGGCGCGGCCGCGCCCCCGGCCACCAGCGTCCGGAGGTTCTGGAGGTCGTCCTCTCCCAGCGCCAGCAGGCAGGCCGCCTCGTCCAGCCCGGCGGCGCGCATGACCGTCTCGCGGTCGCCCTGGAGGGGGAGGACCCGCACCCGGGAGTCCAGCAGCGAACGAAGCTCCTCCTCGCCCGGGTTCGACAGGACCGTCACCTCGTCGCCCTCCTCGGCGAGGAGCTTCGAGACCCGGACGGTGAGCCGGCTGAGGCCGCCGATCACGTAGGACGCCATGGCCCCCGAAGGGTAGAGAGGCCCGGCCCGAAAGGGAAGCGGACGACCGGTCCGTGGCTCGATACACTCGATACGCTCTTCGGCCCTCTCTCGGGCCGCCGCCGGCGGGGCGGGGTAGCTCAGTGGCAGAGCAAGCGGCTCATAATCGCTGTGTCGGCGGTTCGAATCCGCCCCCCGCTACGGATCACAGGAAGCGAGGAAGGCGATGGCGAAGAAGAAGTTCGAGCGGACCAAGCCCCACGTGAACATCGGCACGATCGGTCACATCGACCACGGCAAGACCACCCTCACCGCGGCCATCACCAAGGTCCTGGCGGCCAAGGGCCT
>WNGA01012018.1_pt1 | contig 11214 bp, 7 predicted proteins | sample 5400061 | NCBI WGS metagenome assembly WNGA01 (sample SAMN13153366, study PRJNA577476) | soil metagenome | isolation source: 100 cm soil or saprolite under grassland replicate 2 | place: USA:California | collected 2016-06-15
CAACAGGTGCGCACGGCGGCGGAGAAACCGAAGCCGAAGTACACGTTCGACAAGGGCGATCAGGTTCGGATCAACGAAGGGCCGTTTTCCGGGTTCAACGGCGTCGTCGACGAAGTCAATAGCGACAAGAACACGCTGAAGGTGATGGTCACGATCTTCGGGAGATCGACACCCGTGGAATTGGATTTCTTACAGGTCGAGAAACTGTAGTGGCGGGGCTTCAGCCCCGCCGTATGGATCATGGCGAAAAAAGTTCAGGCACTCGTGAAGCTCCAGATTCCCGCCGGCAAAGCCACGCCGGCGCCGCCCGTCGGAACCGCGCTCGGTCCGCACGGCGTGAACATCATGGACTTCTGCAAGGCGTTCAACGCGCGGACGGCGAAGGAAGAAGGTCTGATTATTCCCGTCGTGGTGACGGTCTATTCGGATCGCTCTTACAGCTTCATCACCAAAACGCCGCCGGCATCGGTGCTGCTGAAGCGTGCCGCGAATCTGGCGAAAGGCTCCGCTGAGCCGAACAAGAACAAGGTCGGCACGGTGACGCTGAAACAGGTCGAGGAGATCGCGAAGCTGAAGATGCCGGACCTGAACGCGGGCTCGCTGGAGACCGCCGTCAAGACGGTGGCTGGTACCGCGCGGTCGATGGGCATTGATGTCGTCGGTTAGCTGACAGGTAGGGGCGACGCATGCGTCGCCCTTGGTGGGAGGACCCGCAGGGGTCCGACGGGACCACATAGGAATTACACATGCGCAAACACGGCAAAAAGTACACAGCGGCGCGTCAGCAAATCGAGAACCGTCCGTACGGTCTCGACGAAGCGATGCCGCTCGTGCAGAAGATCAAATTCGGCAAGTTCGACGAGACGGTCGCGTTGTCGATTCGCCTGGGCGTCGATCCGAAGCACGCCGATCAAATGGTGCGCGGCACGGTGGTGCTGCCGCACGGTCTTGGCAAATCGAAGCGAGTGCTCGTGATCGCGTCGCCGGACAAACAGAAGGAGGCCAGCGACGCCGGGGCCGACACCGTTGGCGGCGAAGAGCTCGTCGAGAGAATCGCCGGCGGCTGGCTCGACTTCGACGCCGTCGTGGCGACGCCGGACATGATGCGCGTTGTGGGCCGCCTCGGAAAAGTGCTCGGCCCGCGCGGCTTGATGCCGAATCCGAAAACCGGCACCGTGACGCCGAACGTGACGCAGGCGGTGACCGAAATCAAAGCGGGCAAAGTCGAGTTCCGCGTCGACAAGACCGGCATCGTTCACGCCCCGGTGGGGAAGACGTCCTTCGCCGCGCAGAAACTGATCGATAACGCAACCGCCTTGCTCGACAGCATCGTGCGGGCGAAGCCGCCCGCGGCCAAGGGCAAGTACCTTCGCAGCATCACGGTGTCGTCCACGATGGGACCCGGCGTGAAGGTCGATGAGACCCGCGTCGAAACCGCGCGTCGGTAATAGTAGTGGCGGGGTGTTAGCCCCGCCGGCTGTCGGGGCTTCGACCCCGCCATCCAGGAGATTTGATCAATGGCAGTCAGCAAAGCCGACAAGACCGCAGAGCTCGAGATGCTCGAAGGGGTGTTTCAGGAGGCCGACGCGGCGATCCTGATCGACTACAAGGGCATCAACGTGCCGCAGGTCACCGAGCTTCGTGCGCAGCTTCGAAAGGCGCATGCGGGATACAAAGTGGTCAAGAACACGCTCGCCAGGCGCGCGCTCAAAGGCACCGATTACGAATCGCTGACCGAGCTGTTCGAAGGCACCACCGCGGTCGCCTACACCGAGGAGGATCCGGTGGTGCTCGCGAAGACGATCACCACGTTCATGAAAAACGCGCCGACGCTGCAGATCAAAGCGGCGGTGGTGCAGGGGCAGGCCATCAACGCCGCCGAGGTCACCGACCTCGCGAATCTGCCTGGGAAGCCGGAGTTGTACGCGAGGTTGCTCTTCCTTCTGCAGGCGCCGATGGTGAACCTGGTGCGGGTGCTCAACGCGGTGCCGCGCGATCTCATGAGTGTGCTGGTACAGGCGGAAAAAAAGCGGGCCGAGGCGTAGCACGTTCTCGTTCTTAGTTCTTCGTTCTTTCAGTCGTCGTTCTCACAGGAGCAGGTAATGGCAGATCTCACTCAGCAGCAGGTGGTCGATTACATCAAAGGCATCAGCGTTCTCGAGCTGAGCAACCTCGTCAAAGCCCTCGAGAGCGAGCTGGGCGTGTCGGCGGCGGCAGCCATGCCGATGGCGATGCCGATGATGGCCGGTGGCGCGCCGGGCGGGGCAGCCGCACCGGTGGAAGAGAAGACCGAGTTCAACGTGACGCTCACCGAAGTCGGCAGCAACAAGATCAACGTGATCAAGGCTGTTCGCGAAGTCACCAGCCTCGGATTGAAGGAAGCCAAGGATCTCGTCGAAGGCGCGCCCAAGGCCGTCAAGGAAGGCGTGACCAAGGAAGAGGCCGAGGCGATTAAGAAGAAGTTCGAAGACGCGGGCGCGAAAGTAGAAGTGAAGTAAGTCGTCTGGTCGGGTAGGACTGGTAAGTCAGGTTGGTCTGGTGAATGATTGCGCAGATTGATTGCGTAATTCCGCACCCGGCCTACCCGACCCACCTGCCGCACCTGACCACCGACAACATCCTCCGCGCGCGGCGCGGAGGCGGCGAGCGCTCCTTCTTCGAGGTCAAGAGAAATGTATAGCCTTCCCAAGAACGTTTACCGCGAGCGTAAAGACTTCTCGAAAATACGGACGACGGTCGAGATCCCGAATCTGATCGAGATTCAGCGGAAAAGCTACGAGCGCTTTCTGCAGATGAACCGCCTGCCCTCCGAACGCGAGGACCAGGGCCTGCAGTCGGTGTTCAAATCGGTCTTTCCGATCAGCGACTTCCGTGAGAACTCGTCGCTGGAGTTCATCGAGTATTCGATCGGCAACTGGGAGTGCAAGTGCGGCAAGCTGCAGGGCCTGCATCACCTGCGCAAGCCGTGTCGGACGTGTGGGAACACGCTCGTGGCCGATCCCTATGGCGACAAGGACGTGCTCTGTCCGAAGTGCGGCACGCCCAACCAGGCGCGCGGCGACATCTGCGACATCTGCGGCCACACCGTGGCGCTGAAGCTGAAATACGACGTCGACGAGTGTCAGGAGCGCGGCATGACCTACGCCGTGCCGCTGAAGGTCACGATTCGTCTCGTGGTCTGGAACAAGGATCCCGAGACGGGGGTGAAGACCATCCGCGACATCAAGGAGCAGGAGGTCTACTTCGGCGACATCCCGCTGATGACCGACAACGGGACGTTCATCATCAACGGCACCGAGCGCGTCATCGTCTCGCAGCTGCATCGATCGCCGGGCGCCTTCTTCCACTCCGAAGACAAGACGCTCTACATCGCCCAGATCATTCCGTATCGCGGATCGTGGGTGGAATTCGAGTACGACGCGAAAAACCTCCTCTACGTCCGAATCGATCGCAAGCGGAAGTTCCTGGCGAGTGTGTTCCTCCGCGCGCTCGGACTCCGGGGCGCCGACGAGATCATCCGCACGTTCCATCCGGTCGATCGGATTTTTCTCTCCGACAACAAGCGGAAGTGGGCCGTTGCCGACAGCCTCATTGGCCTTCGCGTCAAGAGCGACGTCAAGGCCGGGGATGTGTCGATTCAAGCGGGCCGGAAGATCACGAAAGCGCACATCGATGGTCTTCGCAAAGCTGCCGTCGAATCGATCGAAATCGCCGATGACGCGCTGACTGGCGCCGACGCGCACCCCTACACCGCCGCGGACATCGTCGATCCGGCCACCGGCGAAGTGCTGCTCGAAGCCAACGAGGAAGTGACCGAGCGCGCGATCCTCAATGCGCAGGAGAAGAACGTCGAAAAGATCGAGGTGTTCTTCCCGGAGCGCGACGAGGTTGGACCGATCCTCTCCGCGACGCTGAAGAAGGATTCGATCCGCACGCACGAAGAAGCGCTGATCGAAATCTACCGCCGGTTGCGTCCTGGAGATCCGCCGACGCTCGACAGCTCCCGATCGCTCTTCGAGAACATGTTCTTCAATCCGCAGAAGTACGACTTCTCGCGGGTTGGCCGTCTGAAGCTCAACACGAAGCTCGGATTGAACACGCCGCTCGACGAGAAGATCCTGCACCCGCAGGACTTCTATCAGGTCATTGGCTACCTGCTGAAGCTGCGGCGCAATCCGGCGAACGTCGACGACATCGATCACCTGGGCAATCGCCGCGTCCGATCCGTCGGCGAGCTCCTCGAGAACCAGTTCCGCATCGGGCTGGTCCGCATGGAGCGCGCCATCAAGGAAAAGATGTCGGTGTACCAGGAAATGGCGACCGCCATGCCGCACGACCTGATCAACGCGAAGCCGGTCATGGCGGCTATTCGCGAGTTCTTCGGGTCGTCACAGCTGTCGCAGTTCATGGACCAGACCAACCCGCTGTCGGAAGTCACGCACAAGCGTCGTCTCTCCGCGCTCGGGCCAGGCGGCCTCTCGCGCGAGCGGGCCGGATTCGAAGTGCGCGACGTCCACCCGACACACTACGGGCGCATCTGCCCGATTGAGACCCCTGAAGGTCCGAACATCGGGCTCATCAGCTCGCTCAGTTGCTACGCGCGCATCAACGAGTTCGGGTTCATCGAGTCGCCTTACCGCAAGGTCAAGGACGGCCGGGTGTTCGACTACGTGATGGTCACCAACTCCGGCGGCAACCCGAAGTACAAGGTGGGCGATATCGTCGATGCCGACGACCTCGTGGGCCACGACGGCCGATCGAAAAAGAAAGGCGTCGAATTCGAGCCTTATTGCTTCTATCTCTCCGCGTGGGAGGAAGACCAGTACATCATCGCGCAGGCGAACGTCGAGATCGAGGAGAACGGGAAGCTGAAAGCCGAGCGCGTCAATGCGCGGCAGGCCGGCAACTTCATTCTCGCCTCGCGCGACCAGGTGCAGTTCATCGACGTCTCGCCGAAGCAGCTCGTGTCCGTCGCCGCCTCGCTCGTGCCGTTCCTCGAGAACGACGATGCGAACCGCGCGTTGATGGGATCGAACATGCAGCGCCAGGCGGTGCCGCTCCTCCGTGCGCAGGCGCCGTATGTCGGCACGGGCATGGAATACATCACCGCGCGCGATTCGGGTGCAGTGGCGGTCGCGCGCCGTACAGGCACGGTCGACTACGTCGATTCGCAGCGCATTGTCGTCCGTGTCGAAAGCGAAACTGAAGCCGCGAGCAAGGAAATGGGGGCCGACATCTACCCCATGACCAAGTTCAAGCGATCGAACCAGAACACGTGCATCAGCCAGAAGCCGATCGTGCGTGTCGGCCAGCGCGTGCAGAAGGGCCAGGTGCTCGCGGATGGTCCGTGCACCGAGCTTGGCGAGCTGGCGCTCGGGAGAAACGTGCTCGTCGCGTTCATGCCATGGCGCGGCTACAACTTCGAAGACGCGATCCTCGTGAGCGAGAAGATGGTGAAGGAGGACTACTACACCTCCATTCACATCGAGGAGTTCGAGATCGAGGCTCGCGACACGAAGCTCGGACCGGAGGAAATCACGCGCGACATTCCGAACGTGTCGGAGGGTTATCTGCGCGACCTCGACGACAGCGGCATCATCCGCATCGGCGCGTACGTCAAGCCCGGCGACATTCTCGTCGGCAAGGTGACGCCGAAGGGTGAAACGCAGCTCACTCCGGAAGAGAAATTGCTGCGCGCGATCTTCGGCGAGAAAGCCGGCGACGTGCGCGATGCGTCGCTCATCTGTCCGCCGGGCATCGAAGGCATCATCGTCGGCGTCAAGATCTTCTCGCGGAAAGGCATCGAGAAGGACGACCGTGCCAAAGCAATCGAGCAGGAAGAGCTCGATTTGATGGAAAAGAACCTGCAGGACGAAATCCGCATTCTTCACGACGAAACGAAGAAGCGCGTGATGCAGATGCTGCAGGGCCAGGCGCTGCGTGCGGATCTCTTCGACGAGTTCGGCCGCGAGCGACTGCTCAAGAAGGACACGGATCTGACGCCGGACGTGATGGCGAGCGTGCCCTTCAACGTGCTCGTGCGCGCGAAGATTCGCACCGAGGACACCGGTCTCGAGCCCGATTTGCGGGCGCTCGAAGAGCGCACCGAGCGTCAGGTCGAAGTCATCAAGCAGCTCTTCGAGGAGAAGAAGGAGAAGATTCGCCGCGGCGACGAACTGCCGCCCGGTGTGATCAAGCTCGTCAAGGTGTACGTCGCGATGAAACGCAAGCTGTCGGTCGGCGACAAGATGGCCGGCCGTCACGGCAACAAAGGCGTCATCGCGCGCATCCTGCCCGAAGAGGACATGCCGTATCTGCCGGACGGGACGCCGGTGGAAATCGTGCTCAATCCGCTCGGCGTGCCTTCGCGTATGAACGTGGGCCAGATTCTCGAGACGCATCTCGGCTGGGCGGCGCACGCGCTGGGTCTGTACTTCGCGACGCCCGTGTTCGACGGCGCGCGCGAAGGGGAGATCAAGGACTGGCTCGAACGCGCGGCCCTGCCGTCATCCGGCAAGACCAAGCTGTACGATGGCATGACGGGCGACCCGTTCGAACAGGATGTGACCGTTGGCTACATCTACATGTTGAAGCTGTCGCACCTGGTCGACGACAAGATCCACGCGCGATCGATAGGACCCTATTCGCTCATCACCCAGCAGCCACTCGGCGGCAAGGCGCAGTTTGGCGGCCAGCGATTTGGCGAAATGGAGGTGTGGGCGCTCGAGGCCTACGGCGCGGCGCACATCCTCCAGGAGCTTCTCACGGCGAAGTCGGACGATGTGACGGGCCGCGCGAAGATTTACGAATCCATTGTGAAGGGCGACGCGAGCTTTACGCCCGGGTTGCCTGAATCCTTCAACGTTCTGATACGCGAGCTGCAGTCGCTCTGTCTGGACGTCGAATTGGTGTCGACCAAGAGACGTCCCGAGCCGCAGCCGGTCGCGGAGCAAGCAGAACCGGTCCTGGAGGGTTGATGCAGATGAGACCTAGTTTTACCGACACAAAGACCACTCTTCGGGCCGACTTCGACGCGATCCGCATCAGCCTGGCATCGCCGGAAAAGATCGAGCAGTGGTCGTTCGGCGAGGTCACCAAGCCCGAGACGATCAACTACCGCACGTTCAAGCCGGAACGCGATGGCTTGTTCTGCGCGAAGATCTTCGGCCCGATCACCGACTGGGAGTGCCTCTGCGGCAAGTACAAGCGCATGAAGCACCGCGGCGTGATTTGCGACAAGTGCGGCGTCGAAGTCACGCAGGCAAAGGTCCGGCGCGAGCGGCTCGGCCACATCAAGCTGGCCACTCCTGTGAGCCACGTGTGGTTCTTCAAGGGCCTGCCGAGCCGTATCGGACACCTGCTGGATATTTCGCTGCGCGATCTCGAGCGCGTGCTCTACTTCGAGGCGTACGTCGTCACCGAGCCCGGCGACACCGATCTCAAGTTCAAGCAGCTCCTTTCGGAAGAGCAGTACCGGAAGGCGCGCGACGAGTACGGCTTCACGAAATTCAAGGCGGCGATGGGCGCGGAAGCCATCAAGGAGCTTCTGCGACGCGAGCACGTGGACAGGCTCGCCGAGGAACTGCGCACGAAAATGCGCTCGGAGCCTTCGGCACAGAAGAAGCTGAAGTTCGCCAAACGTCTGAAGGTCGTCGACTCGTTCCGCCGGTCGAGCAACAAGCCGGAGTGGATGATCCTCGACGTCATCCCCGTCATTCCGCCCGAGTTGCGTCCGCTCGTTCCGCTGGATGGCGGTCGATTCGCAACCTCCGACCTGAACGATCTGTACCGCCGCGTCATCAACCGCAACAACCGGTTGAAGAAGCTGATGGAGCTCAAGGCGCCCGATGTCATCATCCGGAACGAAAAGCGCATGCTGCAGGAAGCGGTTGACGCGCTCTTCGACAACGGACGTCGTGGGCGTGTGCTGCGCGGCGCTAACAACCGGCCGCTCAAATCGCTCTCCGACACGCTCAAGGGCAAGCAGGGACGTTTCCGCCAGAACCTGCTCGGCAAGCGCGTCGATTACTCCGGCCGCTCGGTCATCGTCGTCGGCCCCGAACTGAAGCTCCATCAGTGCGGGCTGCCGAAGAAGATGGCGCTCGAGCTCTTCAAGCCGTTCATCTACAACAAGCTCGAAGAGCGCGGCCTTGTCGCCACCATCAAGCAGGCAAAGGAGATGGTCGAGAAGCAGGTCCCCGAAGTGTGGGACGTGCTCGAGGAAGTGATCCGCGAGCATCCGGTGCTCCTCAACCGTGCGCCGACGCTCCATCGCCTCGGCATCCAGGCCTTCGAGCCGGTGCTCGTCGAGGGCAAGGCCATCCGGATCCATCCGCTCGTGTGCACCGCGTTCAACGCCGACTTCGACGGCGACCAGATGGCGGTCCACATTCCGCTGTCGCCTGAAGCGCAGATCGAAGCCACCGAGCTGATGATGGCGTCGAAGAACATCCTGTCGCCGGCAAACGGGACACCCGTGGCCGTGCCGTCGCAGGACATCGTTCTCGGTTGTTACTACCTGACGAAGGCCAAGCCGGGCGCGAAAGGCGAAGGCCGCGCGTTCGCGACCGTGAACGACGTCATTCTCGCGCTCGAGGCCGGCGAGCTCGAAACGCTCAGCCCGATTCGTTTGCGGTTTTCGGGCGAGCTTCAGGATCTGACCGCTGCGCGCGACGATCAGGACGTGCTGCACACGGAAGTGCAGACCGTGCACAACAAAGTGATCAACACCACGGTCGGCCGCGTGATTTTCAACGCGGCGCTGCCGAAGGGGTTCCCCTTTGTCAATGGCTTGTTGAAGAAGAAGGGTCTGCAACAGCTCGTTCAGCGCTGCTACCTCATCTCGGGGCTGCAGACGACGGTCGAAATACTCGACGCGCTGAAGCATCTGGGCTTCACCTACGCGACGCGTTCCGGCATGTCGATCGGCATCGAGGACTTGATCATTCCCCCGGCCAAGCCGGAGCTCGTGCGCAACGCGCGCTCGGAAGTGATCAAGGTGGAGCAGCAGTACCTGGAAGGCGCCATCACCAATGGCGAGCGTTACAACAAGGTCATTGCCGTCTGGTCTGACGTCACCGAAAAGATTGCCGACGCGATGTTCAAGGAGATGGAAAGCCGCGATCAGGCCGGGATTTTCAATCCGGTCTACATCATGGCCGACTCCGGCGCGCGCGGCAGCAAGCAGCAGATCCGCCAGCTTGCCGGCATGCGCGGACTGATGGCGAAGCCGTCAGGGGAAATCATCGAGACGCCCATTCACGCGAACTTCCGCGAAGGGCTGTCGGTGCTCGAATACTTCATCTCGACCCACGGCGCGCGCAAGGGTCTCGCCGACACCGCGCTCAAGACTGCCGACTCGGGATATCTCACGCGTCGACTCGTCGACGTCGCGCAGGATGTCATCGTCTCGGAGCGCGATTGCGGAACGCTGGACGGCATCGAAGCGCGAGCCATCGTCGAGAGCGGTGAAATCATCGAACCGCTGCGCGACCGTATCATCGGGCGCACGGCACTCGAGCGGATCGTCGATCCGATTTCCGGTGAAGTGCTGCTCGAGTTGAACGACGAAGTCGACGAGGAGAAAGCCGCAGCCGTCCAGGACGCCGGCATCGAGAAGGTCAAGATTCGCTCGGTGTTGACGTGCGCGTCGCGGCGGGGTGTTTGCGCCAAGTGCTACGGCCGCGATCTCGCCACCGGCAAGACGGTGGAGATGGGCCTCGCCGTGGGTGTCATCGCCGCGCAGTCCATCGGCGAACCGGGCACGCAGCTGACGATGCGGACGTTCCACATCGGCGGCACGGCGTCGCGAATCTCGGAGCAGTCGACGCTCGACTCGAAGCACAAAGGCAACGTCAAGTTCGACAACCTCCAGGTCGTGGACCGGCCGAACGCGCTGGGCGGCTCCGATCTGATCGTGATGAACAGGAACGGTCACCTCGTCATCCAGGACGAGAAGGGCCGCGATCGCGAACGCTATCAGATTCCGTACGGCTCACGCCTGCGGGTGAAGGAAGGCGATCCCGTCGACAAGGAACAGGTGATTGTCGAATGGGATCCGTACACGTTCTCGATCCTCACCGAGGAAACGGGACAGATTCGCTTCAAGGACATCATCGAAGGCCTCACCGTGCACGAGGACCTCGACGAGGTCACCGGTCTGTCGCGCCTCATCATCGTCGACTCGCCGGATGAGAAGAAGCAGCCCACCATCGAGATCAAGGGCGGCACCAAAGGTGACGTCGTGCGCCGCTACATCATGCCGGTCAACGCGCACCTGATGGTGAGCGACGGCGAGATGGTGCATGCGGGCGACGTGCTCGCGAAGATTCCGCGCGAGACGACCAAGACCAAGGACATCACGGGTGGTCTGCCGCGCGTGGTGGAACTGTTCGAAGCGCGCAAGCCGAAAGATCCCGCGGTCATCAGCGAGATCGACGGCACGGTGAAGTACGGCGGCGTGGTCAAGGGTCAGCGCAAGGTGCTGATCGTGCCCGACGATCCGAATGCCGAGCCGCGCGAGTACTCCATTCCCCGCGGGGTGCACGTCAACGTGCAGGAAGGCGAGCGCGTGCGCGCGGGCGATCCGTTGATGGACGGCCCGAGCAATCCGCACGACATTCTGCACGTGCTCGGGGAGAAGGAGCTGCAGAAGTACCTCGTGAACGAGATTCAGGAGGTCTACCGGCTGCAGGGCGTGAACATCAACGACAAGCACATCGAGGTGATCACGCGGCAGATGATGCGGTGGGTGCGCATCGAGGACGTCGGCGACACCGAGTTCCTCATCGACGAGCAGGTGGACAAGTTCCGCTTCCTCGAAGAGAACGAGCGCGTGATCAACGCGGGCGGACGGCCGGCCTCGGCGCAGCCGCTCCTGCTCGGCATCACGAAGGCGTCGCTCTCGACCGAGTCGTTCATCTCGGCCGCGTCGTTCCAGGAGACGACGCGCGTGCTCACCGAGGCGGCGATCTCCGGCAAGATCGACTATCTGCGCGGTCTGAAGGAGAACGTCACGATGGGCCGGTTGATTCCGGCCGGCACCGGCTTCTGGTGGTATCGGCATGTGCAGATCCCGCCGGACGAGCCGCCACCGCCGCCGCCGGTGATTCAGCCGAGCGATGAGGATCTCGATCTGGATCACATGGAATACCTCGCCGAGCCGGAAGAAGCGCTCGATCGCGGCGGCGACGAGGGAATTTGACGACGGCGGGG
>WNGA01013437.1_pt1 | contig 11214 bp, 10 predicted proteins | sample 5400061 | NCBI WGS metagenome assembly WNGA01 (sample SAMN13153366, study PRJNA577476) | soil metagenome | isolation source: 100 cm soil or saprolite under grassland replicate 2 | place: USA:California | collected 2016-06-15
CAAGGCTGAGGCGCTCAACGGGAGCTGGGCGCCGCCGCCGGTGAAACGCATGCAGTAATTCCGCGCGGGCCCTGTGAGTGTGCACTGGTCCGGATAGTCGAGTAACGCCAATGACGTGCCTCCGTTCTGAGCGATAGGTTTTACTTCATCGCCCATGGTGATTCCACAGGGTAGCAAGCTCGGTCGGTACGAAATTCGCTCATTGCTGGGCGCGGGCGGGATGGGTGAAGTTTATCTCGCTTACGATCCCAATCTGCACCGGCAAGTCGCCGTCAAAATCCTGAGCGCCGACCTCACGACCAATAAGGATCGGCTGCATCGCTTCGAACACGAGGCTTTTACAGCCTCGAGTCTGAATCATCCCAACATCCTCACGATCTATGAGATCGGACATGACAGTGAGTACCACTTCATCGTCACGGAATTCATTGAGGGCGAGTCGTTGGGCCAGCACCTCGCCCGCGAACCATTTAACCTGGACGAAGTGTTGGAAGTGGGTATTCAGGTTGCTGCTGCGCTGGCGGCTGCGCATGCGGCCAGCATCGTGCATCGTGACATCAAGCCCGACAACATAATGGTCCGGCGCGACCATCTGGTTAAGGTCCTGGATTTCGGTTTGGCGAAGCTCAGTGAACCAGACAGCGCTGGGCTCGATACCGAAGTACTAACCAGAGCGCTGCCCCTCACAACGCCAGGTGTGGTGATGGGCACGGCGCGTTACATGTCACCGGAACAGGCCCGCGGCCTGCCGTTAGATGTGCGTACTGACATCTGGAGCTTAGGCGTCGTGCTCTATGAAATGGTGGCCGGCCACCAGCCGTTACCACTGCTCACGAGGTATCGGGCTGATGTCCCCGCTGAACTGGAACGCATCATCACCAAGGCATTGCGAAAAGATGAGGAAGAGCGTTATCAGCTGGCCAAAGACTTGGGCCAGGACCTAAATACCCTGAAGCAGCGCTTGGAATTTGAAGCTGAACTTGAGCAGTGGACAGGGAAGGCGGATAGTAACGAACCCGGAACACCCGCAAACAGCGGAAACGTTAGTGACGGAGCCGAAGGATAGTGCAGCGCACCACCTTGCCGCACCTGTAGCCGCTTCTGGATCGGACCTCGAAGCCGGCCTGACGCGGTTGAAACGCGACACGGATCCTCAAACGGTCTTCACGATGCCTGGTGAGGGAGAGACCGGGTTCACTACCCCTGCCGCTCGACCGTAACTACGGCAACTTTCTTATGATCGTCCGACGATATGACGAAAGCGAAAAACAGTTAAGGAAAACGGTCGAACTCGATCCTAATTTTCAGGTCGGTTACTTTAGTCTTGCTAATACCCTGCAAATGCAGGGCAGATACGCGGAGTCTGTTGAAGCATATGCAAGAGCTCGTGAAATCGCCGGCAATGCCGTAGAGGCCGCTGCTATGCGGGCCAGCTTTAAGAAGGGCGGGTGGCGAGGATTTGCTCTCGATTTTAGCAAATATGATTGGATGTCCGATAATCGCCCGAAGTACATGGATGCGACGCGTTTTGCTTCGATCGGGGAGACTGAAAAAGCATTGGACGCTCTCGAACAAGCCTATGCCGAGCACGAAACGTTCATGATGCTGGTCAAGGTTGATCCGCGCTTTGACCCATTGCGCAAGCGACCCGCGCTTTCAGGATTTGCTGCGGAGAGTCGGTTTTCCACCATGAGTTTTCAAGGACATCAATCGCTTCCTAAATCTATCATCCAAACTCCGGCAGTAAAGTCTTCATCGCTGCCATACGCACAATAACTCTCACTCGTCAAGAATTTACAGGCTTATCGTCAACCGGACCGTTTTCTCCGCGTTGCGAACGCGTGCTAGTTGGTTCCACTGATTATCACGCGTTCTGGTCTATTAACTTAAATTCAACAAAGCAGCCTCCGAAGAATCATTTTCAGTCCATAAGTTCTTACGCCTTGTCACGCAATTCCCTACAGTCGCGTCAACCTCACGCCAAGTTCCAGGAGAACGCGGTTGACTCCTAGCATGTTGCCTTGTGCAACTACTGTTTCATCTCTGCTGATTAACATGCGCCGCTATAGCGTTTATCTCAATATAGAGATCTGGAATGCTCCGGTTTATAGTGAGAGCTTGGCTCTTTCTTCACTCCGAGGTCGGAGTGCGAGGTTTAGCTTCTTCAGGCGAAGCTAGGACAGGCAGGAACTCGCCCGTTAACTAAGCTCGCACTCTCAAATGCTATTGGAGAGGATCCTGAGGAACCAACAGGTTGACTTTCGGACGCCCGAGCACGTACTCGATGCACGATCCCTGATTCGGAAATGCGTTAGGGAAATCGAACTGCACCCAGCCGCCGTCCTTGCATTCATTAACCGTGCTCGGCGGGCCGCAGCGACGCTCGTTCCCAGGGATAAATCGGGTTAGCGGTTTTCCTTCTTCGCGGATGAAAACGTTGTACTCGGTTGCATCGACTGCACCTTCATTGATTGCGCGATGGACGCGACCTTCGCTCGTTTCAAACGCCTGCCCAGTCGTGAATGTTGACGAGCCGCCGCACCCGTCTTCGATCTTGATCGCACCCGACGTTACGACGTTGTGAACGTAGCTGGGATGATAATGCCAAGCGCCTACATCGCCGGGCGTCGTGCTCAACTGGCGAAACGTAACGGTCGCCGGGCCGCCGACGATCGGTGTATAGGCATTCACGCCCGCGCCCAAAATGACCGGGATGGTCGCGGCGTAAACTACGCCCGTGATCGCCAACAGTCCGCCAGTGATTAGTAACATCAATTTGGTCCTTCTCATAACAATTCTCCTTTTCTTTTGCCACCTTCGATCGCCGCATCGGGAAGCGCGACTTCACAGACGGCGAACTAAGGTATTGTCCGTTATGCTGCTCGGCGTTAAACTGTGGCAACAGCTCAACCCTGCGAGCAGCCTTAATTTATCAGCGGGAGCGATTTTGGCCGACGCGTCCCCATTAGTCTTTCCGTTCCGTTGATTTTTCCTTTCGGCTTTTTTTCCGAGTGAGGGACCGATGGTTATGTCCAGAAGGGAGTCATTCGAGTTCGGCGATTTTTTCCTCGATGTCGGGGAACGCAAACTCGTCCGGCGCGATGGCGTGACCAACGGCCCTCTTCCCGAAAAGGCATTTCAGACTCTGGTCCATCTCGTGCGGCACGGCGGCACCCTGCTCACAAAAGAAGAACTGCTCTTGACGGTCTGGCCGGACACGATCGTCGAAGAGAACAATCTCGGCAAGGCGATCCATGCTATCCGGCACTGTCTCGGCGAGCGGATCGGCGAACAAAAATATATCGAGACGGTGCCAAAGCACGGTTATAGGTTTGTCGCCAAGGTGCGGAGGATTTTCGATGACACCGATCATCCGCTCGCGGTTCAGGTCGCTCAGGATGTGATCGGCCATCCAACGCGTTCTCCGGCGTATGATCTCTACCTTCGGGGTAAGGTGAAAGCGGGAAGTGAAAATCGCGAGGATACCGAGGCGGCGATAAAGGTTCTCGAGGCGGCGGTCGCAATCGACCCGAATCTCGCCGGCGCTTATGCACAACTCGCTCGTGCTTACAACACGGTGGCGTTCAAGTTCTCGTCTGAAACACAAGCAAAGGTCTATCACGAGAATGCCGAGGTTGCGATCCTGAAATCGCTGGCCCTCGATCCCGAACTAGCGGAGGGTCACTTCGCACGCGGGCTGATTCTCTGGACGAAGACGAAAGGCTTCCCGCACGAACAGGCGATCCAGTCATACAAGCGTTCGCTCGAGCTCGACCCTGACGATGACGAGACGCATCATCAACTGTCGATGGTTTATTCGCATGTCGGTTTACTTAACGAAGCTCAAGAGAGGGTGCGCCATGCGCTCGAGATCAATCCGAACAATACAATGGCGCGATTTCGCGTGGGCGTTTACGACGCATATCAGGGCAAATTCGAGGACGCGATCAATGTGTTCAAGACAATTCCGCGCGACGTCAGCCCGCTGCTCGTCGATCGATGCATGGCGGACGTCTTCGTTCAGATCGGACGACTCAAAGAAGCCGAGGAAATTGTCGAACGGTATTTAGAAAAGCATCCGAACGACGAAGGCGGCAGCTTCACCAGCGTTAAGGCAGTGCTGCTTGCAAAACGAGGCAAAACCCTTGAGGCCGAAGCAGCGATCTACCGCGCCGTCGAGGTCGGCCACAGCTTCGGTCACTTCCATCACACCGCGCACAACATCGCCTCAGCCTATGCCGCAATGAAGCGCCCCGAAGACGCGGTCCATTGGCTCGAAAGCGCATCCGACGAGGGGTTCCCGAACCCGACATATTTCGCCATCGACCCAAACCTCGTCACCATCCGCCACCATCCGCGATTCGTCGATCTCATGGCAAAACTTCAACCGCAGTGGCAGCGATTTATGCATTTGTCCTCGACATGAGCTCATACGACAGCTAATTTTCCACACACCCGATTGGCTTTCGGGTGGTCACATAAATATCAAACGTTCCCGCGCCGATGCCCCCGGGCCGCCGGGATGCCATGAGCATTGTTCGGTTGTCGAATGAGAGTGCCGGATTCACGTCCTGCCAGTTGGGCACGTTGACACTCGGACTCAGGCGTTCGGGCAGCGACCATGATTCGTAGACCGATTCGCGCGTAGCCACCCACATATCGTGCTGCTGGATGTCGCCGGTCATGTTCGGATTATTTCAAGCCCGTCATCGCGCACCCAGAAGCAGGTTTCGATCGAGGGCGAATTCAGCTCGAAGAGGTTGACCGACAGCTCGAAGCCGAGATCGCTGATCGTGCTCTCATAAATGTCGGGGCCGCCAAAACCGCCCGGCTTGCTGCTCGAAAAGAAAAGCTTGCAAACTCGTCCGGCATCGGCAAGCAGATAATTCGCCGCAAGCTCAGTCGAAAAAGTATTGATCACCGGGCCGAGATTGAAGGGCTCACTCCAGTTAACGTCGTCGTTAACATTCATTCGATAGACGGACCAGATGTCGGTAAGACCGTAACCCCCGTCGCGATCGCCCTGAAACAGCAGGACGCGACCGTCGTCGGCAAACGACCGAACGCGCTCCATTGCCGGCGTGTTGATCGTGGCCCCAAGCTTTTTTGAAACTGGTCCAACCAAAGACAATGCTTTGCGCAGAAGAGCCACTTCAGTGACATCAATTTCACGCCAAACGATTTTGGCGCTTTATTTGTGTGTATTTGTAAGTGATTGAAAGTGAGGAGTTAACTGGTGGAGCAGAGGGGGATCGAACCCCTGAACTCCGCATTGCGAACGCGGCGCTCTTATTCTTTGAGAGAACAACACCGACCGCTCGGTTGTCGACCGAGTGATCGGTCGCCACCCAACTATTTCTAGTTTGAAGGGTTCCGCGGCTGGGAAATCCTCCGGATTTCACATTGCGTCGCATGCGCTACAGTTCACTCCACGTTCCGTGCTCGGATTTCTGGACACAAATTGGCCACATCGAAAACCGAACTCGTTAATCCATGCTTCTCTAAGTTATTGATGGGATTGAGGTTCTTGGTCGGGGCGAGAGGATTCGAACCTCCGACCTCTCGGTCCCAAACCGAGCGCACTACCAGGCTGTGCTACGCCCCGAGATTATTGCCTTCAAACTATTTCAAATTCAGGCGATCCATCTAAGCAGGTGATGCATTCTAAGAGTGGCCGGAACCGCGGTCAAGCGGGCGCAGTCGAGCGCGTAAGAAGTCGCACATTGAGTTCATAGCTCTGGCACGATGGCTAATTTGATGCTTTTTGCTTTGCGACAGTTCCGCGAAGGTGAGGTCATAACCCTGAGGAACAAAAATCGGGTCATAGCCGAAACCGTTTTTTCCGCGAGGCACTCGGCTTATAGAGCCTTCGCAAACGCCCTCCGCTACATTTAATACCTTGCCCATTGCATCGGCGATTGCAACGACACTGCGAAACCTGCCGCCTCGGTTGTCGTCTTCAGTGTTTGAAAGCGCAGATAAGAGAAGGTCGATCCTCTCTGAATCTGTCGCGCCAAAGCCCGCATACCGAGCCGACCTTACTCCCGGAGCCCCGCCCAGGGCATCTACCTCCAACCCCGAGTCGTCAGCCAGCGCCCACATTCCCGTTTCGCGAGCATAAGTGCTGGCCTTTCGAATTGCATTTTCAGCGTAGGAACTTTCGCTTTCTTCGACTGCTTCGACCGTTGGAAACTCGAGCAGGGAATGTAACTCTAACTGTAGATCACGGAGGAGAAATTGCACCTCTTCGCTCTTGGCAGGGTTCTTCGTGGCTACTAGAAGCTTGAGACGCTCAGCTGCCATTCATGGGTATCCTCGCAGGCATTAATGAGAGTTCAGTCGCGACGTAGCAGACCAACCAGAGTACTAAGCTGGCCGAGAGGCGACCGAGTTCTTCTTTCGAGTCCCTGATCCTCCAAATTGGTTTCGCTGATTGCGAAAGGGATCGTCTTGACGTCGGGGGAAACCAGGTTTGGCGTCGGCGACTTCCCCTGTAACGCGTTTACAGTTGAAAAGAAATTGCGTACTCGGTCGGTGTCATCAGCATACGTAACAATGCTCGCCGAACTTTTAGTGGCGAAATCAGCTATATTCTTAAAGCGATTCTGGGCTGTAATTGTTTTCCCGCTCACAAGATCGTCCAGACAGGAGCGCACGTTCTCCCGCAATCCGATGATAAAGTAGTCATCGACAAAAGCCGCCGCAAAGCTCTTATCCAATGGCTCCTTGAGTTTTACATCAAACATACGCTCCGCATGAGAGGCCTGGGCCGCTTGTGCACTGAACATCTGTTGCAGGGCTTGACGGTCAAGAGTTCGAGCGATCAGAACAGCGCCTTCACTACTCTGACGTATCTTCACGGTTGCCAATTCGGGGCCTACGGCGTGCAGAAACTTCTCTGGGTTCTCTATCCCATAAGTCAGCAGAGCACCCTTAAGGATTGAACCAAATACAACCGCCGATAGCGCGTCGAACTGAGAAGTGACTGCTCGTAAGGCTTCCCACGCAAGAGCAGGCGTCTCTGATTTATAAATAGTGATCGTCTCGAGGTCGCCGGGCACGAGCTTCCAAACTGCTCCATTAGATGGACCAACCCTGAAGACAGGCCTCAGGCGCGATACTACAGAAGGCTCAAGAGAGAAAAAAAAGCGATCTTCCATTTCCCCGTCAACTGCGCGAGAACTCCATCCTACGGCGCCGAGCACTTTGGCTGCGTTTCTTGAAATGATCTGTTCAAGTGACGAATCTCCAGGACGCCTGCCAAGGAGTAGAGGGGCTGCCCAGGAAAATAAGCGGGTAGCGTTATTTGAAGAGACGTAGCCAAAGGTCAGTGACTGATTTGCCCCTAATTTAGCGCGCATCTGACGCATTGCCGCGTCATCGCGAAGGCTCGGCTGTTGTCCACGCCGGGCCTCCAGACATTTTTGAACGGCACGTTTGCTATTCCCGATTACAACGAGGGTGCCGTCGATAGCGGCCACTATTCTCCGATCGCCTGCCGCTGCGATCCACTCCAGGTAATCGGCATCTTCGCGATATCGTTGAGGGGTGACTGGCCCGTAGGTTCGTTCAGCAAATCTCTGCAACGCGAGTTCAACGACGGGTTTCATCCGCCAGCCAGACGTATGAGTCTCTACAATAATCGCTCCCTCGGGCTTAATTCTAAGAGTCGCATTTTCTTCTGCAGCGTCGACGTTGAGCATTATTACGGCAATCTGCGCCCGCGAAACAACGACGCTTTCCGTGGGCCCGATTCCCAGTGAGGCTGCCAGGTAGGGCCAACGGTCACCAGGACGACCAGTTCTCACTCCCAAGTTCGACCCGAACTCCTTCCAGGCATCGCTTCCCGTGATACTCTGAGCTACAGCAGGTAGGTTGTTGCTCTCAAGGTAGACCAGCGAATCGGCGGGAGCATATTGGGCCATGTCTACTCTGTTCGGCCAATTCCACCACAACCAAGCGACAACAATTAGGCCCAGGGCGAAGCTACAGAACAGCAATAGACGAAGGCGACTCATGTAGCCGCATCGTAGCTTTGGATGCGTTGCCAAGCAAGCACCACCGCAAAAAACAAGAGAGAGCACACTGACAAAAGTATCGAAATTACGCTGTGACTATCAGCAAGTCGGTGAAAAGTCTGTCGGGGAAGCATGAGCTGACATGTTTTTTGCGGATGCAAAGGGCTTCGGTTTTCACCCCGGTAGGGGTGAGATGTTTATAGTTCGTGGCTCGAATCCCCTCCGGCGCCGTTCGGAGGAGCGGAATGTACTTAAGTGCTAAAGATGTAATTGACTTCCGCTCCTCCGAACGGCGCAAGGTAGTTTGTGATGTTCGGGTCTATAGACATCTCACCCCTACCGGGTGAAAACCCACCCTTTCTTTGCCCAGTAACCGCCATCGTTGCAAAAGCGTTGTTCTTAAGTAGGGTTTGAAAGCGGATTTGCCCATGTGCTAAGTTCACGCAGCACCTTATCAGCCAAGACGACTAGACAGCCTCCGAGACGGACAGCTCATGACCTATCGAGACTTATCGGCAGAATCAAAAGCGCAGGAAGACTATGATGGATTCCTAGAAGAACTACAGGACTCGTTGATCGCGGGACGGCGAGACCCAAACGACATTGTTCGCGATACCCTGTATCAGCTCTATTTCTGTCCCCTCAGCACCGACAAAGACCTCGAACGCCATTCAGTCGCTTCGGACCGGCTGAGTCGGGCCGGCCGGGCTCTTTTGCACACGCTTGATCCTCGCAATGTCACGACCGAACCTGAGTACTACTCCGATATTGATAGTAAACAATACGCGCAGCGCAAGCCTTACATCTGGCTTTGGCAGATGTTCGATCGCTCTCCACTTGGCCAGAATGCGCTAGTGGGTCATCGCTTCCGCAGGATCTTGGCGCCCCTGATATTTCGTCAGGTAGGGCAGAACTTCAAGTGCTGGCATTTCGTCGAGTGGTCGTTTGGCTATAATCTCTCGTTCGGCGACGATGTCGTGATCCATCGTCATGTCTTACTTGATGATCGAGGCGGAATCGAGATTGGTAGCAAGGTTTCAATTTCGGACTACGTGAACATTTACTCTCACACGCACGATATCGACGAGATTGCCACGGTTTACACGCGTCCTACCCGGGTAGGGGACGGAACTCGAATCACCTATCACGCGACAGTCCTTGCGGGCATTCAGCTCGGCGAACATGCAATGGTGGGGGCGGGTGCGGTAGTTACCTCCAACGTCGAGCCTTACCATATTGTCGTAGGCATTCCTGCAAAAACCGTCAAGGTAAAAACGGCTCCCAACATTGGATCATCCACCTTCACTAATGGATAAAAATGGAAACATGCGTGCCGTTCGTTGGAACCTGAGCTGATCGTTCCAGAAAGGCTCAGAAACAGTTCCATCGTCGCCTAAAAAGCTTCCTTTCTCTTGATTGTGCAGGAGTTAAACAGCGCAAAATAGCGGTTGACATTGTTGCACGCGTATTGTAGTCTGCCTGAGTGACGGTGCATCAGCTGCTGCCGTCCGAGGGTGCTCGCCTTTAGATTCCTTCGTTAGCGGGCTAGCCAAGCGCTCGATCCGCTTCTTTTGAAGCTAGACGATAAAGGCACACTTCGCGCGAGCGAAGGCCGCAAAGCCAACGGGAGTTGGGCTACCCCAACTTGGCTGGGTTTCCAGATGAGCTTCAATCCTCTCGCAACGATTCCCCAATCGTCTCGCTCTATACTGAGAACAGGAAGCCCGCGTCATCACGCGCCCGCCTATTAAGCAAAACCATGGTGAGTAAAGCTGGCTTACCACGAGCAAAGGACCGACCGTTGAAACACCCCACGCATTCCCCCAGCGCAAAACTCTGTAAGACCCGCCTTTCTAGAGCGCGAAAAGCGCGAGCTCGACTTCGCCGGCAAAACAGAGTGCGCTCACTTTCTACGAGGATTAAATAGACCATGTTTAAAAAAGGTATGGGCAAAAAGAATCTCGTTGGCCTGGATATTGGCTCAAGTTCAGTGAAAGCAGTCGAGCTGAACAGAAAGGGAGGCCGCCTCCAGCTTGTCCACCTGGGATTTGAAAACCTTCAGTCCGACACAATTGTTGACGGCCAGATCATGGAGCTCAACAACGTCTCGAATGTGATTTCGAGCATTTTTGGTGAGCACCAGATTAAGACCAACCGTGTAGCTGCTGGCGTTAGTGGCCATTCGGTGATCGTCAAGAATATCGTGTTGCCACAGATGAGTGAAGACGAATTGCAAGAATCGTTCAGTTGGCACGCCGAAGAGCATATCCCGTTCGACATCGCCGATGTCAATCTTGATTACCAGATAACGGGACACTCGGACGATGCCCTTCATGTGCTCATGGCAGCGTGCAAGAGCGACAAGATTGCCAACGTCAAACAGGCCATTCAGTTGGCTGGCAAACAACCGGTAGTAATCGACATCGACGCTTTCGCCTTACAGAACTGCTATGAAGTTAACTACCAGCCGAACGACGGCGAGGTCATTGCTCTCCTGAACATTGGAGCGGCAACAATGAACATCAACATTCTAAATGGCCACCGCTCCATTTTTGCCCGTGACGCCTCCGTCGGCGGCAGTCAGTATACGAATCTGCTTCAGAGGGAATTGGGAATCACTTTCGAACAAGCCGAGGCTGTCAAACGGGGTATGCCGCTTCCGGAAGGTATAGAGAGTCGCCCCATCCAGCCCATCATCGCTACTGTTTCGGACATTCTGGCACTGGAAGTAAGAAAGACAATGGATTTTTACCGAGCCACTGCCGAGGAAGGCAATTCAACCATCCAGAAGATCTTACTTGCGGGTGGTGGTTCAAAACTGCCCGGTCTCGCGGATTACCTGGCGAAGCGGTTCGAAATTCCGGTCGAGGTTTTCGATCCTTTCCGGCAGATACAAGTGGACGGAAAGAAGTTTGATCCCGATTACATGCGAGAAATTATTCCCGAGATGGCTGTCGCTGTCGGTCTGGCGCTGAGAGGAGTTGAACTAGCATGATCAAGATCAACTTATTGGAATCGGCAACTGACAGACCTACTGGCGTCGCGATGGTCGAGGACCGCGTGGCGAATCCGCGAACGCAAACGTTGCTGATGGCTCTGACAGTGTTTGGCCTGCTGGCGTTAGGCGGTTTTTACGACTATACCAGCGCTCGCTCTGCACACTCCGCGGCGAAGCTGGAACTCGAGAATCAGCGCC
>WNGA01035337.1_pt1 | contig 11213 bp, 12 predicted proteins | sample 5400061 | NCBI WGS metagenome assembly WNGA01 (sample SAMN13153366, study PRJNA577476) | soil metagenome | isolation source: 100 cm soil or saprolite under grassland replicate 2 | place: USA:California | collected 2016-06-15
ACCGTCATGTCCACCCCAAGTCCGTCAGCAGCAAATTTTTACTAATAGGGCGAGTTCAGCGCCTACAAGGCCACGGAGTTGTCATGGTGATTCATCTAGGCATATATAAACATTGTATACTGGACTCCTCACCCGTTGAACGAATTGTACCTTCCGAAGTGAGTGCTTACTATGTTATGTGTGATACTTATTTTCTATGTTACAGCATTTGGAGCTGGTCTCTGAATCCCAAACCAAAGTCCATTGTTGATTTCTGCCACTCACCCGAATTGTACCTTCCAAAGTAAGTGTTTCCTTCACTTACAATACTCTGTATGATACTTATTTTCTATGTTACAACATTTGGAGCTGGTCTCTGAAACCAAAGTCCATCATTGATTTCTGCTTCTTGCCAAACGTATTCATTATGAAGTTCTCATCCATCTCTCTTATCACAACCGCCCTTGCCGCAATTGCAAGCAATGCTATCACTGCCCCTGGTCCTCTCCGTGCACGTGCCCCGGAAGAAGTTAATTTTCTCGAGCGCGATCTTGACCTCTACCGTCGCCTACTTAAGCCATTCCATCAAGAGGTACATAAGCAAATGGTTCCTTTCCTTGCAGAATCAGTCCCAGTTAATCAAAAGGCCGCCGATCTCACATATCTCGTGTCTATGGCCCTAAATCAGGCGGGGAAGCCTGAGGCAGCACAACAGTGGAAGGACACAGCTCGTTACCATAGGCACGTGGTCCGTGAGGATACCCAAAGGCGCATCGAACATGCAAGGGCTGCAAAGAATCCAAGGGAAACTGAGCTGCTGGGTGTGGCATACCTCCATAAGGAGGAGGCTAAGGAGAGCATACATATTGCGGACAAAAACAGTCACGAGGCAATGAAAATCCTATCTCATTTTCAGTGGTTGCCACCACATCCACAATGAAGCAGAGGGGTGTAGCATTAAATCAGCAATTTCTCTGGTGTTGGAGTACTCGCACATGCATTCTTGATAAAGACTGTCTTATACATAATACATTGTACCAAAGTAAAATTTCATCGACATGTCAGTCGCGTCGAAAGCTGTTCTTCTGATGTCAAATCGCCTGCCACCACTACATCATTATCATAAATGTCCAGACTCCCATGCTGCCGCCATCTCTGCCTGATCCACACGGTCACCTTTTCTCAAGCCAGCATGGTGTTAAAACCATTCTTATTGTTTGCTCACGTTCCACCTCAAGAAAGAACACTACTGATGGGACTCAGTGGACCAATCTATTGCCAACTTCCCCAACTAGGCAAGTGAGGCGCCTTGCAATTCGGGACTCGCCTGACCATTTTGACTACTTTTTGTCTGGGTTGAGCCCCTAGCCTTTTTGCAAAATTTGGGTCAAACTCATCTGGATAGGGATCTGCCTGTCCTATTGACAACCTATTATAATTGAGGCAAAGAACATTTCAACTTTCAAAAGAGTTGATGAAGTTTTGGAACAATCGAAGCACCTGCCACCAGTATTGAGTTGAGAGCAAAAGCAATCATTGCGCAGCAAGCACGACTGGGAGAATGAAATACTCCACCCAATTCGTCTCCAGAAGTTCATGGGAGACGGTGAGGCGCCTATCATGTCACATCACGCTGTGCGAAATACTTAGCCTAGTGACACTTCAACGCTTCACGCCTTCAGCAGTGCAACAATCCCTTGTCGACATACATTGCTAACTATCTACACGGTTTGTGTCAAATCCTGATCGCTAAGCGTTCACCGACACTTTTTGCACGTTTGACTTCTTAGTTGGCTCACAACGAACTTGCAGTCAAGAAATCCGTTTCAGATAGAGGACGTTCTTGTTCTTGAACAACATCATACTGACCAAAGGTAAGTAAATCCTCGTGTTATATAAGTAATACGATACTACTACCATTATCCATGAAGGTCCTTCCAACGATGTACGGCGTGGTACGCAACCTCAGGCTTTTGTCTCCTCTCACTTCTGTTGCTGAAGTTACATTTGTCAGATTCGTTTCCTCGACACAGATCTCCTCCCTGCATTGTCCCCAGAGGACTACCCAAAGATCATCAAATCTGGGATCGACGAAGAGGGCCAACATCACAAGTCACCTAACATTACTGGCCCATCCGGCATCGCCACGCTACTTCACTGCATAGGCCGACAGCAGCTCCTCGAACGTCTCTTTGACACTACGGGAACAGAAGAATATAATTTATGTGTTCTCACAGGCAAAGATTACTGGAAGGACCTGTATGTGATCCGTCAGGGGGTCAATGTCGAGGTGAGTAGCTTTTGGCCAACCCATACTGTTTTAGAAATGCTTATGCCAGTTTCGCGCTTGCAGATTGGGTTCATCAATTCCGATGGTGATTGGGCACAGCATGGTGTGCGCTATCGCATCTCACCTGAGACTGCTGGCTCACTGTACCGTGTTGGAAAATGGATCCCTCTCTCCACCTCCGATCTGGGGTCCCCTTGGGGTGGCTCAGATGTATGGGTCCGTGGACAAGGCGCGGCAGTAGCAACGGCCATATGGTTTCAAGAGTACTTTGATTTCGACATCGAGGTGAGCTGGAGTGGAATGACAGAGGGTGAGAAGGAGGATCTCGCAACGTGGTTGAAAGACAGAGCAGAGCAACTTGCAGAGCGTAGGAGGGTCGAGAAGCAGGAGTATGAGGAGCGAAAAGTGAAGTATGGTAAAGAACACTACCGCATTGAGGAAAAGATGGGAATGCAAGCACATTACCGATCACGGCTGGTATGTCGTGCAGATTGTGGTGAGCAGAACCCGAAATTGTATTGTTCCAAGTGCAAGATAGCCCGTAAGTCTTTACTTTTTATCATTGTGGTACATTGCTGACAGCAAGTTCATGCAGGCTACTGCAACGCAGCTTGTCAATTGGAAGACTGGAAGGTGTGCTCTTTGTTTTTTAAACACCCCATTTGCTCACCTAGACTGCAGTATCACAAAACCTACTGTGGAACGGAAGAACCCATTCCTGAAGAGTATCGATAATCTTCTTGAAATGTACAGTGGCAAAGAGAAGTTCATTTGAATTGTGTATACTCCAACTAGGAAGAAGCAGCCAGATTCATAAGAAACTCTTTGCCTCGCATAGCTTGTTCAACGTCTCATAAAATAAGTCCCCCAACATACCAAAGCATATGTCCAAGTTCCTTTATGTACGTTCTCGATTACGCAAGCAGCAAACCACACGCAGTGGCAAGCCTATCCGGTATGTACCAAATCTGACAATGCCTTGGCGGCGATGGATTTTTCCTTGCCTGACGATTTTGACTTGGTCTCGTATCAAAACATTACCATGTAAAACGTAAGAAATGCTTCCCACCATCCGCGGATGAAATCGAGAGATGGCGAACTAACTGGTATCCGACCAGTGGAGAACATGAATGACTGAGCCACAGGCAGGATAAAGAGTGTGGTAGATTCCATGGAATCTCTTTCATTATGAGTAGTCAGGAGGAGTCATCTGAGAGAGGGTTGCGATGCTGCCAGAGGAGACACCTACCATCGGAGATTGTGCGCAGTCGGAATTGCGAGCAAGTCACAGACTATGAAATCTTGTTCGACAAGGTATGGTGATGCTCTCATGTTGTCCTCCGAGTCGGGGAGAACTTCTTGAATAGGATATTATTTGATTACCAACATCGGTCCATTGTTCCTTCAGCAGATCTTTCACTGTCGATGAAATCTTCTCCCCCAGCTTAGATGGAAGTGACACGTATCCTTATATTCCTAATTGGATAGAGAAAAATGAATCTTAATATGGGTTGTGTTGATGAATCTAACATAACGCATGAGGTTCTACCATAAAGCCTTCAAGACATTAATGGCCAACCCAAGTCTTTGCGTCTGAATCAACACCTACAATATAGACGGTAGGGGGGACTAATAGCTAAGTATGCCTGAATGGACAATCAATTGACTTTCAAAAATGACATCGAGGAATCAGCACGGCGTACTTCATTGAGGCTAAAAGAAATCATCCCTCAAGTCTTGATTCCACATGTTCCAGATCTGAGGTTGATCTTCCCCGTCAAGGTGATGCTCCTCCATCTCGGAACCACGATTTGACAAAATCGATGATATGTCAAGGAACACCTGCAATTGTGGGGGGAATGAAGAGTCAACCGATAAAGAGGCCAGATATATAGGGTTCCTCATCAAGAAACCCCCTTAACCATTTCTCCGAAACGCTGGCGGTGGTAGACTGGAATGATATTCAAACTCTTGTAAGTTGTGGATGGTGAGCCTGAAACATGTCGCATTTTGCACTCCCATCAAGTTCTTGCAATTTGGGTAAGGGTCGACCTAAATTCCAGATAGTTGGGGTGGATGAAGTTTGTGGATGACGGCACTTGGCATGGAACTTCATGTCCATGCAAAAGGGTCCGAATGCTCTCAAAGCGGAGATTTGGCCAAACCGATAACGGCCATTTTACTTGAGGACCAATTTGTTTGGGCAGGGGTAAGGGTCCAGGGAAGGAATTAGGTTGGAAAGCAGGGGAAATGCAAGAGGAGAGGCGATATACGGGCAAATGGAGCTGAAAGGCATACAAATGTGGACACTCTGAATGCTTCGTCGGTACTAATTTGTGTAAGTATTGATCCAACTTAATACGACAGCCTCAGCAATAAGCGAGAGACATGCTAGAACGTAAACGAATAGAAGGATGGTCATAACAAGGCCGGTCTCCTTTAATACACATCAACCCTGATTCCTCTCAATGTCAACAAGTAGTACTCACCATAGACCTTATTGTAGCTATCCCTGACCCGTGCCGCAAACCACTGTCTGACAGCCCACGCAAGAACAAGCTCCGACGCAATTATACTCCAAAACATCATCTTCAGCTTCCCCAATAGCGCTCGTCATTGAGTTTGTGGTGGTACATTCGGATGGACTGAAGTCCATGCACAAATAATAACCGTAAGGATACAGCTCCAGATTATACCCACAAGCGTTCGCTTTGGAAGCACTTCATTTGCCAGTACCTTTGGAATAAACGGGCAATGCCTGGCCACTAGGAAGGATGACCAAGAGGGCAAGCGGAAACAACTAAGAACTGTAGAGTTCGTCTTTTCTTCAAGATGCCCGTTGCTACTTCCATTTTTCTCACGAACGTCATTTAGGTTAAATTGCCGCTCACCATCCAGTACAACACTGGCAATTTTGTATCGACGGGACACAGAACCATTGCGCAGACTTCTGCAAGTGCAACCGTTGAAAGGATACCCTCCATATGCCATCCCTGTCTCTAAATCGGCGCCTCCCACCTTGCTTTTGACATTCCCCGGCAGCTCTCCATCAATTTTGCCAGTACTTCAGCAATTATAGCCCATTTTGACCCCCTTCGTCAGTTTTCCTTCCCAGTATGAGTTCGATTAGCTCCTGGATATGGAAGGCTCTATATTTGCCTGTAGGACCAATGCGGTAGATTTCCATATGCGGATTGGATCGATTCAATCACGGATTCACAAATTGTGGCCATTTGAATTCGCACATTCGAAGAATTTAAACTTTGACTTTAGGAAAGTGCCAAGTGGATAGTATTGTAAAAGGACGCGTGATCATCAACATAGATGTATGCGAAGAACTGCTTATTCATTAAAAATCTCAGCCTCTTCGGCCAGTCTTCGCCTTCTGAAAAGAATTTCAGCAGTGAGATTGGGTACGCAAAGGTGGAAAAGAAACAGATCTGGAGGACGAACATCGCTCGCCAACTTCAGGTCGTAAGTTGTAATGATATAAGCAAGCACCATCTTGATCTCGGCTGCTGCAAAGAACCGACCAGAACAGGCATGCCGTCCAAGGCCAAATGCTAGGAATTGTAGACTTGTGGTGACCACGTCAAATTTCCTATCCGTGAGTCCCTCCGCATCAGCACGCTCTTTCATTTTGATGAACCGAAAGCCATCAAACTTTAGGGGATCTTCATACGTCTCCGGGTTGCGGTGTGCATGAGCCACCAAAACTGAGAGTGTACTTCCTGCTGGGATTATAGTTCCATCAGAAAGGGTATAATCAGCGAGAGCTCTCCGGATCATCACGCCTAGTTAGTCCACATAGTCAGAATCAGGCTTATGCACTGAATTAGCAGGTCTTACCGTTTGTAGGTGGATGGAGTCGCTGAGATTCCTTGATGAAACTGTCGATCTTATGCATTTTGTCGAGCGCAGCTTTTGTCCACCCCTCGTGATTTGTTGTTTCCTCAACTTCTTCCCGAAGAGGTGCCAAATATTCCGGGAGCAAGGCTAGGTAAAACAGAGCCTGAGTCAATGCCTGAAAATCAACATTGGTCAGGTGCTTCTTCGGATCACAACAGTGCCCACCATGGAAGTTGAATGGATAGCAGCAAGGTATACAGCGAGGACTCGAGCGGTCTTTCATAATCGTCGCCCTTTTCTCCTCTTTCATTTCGCAGGGATGAAATCAGCGGCACAAGGTACTTCAAACCATCACGCTTATATTTGGGCACCTTAGATATAAGGAAGTTTATAAGGCTAAATATGTTAAGCAGACATTACTATGAGAAGATGTAATAGCACTCACGGCCGAAGAAAAGGAGGAAGTTGTCGCAGTAAGAATGCTATTTTTATTATATGCTCAGTGAGATCGATGTTGAGTTTGTTCCAGTCAGGATTCCTACCTTATTCTATGGTCAGTATTAAAGATAGAATGATAAAAGAGTGGATTACACAATGGCAGGCCAACGAAAATACGGCCACTTATTGGCACAACAATTTTCTTCATGGTGTCAAGGACGTTGGCCCTCGTCCAATCTATTGAATTATATCATAGGCGTTGACCCACATTCGACAAAGATTGGGAAACGTAAACACCTTCAGTGGGAGGAATGAATTGATGGAAGGAGTCAACCATCTCAACATATAACTCTGGCACTAATTTGGGCAATGCCCGGCTAAGTTGGGCCTTGATAACGTCAATGTGGTACGGATGATCCAGGATGTGTGCCCCAAGTGTATACTTGCATTGGACTTCCTAACAGAACAGTCAGTGGCTCTGTTTCTGAGCTCTTTCCTTAGCCTCCCTACCTCTCCATGTGGCGATGTAGACAAAATGTGTTCTGGCGCCTTCCGCAGATCATCAATGAGTTTTTGTTCAGTTACGATTATCCACCATTCTGTAAGAGTAGGAATTCTGAATGGTTTTCCTGACCACTGAGTGATGAAGACAAAGAAGGGATTGTCTAGTCAGCATGAAGTTGATAGTCAAGGACAACTCACCTTCTGGATCCCATCTTCCACAAACTTTTGAGGATCCTTGAAATACCTGATTGTCCCAATGTAAGACAGCAACGGAACGGAAAATGAGAGTGTCGGAAATTGTTTAAGCTGGGAGGTTTACAAGCAATGGTCAGAGATGTTCTGTGAATACATCTACGAAGGCACCTTTCGCGCTTCGCTCGTGAAATGCAATACTCCAATCCAACAAGAAACAGGTAACTGTCTAGTAATCTGTTGCAAAATACCAGAAAGGTGTCCATTGCGGAACGAGGCATCTGACTGGAGTCCATAGTTCAATGACCTTTTGTTTGTCACCACATGTACACTGTCTTTGCTTCGTATATATACAAATCATGGAAGGCAAGCGACATCACAGAAGATCACAGACATAACTGGTAGTCTCTATTGTTGGAATTGTCGGAGAAATGATATGTGTACTACAACTGTTCTTTCATATTCTCTTCCTTTCCATAAAATAACTACCATGTGTTTTACTGGTTGACTTCCGATAGACATCTGGTGCACCATATGGGCATAAGACTTTGTAATCTCAAACTCCAGGGTACGAAACCATAACTTATTTTACCAACCTGTCCGACACAGTGCGTGGAAGTACAAAGGGGAACACACAAGAGTGACTGGCATACGTTGCGTTATATTTCTTCTTTCTCCTCGTTTTCTGTTTCTCGCGTCCTATAGATGCCCCTTCAAGTTTCTGTTTTTCTTTTCCCCATCCCGCAACGTGATTGCTAATTGGGTTCATTCCTATCGGCTTCTGCCCTGAATATTTCCCGCGAGTTTTCGTTCCAGACATCCTACCCACACACACTATAGTTTGCTTATCTACATCATAGACAAGAATCACAACACAATGACTGCATCAGCGGATGATGTACTAAATAAGGTAATTACATCGTTGCAAGGTCTGCTTCTCTGTCATGATTACGTAAGGTGTTGTCTAAATCTGGGTCTGAACTTAAAAGTTAAATACATGTGTTAGAAAAAGTTCGGAAAAACTACCGGTGTGCTTTTCATTATTAGAAAACGTTGGACAAGGAAAAGTCGCTCTGAGGTCCTGACTCCAAATACGAAATAATCATGCACAACTTGTTTATACCATTCCACGAGCCTGTCGCAGGGGATGCATGATGTCAAAACCGGCATATAAAGTCCGACGCCGGCAAGCACCAGGCTGCCATCGGCGGCACTTCTAGTACTAATATAAAGTTAAAACCTGGAGACCGTAACCAGTGGTGAAAACATCTGGTGCAGCTGCAGCCATGTGGTCTGCAGTGATTTTGGCTTGATTTCTCAGCCGATGGAATCTGGAGACTGGTGCATTAGTGCACCAGATAAGTCAACCATTTTGAAGTTGCACTGGCACTTGTATGGCGTCTGTGGGGAATCATAGTACACCCATCTGCTCGAAATCTCTGACCGAAATAGGAAGAACAGCCAAGCAGATGGGTGAACATACATCTAGTTACTAACTTACTCAACACGGCCGAAAATCGGAAAGTTTTGGCTGTGGATTTTGGCTAACTGAATGGTGTGGATTTCGAGTAGGTGGCTGCTGTTGCAATTGCTTCAGCCATTGCATGTATGAGGGGACATTGTATGGAACCAGGAGGTTAGCCCAACTGGTCATACTAATTCTCCCTCTGTCACGCTGATACATCGTGCGGTGCCAGATTCGTGCCAGATGATGCCCCCAAACATCCCTCTGTGTAGCAGATCAGCCCTGAGCCCAGCGAGGATAATCTGCTACATTTACTTACTTGAAACACTTCTTAGTCTAAGTACATTATCCGAACAACGGGGTATACATCGGTCCGAGACACAGGTCCATCTAATTTTGATTATGTGCACTCATCTGCCTTCATCCACTTAACAACCACTTGAAACCCGGCCGTTCTTCCTATTTCGGCCATATATCTCGAGCAGATGGAGTGTACGTAACTCGCCCACAGCCGTCGCTCTTCCAATTTCGGCTGGCATGCATGTGCTCACTGCTGCAACAGTATTGAAAATACCTCGCGTTTCACTGCAGACCACATGGCCATAGCTGCTGCACCAGATGGTTTCAGAGACACAAGCTTCCATCTGGTGAAGGGTCCTGGGTTTCGAGGTTTTCAAGTTTTGAAACCTGGAAACCGGAAATTTAGTTTGCCATATTTCACTGATGTAACCGAAGTTCTTGGCTCGATACTGATGTCGGTGGGATAAAAATAAAAAAATAAAAAATAAAATAAAAGAAAAGCCGAAAAAGGAAAGAGGAAAAGGGAGAGAGAGAGAAGGGAGACTCACTAGAGTTTCTTCATCGACGGCTGCTCTCCCCCCATTAATAATAATCAATAATATTCCTTTCAAGTTCCCATGTACCATAATTTGAACTGGTTCACTAGGATACTCGGTTTTAATGTTGACATATAGCTGACATATTTCACTTTTTAGGATGATTCGCAGGATACTGTTGACATTTATATGACATAAATCGCATTTTATTACTATCAGGGTACACTTTCGCAGGATACTCGCTTAGATCCTTGATTAGATTATCGGTTTGGATATGATATTCCCCGGAGTTGCTTCTACTTGAGATGCCCAGCAGGGCGCAACATTGTAGATCATCATTAAGACCCTCACTGGCAAGACCACCAACCTTGAGTCTTTAAGATCCAGAACACGGAAGCACAGTATATTAGAATCCACAAGCAAACTTTGAATTATGTGGGAGTATCCGTACTTGACCCATCCGCAACGCTCGTTATTGACATTGTACGTAGGGCATGGCACGGGTAACCCTGGGGTATCTCCAGGGCTACCTGTACCCTTATTGGTTCTCAGCGGGTACGGAGAGGTAATAAATTTATTAAATACATTATATATATAAATATAATAAACTAAAATACCCCTATACCGACGAAGGGGCCTCATCGTGTTGAAAGGAGAGACGATGAGGGGACAACCTCTCGCCTGTGTTGAAAGGAGAGAGACGGCGAGGGGGACAGCCCCTCGTCTGTGTGGAAAGGAGAGACGTCGAGGGGGACAGCCCCTCGTCACGTTGCATTGGAAAGAGAGAGACAGCGAGGGGGACGGCCCCTCATCGCGTTGTTGAAAGGAGACGGCGAGGGGCACAGCCCTCGGCGCGTTGAAAGAAGAGAGACGGCGAGGGGGACAGCCCCTCATCACATTGATGGGGAGTTTTCGATGTGATAAGAAGGGGCAGCCCCTCCTCGTCGTTGAGATGTGGGACAGGTCGTCGTCGTCGTCCATCGCGTCGAAATGGTTGACTTGGTGTGGTTATCAGTAGGTGATGTGAAAATACAAAACAATGGGCATACCTTGCATATGCCCTCTCTCGTTTTCGTTGGGTCCTGGGCCATACCGTCGTAGGTTGTCTGGGAAATGGTTAAAACGTGTGCGAACACACATTTTCGGGGGGGTGGCACCGTGGATAGGTGTCTATATGTTGTCTATAGATGGTAATTAGTACACATTGATATGCTTTATGAATAACGAACATACCTTGAGAGGAAATGGATGGTAGCAGCACCCGCACCCATCCGGTGTCGTTTGTGGTGATGGTGGGTTGATGAGCGGAAGTGGTGGTAGTACACTGAGAAAGGTTGAAACACTCGAAAACGAGCATCGCGGCTCGTTTTCGAGTGTTTTAGAAGTACCCCTCCCCTCCCTATACACTCCTCATTGCGTTCCTCGTCTTGTCATCTTGTCGCGTCTTCGTTGTCATGGTTGTTTGAGGATGGTGGAACAGGTTACGTAAGTGCCGAAGCTCCGAGTATCAGAATCAGTATCCGCCCACCGACACAGTATCGAGCCTCTATTCGGGTGTGCACTGGTTGTTTCCCTCACCATAACCTCACTTGTGTTGACACAGTGACGTTTCCCTCTACTTGTATTGATACAGTAGTGATCTCCTTCCCCTATCTGCGCT
>WNGA01012024.1_pt1 | contig 11212 bp, 10 predicted proteins | sample 5400061 | NCBI WGS metagenome assembly WNGA01 (sample SAMN13153366, study PRJNA577476) | soil metagenome | isolation source: 100 cm soil or saprolite under grassland replicate 2 | place: USA:California | collected 2016-06-15
CCGCGTCGCTACCAGCGGACCAGCGCGCTCGCCCAGGTCATCCCTGCGCCCACGCTCGACAGCAGGATGAGGTCACCTCGCTGCAGGCGACCGTCCGCCGCCGCCTCGGCGAGGCCGATGGCGATCGAAGCCGCGCCAGTGTTCCCGAAGCGGTCGATGTTGAGGACGACACGCTCGGGGTCGATGTGGAGCTTCTCTCCCACTGTCTCGATGATCCGAAGGTTGGCCTGATGCGGCACGAACCACTGGACCTCTGAGAGATCGACCGAGGCGCGGGCCAGGGTGATGTCGATGGACTCGACCAGGGCACCGACGGCGAACTCGAAGACGGGCTTCCCCATCATGTGGAGCTGGTTGTTTCCGGCGGCGACCGTCTCGGGCGTCGTCTGGAGCCGGCTTCCACCAGCCCGGATGCCCACGATGTCGGTGAGGGAGCCTTCGCAACCGAGGTCCGAAGCAAGGATTCCCGCTCCGCCGTCGGTGCCGCGCTCCAGGACCAACGCACCGGCGCCGTCTCCGAAGATGACGGAGGTGCTCCGGTCGTCCGGGTTGAGGAACGGCGAATAGGCCTCGGCGCCGACGAGCAGCGCACGCTCTACCGGGCTGGCGTTGAGCAGCGCGCCGGTGACGACCAACCCGTACACGAATCCCGAGCAGGCGGTGTTGAGGTCGAACGAGCCGCAGGTGATGCCGAGCTCGCCGCCGACGAACGCGGCGGTGTGCGGGATCGGCTGCTCCGGCGTGCACGTCGCGAGCACGATGACGTCGACGTCGGAGGGCTCGAGCCCGGCGCTGGTCAACGCAGCGCGGGCTGCGTTGGTCGCGAGCGTCGACGATGACTGCCCCGGCGCAACGTTCCGGCGCTCGCCGATGCCGGTCTTCGAGGCGATCCAGCCCTCCTCGACTCCGAACCGCTGCTCCAGCTCGGCGTTCGGGACCACGGCTGACGGGACATCGGCCCCCCAGCCGGTGAATCGGAACGGTGTCAATGCAGTCTTCATAGCTTGTCTTTCGTCACGGATTGATTGCGCCCACGGCGTTGGTGCCGACGAGCGCTCGCTTGACTTGCAGAACGCCGTCGACCGCCTCGTCGACGGATGCTGCGATCGGAATGAGATTGAACGTCTGACATCCCGCTTCGATATACGGGGCAAGCGCCTCGGCCACGTGCTCGGGCCTTCCCACCGGGCAGTACCGCTCGAACGATGCAAACGGGAGCCCGTAGAACTGCTCCATCGTCACCGCCAGGCGTCGCCGTGCATCCTCGACGGTTGGTCCGAAGCCACACCAGTACTCCATCGCGTGCTGCCAACCGATCGACTCCCGACCAACGTGGTCCGCGTGCTCCGCGATGAGATCGACCGCCTCCCGGAACCGCCTCGCCGAGTTGAACGCGCCGATCCACCCGTCGCCGAGCGTTGCGGCGCGACGGAGCGCGGCGGAGGACCGACCTCCGACGATCAACGGAATCGGGGGGTAGGGCGCCGGTGCGATCCGGGCGTCGTGCAATTGGTAGAACTCCCCGTCGAAGTCGACGGATTCTCCGGTGAGCAAACGACGCAGGATCCACAGAGACTCATCCGTTCTGCGTCCTCGGGTGCGCACGTCGACGCCGCAGTTCTCGAACTCGTGCGGATCCTCGCCTCCGACACCGATTCCGAACGTGAGCCGGCCGGGCGCGAATTGCGCGAGCGTCGACAGCTGCCGAGCGACGATCACGGGGTGCCGAAGAGGTAGCTGGAAGACCCCGACGTAGAGCCCGATCGTCGGATGGACGCCCGCCAGCGCGGCGGCGGTGATCAGGCCGTCGATTCCCTCCCCGCCGCGGAAGCTCACGTGGTCGATGCTGCCGACAAGGTCAAGGCCGGCGGCGCCGGCAGCGGCGATCGTGCTGCGTGCCCGCTCGTCGAGTGTCTCGACAGACGTGATGCCGAAGCGAATGTCGCTCAAAGGAGCTTTCGTCCTTGCAATTGGTGGGCCGGACGGAAGCTGCCCTGCCCGCGACTACCGGATTCGAATTATTTACTTGCTACTTGGACCCGTCGTCAGGAGACCAGCCGAATGGTCTGTAGACACCCAGGTCGGGAAGAACGTTACCGCCTTCAGGAGGGTGTCGACAGGGACAGCGCGAAATCACCTGCGGGGTCGGTCCACCAGGACGTGAGGGCGAGGCCGGCGGCTGCCAGCTCGGTCTCGACCCGCCCGCGACGGAACTTGGCGCTGATCTCGGTGCGCATCTCCTCGCCGTCGGCGAACTCGATGTCGAGGTCGAGCTCTTCGACCCGCACCGCGTGCGCGGACTCTGCGCGCAAGCGCATCTCGATCCACTCCTCGGCCTGGTTCCACCGGGCGACGTGCGCGAAGCGATCGGGCACGAAGTCGGCGTCGAGCTCGCGGTTCAGCACCGCGAGGACGTTTCGGTTGAACGCAGCGGTGACGCCGGCTGCGTCGTCGTACGCCGTCTCCAGCCGTCCCCTGTCCTTGACGAGGTCGGTACCGAGGAGGAACGTGTCGCCGGGCCGAAGCCCGGCGGCGATCGTGTGGTAGAAGCGCGCGCGGGCGTCGGGATCGAGGTTGCCGATCGTGCCGCCGAGGAAGGCGACCACGCGCGTGCCGCCGGCGGGCAACCGGTCGAGGTGGCGCTCGAAGTCACCGACGACGGCGTGCACGTCGACGCCCGGGTACTCGAGCTCGATCGCAGCGGCGGCATCGCGCAGCGTGGACTCGCTCACGTCGAACGGGACGAAGCGCTCCAGCGTGCCGTGCCCGGAGAGCGCGTCGAGCAGCAGGCGCGTTTTCTCGGACGTGCCCGAGCCCAGCTCGACGAGGGTGTCGGCGGACGTGAGCGCCGCGATATCGGAGGCATGTTCCGTGAGGATCGCCCGCTCCGTGCGCGTCGGGTAGTACTCGGGGAGCCGAGTGATCTCGTCGAACAGCCGGCAACCTTCTTCGTCGTAGAACCACTTCGGCGGGAGCACCTTCGGGTTGGACGTGAGGCCGGCGTGCGCGTCGGCGCGCAGCGCGGACGTGAGGTCGTCCGGGCCGAGGTGCACGTCGACGCGTGAGGGCGATGAGGTAGGGGACATCGCTCGCCTTTCGATCAGAGCGGGCGGACCTCGAGCTTGTCGTCGTCGCCGAACTCGACGATCGAGCCGTCCTTGACGACCTCCCACGCCGCGTTGCCGTCGTACGGCTCCGAGGCGATGATCACGGATTCCGTGAGTTGCCGGTCGTCGAGCACGAACAGCGAGTTCCGGACCGCGGTGGCGAAGATGCGCTCACCGTCGGTGAGGAGGAAGTTCAGGCGCGCCGTCGTGAGGTCCTCGACGAGCGCGATGACCGACGCCAACGCGTCGGCGGGCGATGCGCCTCGGTCCAGGCGGTCGAGGACGAGCGCGAACAGCAGCTCCGAGTCCGTCGCGCTCGTCATCGCGTTGGCTCGCGCGTCACTGACCTTGCGGCGCAGCGTGCGCCCGACCCCGCTGCGGAAGCCGGGCACGAACCCGTTGTGCGAGAAGAGCCACGGGCCCTCCGTGAACGGCGGCGTGCTGGTGTCTTCGATCGGCATGCCGGGTGACGCCGAGCGCACCGATGCGAGCACCGCGTTCGAGCTGACCAGCCCGGCGAAGCTCGCGAACGAGAGGTCGGTCCAGATCGGCCGCGTCGTCCGGTACCGGGCCGGCTCGGCCCGCATGTCGCGGTCGTACCAGCCGACGCCGAACCCGTCGGCGTTGATCGCCCCATGCGTCTGGTAGCGGGGCGCGAACGCCTGCTGCAACAGCGAGTGCTTCGGCTTGAGGATCAGCTTCTCGAGCGTGATCGGCGCACCGACGTAGACGAGGTGGCGGCACACGACGGGCTACGCCTCGGCCGCGCAGCGGAAGCCGGCGAAGATCTGCCTGCGGATCGGGTAGTCCCAGTTCCGGAACGTGACGCGCTCCACGCTCGGGTCGGTCGCCCACGAGCCGCCCCGCAGCATCTTGTACTCGTTCCCGAAGAACACCTCGGAGTACTCGCGGTACGGGAACGACACGAAGCCGGGGTAGCCGTCGAAGTCGGTGGCGGTCCACTCCCACACGTCGCCGAGCATCTGCTGCGGCCCGCCGGGCTCGCCGTCGTGGCCCGCCGCCTTCTCCCATTCGGCTTCCGTGGGCAGACGCGCGCCGCGCCACCGGGCGAACGCGTCCGCCTCGTGCCAGCTGACGTGCTGGACCGGCTCGTCCGGCGGCACCTCCTCGTTGCGGCCGTAGCGGCGGCGCGACCAGGCGCCCTCGCCCTCGCGCCTCCAGAACAGCGGGGAGTCGGCGCCGGTGCGCTGGCGCCACGCCCACCCGTCGGCGCCCCAGAGCCGGTCGTCGTCGTAACCGCCGTCCTCGACGAACGCGCGGTAGTGCCGGTTCGTCACGGGCGTCCGGTCGATGCGGAACGGCGGCACTTCGACCTCGCGGCGAGGCCGCTCGTTGTCGTACACCCACGCGTGCTCGTCCGTGCCCATCAGGAACGTTCCGCCGTCGATCGTCACGTCTCCTTCTGGGACGGACGAAGCGCGCTGTCCGCCCGTCTCGCTTCGGAGAACGGACGAGGGGCGCCAGTCGTCGGCGTCGGGGTGCGCGAAGTGCTCCATGAGCTGGATGGTGGCGAGCATCGTCTCGTCGTGCTGATGCTCGTGCTGGACGACCATGCCGTAGACGAAGCCGTCACGCAACAGCGGGTCGTCTCCGTCGAGGTCGACTGTCGCCAGGACGTCCAGCACGCGGCTCCGGACGCCGGCGTCGAAGGCGCGGGCATCGGCGGGTCCGAGGATCGGCAGGGACGGGCGATCGCGGCGCGGGTGCTTGAACGCGTCGTACACGTCGTCGAAGAGCTCGTTGGTCGGAGGCGCGCCGGCGAGGTTACGCAGCAGCCACAGCTCCTCGTAGTGGCCGACGTGCGCGAGGTCCCACACGAGCGGCGACATGAGGTCGGAGACCTGGCGCTCGAGGTCGGCGTCGTCGATGGGCGCCAGCAGCCCGAGCGTGCGCGCCCGCGCATCACCGAGGCCGGCCACGATGCGGTCCTCCGTGTCGACGATCACGCCCACGTCGCCCCGGCGAACTGATCGGGTGCCGGGATCAATGTCCCGTCGTCCTGCCACGCCTCGAGACGGTCGTCGGCCGGGCACCGGCCGCGTGCGACGTAGCGATCGACGAACGCCTCGACCGCCAGCACCGTCGTCGCGTCCGTCCCGAGCTGCACCATCGCGTGCAAAGCGACGTCGAACGCGGACGTTGCCGCCTCGCTGAGGTCGGTGTGGCCGAGGCCGTGACGAGCCGCGTCGAGCCAGCGGCCACGCGTGGCCTCGATCGCCGGCGCCGCCGCCTCGGCGGCGGTGTCGTCGCAGACGAGCGTGGTCGCGACGGCCACGGCGGCCCGCCACCACGGGTCGGGCAGCGAGTCGATCATGCGCATCTCGAGCCAGCCGCGCGGCCGCACGGGCGGGAACAGCGTCGTGAAGTGGTACGCGACGTCGTCGAGGGTCGGGAAGCCGAGCTCGTGGCCGTGCTCGATCCAGTCCGACAGACTCAGCCTGTCGAGGATCGGGACGAACTCGGTCTCGTCGCGGCGGATGAGCATCACCCGCGCCGCCAGCGCATAGTCGGTCCACGCGCTCGCGGGGTCGGCGCCGTTGCCGTCGGCGGCGATGGTCCGGCACTCGTCGACCTCGGTCCAGACGGCGAGGCGCCGCGACCGCCACCCGCTCGGCGCGCCCCCGGCGAGGGGCGAGTTCGCGAACGCGGCGGCGAGCAGCGGGCCGGCGTCGTGGGCGCGGTGCCAGCGCCGCTCGGCATCGGCGGGCGTCGCGCCGAGGTCGACGTTCACCTGGACGGCGGCCGTCGAGCGCATCATCGTGCGACCCGCCGCGCACTGCGCGTCGAAGTACGTCTCCATCGCGTCGTAGCGCGGCGCGTCGATGCAACGCGACCGGGGTGGACCCGGGTCGAGGCCCAGGCCGATCAGCCCGATGCCGCGATCGCCGAGCTGGGCGGTGAGCGCGGCGGCGTCGGACGCAATCGACGCGCACGCGGGGCCGATGCCGCGCAGGGGCGGCGAGCTGAGCTCGACCTGCCCTCCGGGCTCGAAGGTGAGGCGGCTGCCGGCGGGGAGCTCGGCGCCCGCCTCACCCACCAGCTCGGGAAGGACCGGCTGGGCCGGGTCGGAGAGGCACAACGACAGCCACTCGACCTCGACGCCGATCCGCCCGGAAGCGGAGGGGAGGAAGCACTGCTCGTCGACCAGGCGGCGGACGTCGCGCGTGGTGAGGGACCGGCGGGCGGCGGGCACGGTTACCGGTACCCGTAGTGCGCGCTGACCCACGCCAGGTTCCGCACGGGTGATGTCCAGAGGTACCAGGAATTCATCGGTCCTCCCTGCCTCCTGTTGTGGTTTCTCGAGTACTACGGGGGTCGGGGACGGTTCGGACGGGGGCCGGCGCCCGAATGATCGGGCGAGGCCGACTCAGGTTCGAGGACGCGCGACGACGGCGTCGAGGAGGTGCTTGGGAACGCAGACGAGCCGGATCATGAGCCAGACCCCCGGTCGGTCCGCGGGAAGGCTACCCCGGCCTCACCTGGCGCCGTGACCACGGGCTGCGGCCTCGCGGAAGATCTCCGCGAACCGGCTGGTGTTCGCAGGAGGTTGCCGCGGCCTGCGTCGGCTCCGTTCGCCGGCGGCGGTGATGTGGGGCGCGAGCCGGACGAACGCGTCGGCGAGTGCTCCGGCGTCGCCGGGAGGCACGCTTGCGCCGCTGCCCGGCGGTGCGTGCGCCAGGATCTCGGGCGCCCCGCCGGCGTCGGTGACGACGACTGGCGTTCCGCTGGCGAGTGCCTCGACCACGACGATGCCGTACGGCTCGGGCTCGGTGGACGGCAGCACGAAGAGGTCGAGGTCGGCGAACAGCTCCGGCGTGTCGGTGCGGGGCCCGAGCCAAGAGACGTCCGGGAGCTCGGACGCCCGGGTCGCCAGATCGGTGGCGAGCTGCTCCTTTCCTGTCACCGGGCCGCCCGCCACGACGAGGTGCAGATCCGGCCGCCGCGCCTTCGCCGAGTCGAACGCGCCGAGCAGCACCTCGAACCCCTTCCACGTATCGATGCGCCCGACCGCGCCGATCAGCGGCGCGTCGTCAGGAATCCCGACGTCGCCCCGGAACCGGCCGGCGAGGTCGGGCCGGAACTCCGTCGGGTCGACTGTCTCGTACACGACCTCGACGTTCGCAGGGTCGAGCTGGTCGGCGATCGCACGCGACATGCAGATGACCTTCACCGCGAAGTGGTGGGCGAGAAGGCGCTCGAGCCGGAGCGCGGCGGGGGACTGCACGACGATCTCTCGTGCTTGCCACACGTGTGGACGCCGGGTGACCGCGGCCGCCGCCCATCCGTACAGCGAGTGCAGCGAGTTCGTGTGCACGACGTCGACGGAGAGGCGCCGGATCAGACCCGCGACGCGCCCGACTGCCACGGGCCACCCGGCGACGTACCTGGTCCACTCGGTGGTGCCGTGGCTGGTCGACAGCCGCTCCATCGGCACCGCGTGGAGCGTCACGCCCGCGGCGGCGAACTCGCCCGCTAGCGGCGACGGACCCGGCATCACGACATGGCAGTCGAACTCGTCGGGTGGGAGGCTGCGCATCATCCGCAAGAGCAGGTGATCCGAGCCACCTCGCTCGGCGACCGGTTGGACGGAGATCAGCCGGATCATGCGCGTCGCACTGAACCTCGAGCAGTTGCTCCAACCGGCCCCGGGTGGGATCGGTCGCTACACGGCCGAGTTGGCGAGGCTACTGCCCACCCTGTCTGCCGGCGACGGCGGCGACGTGGTCGCGCTCTTGCCGTTCGTGGCGCGGCACTCGCGCTCACGTGTGCACGCGGCGCTGCTCGAGCACGGGATCGGTGACCTCGATCCCGTCGTGCTTCCGCTGCCGCGACCGCTCCTGTACGACGCGTGGCACTTGCTGCGTCGGCCGCGCCTCGACCACATGCGCCGGCTCACGGGCGCGGACCTCGTGCACGCCCCCTCCGTCGCGGTACCGCCGCGATCGCGCGTACCGCTCGTCGTGACCGCACACGACGCAGCCCCACTCGTCTTCCCTGATTCGTACCCGCGACGCGGTCGTCGATTTCATGCACAAGGGCTCGCCGCCGCCGCCGAGCGCGCCGATCTCGTCATCACGGTCTCGAAGGCCGCGGCCGAGGAGATCGCCGAATACACCGAGATCCCGCGCGAACGTTTGCGCGTCGTACCGAATGGCGTCGTCCTCGACGTGGCTACCGACGCCGAGGTCGCAAAGGCGCGAGGCGAGCATGGCATCGAGGACGCGCCGTATGTGTTCTGGCTCGGCAGCCTCGAACCGCGCAAGAACGTCGGGCTCCTGGTCGATGCATTCGCGCGGTGGGCCGAGACCTCGAGCCAACCTCACCGACTGGTGCTCGGGGGGCCGGCAGGCTGGGTGGAGGACGCCGCCTCTGTGCTTGCCCCCGCGCGCGGGCTCGGCGATCGAGTCCGCACCGTTGGACGGATCGGCGACGCGACAGCGCGTGCGCTGTACCGCGGCGCCGACCTGTTCGCGTTCCCGAGCCGCCACGAGGGCTTCGGGATCCCCGTCCTCGAAGCGATGGCACAGAGCACTCCGGTGATGGCCGCCGACATCCCCCCGCTGCGGGAGGTCGCGGCAAACGCGGCTGTCTTCCTGCCGCCCGACGACCTTGACGCGTGGGCAGACGCGCTCGGGCGGTTGCTCCTCGACGACGCCGAACGCGCGCGGCTCGGGGCCGCGGGGCGGGATCGCGCGCAGCACTACTCGTGGAAACGCTGCGCGGAAGCAACTCGCGCGGTGTACCGCGAAGCGCTCGGATCGTGACGCGTCAGTTGTTGACGGTGATCGCGCAGCTCGCCATCCCGCGCTTCTCGAGGTAGCGCTGGTGGTAGTCCTCGGCAGGCCAGAACTCGGGTGCCGCCGTGATCTCGGTGACGATCGGCCGCTTGAACCGCTCCTGCGCCGCCTCCTTCGAGGCCTTTGCTGCGACCTCCTGCTCGGGCCCGTGGAAGAAGATCGCCGAGCGGTACTGGTCGCCGACGTCGGGGCCCTGCCGGTTCAACTGGGTGGGGTCGTGGAGCTGCCAGAAGGCGTCGACCAGCTGCTCGTACGTCACCTGGGCGGGGTCGTACTCGACGAGGACCGCCTCGGCGTGACCGGTCGTGTGGCTGCAGACCTGCTCGTAGCTGGGGTGGTCGGTGCGGCCGCCGGTGTAGCCGACCGTCGTCGCGACGACACCGGGGATCCCCCGGAACTCGGCCTCGACCCCCCAGAAGCATCCGGCCGCGAAGGTCGCCTTCTCGGTGTGCTGTGTGTCCGTCATGTCCCTACCTGTCCCTACCGTTGGTCTCGTTCGTCTCGTTCTCTGCTGGCCACCACGGTGAACACCCCCGCCACCGGGTTGTTCCGCTCCCTACCAGCCCCGGTCGATCCACTCCTGGAGGTGCGGGCGCTCGGTGTCGAGCGTGGTGTCGAGGCCGTGGCCGGGGAGCACGAGCAGCTCGTCGGGCAACGAGAACAGTCGCCGGTCGATCGATTCGATGATCTGGTCGAAGTTCCCGCCCGGCAGGCCGGTGTTCCCGGGGCCGCCGGGGAACAGCGTGTCGCCGCTGAACAGCACCGGGTGCCCCTCGAGCAGGAAGCACGTCGATCCCGGCGTGTGCCCGGGCGTGTGGATCGTGCGCAGGCGCAGGTCGCCCACCTCGATGACGTCGTCGTCGGGGATCGTGAAGTCGTACGACGGGAGCATCGAAGCGTCCTCGGCCGCGATCCCCACGTCGATGCCGGCGTCGCGCACGGCCTCGACGGCTTGGATGTGGTCCCAGTGCCCGTGGGTGGTCAGCACCCGCCGTACCCCGGTGGCGCGGCTCACCTCGAGCAGGAGGTCGTGCTCGTTGGCGGCGTCGAGGAGGGTCGCCTCGCCGGTGCGCTTGCATCGGACCACGAAGACGTTGTTCTCGAACGGCCCGACCGTGAGCTTGTCGATCCGCACGTCGGCGCTCTCGAAGTGGGGAGGTCGGGCCACACTGCTCCTCTTGTCGCCGTCGCAAGCTCCGGCTTTGCGGCGGCGGTCGGCAAAGCCGCCGCTCGCCGCCCAGGGTACCGGCGCCCTGGCAACTTGACCGACCAGTCCAGTACCGTCCGATCGAATGGACTTCACGGACACGCCCGCGGAGGCCGCGTTCCGCGACGAGGTGCGCACTTGGCTCGCCGACCACCTCGTGGGCGAGTTCGCGGAGATCGGTGGCGGCGGCGGACCGGCCGACGAGAGCGACTGGGAGCTGCGCGTCGAATGGGAGCGTGTGCTCGGCCGCGACCGCTGGATCGGCCTCGGGTGGCCGAAGGAGTACGGCGGGCGCGCCGCGAGCTTCTCCGAGGAGGTCATCTTCAACGAGGAGTACGCGAAAGCCGACGCGCCGTCCCGGGTCAGCTTCTTCGGCGAGGGCCTGTTCGCGCCCACGCTGATCGCGTACGGGACCGAGGAGCAGAAGCAACGCTTCCTGCCCAAGATCCAGTCCGCCGAGGAGCTGTGGTGCCAGGGCTACTCGGAGCCGAACGCAGGCTCCGACCTCTCCAACGTCCAGACGCGCGCCGTGCTCGACGGCGACCAGTGGGTGATCAACGGTCAGAAGGTCTGGACGACGCTCGCTCATCGATCCGACTGGTGCTTCGCGGTCGTGCGCACCGACACCGAGGCGCCGGCCCACAAGGGGATCTCGTACCTGCTCGTCCCGATGAAGCAGCCCGGCGTCACGGCGCGGCCGCTGGAGCAGATGACGGGCACGGCCGAGTTCAACGAGGTCTTCTTCGACGACGCCCGCACCGACAAGCAGAACATCGTCGGCGAGGTGAACGACGGCTGGAAGGTCGCGATGGCCACGCTCGGCTTCGAGCGCGGGACGGCGTTCCTGTCGCAGCAGCTGGCGTTCCAGCGCGAGCTGTCGGATCTCGTCGACGTCGCCCACAAGAACGGCGCGACGGCCGACGAGACGATTCGCCAGCGACTCGCCGACGCGTACGTCGGCGTCCAGATCATGAAGTACAACGGCATGCGGATGCTCACGAGCCTCGTCAAGAGGGGCGCGGTGGGGCCGGAAGCGAGCATCGGCAAGGTGTACTGGTCGTCGTGGCACCGCAAGCTCG
>WNGA01013431.1_pt1 | contig 11212 bp, 9 predicted proteins | sample 5400061 | NCBI WGS metagenome assembly WNGA01 (sample SAMN13153366, study PRJNA577476) | soil metagenome | isolation source: 100 cm soil or saprolite under grassland replicate 2 | place: USA:California | collected 2016-06-15
GACAACGGCAAAGGTTTGACTCCCGTCCGGGTGCAGACGATTATCGCGAGCCGGAGCCGCTGGTGCCGAAGACCAGGATCCTCATCGCCAATCGCGGAGAGATCGCCGTCCGGATCATGCGGACACTCCGCGAGCTCGGGCTGGAATCGGTGGCGGTCTACTCCGACGTCGACCGCGATGCGCTCCACGTCGAGATGGCAGACCGGGCCTACCGGATCGGGCCCTCGCCGTCGTCGGAGTCCTACCTGTCGATCGGCGCGATCCTCGACGCGGGTAGGAGGGCGAGGGCCACCGCCATCCATCCCGGCTACGGCTTCCTCTCAGAGCACGGCAACTTCGCCCGCGCAGTCGAGGAGTCCGGGTTCACCTTCATCGGGCCGTCTCCGGAGGCCATCGAGATGATGGGCGACAAGTCCGCCGCCCGCCAGGCCGCTGAGCGGGTCGGGGTGCCCATCGTCCCCGGCACCCCGGATCCGGTGAGCACGAAGCGGGCGCCGGCCGAAGCGGAACGGATCGGCTACCCCGTGATGGTGAAGGCCGCGTTCGGCGGGGGCGGGCGAGGGATGCACGTGATCCGGTCCGCCGATGAGCTCGCACCCGCTCTCAAGCGTGCCGCGAGAGAGGCGGCCGCGTATTTCGGACGGCCCGAGGTCTTCCTGGAGCGCTACGTCGATCGGGCTCATCACGTCGAGGCACAGATCCTTGCGGACCAACGGGGCAACGCGTTCTTCTTAGGCGAGCGGGACTGCTCGGTGCAGCGCCGACATCAGAAGCTGATGGAGGAGTCGCCCTCGCCCGTCCTCGACGAGGATCTCCGGACTCGCATGGGGCAGGCCGCCCTGGCGCTGGCGAAGGAGGCCGGGTACACGAACGCCGGGACCGTCGAGTTCATCGTGGACGACGAGGGGAGCTTCTACTTCCTGGAGATGAATACGCGGCTCCAGGTGGAGCACACCGTGACGGAGATGACGGCCGGCCTGGACCTGGTGGCCTATCAGATCGCGGTGGCCGAGGGGGAGCGGATCGACCTGTCCGGCGTGCGCTTCCGGGGCCACGCCATCCAATGCCGGATCAACGCCGAGGACCCCTCGCGCAACTTCCTGCCCGGCCCGGGGCGGATCACGGCCTACCGCGAGCCGGCCGGTCCCTTCGTCCGCGTGGACTCGGGGGTTCGGGAAGGTCGACAGGTGCCGGCGGACTACGACTCGATGTTCGCCAAGCTCGTCGTCTCCGGCGAGGACCGCGAGCAGGCCAGGCGTCGGATGATCCGCGCGCTGGCCGAGTTCCGGGTGGAGGGCGTTCCCACCACGATCCCACTCCACCAGTGGGTGCTGGAGACCGACGAGTTCCGCCAGGGAACGCACACCACCGCGTGGCTGGAGCGTGCGCTGAAGGGGGCGGAGCTGCCGGGGACGGCTGATGAGGCGCCGGCCTCCGAACCCAGGCAAGCGGTGCCTGCCGAGCTGATCGTCGAGCTCGACGGGCGGCGGGTCCCCGTCCGGATCTTCGACCATCGCCGCGACACCGCGCCCAAGACCCCCTCCCGCCACGAGGCCCATCACGGACCGGGTGTGCACAGCGTCATTGAGGCGCCGATGCAGGGAACGATCCTGCGGGTGCTGGTGGAGGCGGACCAGGAGATCGAGGCCGGCGACGTCGTCTGCGTCCTGGAGGCCATGAAGATGGAGAACGCCATCCCGGCGCCCCGCGACGGGGTGGTGTCGGAGCTTCCCATCAAAGCCGGCCAGGTGGTGCAGCCCGGCCAGACCCTCGCCGTGATCGATTAGCTGCGGCCGGGCGGGAGCCCCCAAGTGTCGCGGCCGGTCACCCTGAACCCGCTGTCCTTCACTCTGTAGGTCCGGTTCACCGAGACCAGCAGGGCAGTCAGGGTCTCGGCGATCCGGGCCATCGTCAGGTCCCCTGCGTCCACCCACCGCAGGTTGGGGATCTGCTCGATGAGGTCGCCGACGATCGATTTCGCCTCCGGGTCCTTGCCGCACACGAACACATCGCTCTCCAGAGGGTGCTCGAGGTCCCGAAGCGCGTCTCCGGCGATCGTGTGGAAGGCCGCCACCATCCGCACGCCGGGGTCAAGGATGGCCGCCGCCTGCTCCGCGGCCGACCCCTGCCATGGGCGGAGAACGTGCCAGGCCCGACCCCCGACCGCGGTGGCGAGCGGACTGGTGCAGTCCACCACGACCGTGCCGGCGGCCACGTGATCCTTGATGGCCCGGTAGATCTCGGCCTGCCCCGCGAAGGGCACGGAGACGATCACGACCTCCCCTTGCTGCGCCGCTTTCTCGTTCGTCGTGCCGTCGACCGAGGCGTCGGCTTCCAGGATCGCCCGGGCATCACCGGCCGAGCCGGCACCCCTCTCCTCGGATCGCGAGCCGATGATGGCGCGGTGTCCCGCCCGGGCCAGCCGCAACGTCAGCCCGAATCCCTCGTTCCCTGTTCCACCGATCACGGCGATGTCCATGGCCGGCCGAGCTTATCCCTACCTGGGGTGGTACTCACCGAACGCCCGGCGGAGCGCGTCGGAGACTTCCCCGAGGGTCGCTCGGGCCCTGAGGGCCTCCTTCATCGGGTACAGGAGGTTGTCGGTCCCCCGCGCGGCGTCCCCGACCGCGCCGAGCCACCGTTCCACCTCGGCGCCGTCTCGATCCGCTCGCAACTCCCGAACCCGGTCGACCTGCCTGTGCAATTCCTCCTGAGCGATCTGCTGGAGCTCGACCGATGGATCTTCGGCCTCCTGGAACCGGTTGACGCCGACCACGACCCGCTCGCCCGACTCGATCCCCTGCTGGATACGGAAGGCCGCCTCGTGGATCTCGTCTTGATAGAAGCCGGCCTCGATAGCCGCCACCGCGCCGCCCATCCCCTCGACCTTGTCGACATACTCCTTGGCCCCTTCCTCGATCTCGTTCGTCAGCGCCTCCACGAAGTACGAGCCCGCGGCCGGATCGATCGTGTTCGGCACGCCGGACTCGTGCCCGATGATCTGCTGGGTCCGCAGGGCGATCTTCACGGCGGACTCTGTGGGAAGGGACATGGCCTCATCGAACGAGTTCGTATGCAGCGACTGTGTCCCCCCGAGCACCGCCGCGAGGGCCTCCAACGTCGTACGGACGATGTTGTTCTCCGGTTGCTGTGCGGTCAGCGTGGCTCCGCCGGTCTGCGTGTGGAACCGGAGCATCGCGCTCCGCGGGTCGGCGGAGCCGAACCGGTCGGGCATGATCCGGGCCCATATCCGCCGGGCCGCCCGGAACTTCGCCACCTCCTCGAAGAAGTTCATGTGGCAGGCGAAGAAGAAGGACACGCGAGGGGCGAAGTCGTCCACGGCCAGGCCGGCCTGGATGGCGGCCTCCACGTAAGCGATGGCGTTCGCCAGGGTGAACGCCACCTCTTGCACCGCCGTGGCCCCGGCCTCTCGCATGTGGTACCCGGAGATCGAGATCGTGTTCCACTTGGGGATGCGGTCGTGGCAGTACGCGAACAGGTCCGTGATGAGTCGCATGGACGGCTTCGGCGGGTAGATGTAGGTGCCCCGCGCGGCGTACTCCTTCAGGATGTCGTTCTGCACCGTGCCAGAGAGCTGGCGGGAGTCGATGCCCCGCTCCTCGGCGACCAGCTCGTACAGCAACAGAAGGATGCCGGCCGTGGCATTGATCGTCATCGACGTCGACACCTCGCGGAGTGGGATCCCGTCGAGCAACCGCTTCATGTCTTCCACGGAGTCGATGGCGACGCCCGTCTTGCCGACCTCACCCTCGGCGCGGGGGTGGTCGGAGTCGTAGCCCATCTGCGTGGGGAGGTCGAAGGCCACCGAGAGCCCGGTCTGGCCATGGTCGAGGAGGTAGCGGAACCGCTGGTTTGTCTCATCGGCCGTGGCCATCCCGGCGTACTGCCGCATGGTCCACAGCCGGCTCCGGTACATCGTGGGGTAGATGCCTCGGGTGAACGGCGGCTCCCCGGGCCTGCCAAGATCGCGCGTCGGTTCGAAGCCCTGGAGATCTGATGGGCCGTAGACGGTCTTGATCTCGATCCCGGAATCGGTGAACCGACGGTCCTCGTCCACGGTCGAAGGGTACCGCGCGGTACCTAGCGCCCGAAGGGGGAGGGGGTCAGTGGAGGGTCGGGAGCCCGCCCGCGCCGCGGCGCGGGCGGGCCCCCTCACATGTGTCCCTAGACCCTCGCCGCGTAGATGTTCTGGTTCAGCCCGCCCTTCGACAGGCAGGGGTCGCTCACCAGCGGCGATGAGTACGACGGTGCGTTGATGTCGTTGGGCACGTAGGTGCACGGCTGGAGCACGTCGAATCCGTCGTGGTCGTCGTCCGCCCCGGTCTCTCGGGGGTCAGGTCCCGCGACCAGGTCCCGCGAGTCGGTCCACGCCACATTCACCGCTCCGGGGACCGCGGAGACATAGAGATAGTCGCCCCAGAACCCCACTCGCCTTGACCCATGGGTCTCCCATCCGAAGTTGCTCCCGTGGGTGGTCACCTGGGTCTCGGTCCATGAGACACCGTTCGTGGACCGTGCGATGAACGTGTTCACCACGTCGCCGGCGTTCACCCCGGCGGCCGTGTTGCCGGGAGGCCGGTCGGGATCGTACGCGGGATCACTTCGGGAGTCGTAGAAGATCACGGTGATCGTGCCGTCGGCCGAGGCGATGTCCGGGAACCACTGATGTCCCGTTGGGACGGCGTCCAACTGGACGGCCGGCGTGGAGAAGGTCACCCCGTCCGGTGAGTTACGGACGAACACCTTCGACTGGCCGCTCGGCAACTCCCCCGCGTACACGACGTGGACGCCGTTCGCGTCTGCGGCCACCGCCGAGGAGCTGAAGAACCGGGAGTAGGTGAAGCCGCTCTCGCAGGCGAAGGGTCCGTCCCCGCAATCGACGGTCCCGGTCGTGCCGCTGAACTGGTCCGAGTCGAACCTCGTGATCGAGGCCACGTGGCTGGCGGGCCCGAACGAGACCCCGCCATTCATCGACTTCTGAAGCCAGATGTCGGCGGTCGGCCGGGCTTGGGAGGGGTACGTGAGGTACGTGAGGTACACCGCCCCGTCCGGCCCCACGGTGAGGTCGGCGAACGACGCCGTGCCGAGCGCGACCGGCGTGACTCGCACCGGGCGGGAATAGGAGAGCCCATGGTCCGTCGAGCGGGAGAACAGGACGGCGTTGTTCGGGGCGAAGCTATTGTATTGCGACCATGCGACGTAGACGTTGTCCGAGAACTCGCTGCCGCTCTGATCGACCGTCAGGTTGATCTTGTCCTGGAACAGGCCGCTGAGGAACAAACCGGAAGGGGTCCCCCGCTTGATCAGCACGGTGCGGTCGTACGTCGCCCCGTCGCCGACGTACCTGGCGACGTAGACCGATCCGTTCACGGGGCCAGACCGGTTGAAGCAGATGAACGCGTAGAAGAGGTTCCCATTCACGTCGAAGGCCTGGCTGGGGTCGCCGGCGGCAGCACAGGAGCCGTGAGCCGGGGAGGCCAGGCCGGCCGCAGAGGAGTCATCCGGGTATCCCGGAACCAGGCTGTTGCTCCAGTTGTTTCCGCCATCGGTTGAGCGGTAGTACCCCGCCCACACATCACCGTTCGCGATCTGCGCGCAGTAGTCGTTCGATCCCGCCACGACCACCTGCGTGTTGTGTGGGTCCACGGCGATCGTGGGCTCGTTCTGCGAGCGCCGGCCGGTGCTGCACGCGGTCATCGTTGCGTCGGTTCCGCCGCCGGCAAGCGTGTACGAGCCGGCCGTGTCGTCTCGCGTCACGCGGGCTTCGCCCGGAGATGCCTGGGTGGTCGTCGCCGAGGCAAGGGCCAGCAATAGGGCGGCGACCGGGAGCAGGGCGCGAGGTCTCATCGCTACCTCCCTTCCGTCGAGGGGTCCGGGGTAAGGCCGTGCAAGAATGACCCGTTCTGGCAACTTCGCGCAAATCGGAGGCCGACGCTTGGATATCGTGAATCCGCAGGTCGAGGAGTACATGCACGGGTTCCTTTCGCCATATGACGAACCTGTGCTCCTCGAGATGGAGGCCGAGGGCAAGGAGCGGGGCTTCCCCATCATCGGCCGGCTCGTAGGGGTCACGGTGGAGCTTCTGGCCCGGGCCGTGGGGGCCCGGCGGGTGTTCGAGCTCGGCTCGGGCTACGGCTACTCGGCGTACTGGTTCTGCCGGGCCGTGGGTCAGGACGGCGAGGTCCACTGCACGGACGGCGACCCGGCGAACGAGAAGAAGGCCCTCGACTACCTGGGCCGGGCCGGCCTGGCCAGACCGATCCGGTGGCACGTCGGGGAAGCCGTGGCCACGCTCGAGTCGAACGACGGCGAGTTCGACGTGATATACGACGACATCGACAAGGATGGCTACCCCGACGCCTGGCGGGCCGCTCGGGAGCGAATCAGGATCGGCGGGATGTACCTCTGCGACAACGTGCTGTGGTCGGGGCGCGTCGCCGCTCCCGATCCCGACGACCCCCGACCGCGCTACACGAAGGCCGTCCTGGAGCACAACCGCCTCATCGCCGAGGACGGGCGGTACGTGTCGGCCATCATCCCGACGCGGGACGGCGTCATGGCCGCACTCCGAGTGTCCTGAGGACCATCCTCGGTTCATCCAGAGGTAGACTCCGCGCGGCTCGGAGTCCAACTTCCCGGGGAGCTCGCCTGAGCCGCGATAGTCTCTAGGTTGGGAACAACGGTGGCCAAGAGGAAGACCGACCTCGGCACGCTCTACAAGGGCAGTCCCGGCCAATGGTCGTGGATCGCACACCGGGTCACCGGCGTCGCCATCATCCTGTTCCTGTTCGCCCACGTTGTCGATACCGCGGTGGTCGGATGGGGGCCGGACGCCTACAACCGCGTCGTGGCCGTCTACCACAACTGGTTCGTCCGGCTCCTGGAGCTCGGTCTGGTCGCCGCCGTCCTCTATCACGCCATCAACGGCGTGAAGATCATGGTGTTCGACTTCTGGCCCGGATCGACCCGGGCCATGAAGCAGCTGTCCATCGCGTCGACCGGCGTGTTCCTGTTGTCCATGGTCCCGATCACCTGGATCATGGGACGGGACATCCTGAACCTGGCCCTGGGGTGGAACCTCTGATGGCCGTGGAGGCCGCGGAGCGGCCGCCCTCGACGCCCTCCCGGCGCGCCCTCGGCCATGGGACGGGGCGGGAGCGGCCGGGCGGCGGCCTCGAGCTGTGGTCCTGGCTGTTCATGAGGATCTCCGGCATCGTCCTGCTGTTCCTCGCCGTCGGCCACGTACTGATCATGCACGTCTTCGACGGTGGAGTGTCGCGGGTGGATTTCGGGTTCGTCGCCGTGCGGTGGCAGAGTCCGGTTTGGAGGACCTGGGACTGGGCGCTCCTCGTCCTGGCCCTACTGCACGGGATCAACGGCCTGCGGGTGATCGTGCAGGACTACGTGAAGTGGCCGAGCGCGCGGTTCGCCGTGAACATGCTCTTCTACGTGGTCGGCTTCGGGCTCTTGGCGCTGGGGACGGTCGTCGTCTTCACCTTCGACCCCAGCCGGTGGCCGGGAGCGACGTGATCTCGTGACCACCGTCCATACGTACGACGCCGTGATCGTCGGCGCGGGGGGCGCCGGGCTCCGCGCGGCCATCGAGGCCTCGGACCGGGTCCGCACGGCCGTCATCTCCAAGCTGTACCCCACCCGCTCCCACACGGGCACCGCCCAGGGCGGCATGTGCGCCGCCCTCGGCAACGTCGAGGAGGACTACCCCGAGTGGCATGCCTTCGACACGGTGAAGGGCGGCGACTACCTGGTGGATCAGCCCGCGGCCCTCGTCATGTGCGAGGAGGCAGTCGACGCCGTCTTCCAGCTGGAGCACTGGGGCCTGCCATTCAACCGGACCACTGACGGACGGATCGATCAGCGCCGGTTCGGCGGCCACACCCGCAACCACGGCGAGGCTCCGGTCAAGCGCGCCTGCTACGCGGCCGACCGGACCGGCCACATGATCCTGCAGACCCTGTACCAGCAATGCGTGAAGCGGAACGTCCGGTTCTTCAACGAGTTCTACGTCCTCGACCTGTTGATGCACGACGGACGGGTCGCCGGCGTCGTCGCGTACGAGCTGGCCTCCGGCGAGCTGCACGTGTTCCACGCTTCCTCGGTCATGTTCGCAACCGGCGGTTTCGGTCGGATGTTCCGCGTGTCGTCTAACGCGCACACGCTGACCGGCGACGGACCGGCCGTGGCGTGGAGACAAGGCATGCCACTCGAGGACATGGAGTTCTACCAGTTCCACCCCACGGGCGTGTACAAGATGGGCATCCTGCTGTCCGAGGCCGTCCGGGGCGAGGGCGGGATCCTGCTGAATGCCGAGAACGAGCGGTTCATGGAGCGGTACGCGCCCACCGTGAAGGACCTCGCCCCTCGCGACCTCGTGTCGAGGGCCATCTACCAGGAGATCAAGGAGGGCCGGGGTGCCGGCCCCCACAAGGACGCGGTATGGCTCGACGTCCGCCACCTCCCCCGCGAGGTCATCGAGGAGAAACTCCCCGACGTCACGGAGTTCGCCCGGGTGTACCTGTCGGTCGAGCCGACAACAGAGCTCGTCCCGATCCAGCCCACCGCGCACTACGCGATGGGCGGCATCCCAACCGACGTGGAGGGCCAGGTGGTGACGGGCCCCGACGAGACGCCGGTCCCCGGCCTGTACGCCGCCGGCGAGTGCGCCTGCGTGTCCGTCCACGGCGCCAACCGGCTGGGGACCAACTCGCTCCTCGACATCGTCGTGTTCGGGCGGCGTGGCGGGAAGCATATGGCCGAGTTCGCGGAAGGCTCCGACCCTCCCGAGCTTCCAGAGCGCCCGGAGGGCTTCGCCCGGGACATGCTCGACGGTCTGATGAACCGACGGGAGGGGGCGAACGCCGCCGACATCCGGAGCGAGCTCCAAGAGTCCATGTTCGACCTGGCGTTCGTGGTGCGGAGCGAGACCAGTCTGAAGAAGATGCAGCAGATCCTCGGCGGCCTGCGAGAGCGCTACGAGCGGGTTTTCGTCCAGGACACCGGCAGGACCTACAACACCGAGTTGATGGAGGCCGTCGAGCTCGGGTTCCTCCTGGATTGCGCGGAGGCCACGGTGGCGGCGGCCCTGGCGCGTGACGAGACCCGGGGCGCCCACTACCGCGAGGACCACCCCTTGCGCGACGACGAGCACTGGCTGAAGCACTCCCTGGCCTACCGGGGACCCGGCGGGGACGTTCGCCTGGAGTTCAAGGACGTGAAGCTCGGACCCTACGTCCCCATGGAGCGGAAGTACTGATGGGCGAAGAGCAGCTGGGCGACGTGCTCGACGACTCCGATGGGCGGCGAGTGGGCGCCGGGAGCAAGGTCACGCTGGCCCTGAGGGTCCGGCGGTACAACCCCGACGTCCGCGCGGATTCCTGGTGGGACGAGTTCACGATCGATACCGAGCCCAACGACCGGCTCCTCGATGCGCTGCACCAGGTGAAGTGGTACCAGGACGGGACGCTCGCCCTTCGACGTTCGTGCGCCCACGGGATCTGCGGCTCCGACGCCATGATGATCAACGGCAAGAATCGCTTGGCGTGCAAGGTCCTGGTGAAGGACGTCCTGCCGAAGGCGACGGTGGAGCCCATCCGGGGCCTTCCGGTCCTGAAGGACCTCATCGTCGACATGGAGCCGTTCTTCGCCGGCTACCGTTCGGTTCTTCCCTATCTCATCAACGACGAGGGCGAGCCCGACCGGGAGCGCCTCCAGACGCCGGAAGAGCGACACCGGTTCGATGACACGACCAAGTGCATCCTGTGCGCCGCGTGCACCACGTCCTGTCCGATCTTTTGGGGAGACGAGGAGTACGTCGGCCCGGCGGCCATCGTGAACGCCCACCGGTTCATCTACGACTCCCGCGACCATGGCGCCGACGACCGACTCGGGATCCTAGCCGAGCGCACCGGCGTGTTCCGGTGCCGGACCACCTTCAACTGCACGGAGGCCTGTCCCCGCGGCATCGAGGTGACGAAGGCCATCCAGGAGGTCAAGCGGTCGATCCTGTTCGAACGGTTCTGATCCCGACCGGTCACATCACCGATATCGACCGCGCCCGCGACCAGCCGCTCTTCGCGCCGTTCGACGTCTTGCGCAGACGCGACCGGAACGACCATGTTCCCGACGCCTTCGGCTTGAACCTTACGGACTTCGACGTGATCCCGGTTCTCCACGCCGTCCAGTCTCCGCTTCCCTTCTTCGGCTGGATGTCGTCTCACGGATCCGCTCCGAGGGGCCACGGAGGCGACGGCGATGGCGAACGTCGTGTCCGGGCTTCCAGACGGGGGGGGGTGACCTGGAGCCGCACCTTGATGGTGTCCGTCATCGACGAGTGGAAGGCGCGGTGGTAGGGGTAAGAGCCGGCGAAGTTGATCGTCTTCGAGAACGAGCTGCCGCCGTTCAGGTGGCCGGAGTTCCACAGCGAGAGCGGAGCGCGAGATGTCCACCGTTGCTGCCTGTGCCTGCTCCGCCATCACCAAGAACAGGGATGCCGCGAGAACCAACGCGATCGAGCGACGTATCCGCAATCCTCCCTTCCCTTCTCGAGAGGCGTACGGCGCCGAGCCCACCCGGATGGTCCGGTAATGTGCGGCCGTGGCGCACCTCGTGACCCTGATCCCCGGCGACGGCATCGGCCCGGAGGTCTCCGAGGCCACGCGGCGGGTCATGGACGCCACCGGAGTCGGATTGGAGTGGGCCGTGGAGGAAGCAGGTGCCGCGGCTCTGGCGCGCGAGGGCACCCCACTCCCCGACCGGATCTTGGACTCCATCCGGCGTACGCGAGTGGCGCTCAAGGGACCGATCACCACCCCGGTGGGGGTGGGATTTCGAAGCGTGAACGTCGCGCTCCGACACGAGCTCGACCTGTTCGCCGCGGTGCGGCCGTCGCGCTCGCTTCCCGGCGTCCCCTCCCGCCATCCGGACGTCGACCTCGTCGTCATCAGGGAGAACACCGAGGACCTGTACGCCGGCATCGAGTTCGAGCGGGGAGCGCCCGAGACCGAGGAGCTCCGGCGAAAACTGGAGGAGTTCGGCTACGAGATCCGAAAGGACGCCGGTGTGACGGTGAAACCCATCTCGGTGACCGGGGCCCGGCGGATCGTGCGCTTCGCGTTCGAGTTCGCCCGATCGCACGGACGGGCGTCCATCACGCTCGGCCACAAGGCGAACATCA
>WNGA01012026.1_pt1 | contig 11211 bp, 13 predicted proteins | sample 5400061 | NCBI WGS metagenome assembly WNGA01 (sample SAMN13153366, study PRJNA577476) | soil metagenome | isolation source: 100 cm soil or saprolite under grassland replicate 2 | place: USA:California | collected 2016-06-15
ACTACCTAAGGATGGAATACAGACGCCAAAGGCCGCTTGCTGCGGAATCCCCATCGTGTGGGTACGATGCGGTTATCGGGAGGACGAAGTCCGGGAAGGCGTGTGCGTATGGTGCAAGCGCGAATTCGCGTACTCCGATCCATGCAGAAAGGTCAAAGGCTGAATCCCTTTGCCAGGCTTGCTAAAGGTCCTCGATCTCAGCCTGGTGCACAGCCTCATTCGACAAGGGAGAGGCGCTTCAATGGAAGCCCACCCGACCCCCAGCAAGCCTTAAATCGGCCTCCCCTGTTGCGGACCCGAACGTGGGGGGTCACCGTTCGCTACCCTCTCTTGGTGACGGCGCGAGTCATGCGGGAGTTGACTAACTGCAATCCTGCGCGCCGGGAGGACTTCGGATCTTTCCTAAGGTCGTTAGCCGAGGGGGGATGGGAGAAGCGCCTCGGCTCTAAGGGCGATGTGCGCGTATGGCGGGATGCGGACGGCAAACGGTTGCTCTATTCTCTCCGCATCGATGCCGATCACCACGCGCTCTGGGAACGTCTGCTTACGGTAAACCTAGCAGCGAAGCTGCAGGTGCCGACGAGCACTCCTTCGGAGTCAAATTACTCGGAGGGGGACCTCGCCCCGCATCTCGTCCTTCACGAACTCGCTTACTTGCCATCTTTGGACCAAACCGAGTTCCACTTCGACGAACGCCGCTACACGCCGGCCCCGTTCGAAGGGTTAGATATCCGTCCGGTGCCCCAGCTGGAAGACGAGATTCCGTACAAGGAAGAGTTGTATCTCCTCGCCCCTTCGCGGATCTCCGATGTGCTCGCGGGTCGGCAGCAGAAGCTTCCGCTCCACATGGGACGTGAGCAGGCGGAGGTTCTCACTGCCAGTGGCCCGGTTCTCCTCAGCGGGGAAGCCGGGAGCGGGAAGACATCCGTTGTGACGCACTGGCTCGTCGTGAACCACCTGCGGCATCCGGGACAGACCCAGCTTTTCGTAACATTCAGTGAGCGCCTGCGGGACAAGGCCCGGGAGGAGTTCGCACTCATGTTGCCCTCGGAGGCGAAGGACCACCAGACTAGGTTCCTGACGTACCGAGACCTCCTTCTAGAGATTTTGATGCAGGGAGGCACCCCTTCGCCGAGCCCGGACGGCGAGATGGACTTCGAGCGGTACGCTAGGGAATACGCGCATAAGGTCCCGAAGGAACTCGACGCCGTCCTCGTGTGGGACGAGATCCGGAGCGTTCTCAAGGGAGGTGTGTCTGACACCAGCCACCGGTTAATCGACTTCGAGGCGTACGAGCAACTCAGCGAGGCTCGCGGGCGCTGCAAGACGCCTAAGGAACTCCGGCGGCAGTATCATGAGGAGGCCGAGGCCTATGACACATATCTTGTCCGAAACGGCCTCTGGGACGCCGTCGACCTGGCACGTATGTGCCAATCTGTTGCCGACCAGGGTCGACGGTATGACCGGATTGCTTGCGATGAAGTCCAAGACCTTGCGCCTGCGGAAATCTTCCTCCTACTCCAGTTGCTGCGAGACCGGCGTTTGGAGAACACGTTCTTTACGGGCGACATAGCACAGGTAATCAACCCAAGTGGCTTCAGCTGGGGACGACTCAAGGGAGCGCTCGGCGCAGGCTCGCGACACATCGAAATCCGAGATGCTCGGGTTCTCCGGAGGAACTTCCGTAGCTCGACCGAGATTGTAGAGCTCGTTAACTCCGTCCTAGCTGTTCGTGGGCAGATTCTAGACGATGAAGTCAGCAATCAGCGCCAAACATCGTTCATCAAGGGGCCCGAACCCCCGCTGGTCCTTGTTGAATCCCCTATGGCGGCACTTGTGGAGACGCGTTCCAGCCCGGAAACGCGCCTCGTCCTCGTGAAAAATCAGAAGGAGAAACTGAAGCTACAGGAGGCTCTTGGCGACGCGAAAGAATTCGTATCACTTCTCACCGTGGAGGAGGCAAAAGGGCTTGAGTGGGAAGGGGTGCTCCTGTGGAATTTCTTTGTCCCGCGCCATGAACGGCTCTCAAAGAACGATTGGGAGGCACTGTTCGTCCCTCCGCGAAGGGCGGAACTCGTAAGGCGAATCCAGACCGGCGCGAAGAACCCGTATGCGCTCACCTACGAGTTCAATCTGCTTCATGTCGGTCTTACGCGAGCGCGCAAGCTCTTGCTAGTGTACGACGAGGATCCCGCACGCGGGATTCTCGCGCTCGGACCGGAGGTCGAGGAGAAGGTCCGAAAGGCGGGCGTTGATATTTTTCGGGCTCACTGGGAAACGAAGCCGCCGTCCGCGAAGGAGCTCCGAGACCTCGCGTCCCGCCTGCTCGAGCGAGATCGAGAACAGGCCCTTCGGTTCTTTCGGCTTGCGGCAGCGGACTTGGAGAGAGACGGCTACTACTCCGAGGCAGCCGCCTGCTATGAATCCGCAGGCGCGTTTGAGCTAGCCGCTGGCTGCCACCGCCTCGCGAAGGACCAAGCATCCGAACTCCGCGTGCTGGCCCTGGACGCCGAATCGAAGAATGAGTGGAGGGCGGCGGGGGATCGTTGGCGAGAGCATGCGGTTCTACTGGAGAAGTCTGGCCATCCGATGGCCTCTGAGGGCTATCGGCGCGCACTCGGCGCCTATCGGCGTGGCGGACACGTGACCGTGGTGCCAGAAGTTGCCTTGGAGCGAGCGAGGTCTCTTCCGGAAGAGCGATGCGCTGAGCGGGCCCCTCTATTTCTAGAGGCGGCGACCTACGCTGAGGAGCAGCGGGACGACGACCGGGCTCTCACGTCCTTCCGTTGCGCGATTCGGGATGGTGAGGCGCTCCGACAATCGGGTCTCCGTGGATTGGGCGGCCAGCCAATCGTGGCGTGGCTTGCAGACTGTTACCTGCGAATGGCCAACGTCCACAAGGAACTCGCCAAGTTCGATGAAGCGGCGATTGCCGCTAGGGAAGCTGCCGGCCTGTGGCGTGTCGCCCGACAGGATGCGGACGATGTCCAAAAGCGTCTCTTCGCGGAGAAGTCTGACGATGCCGATGCGCAGGCGCTTGGCTGGTTCATCAGAGCGGGCGACGCGGAAGCCTCAGCCTCCGTGCGGAAGCGGTTGTACGACAGCCTCAAGCGCAATCCCCAGAAGCTCAGAATCGTCTGGGCGGGCATGGTCGACCTCCTCAAGAGCATTCGATCGGACCTGCTCGTCGGATACGCCCTAGACTATGCGGAAGTCACCCACTTCAACAGTGAGGACCCCGAGGCCCTTCGCTTCCTGCGAGAGCAGGTCGCCTGGTGCGTGGAAGAGGGGCTTGACCGGCAAGCAGGGACACTTCTCTCGAAAATCATCGAATACGCAGACATCGGGGGTTTCTACGGCGAGGCTGCTAGGGCGGCATCGGAGCGCGCATCCCTCGAGCGGGAAATGGGCCTCGGGCTCGAGGCGGCCGTCACATTCCAGCGGGCCGGCGCCTTCGCCGTCAGGGCGGGGCATCTCCAAGACGCTGGACGCTTCCTCGCGGAAGGGATCGAACTCGCGAGGCAGAACATGACACCCAGTTCAAGCGGGATGTACGTGTTCCGAGGTATCGCCCTAGAGCTCTATATCGGCGCCTTTCCGACAGGCGAGGTTCTGCCTTGGGTAGAGACCGCCGCGAAGGAACTTGGGAGCGACATGGAGGATGCCCAGCGCCGTCTTGATGGGATCCTTCGTATCCTCGACGAGCAGATCGAGGCCCTTCGTATCGGCCTGAGCTCGCTGACTGGTCCCGCGCGAGACGAGAAGGAGAAGAACCTCCGCCACCAAGTCTTGAACAAGGGCTGGACTCTCTACTGTCTTGCGCGGAGTGCGCAGCACGCTCTCAAGTCAGGCAGAGCCGAGCGCTGGCGGTCGGTCGTCCTCGATGCATCGTCGAAAGCTTCGGCAGCTTTCGAGGAATGCGGCGACACGGAAACCCGCGACAGGCTCGCGAAAGCCCTCCACGCCTAGATTGACGCGTAGGGGATGCGCCCGGCTTTGCTGGACGCCAGTGCCGGGCTTGGTTTCCTGCCTGCCTATCATTCAGGGACACCGTACTGTGGGCTTCGGTCGATATGTCGATGTGCCGCTCCCAAGGCTTGAAGTTTCCTGGCGAACAGTCATTCTCATTGGGCTGACTCTGGGCTGGGACATTCTGGCGCTCAGTCGGCCCGGGATCTCCGACTCTCATGCGGAGCGCCAAGGACCAATTCGAGCCAACGTCTCCTCAGAACTAGTAGATACCATATTCTGAACTCGACATCGCCGCTTTGTTGGAGTGGATTGTCATCCGTGCTCAATCGCTATTATCGGCTTTCGATTTCGCGGCTTGTCGCGCAAGTTCGATGATCGGGTCGAGGAACTCCTTCTTCAGCGTCCCGTGGTCGTTGATTTCTTGAGTCGCGCCGAGATGTTTGAGCAATGCCAAACCCGTGACCTCGACCGCCCTTGTCGTGTCGTTCACGAGTTCGCTCAATCGTGCGCTCGGTCGTTGGAGTTCGCTTCCTACGAGCCATGCGGCTCGCAATCGATGCGAGAGGGTGACGGCTTCCCGCCATGGCATGATCTTTTCGAAGACATCGGGAGGCACGACGGTCGGGTCGCGGGCAATCGCGTCGTAGACCATCGACGAGACGGGCACGGTCATAATCTCGTCGAGGACACTCCTCGGCTCGGGTCGCGATCCCGTAATCGTCATCATTTCGACGACCCAAGACATGATACGATACGTCGACAAGCTCCCCGCCACTTCGGCGACGATGAGACGTTTGAACGCGTTCTCGCGATCTCTTCGCTCCCTTCGCGTCTCTCGCGTCGTAAGCCACCACCCGAGAACGACGCCCACGATCGTGAAGCCTCCGCCCATCGAAATCGAGAGCGCAGTTTCCTCCAACGTCATTTGATCGCGCCGTCGCAAGGTGACCGTTCGACGCTCATCAACATTGCGGCGCATTGCCCGAGCGCCCACATCGGTAGTACGACGCTTCGACCGCGCGTTGGATCGAACCGGACATTCGCATTGAAAGGCTTACGGCGGAATGGGACGCGAGAGTTAAGCCTAGTAAGTCGATTAGACGACGGCGAGTGCATGAATAGCTCGTGGGACGCGACGAAGAGAGCGAAGGAAGGGGCGGAGAGGCGAGCGGAGGCGCAAAAGGAAAAGCAAGTAGCCGAGGCACAAGCGGAGAAGTCGTGGCGAGAAGAGGTCGCGCGGTTCAAGAGTGAGAATATTCGACCGGTTCTTGAAGAAGGTTTACGAGCGATGAATGAGGATGTTCGCGCGATTCGAGATGAGAGTACTCGTATCACGGTGGACCTCGGTAAGCACCGATTTCAAGTAACACTCTTTCTTGAACGCTCGTCTCGAACGATCGGCTTCAAGCTGGGCGGAAATCCCTCGGTCCACGGTGTGACGAGTTCGACTCGGGTACGTCCCGAAGAGTATGCACAATTTCGAGGCAATCTTGAGGGATCGTTCCGAGCGTGGCTCACGTCACACTACACCGAAATGGGACGCTAGCTTGGAAAGTCATCTTCGCGTCGATTCCTATTCGGAAGCTTAACGGGGACAATCGGGGCGTCACACAACATAAGACCATGGGAGCGTTCAACGTGTTTGTGAGTCACTCGCATCTTGACTACGACACCGCCGCATCAATTAAGCGCACGGTGGCGAGATATGGTCTCAAGGTCTTCGTTGCGCACAAGGACATCTCCCCCTCCGTCGAATGGCGGGACGAGATCGCGAAGCAAGTCCGCGCCTGCGATCTCTTCGTGGCACTCTTGACGCAAAACTACAAGACGTCGCTTTTGGTGCGATCAAGAGTGTGGTCTCGCGATCGCGTACGAGAAGCCTATTCTCCCCGTGGCGATCGAGCTCATGCCATACGGCTTCATGGAGCAATTCCAAGCGCTCTTGTGGAATCGTGTCAAGTATCGAGAAAATATGAGAGCATTGCTCTCGGCGATGTTTGATCGCTTGGGCGTGTCCACGGAGTCAATCGTCAAGGCTTTCGAAAAGTGCGATTCATTTGACGACGCGGGAATCGGCATCGGTCTCATCCTTGAGCGCGAAGACCTTACCGACGATCACGTGAATCGCATAGCGAACGCTTGGCTCAAGAACGATCAAGTGTCCGAGTCAAGCTCGGCTCGCGAAGGGATGCGAGAATTCTTCGATCGCTACCGAAATCGAATCAATGGCGCAAGGTTGGCGTATAGCATCGGTCGCGCCTTTCCGTAGTCAGAACAAGCGAGGGCGTCATTATCGTCGTTTGAACTGCAAGCCGCGAAGGATCACACGCAAGCTCCTTGTAGGCGATACGTGCTCCGCATTTCGATGGGAGAAGAGCGAGCTATCGTTTTCTTCCTACTACTGGTCGGCGCCATCTTGCTATTGCTCGGCATTACGCGACTCGGCTTGGGTGGTTTCCCCATTGGACGATCGAGCTTGTAATCGTGAGCTCCGTCCTTGGTTTCGTGCTCGTCGCCGCGGGAACGTACTCGTATGGTCGAATGACGTAGGCGACAATTCGTCAACGACGACACGACGGGATCGACGGCGAGCGCGCCCGACTTTCCTAGACCTACCCGAACACGTTACACACGGTGCATTTCAAGTTCGTGCCGTCGGGTCTAGCGGGATGAATCTCGTTGTGAAGCCACTCACTCCCCCCGAAGTCGTGAAAGTTTCGACACTCCTTTTCGAACGCCGCCTTCGGTGACGGCGCATAACTAAACGAGAATTGGTGATAGAACGAGTCGTCTCGCAAGTTCGATCTCGCCTTGAGTTCCTTGTTCAAGTCGATGTCGGATCGTCCGACATATCGTACGAGCAACTCTCCGCTCGGCGTGATGTGTCCAAGCGCATAGTTCCCCGCCGATCTTTCGGTGACTACCTCATCGATCTTGTCCGGATTGAAGTCGTATGGCCTTGCATGTCGAGACTTACCAAAGTCTCCGCTCCTTGTTATGTACACAAAACGGCCGTCTTATCAAGGTTCCGATGGGGTGCGAGATGATGCTCGACCCTCCGAAAGCTTTGAGCGTTCTCCGTCCCTTCGGGCCGCACTATGTCGTGGGGATCGGAGGGAAGTTCTCGCGTGCGAACGATCGACGTCATCGTCGCTCTCGTTACCGTGAGCTTCCTCGCATTTCTCTTCGTTGACATCCCGATCTACGCAAAGTTGGTCATCATCATCGTGTTCGGAGTCCTCGGCTTTCTCAACTTTGTTGCGTTCGTCGGTCTTCTGGATCGATGGAAACGAAGCTGGGAGAACTCCAAGCGCAAGCGATCGATTCGGCGTCATCCCGAGTTGGTGACGGAGTTGTATCGCCTTCACAATCGCATCGAGTCGGTCGTCTATCGAAGGGCCGCCGACAAGCCGTCGCTCGCATTGAATGTCGCGGACATGATGAAGAGCATTCCTACGTCGGTCCCAAAGGAAGGATCCAAATTCTCGGAGAAGGAATTCTCGGAGAAGTTTGAGATGGTGCAACGACACTTCAATTGGATTTCACAACGAATTAAGAGGCATCGAGAAGGAGGAGAGCAATGGACGTCACCCGAGTTCGCGGACGCGCTACGAGAAGTCGGAGATCACTTGCTCATGATCGATGGGGTGCTTCAAACGGTGTATCGTGACTTCCCGAAGGACGACAAGGGACACTTTCGTTTCGCCGATCTCGCTTTGTGGGAAGCGTTTCGCGAAGAGTACGCGACGGTGATACACGAGTGGCAAGCGTTCACCGAACGCGTCGACGAGACGATTGGCTATGGGACGAAAAGAACGATTCCGCCGCCGCGTCGACTTTCTTAGCGGACACGGAAGATCGTAGGTTCGCACATCCTGCCGATGGCTTTATGCCCAAGCGGAGTCGTTCGCATGAACATTGGAGGAAGCATCTTGAGTCTTCGAAGCGATGCGCTCGGGCAAGCGCCTATTTTGATCTTGATGACGGTCGTGCTCGTCATCATTGGGGTCATCATGATCTTTGTCGGCATCGCGACGGCGAGCGCGGGATGCATTGGGACGGGTCTCATGTGGATCGGTGGCGGAATCATCGTAGGCGACTTCGGCGGATTCGTCTCGATTCAAGCGCCCCCCGTTCTAATTGCAGGTGGCGCCGGCGCGGTGATTGTCATTATCGGTGCGATCGCGCGAGCCTTGGGTTCGTGTTAGCGAGGAGGGACTATTGAATGGTGCGAAGGAAGGAGCGGGAGAAAGACCTCCATGATCGAGCATGTGCCGACATCGCGAAGGCGCGGTTTAACTTCCCGAACACGGAGCATCCGACGTGGAAGACGTTCGTGAACGAACCCGAGCAAATGATGGGTGTGCCGAGTCGTGAGCACCCGCACGGGGACACGATGTATCCAGACGTCGTGGTAGTTGAGACCCAAAAGAACACTCTTGAGATGTTAGGCGAAATTGAGACCGAGAGTAGTGTCAATCAAGAGGAGACGAAGCAATGGACGGACTATTCCACCGTTTGCGAGACATTCTATCTCTACGTGCCGAAGGGCTACGGTCCCGCGGCGAAACGACTGCTCACGGACAACAAAATTCGCTATCCCGGGTTGCGCGAGTACTCTTATGACGCGCAAGGGAAGATCGCAATCGCCAATGTCGCATAGTCACTCGAAGATATGGTCGAGGTGCGGATTTGTTTCTACCCCTCGACTCTCCAAGGGCAAGCGTGAAAGAAGGCACAAGCTCGACACTTCGCGGGCGACGGGCCGAACGCATCCCGAGGGACCTTACGTTTCTTCGCGAGACCTAAGTAGTAGAGCGTCTCGAAGTGTCGCATCCCTTCGAGCACGAGCTTCTCGGTCTTCTCCGTGAATGGGTCAGGACCATAGTCTTCGTCGAGCTTCGGTAGGCGAGACTCCGTTCGATCTAATCTCTCGCTCGAAAGTCCCCGCTCGTCACGCGTAGCAAAGCACTCGGAGCACTCAAGCAATAGCCCCACGTTTGCAAGAAGTGGTCGGGCATGAGAGCGTACTTTCCCGTCTTGATCTCCGTCACAACGAGTCGCCCCTTTGATCGTCCTGCGCGCTCTACGCTTGACAAGTAGACAAGTCCGCCGATCTTGATCGCCGCGCTCAACTCGGGGATCGCGCAATGTTGATTCTCGGATTACGAAGATGCGCGGGCGTCGCCTTCGGGAGCTTTCGCGCTTCCGCGAGTTCTCTTTCGACTTGCCCCTCGTGACTTCGTGTACCTCTTTCCAACGCCTTGGCGACGCGCGTGAGTCTTCGTTCTTCGGTTCCCTTCGCGCGGTGCCACGCCGTGTACGCGCAATATCCGATTACCGCGAAGTCCGCCATCCCTACCCTCGGAAGTCGAAAGCTTGTTAGCGCGGATGGAACGGGATAGAATCGGGCAACGTGAGCGAACCGAAGAGGCTTTCTTATGTCGGATTCGGGCTCGTAGCTACGAAGTCGCTCGAAATAATCTGCGAGACTCCGCTTCATCGCGCCCTCGCATGGAACTTCAATCTCTAATCGCCCCAATCGCCTTCAAGATATCATGGGCGTAGAGTTCGAGGCGAGTTAGCTCACTATCCGAAAGCGCTCGACTATGTGCGATGATGTTTCGAGGAAGTTCGAGTTCTTCGAGTTTCTTGAATACGACGACCTCATCGACGAAATTGGCTTGGAACACGGGCCAATTGACCGTCATGTTGACGACGCTCTTTAGGTCTTTGAAATCGGTGTAGTAGATGTCGACGTCAATCTTCACCGATTGCCAAGTTGAGGAGAGTTCCTTGGCGCGAGCGCGATCTCGTGAGTCCTTGACACCTTGACTTGTGTTGGTGGCAAACCACTTATCGCCGAAATTGAGGCGGAGCTTGAAGTCGATGAACTCACGAAGCTTGTTCTCCAATGCCCGCAACGTCGCATAGGCTCGGATCATTCGTCTCGTGTCCGAGTCGATCGAGAGACTACCGTACAACCCGAGATCAATCGATGCAACGCGCCCAATGCCGAGAGTCGTCTTGTGGCGCTCAAGTTCCTCGATCTCCTTGTGCTCCAACGTGTGGATGTTGACGAGAGCATCGACAACGTTTGCAAGACGAATCAAGTCTTGGGATCGATAGAGACTCGCGAAGACGTCGCGAAGCTTCGCATGCTTTTCTCTCGGAAGGATCAATCTTACGCCTTGACTCCATAACACGGGATCGAGATCGACTCTCGCGCGCTTCGACGAGAAGAATTTCGCAAGATTGTCAATCGTCGTCTCTTGTGTCGCGGGGGCTCCCATGATGCCGCCCGATCCGCGAGACTAGCTCGCACTTAGAGTAGCGAGTTCGCGAAGCGCGGAAAGTCCGTCGTTTCGACCGGGGACCGTGATCTCGTAGCTCGATCCCCGTCCCGCCCCCTTGAGAATGAACTTCCCGCGCAACCCCGCCATCGCTAAGTCAAGTCGTTGCTCCGGGACGTTCGACTTACGGAGAATCTCGCTATAAAGTGTCGCACCCACCTCGGGCTTCTCGTAGACGAGATCGAGAACCGCGCCGAGCATAAGAAGCGCTCGTCTTTGTTGCTCGGCGCGGGCGTTACCGGGAACGTTTTGAATTAGCACCGGGTAGTCGTCTCCGAAGTGGACGACGCGTTTGAGACGCGCCTCGTCCGTCCCGATTTGATTGGCGAGATATGGGATTCGATCGCGAACGGCGCCCGTCAACGCGATCGGCTTCCCGACTTCAACCGTAATCTCGGGCGGTTTGATGATGGGCGTCGCTTCGAGGGCGTCCACTATGCCCTTCGTGACGTCCGTAATCGCCTTCATGACCTCGCTCGGATGATCGGTTACGATCTCGACTTCAACGCCCGACACAACGAACGTGACCCTAACTTGCATCGCCTCTCCACCCCGCAATGCGAGCCGCACCAGGGATTGTGGCATAAGAATGTTTCGGTGGGTCGTTCGAATGTGAACCAGGAAGAGGCCCGTACGAGCGAACCCGTACGGGCATGCGAGGACAAGAGCAAGAGAGTCGTTTGAGACGATCTCGACGCGACACGAAAACGAGGACGGGCGTGAAATGCCCTTTTTCTATGATAGAAGTGCTCCCGACGGGATTTGAACCCGTGTCAGAAGCTCGAGAGGCTTCTATCCTTGGCCACTAGACTACGGGAGCGCGAGGTCGCGCTAAGGGTGGGGCCGACATAAAGGTTGCGCGACGCCTCACCCGAAGGGAAGGGGC
>WNGA01020895.1_pt1 | contig 11210 bp, 10 predicted proteins | sample 5400061 | NCBI WGS metagenome assembly WNGA01 (sample SAMN13153366, study PRJNA577476) | soil metagenome | isolation source: 100 cm soil or saprolite under grassland replicate 2 | place: USA:California | collected 2016-06-15
TGGGCGGTCGGCGCGGCGTTCGGCTGGCTGGCGTTCTTCGGGGCGTGCGGCATGCGGAGCTCGCGTTGGCGCCTCTAAGGCGCTGGGTTGCCGTCACGCTCGCCGGCTGCACAGTGATTGCGCTGGCGTACGTACCACCGCGCGGAGCCACGGCAAGCCGCGCACGATCCTTCACGGCCCAGCTCCCACAGCTCACGCCCGCACGCGAGCGAGTACAGGCGTTGGCCGACAAATGGCGCTATGCCGACGGAGCCGTGCGCCTGCTGGAGGAACGCCAACACGTGCGAGGATTGTTGGCGAGTCACGGGAACGACGAGTCCGGAAGACCGACAGTCATTGTTCGTGGGGCGGAAGACTCTCCAGCCGTGGTTCGATACATCGAGGCCGCGCTGGATACCGCGTGGCAGGCCCTGGGCCTGGGCGAGACGAAGGTCCGCGTCGCCGTTGTCCTCGAGCTGGCGCAGCCGCGCACCGTGGCGGACCGCCCCACGCCCGCAGAGGGCGCGGCGTATCTCGCACCAGACTCGACGGACCGCACGACGTGCATCGCCTTGCTGCCCGCGGGCCCGTACTGGACGCGGTACTTGCTCGGGAAGCGGGAAGCGGCTTACGCGAGTTTCGGCGGATTTGCTCAGTGGTTGCAGGCAGGCCTCGGCCCCTGCGCGTTCTACGCGGCATTCGGGACCCCCGGCAAGCCGGTGCGGCGCTGGTTGGCGGCACGCAACTGGGACGTGGCCTTTTACCTTGGCTCGCACGGCATCGTCGGTGGGCGCTTCTCCTCGCTGGACCTCCTGGGTGACTCCCGTTACTCGTGGTACTGGGACAACGTTTACTCATTTCCGCCTGCGACGGTGGCGTGTCTCGCCGGCCGATCGTCAGGTTGTCGCGCGGCAGTCCTCGAGGGATCAGATGCGGCGTCTCCGCCTGCCGGGCCGCAAGTCGTGCGTCCCGAGCGGCGCTGGTGGCGTGCACAGCGCCTGCTCCCTGGCGAGCGATACCTGTCGGATGTCGCCCGCGACGTAGGACGCGAGCGCTTCCAGGGTTTTTGGGCCTCGTCGTTACCAGTGGACACCGCGCTCGCGGCGGCACTCAAACAGCCGGTCGGCGAATGGACCGCTCAGTGGGAGCGCCGGTTCATAGCGCCGATCCCCTTGGGCCCCGCGGCGCCGTGGGGTGCTACGGCGGTGGCGCTGCTGCTCGGTGCGGTCGCCGTTGTGGCTGTGATGCTGACCGCATCGCGGCGACAGGTTCGATGACAGCGCAGAATCTCTCCGCCACTCTGGTCGCACTCGTGATCGGTGCGGCGATCCCGCGTCCAGCGGTGTCGCAAAACCGTTGGGAGCGAGAAGTCCACGGTCGGTTGCAGCGTGCGGTCAACGCGGTCACGACGAACGCGGGTGGCTCGCCGCTCCTCACGAAGACGGGGGAGCTCAACGAGGAGGAGGCGGAAACGTTCCTGGTGACCCTCGAGGGAGGGCTGGCGTATTCCATTCTCGGTGTGTGTGACAACGATTGCTCGAGGCTCCAGCTGCTCCTCGCGACGCAGAGCAACGAGCTTGCCATCGACCGCAACAGTGAAACCTTCCCCGTCCTGCAGTTCACGCCCAGCGCGACCACGGTGTACCGCATCCGCGTCGTCATGGAGGGATGCCGCTGGAATCCTTGTTGGTATGCGGTCGCCGTGGTCCCCTTGGGCAAAAACTCTCCCTAGCAGATAGTTTTCCTCGAAGTTCTCTACCGAGGTGGCGTCGTGCAGGGGTGCGTGCCGATCATCGTGTTAGCCCTGGTTGCCATTGGCGGCCTGACATGGGCCATCATGGCGCTGCGGAGCTCGCTGGCCCGGGAGCGCCGGCTGGCGCGCGTGGACGACCTTACCGGGGTGCGCAACGCCCGCGCATTCCATGAGGCGGCAGGGGCGGAGATCGAGCGGGCTCGGCGCTACCAGCACCCCTTCAGCGTGGCCGTGGTGGACCTGGGTTCCCGGGTCGGCGATGACCTGGTGCGATCGGCTGCCACTGTGCTGCGGGGGGCGCTCCGGGCCACCGACGTCGTGGCCCGCCTGGGACGGGACGAATTCATCGCCCTGCTTCCGGAGACGACGGCTGCCTCCGCCCGCATCGTTCTCGACAAACTTCGGGCCGGACTGGCCGATCTGCGCACCGGCGACGGGCGCCCCGCCGCACCAACAATCGGTGGGGTCACGTTCCTCAATCCGCCCCGTGCGGTGGAAGAGATTATTCGCGCCACCGATGAGCGCATTGCCGAAGCCAAGTCGACCGGGACCCCGTCGCACGTCACTTGGAACGTTGCGCCGCCGCCCGTTCCGGGTCTCGACGGGCGATGAGCCGGCAGGACCGCGGTGATCGGCGGAACATCTCTAGCGGGGCGCCGTGGGAGCCGATCATTGGGTACTCGCGCGCGGTACGGGTGGGTCGGGTGATCCACGTTTCGGGGACGACGGCGACCGACGCCAGCGGAAAGATTGTGGGAGCGGGTGATCCATACGCGCAGGCCGTCCAGGCGCTCAGAAACATCGGTCGAGCGCTCGAGCAGGCGGGAAGCGGTCTCGCGGACGTGGTGCGCACGCGCATGTATTTGACGGACATCGATCATTGGCAGGCCGTCGGGCGAGCGCACGGCGAGGTCTTCCGGGACATTCGCCCCGCAGCCACGCTGGTGGCTGTGAAGCAGCTTGTGGATCCAACCATGCTGGTTGAAATCGAGGCTGAAGCGATTCTTCCCGAATGAAAATCGTCGTCAGCGGGGCAACGGGACTCGTCGGCTCCGCGCTGACTCCAGTGCTCGCCTCGCTGGGCCACGACATCGTGCCCCTGGTCCGGCGGCAGCCGGCGGCGGGCGAACGCGCGATCGCTTGGGATCCGATACGCGGCACGATCGATCGCGACGGACTGGAAGGGATCGATGTCGTGATTCATCTCGCCGGCGAGAACGTACTTGGTCGTTGGTCACCCGCCAAGAAACAGCGCATTCGCGAGAGCCGAGTGCACGGAACGCGGTTGCTCAGCGATGCCCTCGCGGGACTGACCCGCCCGCCCCAGACGCTGCTCGCCGCATCGGCGATCGGCTATTACGGCGACCGCGGGGAAGAGGCGGTCAGTGAATGGAGTGCGCCGGGCGAGGACTTCCTCGCGTATGTGTCGCGTGATTGGGAAGCGGCCACCACGGCCGCGGCGCGCGCTGGCATTCGCGTGGTCAACATGCGATTTGGGGTGGTGCTCACGTCGGCAGGTGGAGCGCTCGCCAAGATGCTCCCGGCGTTCCGTTTCGGGTTGGGTGGACCGGTAGGAAGCGGCAATCAGTATCTGAGCTGGATCACGCTCGACGACACACTCAATGCCATCGTGCACGTGCTGGCGACGCCCAGACTTGTGGGGCCGGTGAACCTGACAGCGCCGAATCCCGTGACGAATCGCGAGTTCGCGCGGACGTTGGGGCGGGTGGTGCGCCGGCCGGCGGTCCTGACCGTTCCGACCTTCGCACTGCGCATCGCGTTCGGGACGGAGGGCGCAGCGATGCTCCAGAGTGGGCAACGCGTCCTGCCGGGTTGTTTACTCGCGTCCGGGTTCCATTTCCGCCGACGAGGGGCCTGAAGAGCCCGAAATCTCGAAGCGGTCCCGCGGCGTGGCGCTGCTGCTGTCCTTGTTTGGCGGGATTTTTGGATTGCATCGCTTTTACGTCAACAAGCCGGGCACGGCGATCGCTATGCTCTGCACGGGGGGCGGCTTTTTGATTTGGTACCTCTACGACCTCGTGCTGGTCGCTGCCGGTGAGTTCCGCGACAGCGAGGATCTGCCGTTGCGCAACTGGGGGATCTCGGAACCGTCCTTCACGCAGCACCGTCTCGTCGGACGCGCGGAGCAGCGCGTGAATGAGCTCGAGGAGCAGTTCGACGCCTTACGCCAGCAGTTCAATGATCTGGCAGAGCGCGTGGATTTTGCGGAGCGGATGCTGGCACAACACCGCGAATCTCCCCGCCCACAACTGCCGCGCGGGTCATAGCCCACATGCGCGTCGGAGTGCCGAAGGAAGTCGCCGCGAACGAACGGCGTGTCGCGCTTACGCCGGACGTCGCCGGTCGCCTGATCAAAGGCGGCTTCGAGATCGTTATCGAGCGCGGTGCGGGAACGGCCGCGTTTTTTCCGGATGAAGCCTATACGAAGGCCGGGGTTAGGGTTGGGGATCGGGGTTTGGTGCTTGGACACTCGGACATCATTCTTCAGGTGCAAGCTCCCAATCCCGAGTCCCTGACCCAAATCCCTGAAGGCAGCGCGCTCGTCGCGTTCTTCCAACCCGCGCCTGATTACTTGCGCCAACTCGCGCAACGCAGAATCACGGCGTTCAGTCTGGTGCTCCTGCCGCGCATTACCCGGGCGCAGCCGATGGATGTCTTGTCGTCGCAGGCGACGGTCGCGGGCTACAAGGCCGTGCTGCTGGCCGCGTCGGCAACCGGGCGCCTGCTCCCGATGTTGGTAACCGCGGCCGGCACGTTGCCCGCCGCGCGGGTGCTGGTGCTCGGCGCCGGCGTCGCGGGATTGCAGGCGATCGCCACGGCGCGACGGCTCGGTGCGATCGTCTCGGCCTTTGATGTGCGGCCGGCTGTGAAGGAACAGGTCCAGAGCCTGGGCGCGGCATTCCTCGAGATGGCGATCGAAGAGCACGCCGAGACGGCGGGCGGCTATGCCAAGGAGCTCTCGGAGGAGACGCACCGCAAGGAGCTCGCATTCCTTGCCGCTGCCGTGAAGGATGCCGACATCGTGATTTCGACCGCCGCGATTCCGGGTAAGAAGGCCCCCATCCTGATCACGGCCGCCGCGGTGCAGGGGATGAAGCCAGGATCGGTGATCGTCGATCTCGCGGCGGAAACGGGCGGCAATTGCGAGCTGACCGAGCCCGGCTCTGAAATCGTGCGGAACGGCGTCTCCATCCTCGGCCCGCTGAACCTGGCGAGCACGCTGCCGCTGGACGCGAGCCAGATGTATGCGAAGAACGTGGCGGCATTTCTGGGGCACGTCGTGCAAGACGGGAAGCTGCGCCTGGACTTCGAAGACCAAATCACCCGCGACACCTGCGTGACGCACGCGGGCGAGGTGCGCAAATCATGACCGACTTCGGATCGATGCTGTTCGTGTTCGTGCTGGCGACATTTATCGGGCTCGGCGTCATCCGCCGTGTGTCCCGGCTCCTGTACACGCCGCTCATGTCGCTGACGAATGCCATCTCCGCGATCGCGGTCGTCGGCTCGATCGTGGTGACGGGCGCCGATCATCCGCTCACGATCCGTATTCTCGGCGCGGTGGCGCTGTTCGCCTCGATGACGAACATCGTGAGCGGCTTCATGATCACCGACCGCATGCTCAAGATGTTCAAGAAGCAGTGATGCCCCTCGTCGGCGAGCTCTCCGCCGTCCTCGCGACGGCGCTCTTCATCTTCGCGCTGTACTGGATGAACGATCCCAAGACGGCGCGCCGCGGCGTGATCGCCGGCGTCACCGGCATGAGCGTCGCCGTCATCGCGACCTGGATCCAGCCCGAGATCCTGCATCACGGGTGGATCGTCGTCGCGATCTTCGCGGGTTTTCTGGTGGGCGTGCCACTCTCGCGGGTGCCGCTCACGGCGGTACCGCAGCGGACCGCCCTGTCGCACGCCTTCGGAGGGCTGGCAGCGGGACTCGTCGGGACCGCGGAGTACTTCCTGTGGCTGGGCGAGCCGGCCACGGCAGCGGTCCAACTCACGCCGTTCCGGATGAGCGCACTCGTCGCCGAGGTGATCCTGGGGTTCCTGACGTTCACCGGGAGTCTGATGGCGGCGGGCAAGCTGCAGGAGGTGCGCTGGATTCCGCAGCGCCCAGTCACCTATCCCGGCCAGAATGTGGTCAACATCGGCGTGCTCGCCATTGCCGTCGCGCTTGGCGTTCTCCTGGTGCTCAATCCCGGCGCGCCATGGGCGGGCCAGGCGTTCCTCGCGATCGCCGGGCTCGCTTTGATCTTCGGCGTCCTGCTGATCATTCCGATCGGCGGCGCCGACATGCCGACGGTGATTTCGATCTTGAATGCGTACGCCGGTCTCGCCGCAGTCGCGATGGGTTTCGTGCTCAACAACAAACTGCTCGTGACCGCCGGAGCGCTGGACGGCTCGAGCGGGTTGATCCTCTCGATCATCATGTGCCGTGCCATGAACCGCTCGTTCACGAATGTGCTGTTCGGCGCATTCGGCAAAGCGCAGCCAGCGCTGGCCGCCGGCGAGCAGAAGGAGTGGAAGCAGGAAACGGTCGAGGGCGCCGCACAATTGCTCGAGCAGTCCCGCAACGTCGTCATCATCCCGGGATATGGGATGGCCGTCGCGCAGGCGCAGCACAAGGTCCGCGAGCTGTATGACGCGCTGACCAAACGCGGCGTCACGGTCAAGTTCGCGATTCATCCCGTGGCGGGCCGGATGCCGGGGCACATGAACGTCCTGCTCGCCGAGGCCAACATCCCGTACTCGGCGCTCGTGGAGATGGACGAAATCAATCCCGAGATGCCGCAGACCGACGTCGCGCTCGTGCTCGGCGCCAACGACGTCGTGAACCCCGCCGCCCGCTACAACAAGGGCACGCCGATCTACGGCATGCCGATCATCGACGCCGATAAAGCGAAGACCGTTCTGGCGGTAAAGCGCAGCAAGAAACCGGGCTTCGCCGGTATCGACAATGAGCTGTACGTACAGGACAACACCTGGATGTTGTTTGGCGATGCCAAGGCCGTGCTCTCGGATCTCGTCAAGCAGTTTGGGGGCGGAGGCATTCACTGAATTTCTATGCAGGTCGATTAGAGTTTATTCCTACTTGCGGCTGTTTGTGACGCGCTCCAGGTTCGCAGTCTCTTCCAACGGAGCGCTGTGTATGCGTCATCCACTCGTACCCATGTTGGTAGCCGGACTGCTGGTTGCGGCATGTACCTCGGCAGACCGGCCGCTCGCCTCTCACCCGCAGTTCGATCACACGCAGGACCTCGTTGGTACTCCCGATCTGATCGTCGATTCGAAGGCACTCGCGACGTCGTGGGTTGTGTACGATCAGGAGCTCAAGGAATCGTTCTGCACGTTGCAGGAGGGTGGCGTGCCGGCGGGGAAGCACCGTGTTCTGCGGTTTACCGTCACGACGCCCAACATCGGCACCGCCGACGTCTACGTCGGCGATCCAAATCGTCATTGGGATCCCAACGGCGATGGCGACGGTGGCGACTCCGACGGGTTGTTCGAAAACAACGCGTGCCACCGTCACTATCACTTCCGCAACTACGCAACCTACTCGTTGCTTTCGGCCGACCGGTCTACTTCATGGATCTCGGCCAAGCGCGGCTTCTGCATGCTCGATATCACGCCCTACAACGTCAACGACGGCGGCATCAAGCCCTGGTACTACCGCGCGTGCGGCCGGCCAGCACGGCCCGATCTGGGATTGCCGGAGATCCCGGGCAATCAGGGGATCAGCGTGTATTACGCCGATACGTATGTGAAATGGCTCGGCGGCCAGTATTTCGTGCTGGATGGGTCCGATGGGCAAGCCGTTATTCCGCCGGACGATTATATCATCCGAATCGAGGTGAACCCCGGCTACGTCCCGACTCGCAAGAACCCGTGCCGGTTCCTCGATCCGGCCACTGGATTGTGTCACGCGCTGCTCGAATCGAATTACGCGAATAACGTGGGCGAAGTGGTGATCTCGATTCCGGATCACCCCGGCAAGAAGGGTTGGGGTCCGGGCGGCGGACAGGATCCGGTAGACGAAATTGTGGACGACGAGAATCGGCCGGACAAATAACGCCATCGGTCGACGGCCGAAACTCAGCGACCGCCGCAGGGTTCCGTGTTGCTCGCATTCTGGAAGCCGGTTTGTCGTCGCCAAAGGGGATTGTTCGCTCCGGCTTAATAACAGACACTGGGATTCGCCACGCAATAAGGATTAGCGAGCAATTCGATCTGGGTGATCGGGAAGAACGTGCCCGGCGCGGACACCGCTTCGGCAACGGGCGTCGTGATTTGCCACTGATCGGCGCGCTCGCCGAAGCGATATAAGTCGTGCACCCGGCGACCCTGTAAGAACAGGTTGACCTTGCGCTCGTACTTCAGCATGTCGAGGGGGCGCGGGTGCGCCGCGTTCGCGGGGTCGTACGCCGGCAGAGCGTTGAGCGTGCGCACCGCATTGATGTTCGCCGCGAACTGCCCTGTTGCACTGAGCGTATCCCCAGCGGCGAGACCGGCCTCCGCGAGAATGAGGTAGAGCTCTCGAGCCGATACCACTGTGAGCGATCCGTAGAGCTGCGTTGCCGACGTGCCCTTGAACTCGATCGCAGCGCGTCGCAACTCTGGATCGACGAGGCCCGTGATGGGGTCCTTCAGCGTGTCCTTGGTGGATGCCCTGATATAGGGGTTCCCGACGCGCATTTCCTGCCGCGAATTCACCCAGGCACCCATGTAGTTGTCGATGGTCGTGCTGCTATACGCGAAGCGATACTTCCAGTCGAGGGTGGCGAGCGTGAGGGCCGCCGCGGCGTCGGCGTTAGCGGCGGGGCTGCTGACGATCCCGCTCCCTCCGTTGGGCACTCCGGGGCCGGCCGGATGCAGCTTGGCCCAGATGGCCTTGGCATGTTCCGCTCGCGCCCGCTGCGCCGTGAGCGCCAGCCGCAGACTCGTGTTCCCGGTCGCTTGCGCGATCGCGAGGCCGGCCGTCGTGTAGGCGATGGCAATAGTATACGTGGAATCCATCTTCGCCCGGCCCAGTGGCGGCGCGGCATCGCGGCGGTCGGAGCCGATGGGGAAGTTGTTGAACATGTCGCCGATCATCGTGTACGCGATCGCGCCATACAGGTAGGCGCGTGCGAGGTCGTCGCGGTTCTGCAACGTTCCCGCGGAATCGAAGGCGGACAGTCGCGTTATTGCGAAATCCGACATCCACCGGGCCCGGCCGATGAATGGGAACGCAGCATCGGTGAATTCGTTGGTCGGGTTCGTCATCTCGCCAACGTCGAGCTCGCGGAACCCATCGCGCGATCCGATCCATGTCAGTTCATCAGATGCGGTGCTGTACTCCAGCAAAATCGCGCCCCATCCGTACGCAACCGTCGCGAGCGCGCCATTGGCTATTGCAGGAGCGGCTTTGGGATTGTTCAGGTCCTCAGCGTTGACGTTATTCGGGTTCTTCACGTCGAGCAGGCTGCTGCACGCGGTAACAATTCCGAGTGACAACGCAGCGGCGACGCCTCGTACGCCCCTGGAGGCGAGCGACTTTCTCGTGCGGTTCATTGTCTCTCTCCTTTCAGTGGCGGGTCAGAAGCCGAAGCGCACGGTGAACGTGAAGCGCCGCGGCAAGGCGAAGCCAAACGCGTCAATCCCCTGACCGAAGTTCTGATCGATGCCGCCGAGGTCGGCTCTGGCGCCTCCGCGACCGTATTCGTTGGTCTCGGGATCGATGCCTGTGTAGGGTGTCCAGAGCGCCAGGTTACGTCCGGCCGCGGTGATGGACATATGGCTGAATCCGAACCTGGTGGCGTACGAGGCCGGCACGTTGTAGGTCAGGCTCAGCTCGCGGAAGCGGAGAAAGCTGCCGTTCTCGTTTTGATTCAGGCCGTCGTAGGGCGAAAGTGCTTTGAGCTCGTACGCCCATTGGCGAGACGCGGCAAGCCGCTCTTGCGCCTTGCTCGCTGGATTCAGCATGGTCGCTTCGACCTGAGCCGCGCGCGTCAGATTGCGTCCGATCACCGGATTCGATTTGCGGAACGCGTCCGTCAGGTTCGTGATTGTGTAATTGCCAAACTTGTACTCGAACAACGCGCCAACCTCGAGATTCCGCAGCACGGTCGCAGCCATCCCAAACGCCCCTTGCCAGTCGGGAGTCGACTTGCCGAGATAATGATCCAGAGGGTCTCCGTTCCCGTTCTCATCAACCAGCAGCGGATTGAGCAGGTTGAGCGCCCGCGGCACCGCGAAGTATGTCAGGAGCTCAGCGTCGCTATCGGGTCGGCCGTCGGGTGTTCCCGATGGCCCGGTCAGGTCGTACGGATTCTCGCCTGGGTTGAGGCACAGGTACGTTGCCCCCGTCGGTCGAGCGCTGCACGGTCCGGGGAGCTTGGCGCCGAAGAGTGCGCCGACCGGATAGCCTTCCCTTACAAAATTGCGGTACCGCGGATAACTGCCGCCTACCTTCAGCGGTGGCGCTCCGCCCAGTTTGGTCACGAACGCCCACATCCAGGTGGCGTTCGCGAACAGCTTCAGGGAGAGCTTGCCAGCGTTGACCGGCAGGAAAGACACCGCGATGTCGTAGCCGCCGGACTTGATCTCACCGACATTCGACAACTGCAGGTTGGGGAAGCCGCCTGAGGTGGCATACTGGCGGACGTAGAGCGCATCCCGAGTGCGGCGGCGCCAATACGTGATGTCCAAGGAGGCCCGGTCGTTCAGTGCGCCAATCTCTGTCCCGAGCTCCCACTCAGTACTCACTTCGGGTTTGAGAGCGGGGTTTCCGAGATTATTCGGTGCAAGACCGGGACCCACCTCCGAACCGAGCGGAGAAAAGGTGGTGAACTTGTCGAAGGCGCCGGGCTGGAGCCCCGATTGTCCGATTGCGCCGCGTACGCGGAAAGTCGAGAGTCGGGACGTAAGGTGTGAGCCCGCCCAACCTGGCAGGAGACTCGGTTGCAACGAGAGGCTGGCTTTCGGATAGAAAACGCCTTTGGATGTCTTGCCGAAAGCGCTGTTCCGGTCGTACCGGCCTCCTACCGTCAGAAATGCGTAATCGCGGAAGCCCAACTGCTCCTGCCCGAACACACCCGCATTCACGGTCTGCAGGGCGCGCTCGAACGCGTTTTGATTGAAGCCGGCGCTCGTGACCTCGAGACCCGGTCCGGGGAAAACACCGCCGAAGCTGCCCTCATCTTCGAGTTTCGTAATGAACCCCTGTCCTCCGACCACAGCGGTCGAGGACCAGTCTGGGCCAAACGAGCGCTTCCACGTTGTCTTGCCCTCCGCAGTCACAATGCGCTGGGTCCGGTTATCCACGACCTTGCTTCCTCCCGGTGCGACCAACGTGAAGCCATCGACGTCGTTGTCGAACGCGCGAAAGCCCTGACTCAGTTGGCTCGACATGTCAACGCCAAGAGTGCCTTCAACGGCGAGTGAGGGGAGTGCCTGATAACTCGCGTTGATGCTGCCGA
>WNGA01012030.1_pt1 | contig 11209 bp, 11 predicted proteins | sample 5400061 | NCBI WGS metagenome assembly WNGA01 (sample SAMN13153366, study PRJNA577476) | soil metagenome | isolation source: 100 cm soil or saprolite under grassland replicate 2 | place: USA:California | collected 2016-06-15
GCAGAAGCTGGCTACTGCTAAGCTATCGAACCGGCTGCCGCCGAACAAGGGCTTGCAGCGGACGGCGCTTTGCGCCCGCAAGATCGGTGCGATTTTGAAACCTGGATTCGGCTCGACTGCCTTTCCGATCTATCAGTGCACCGCCGCTGAAGCCCACACCGTTAGCCCGCAACCCATCACAGCTTGACCCCGATACAATGCGGCAATCGGCTGGCCGTTCCCAATTCCTTCCGAATCTTGCCTCTCCATCGAACCTTGGCTATACTATGCGTCGTGTCGTTTGCAAGGTTCGGAGGTGCGAGCATGACACAGAAACGTCAGAAAGGACGTCGCGTTCAACCCCACCAAGCGCGGCTCAGATTTGGACCCTCTGCCAATCCGGCCCTCACCGCCGCGATTCTTGATGTGGTCGATACGCAACTCCGCGAGAATACACCGCCAGAAACACGACAGACCTTTGAACGACTGGTCTCGACTGGATATGCTCCCGATGACGCACGGCGACTGATTGGCAACGTCGTTGCGCAGGAGATTTTTCAGGTGCTGCAACGCGGTGAAGTCTATAACGAGCAGCGCTACCTTGCGGCGTTGCATGGATTACCGGACAGTGCCGTATGAGCAAGGCCACAACACAGCAACCACATCAGTTCCAATCAGGGGATCGTGCGATCTGGTGGAAGCGCATCCCAGGTGAATCGTATGTCTATCCAATCAAAGTAACGGTCCTGGCCGTGACGCCTAAACGAGTCAAGGTGGCCGGCGACGATAATGGTAGATATGTAACCCGCTTTGTGCCTCCAGAAAGCCTGCAAAGGCAAACCTAAGTGCTGTTCGGAGGAAACGCATTACCAAGGTTGCGGGCTAACCCGCGCTTGCAGCTGACCGCCTTCGGCGCGCGAGATCGTGCCTTTTTTGAAATCATCCTGTGCCGCGCGCCTCGGCGGCAGCTGAAGCGCAGCACGTTCGGCGGCTACTGGCAGCCGATCCTCGGCTCGACGAACCGACCTGCCGAACCGGTTCCGGACATGAAGCTGGAAAGGAACATGACGATGGTCGTGCAGCCGAACGTGATCACCCCAGACCAGAAGGCGGGGGGTGCAGGTGGGCGAGCTGATGCGGATCACGAAGACCGGGTGGGAGCGCCTGCATCGGGCGCCGCGCGGGTTCCTGAGAGTCGGGTGACGGTGGACACGCAGGTTCTCGTCGTGGGCGGGGGCCCGGTTGGGCTGACGCTCGCGATCGACCTGGGGCGACGCGGTGTGCGCTGCACGCTGATCGAGCAGAAGGAGGCGCCGCAGTTCCTGCCGAAGATGGAGCGCTGCAACGCGCGCACGATGGAGATCTTTCGACGGCTTGGCATTGGCGACCGGGTCCGCGCGGCCGGGCTGCGCGCGGACATCCCCATGGACGTGTACATAGTGTTGTCGCTCGCCGAGCCGCCGCTCCTCCACCTGCCCTATTCGTCGGTCGAGCAGGCGCGCGCCGAGATCCGGGCCCGCAACGACGGCAGTCTGCCGCTCGAGCCCTACCAGCTCATCTCGCAGTACACGCTCGAGCCGCTGCTCAAGTCGATCGCCGAGACGCTGCCTTCGGTCACCGTCCGCTACAGCTGCCAGCTCGAATCGTTTACACAGGACGACGCGGGCGTCACCGCGCACGTGAGGAAAGCCGACGCGACGAGCGGAACCATTCGGGCCGCCTATCTCGCCGGTTGCGACGGCGGCTCGAGCATGGTGCGCAAGCAGCTCGGCATCCGGCTGCGCGGGGAGTACAACCTGCTGGAGCTGCGGCAGGCGCTCTTTCGCTGCGACGAGCTGTTCGACCGAATCCCGATCGGGAACGGCCCCGGTAAAGCGCGTCACTACCACGTCGCGGACGGCGAGGCAACGTTCCTCATCATGCAGGACTCGACGCGCCACTTCACCCTGCATTCGGTGGTGGAACGCGACGAGGACATGAAGAGGATGTTCGAGCGGACAGTTACTCTCCAGGTGAAGTACGAAATGCTGGCGTGCCAGCCGTGGCGCCAGAACCTCCTACTCGCCGACCGGTATCGCGATGGCCGGGTCTTCCTGGCTGGCGACGCGGTGCATCTCGTCATCCCGACCGGGGGGCTCGGGATGAACACCGGCGTGGGCGATGCGATCGATCTGTCTTGGAAGCTTGCCGCGACGCTGCTGGGGTGGGGCGGACCGCGGCTGCTCGACTCCTACGAAATCGAGCGGCGGCAGGTGGGCGAGCGCAACGTCGGCGCGTCGCGCTATGCGTCGCTCGGGCGGCGCAAGTGGCGGGCGCAGTACCGGCCGAACATCCGCGACCGGACACCGGAGGGCGCGGCTACACGCGAAAATCTCGTGCGCGTCGCTGAGATCGAGCAGCGCAAGTCGAATGAGATGATCGGCGCGGAGCTCGGCTATCGCTACATCGATTCCCCGATCGTGTGCGACATCCCGGGAGGGCCGGAGCACCGCTTTCGGGTATACGAGCCGACGACCTGGCCAGGGGCGCGCCTGCCGCACGTGTGGCTCGCGGACGGAACCCCGATGCAGGATCGGATTCCGTTCGAGGGGTTCACGCTTCTGCGGCTCGGCGGGACGAGGGCGGATACGTCAGGGTTGGAGAAGGCGATGCGGGGGTCCGGTGCGCCGTTCACGGTGCTCGAGGTACCGGACGAGGCGGCGCGGCAGGTGTACGGCTACGACCTGCTACTGCTTCGGCCGGATCTGCACATCGTCTGGCGGGGTAATCGGCCGCCGGAGGACGCTGGCGATGTTGCGCGGACTGCGGTCGGCGAGGCGGAGTCGGTGAGCTTGCGACGATGAGGTTGCCGCCGAACCAGCCCATGCAGCGGATCCGCTCCGGCGGGCTTCGCCCGCCGGAGCGGGCCGCTGATGGACGACGTTCGGCGGCATTCGCTCAACGTCTGTGATAAAATGATTGCTCTAATGGCGGCACGATGAGGAAATGGGGGTAATAGCGTGACCGTTCGTGAGTACTTCGCTGAGATTGCTGAGGAATTGAGCAAGCGCTCCGAGCGGATACGCTTGGGCTTTTCAACCCACCACTTGTCAGCTGGAGAGAATCGAGAAGGGATTGTAGCCGATTTCTTGCGAGATTATTTGCCACGTACATTTGGCATCGACTCAGGTTTGATTCTTTCCACATCCGGCGAATTCTCGAATCAAGCAGATGTAGTCGTCGTTGATCAGGCATATAACGCACCGCTCTTTCCAAGTGGACCCCGACGATTATGGCTCATTGAAGCCGCATACGCGCTTATAGAAGTAAAAACGAACCTCACTCCTTCAGACTTGGATGATGCGATTGTGAAGTGTCGACGCTTCAAGACACTGCCACGAAAGTTCGACACCCTCCCCGAAAATCCTAAAATCAGAGATTCGCTCTTTGTAGTTTGGGCTTTTGAAGGGCCACAACCTGAGACAGTTAGACGTAACGTACGGAATGCCCTCCGCGATGTCCCGGTAGCGGAACAACCAGATTTTATCGTCATTCCAAACTCTGTCATTGTGACAGCAGGTCAATATCGGCAACTGGCCATATCTAATAGACCAGATAGACCGCGTCTGTCTTATACGATTACTGACTCGGAAGGAAATATCACAGTCGTACCGGACGATCAAGTTCTCATTCTGAGCCTTGGTAATAACACCTTGCTAACCTGGCTCATATGGCTGACATCGTGGTTGAAAGCGGCTGGACATCGAAGTGCGCCACTAACCGCGTATCTCACGCAAGGGCAGATTCTTGGCGAAGAAGTCTAGTGCCCGAATTAAGAGCTTTCATCTCAGCTGAATATCGTCTGCAAGATGCCGCCGAACAGGCGCTTGCAGCTGACCGCCTTCGGCGCGCGAGATCGTGCCTTTTTTGAGGGCATCGTGTGCAGCGCGCCTCGGCGGCAGCTGAAGCGCAGGACGTTGGACGGCACCTTATCTCATCTCGTCTGATCACTGCAGCGCGACAGCGCCTACTCCCACGACTTATGGTACACTACAGCCAAACCAATACACGACCATGTTCCTAACGGTGTGAGGTGGCATAATGACACAGACTAAGAGTGCCACGATTGACGATCTGGCTCGTGTTGCAGAGCACGGCAAAGCCGAATTAATCGATGGAGCGATTGTACCGATGTCGCCGACGGGATTTCTTCCAAGCTATGTCGCGGGTGAGATTTACGCCAGTCTGCGCGAGTACGCCCGACAGACACGCTCTGGCTATGCCATTGGCGATAATGCCGGCTTCATCGTGGACTTGCCCCATCGCAAATCATTTAGCCCAGACGCGGCCTTCTATACCGGCAAGCCGACCGGCATGCGCTTTCTGGAGGGTGCGCCCACGTTCGCTGTTGAAGTCCGCAGCGAGAACGATTACGGTCGCAGTGCAGAAAAAGAGTTAGCCGATAAACGCGCGGACTATTTTGCGTCCGGAACCCTTGTCGTGTGGGATGTGGATGTGCTGAGTGACGATATTATCCGCGTCTACCGCGCCGATACTCCGACGCATCGGACGATCTATCGCCGTGGTGATAAGGCAGAAGCTGAACCCGCCGTGCCTGGGTGGTGGATTGTCGTCGATGATCTGTTCCCATACTATACGGCGACCGAATAAGCATTCAAGCATCGACAAAGCTGATTCCCCACGATCCGGTGCCGTCCAACAGGCGCTTGCAGCTGACCGCCTTCGGCGCGCGAGATTCTAGCTATTTTGACACTTCTCGTAGCGCGCCTCAGCGGCAGCTGAAGCGCAGGACGTTGGGTGGCAATCCATCAATGCTTTGCCCTTATGTATGCTATCGATTGGTGCTACACTACGCACACGTAGTAGCTGCGGCGATCCAAGTTCGTAAGTCAAAGCAATGCTCACACTCCAGATTGTACGTGGTGATATCGCCAAACAGGTGGTCGATGCGATTGTCAATGCCGCCAATTCCTCGCTCTTAGGCGGTGGTGGCGTTGATGGTGCGATCCATGAGGCGGCTGGTTCCGAACTCCTTGCGGAATGCCGTACGCTCGGCGGTTGTGCGCCCGGTGAAGCCAAAATCACTGCTGGCTATTCTCTTCCAGCTCGCTGGATCATTCACACAGTCGGGCCGGTTTGTCACGGTGGTACGAGTGGTGAAGACGAGATCTTAGCACGCTGCTACCGCAGTTGTTTCACACTCGCGCAACAGCATCACATCAAAAGCATTGCTTTCCCTTCCATTAGTACGGGAGTGTTTGGCTTCCCTGTGCGGCGCGCAGCACAAATCGCTCTGACGGAGATCAAGCGCCTCGCTACGCAAGGCACAACGATTGAGCATATCACTGTTGTCTGCTTTGAAGCGCCAGTCTATTCGGCATATCAGGCGGCACGAGAGACGGTTGGCATATGAAGCTCGATTTGTCAGATCAATTCACCAGAACTATCTGAACGAAATTCGCGCTACAACGGCATCCCGCGATTGCCACCCAACACGGCATTGCAGTTGACCGCTTCGCGCGCGAGATCGTTGGTATTTTGAAGGCTACTCCCGGCGCGCTCGCGGCAACTGAATGCCAAACCGTTGGGCCGCTGCCTATCACACCTATCTGCATTTTCAATGTGGTTTGATTCTTAGCTCTTAAGGCTGTACTTGCACTCAGCTCGCCTGCAGCATCAGACGATGGTATACTTTTCAGAGCACCATTCCATCCGATATTTGACACATCGATCTCTGAGCGCCGAGCATGAACACAACTGGCTACAACTTGGTGGTCAAACGTCCGATCGAACTGCTTGCCTTGTTGCTTGAGCGGCTGTGTGGCAATGCCCAGATTTCGCTTGAAGGCGATCTGAGCTACGTCAATACCCGGCAGATCCAGCCCATTAGCCTTGAGCCGACGAACCTGCTCCCGCGTAGCAGCAACCAGCCCATCCAAGACTTCATCATTCTGCCGATAGAACCTGATACTAAAGATATCCTGATCAGTTCGATCCTGCCACAAGCGGGTCTGCGAACACGTATCTACCACGTCCAAATCCAGAAAGACGGAGAACGAATGTTTGCGGCGTATGATCGGTTTCACGAGGATTGTGTGTGGCTGGGTGCTTGGGCCGACGAAGCGTGGTTAACGACACTGGTCAACGCCGGCATTCTGCGCAGCTATACGCCCACGGTAGAAGCATAAGAAATCTGTGCATTGGAATGCCGAGAACGGGCAGCGGCCCAACCAGCGCGTGCAGCCGACGCCGCTAGCGGCGAGCGAGATCGTGTGCATTTTGAAAGCTAGAATCGGTCCGAGTGTGATTCCGATCTATCCAGGTGGCGCGGCTGACGCGCAACACGTTGGGCCGCACTTTGCCTTTCACCTTCCCACACCAAGCGAAGCCTTTGTGCTCTCTGTTTCGGACGAGGAACCTTTCTGCCCGCCTCAACGTCTCGAAGAGTGACGTCATCTTATGACCACTGACTGTCTGGGAACGTGATGGTGAGGACAGCTATGCTGAGAAGCTCTACCTTGGTTTGTCTGGCAGCTATGCTCCTGATCAGCTGCGGTGCTTCGCCTACCCTCACTGCACCGTCTCGCTCGACCTCACCATCGCCACCGACCTCACCAGCAACCCTGCTGCCCATGACAACGACACCATCACCCGATTTTATGGGTATTCCCGAGCGCTTGCCTACGACCCCCTTCCCGACCATCGCGCTGCCAGTACAGCCCGCTGCCAATTTCGCCTTTTCTTTCGGGTATGGTGCCTGTCGGATTAGCCGCGTACTCAACACTTTTGATAACACGTTGGCCCAGTATTCAATCAATAGCCCGCCGATCACCACGACCTTCATCCTGACTGCCGACGAACGAACCGCCATCTATCAGCACATGAGAGCGATCAACTTGTTCGGCTATCCTACAACGTATACAATCCCAGTGCCAGATACTGACTTGCGAATCATCAGCGCGCCACACCCGCGCTACGAATTTACCCTACGGAATGAGAGCATCCAAAAAACGCTGACTTGGGAGGACGAAATCTCACGTCCCACCAGTGCCGAAGCCGATAATCTTCGTGGCTTGATTGCGTTCCTGAAACTGACGATTGAGAGGCATTCTGAGGTGCAGCGATTACCGCAATTAGTTGAAGCGTGCGCGTAGGGAGATCTACAGTTGGACGAATGGTCAGATCAAACGGATACTATTAGGTACACCACTACTGTATCGAGCCGTGCGGCCCAACCGGCGCTTGCAGCTGACCGCCTTCGGCGCGCGAGATCGTGCCTATTTTGACAGCGTTTGCGTGCGCCTCGGCGGCAGCTGAAGCGCGAGTCGTTGGGCGGCTCTCCTGCTCATCAAGTGCCAAGGCGGGGTTTCAGACACACGGCTTGAACTGGGTAATCAGGCGCGTCAACGCTGCTAGGATGTGGGGTGTTCTGATGCTATAATGGAATCGGTAATGATCGACTGCCAGGGGACGTTGTCGTGCAACGAGGGATACTACGTCATGCCGCCATCACCCTCCATCCGCGCCTTTATCACGCAAGGATGCCGACACGGTCTCCTCGCCGGCTTCGTGTTCGGCAGCAATTATGGGGCGCTCCAGATCCTCATCCCCTTCGATGAACAGGTACTAGGCGCACTCAGTCTCGCGCTCATCGTGCTACTGTTGGCAGGCCTCGTTGGCGGTACGATCGGCATAGGCTGTGGCATCCCAGCGGGTGGCCTTATCGGCTTGATCGTGGGCCTCCTTACCCACTACGTCTGGCAACCGCTACCGCATCCTGTCCGCTATCGGCAGTATGTGCGTGCTGCCGGTCTGGCGCTCGCGGCGGTCGTAGCGCTCGTGATGGTGACGGCGCTCCGTACTGTTCACGAGGGCAATGTCGTGCGCGTGGGCGCGATCGTGGTGAGTATCATCGTCTCGGCGTGGTGGGGAAGTACGCGACTAGCGAACTGGTACAGTGCCAGCCAAGGAACCATGCAGAGAGCCATGCGATCGCGCTGACCGGTGTACGATTGGCACGAGGCAGCGTCACCCATTGGTGCAAGCGGCGATGGATCATCCAGCCGCAGGAACAGCCGGTCATATGTCGATGACTGGCACTTGGCACGCGCCGCCCAACCGGGCGCTGTAGCCGACGCCGCTTTGCGGCGAGCGAGATCGTAGCGATCTTGAAATCTGGATTCGGCTGGAATGACTTCCCGATCCATGGGTGCGGCGCGGCTAAGCGCCATCCCGTTAGCCCGCCACCATCGATGCCGTAGTCGATAGGAAGTTAGCCAAACTGCGCCTTGACAATGTGTTAAAGCTACGCTACTGTATGGCTTATACAGGTAGCTCATCTGTGCTCCAATGTGCGAGGTTCTCAATGTGGATACCAAAAACAGAAGATGAAATAGTTCAGGCTATCACTTTGGGAAGCCTCGTGGAGAGTCCCACATTTGATGCCAAACGAGAGATTCCCGCATCTGGCAAATCGAAGGATCTCGCCAAAGACGTAGCCGCAATGGCGACAGACGGTGGTACTTTATTGTACGGAATTGCTGAAGACGTTACCGGCCGACCAACTGTTCCTGCACCATTTCCATTAGTTGGCGTTGCTGAACGTGTGGCCAGCATTGTCCGCTCAGGTATTTCTGAACCTCCTGAGATATTTGTGCTCACTATTCCTACAGCCGCAGATTCCACAGTTGGATATCTTGTTGTTTCGGTACCACCTTCGCCTCGCGCCCCACATATGGTAACGATCGATAAAGATTTCCGCTACTACGGTCGAGGAGCGAATGGCAATGTGATTCTCACAGAAGGCGAAATTGCGCGGCTATATGAGCGTCGTAAGCGATGGGAAACTGACCAGAATGCTATACTCAACGATCTTGTTCGCCACGCTCCTGTGGCTCATCATGACAATTTTTCCTATCTTCACTTGTTGGTTCAACCGCTAGGGACAGGTGAAGATCTACTTGAACGTGGAAGAAAAACGGTTTCCGAGCCTGATTTTCTTAATACACTTCTGTCGAGTACTCTTCGACTCAGCGTCTTTCCACCCGCACAGTTTGATCCAGATTTCAAGGAACGCGTCTTGTGGTATCGTCAGCCAGATGGATGGGAAGCTTTCCTTGACGATGATCCAAGATTTACAGAACAACGCGATCCTAGCAATATCCTTGATATGAGAGTTAACCTCAATGGGAGTGGATATCTGTTCTGTGGTCGTCTAGCAGAGCGGCATGAGTCGAATCTTCTTTTCTTCGAGCAAATTTTAGCTGGATTAACCAGTCGATGTCTATGGTTTTTCGGACAACTATACAAACAGGCTAACTATTTAGGCCCTGTCGATATCGGCTTTGCTGCTACTGGGTTAAAGGGAGCAATACCATACTCGGCAACTCGCATGGCCATTTTCGGCGCACATTTTCGTCTGTTCGAACGAACGGAATACCGGCGAGTGGAACGAGTGTTTGCATCTAGTTTGGAGACAAATACTCGTGACGTAGTCAAACAATTAGTAATGCCTTTGATCAACGCATTTACCCAGGGAAACTATGATCCCTTCAAATAAACACTATCGATAGATAAAAATGGATCGTATCGATTGCCAAATTGCCAAATGGCAGGCTAACAAGCCCATGCAGCCGACGCCGCTTCGCGTCCCCAAGATCGTCGCTTTTTTGAAGGCTGGGAGCGGCTCAAACGCTTTCCCGATCTATTGGTGGCGGCGCAGCTGATGGGCAGGCCGTTGGGGCGCCGCTCATCAAAGTAGTACCTTTCACTCTCCCATTCACATGCTATACTCAGTAGATCACAGATTCGTCATGTGGACAAAAATGTAGGTTCGCTGATTGCAACATGGACTCTCCAGAGCTGAAAGGAGAACCATGATGCGCGAACCTACACCCTGCCGGCCGATCCGCTTGACCGACCAGCAGACCTTGCATGATACCATGGTCATGGCACGCCAGCACATCCCGCTTACGGCCGCCGGTTATCGCTGTCAGACCGACGACTTGTGGCGCATTCTGCTGGCCGCAGCCGCGCGCGGCACGACCATCGAGGCGGCGTGTGCCGACCTCTCTCGTGCGCCCGATGCCAACACCGTGCGCGGCCATCTCACCGATCAATTGCCGATCAGGGGCATCCCCAGGCTGGAACAAACCTGGAATGCACTCCTGCGCGCCCTGATTCCCGCCTGGCTGTGCGCTCGTCCGCAGGAGATTGCCATCGACTTCCACGATGAACCCTATTATGGCCGCGACGAGAAAGCCGACCCCAACAATTGGGTCTGTCGGGGGGAAGCACGCGCGGGCACTACCCGATTCTATCGCTGCGCCACAGCCTACGTGCTGCTGCACGATGTGCGCCTGACGCTGGCGGTGGTGTTTGTCAAGCCCGGCATGGACAAGGTCACGATCCTGGAGCGCTTGCTCGCCGCACTGCGCCTGGCGCGCATCGCGATCAAGTGCCTGTATGCGGATAAGGGCTTCTGTGCCATCCCGGTGCTCCGCTACCTCTCTCGCCAGCGCATCTCGGCCATTATCGCCATGCCGGTGCGGGGAAAGCAGGGCGGCAGTCGGAAGCTGTGTCGCGGGCGCACGAGCTATCGAACCACCTATACCTTGCAGAGTGCCGAGCATGGCCGCCTGAGGGTGCCTGTCGCGGTCGTACGCACCTATCAACGGCGCCGAACGGGGCGACGGCAGCTGCGCTGGTTGCTGTATGTCTGCTTGCGTGTGGGTGGTCCGGTGGTGCGGGTGCGCCGGCGCTACCGGCGCCGCTTTGGCATCGAAAGTGGCTATCGGCTGATGGAGCAAGTGCGGGCGCGCACCACCTCGCCTAATCCGGCGCTGCGCTTCCTGCTGATGGGCGTGGCATTGTTGATTGTGAATATGTGGATTCGCTTGCATTGGCTATTCTTGCAACTCCCGGGGCGGGGGCCACGGCGAGTGGCACGTTGGCGCTTTCGACTGGATCGGATGAGGAGCTTCCTGACGCGGGCGATTGAACGCTTCTATGGAGTCGTCACTGCTGTGGACCCCGCACCGATTTAACATCTGTGATCTACTGAGTATTCCGTGTCACCGTCGGTGGTGTCACTCCGAAACACCAAAATAAAGCCATAGCCCTTCAGATGCACGCGTGTCCCAGCTTCACGAATCGCACACTCGGACAACGCGCGATTGCCAGTTCCGTCCGAATTGACCTGCCGGTTGGCTTTCAAGCGCGTCACCCACTG
>WNGA01012031.1_pt1 | contig 11209 bp, 9 predicted proteins | sample 5400061 | NCBI WGS metagenome assembly WNGA01 (sample SAMN13153366, study PRJNA577476) | soil metagenome | isolation source: 100 cm soil or saprolite under grassland replicate 2 | place: USA:California | collected 2016-06-15
GGACTCATCGCCGAACTCGCGCAGATACCGGCGGAGCAGTTCGGGTTTCAAGCGACGTCGGAGTGTCGCAGCGTCGCGGGCATCATCCGTCACATCATAGAAACGCAAAAGTTTCTTACGGACAAAATGTGCCGACCGGATACTGATTTCAAGCGGCTGCCGAAGGGGCAGATTAGTGAATTGGTCGAAAGGCAGGCCGCAGAAGCCCATTCGGGCGGGGACAAAGAAGAGTTGATCGGGTCGCTGAGATCAACTATGGAGTCGGCTGAAGCGGCCCTCCGCGCGTTCGGAGAAGAGGCGCTCAGAGAAAAGGTGGCGCAGCGACCGGACGGGAAGACGATGTCGAAACTCGGCTATTTGTTGTTTATCATCAGCCACGAGAACTACCATCGAGGGCAGATGAGCCTCTACGAGCGGTTGATGCAGATCGAGCCTGCGCTCACGGCGAAACTCAGGGAGTCTCTCGCGTCCAATGGGTAGTTATAGCATTTCGTTTTAGTGAGTTGACGCTTTACTCGTCGAAACATGTTCGGGTTAGAAGTCGGCGGACGAGAAGCCCCGGTAGTTATGAGTCCTTGTTCAGTTTGTTCGTCTCCCCAGAGGTAGCTAATGCTAAATTCACTTTTTCTGTTCATCCCTTTCACCTTGCAGACGTTTTGTATGGCGGTAGATGAGTTTTACTTTCATCGGCGGCGCGGGCTGCCGCGTTGGGAGCGGCTGGGGCATCCGCTCGACACGCTGACAGCGCTGGCGTGTTTTGTGTGGTTGCTGTCGGCCGCGCCGAGCGCCTTATCGCTGAGTGTTTACGTATGCTTGAGCGTCTTTTCATGTCTATTTGTGACGAAGGACGAGCCGGTGCACAGTAAACATTGCAGCCCCAACGAGCAATGGCTGCACGCGCTGCTCTTCAGCCTGCACCCATTGGTTTTGCTTAGCGCTGGTTTGTTCTGGCCCGCATGGCGCCGGCAGACGCTTTCGTTCATCCGCTACACCGGCTTCGAGCGCAAGTTCCTGCTGGGGAATACGCTGTTGACCCTGGCTTTCGGGCTTTATCAACTGGTCTATTGGAACTTCATATGGCAGCCGGCGACATCACAAAAACAGGCCGGGTGAACAACGACATCTATGATCATTTAGGCGAACGCTGGTATACGGCGCGGGATGATCCGATTGCTTTATTACGCGCCGAAGCGCGCGCGCGTAATCCCTGGATTGCCGGCGCCATTCGCCAGGCGTTCCCATCCGACGAGGTCAAGGTGTTGGATATAGGTTGCGGCGGCGGGTTTCTGTCAAATTACCTGGTCGAAGCAGGGTTCACTGTGATTGGGCTGGACGCCGCGGCCGAAAGCCTGATGATAGCGCGACGACATGATGCGACGGGCCGCGCGTGTTACCACTTGGGTGACGCTTACCGCCTGCCTTATGCGGGCGGCGCATTTCAGGCCGCCTGCGCCATGGATTTTCTCGAACACGTTGACGAGCCCGGGCGTGTGCTGGCCGAAGCGGCGCGTGTCTTACAACCGGGTGGATTATTCTTCTTCGCCACCTTCAACCGCAATTTCATTAGCTGGTTGTTCGGGATCAAGGGCGTGGAATGGTTCGTCAAGAATACGCCGCCACGCCTCCATGAACTGAGCCACTTCATCAAACCGACTGAACTGCGCGCGATGTGTGAAGAGAGCGGATTGCGAGTTATTGAATTGCGTGGCTTTGTACCGCGATTCAACCGGTCTTTTTGGCGCCTGTTGATGACCGGAGTGGTGGCGGACGATTTCACCTTTCAATTTGGCCGTAATACCCTAACCGGCTATATCGGAATAGCGGTGAAGAGTGAGGAGAGCGCCACTCTTCGGCCCGTCAGACAGGCCTGAGCGCATGCATCAGCATAACCCTGACCGCCGATCCTCACACACCCGAAATCAATCATAGCCCATCCGCGCGCTACAAAAATTGATTCCGCAGGTCCGCATTCATTTCTACTTCGCGGCCTCTACCGCCGGCAGCCGTTGTACGACATTGCCCTTCTCGTCCAGGAATTCGAGCTTGGCCGCGCCTTGAGCGTCCACCATCAATTGCAGACGCGGCCGCCCCTGCGGATCGGAGAGCGTCAGCGCCGCGGCCTTCTCTCTGGTCTTGCCCACAAACACGCGCAGCGGGCCGCTCGCGGCCGGCGAGTTACGGAGTTTCTGCATGGCCTGCGTCTTCTCCGGCCCGTCGGGCATTTTCTGAATGACTTGAAGTTGGTCTATCAACTCTCCGAGCGGCGCGTCGGGTCTGTCCCACACTCGCAGACCGGCGTAATACTGGCCGTTGCTTTCTCCATATTGGATGCCGACCGTTTGATCCTGCCGGAACCTGTCGAAAGCCAGCAGCGCGCTCGCGCTAGCGGCGCCGTCTTTTTGATCACCGCTGAAACTCAAGCCGCCGCACTCATCGCCCTTTTCATTGAAGAAAAGGATTCCCGGCGACCTCGTCCTCGAGAGAGTCTTCCCGTCAACGACGCCGGGGTGCTGTCGTTCGCCGTTGGAAATGACCATCTTTAACTTGCCGTCCTTTTCGACGATGTTGATGCGCTCGACGTCTATCTCGGTGAATTTGGTCTTCTGGTTGGTCTGACCGAGCCCTGCGAACATAAGTACTACCAGAAGCAGAGTGGCGCCGAAGGCATAAGCCTTCAGCAGCCGTACGTCTCTTTGCAACTTCTCCATAAAAGTGGCCTCCATTCAATATGCCGCCCAGGAGCGACTCTCGCCCGGTTGATCTAAATCAGGCCAAGCAACATTGGGACACCGGTACCGCTACCGCGCGCGTAAGCAAGCGGCCGACCGATGAGCCCGCCGCGCAGCCGCTCGCGCGCGGTACTGTACCGATCTTGCGTGGCTCGATTCAGACGCGCGATTAATGCTGAATGCTCATTATGATAGTTCCTGATGGCCGCAAGTATCTATCCAGACAGGCCCCAGGTAAAGAACTACGGGGCGAATGCGGGGAAATTGGCGTCAGATGAGGCGCATAAATCAAGCGCCCGCAATCTCAGCCCAATGGCCAGAGATCGCCGCATGCGGTAATAAGTGATGGTTGGCTTCGGCCATGAATCCCTCTTTTCCTGTTGACTATCGACAAAGCGTCAAATATTCTCCGCTTTGTCGATCGTCGATGGGGCATATGAAAAAGACACAGACCGATTTGTTACAGGGCGCACTTGACCTGCTGGCGCTCAAAAGGATGTGGCCATGTTTAACAAGCTGAGACTGCGATTAAGGGCGCTCTTCTTCAAGTCTAAAATGGAAGAGGAACTGAATGAGGAAGGGCGTTTCCATCTGGAGAGAGAGATTGAGGAGAACATCGCTCGCGGGATGAGCCCGGAAGAGGCGCGTTACGCGGCGCTCCGCAGCTTTGGCGGCGTTGAGCGGGTCAAGGAAGAAAGCCGGGATGAACGTGGCCTCCGCCTCTTGGAAGAGGTCTGGCAGGACCTGGGCTACGGCGCGCGAATGCTGCGCCGTAGCCCGGGCTTCACCGCTGTAGCGACCTTATCTTTGGCTCTGGGCATAGGCGCCAATACCGCTATCTTTAGCGTCCTATACGCGGTTTTGCTCCGACCTTTACCCTATCGCGATCCTAACCATCTGGTCCTCATCTTCAATAAAGGTCGTGAAGACCCAAAAGAGCCTATCTTGCTCGACGACTTCGCGATCTTGAAATCACAGAGCCAGAGCTTTGAAGCGATGTCGATCTTTTACAAGAACACCGGTATCTCTAGTGTGAATTTAACCGGCGCGGCTGAACCCGAAGTAGCTCAGGGCGGATTTGTCTCGGCGGATTTCTTTCCTCTGATGGGAATGGGGCCCCAAATAGGCCGGCTCTTTACCATAGAAGAAGAAACACAGCGAAATCGTGTGGTGATCTTGAGTCAGGGCCTATGGAACCGCAGGTTCGGGGGCGCGCCTGATGTTGTAGGCCGGATGCTGCAGATTGACGGCGTAGATTTTCAAGTTATCGGCGTTATGCCGGCGACCTTTCAGTTTCCGGCCCGCGAAACCCAATTCTGGGCGCCGATCACCACTAACCGTCACTGGCTTGACCGGCCTGCTCTGGATAAGATTCACGTCCGTGCCTTCTACGCGAGGTGGAATGTCGTGGCCCGGCTGAAACCGGATGTTCCCCTTCAACAAGCGCAAGCCGAAATGAATATCTTGGCGAAGCGTTTGGAGGAGATCAATCCCGATCTCAACAAAGGGAAGGGCGTAAACGCGCTCCCATTGCGCGTGGAACTCGACGGCAATACACGTCTCGCTCTCTTAATGCTGCTTGCCGCGGTATCGTTCGTTCTGCTAATTGCCTGCGGGAATGTGGCGAACCTGATTCTAGCGCGCGGAACCTCTCGCGAGCTCGAAATGGCTATCAGAACAGCTTTAGGCGCCGGAAGAGTCCGCCTGATCAGACAACTCTTCACTGAAAGCGTGATGCTGGCCATGCTGTCAGGGCTCCTCGGTTTGTATTTGGCGGCTGTAGGCGTTCCTGCGCTTATCGCCCTCGCGCCACCGGACATCCCCCGATTGGAAGAATCCGGTTTAGACTCCATGGTCCTTGCGTTTACTCTCGGAATTTCACTGCTGGCGGCGATCATCTGCGGCCTCGGTCCTGCCTGGAAGATTTCTAAAAGCGATCCCGGCAAATCCCTGAAGTCAGGAGGCCGCGGCTCATCCGGAACCATTGCGTTTGGCCATGTGCGCGGCCTGCTGGTAATTACTGAGTTTGCCCTATCGGTCATCTTGTTGACGGGCGCGGGCCTTTTGATTCGCAGTTTTCTTGCCATTCAGGCTGTTGGCCCGGGGTTCGAGCCTGAACATGCGTTCACGATGCGTGTCGCGCTTCCCTCGGGCACGACGGCTACAAGGAGATCAGCTTTCCTGGATTCAGCGCTGGAGCGTGTGCGAGCGATTCCCGGAGTCGGCGCAGTTGGCGCTGTCGACGGCTTGTTTCAGTTGGGCCAGGTCAACAGCTTAGGCCTCCGCAGTGTCGAAGGGCGTACGGTTGAACCACGTGAAAAATGGACTGCCCTCACCTGGAAGACCATCAGCGGGGAGTATCTGCAGGCCATGGGAACGCCGCTATTGCGAGGGCGGTTCTTCTCTGATGAGGATGGCCCTAACTCGCCTCTGGTGGCGCTCATCAACGAAAGTATGGTTCGCCGTTACTGGCCCGATGAAGACCCAATTGGCAAGCGGTTCAAGGGACAAGACCCGCGAGGTCGCAACGATGATTGGCTCACCGTCGTCGGCGTTGTAGGAGATATGCGTAGCCACGGACTTGAGAGACAACCTACTCCGCATGTATTTGTGTGGCACAAGCAATCTGGGGATATTCCTTCAGATCTTGTGGTACGAACTACGGGCGCCACGACAAAGTTTGCGATGACGTTGCGCAGCGCGGTTCGTTCTATAGATCAAACAGCCATTCTGTCCAAAGTCACGACTGTGGAAGAACAACTAAGTGAACAAATGGCGCCGCGACGATTCCAGACCACGCTCCTGACTCTGTTCTCAATTATTGCTCTGGCTCTTGCAAGCTTGGGCGTCTACGGCGTGATGCGCTATATGGTGGTTCAAAGAACACACGAAATTGGAATCCGCATGGCGCTGGGCGCCCAGATTCGCGACGTGTTGCGGTTGATCATTGGAGAGGGGATCAAGCTTGCCCTGGCCGGGCTCCTGATTGGATTTGTCGGGGCATGGGCGCTGACCCGATTGATGAAGAATCTGCTGTTCGGTGTGAGCCCGACCGACCCGCTGACCTTCATCGTGATCGCCTCACTGCTGACGTTTGTCGCCTTACTTGCCTGCTACATTCCGGCGCGACGCGCGACAAAGGTGGATCCTCTGGTGGCCTTACGGTGCGAATAAGCGCCTGATTAACTCATTGGCGCCAAGCATCGAGTTCTTGTAGTCGGGAGCGTAGACCATCATGTGTGGCCCCCCCTGCGCCTACGTTCGCGCCAGGGTGTTGTCCGGCCGACCACATGTGTCCAAAGCCCACCCCCTCCATCTTCGGCAGTTCGCCAAGCGCCCACGCCATAGCCACTTCACGCGCGATGGCCTCCGGATCCTTGCCTTCCATTGCGAGTTTCGCGCGAAATTCCTGCAACATATCGAACTGCGACAGCTTAAATCGACACTCTGCGGGGAATTTCTTTGTCGGGAATGTTTCCACATGTAAGCGCGGCTATCGGCGCGATCGTCTCATGCGCGCGGCGCCGTCAGCCGGCTTGCGTTCGTGTGCGTACCGACTTTCCATAAAAAGGGAGGATAGGATGAGGTCTGTGACGGCGTCAGGCGTCAAGAATAGAAATGACGGAAGAATAGAAACAACCAGAGAAGGAGGATTGAAATGGCGCGTTACTATGATGTGGATTACGAACCCGGCTTCCGAAGGGGTCGATACGAGGGGGCGCGGGGATTCTTCCGGCGCGCGGGAGATGAAGTGCGTTCGTGGTTCGGCGACGAGGAGGCCGAGCGGCGGCGCGGCAGAGGTGAGTATGAATACGAGCGGCGCGGGCGGCGGGGAGATTATGGGCGTCCCGGATACACAATCGACGACACACGCGCGGGTGACCTGATGTCGCGCGATGTGATCACGGTTTATCCCGAAGACCGGGTCGGATACGCGGCGCGGCTGATGCGCGATTATGACTGCGGCGCGCTTCCGGTAGTCGACCAGGAAGGTCGCCTCATAGGAGTGATAACGGACCGTGACATCTCGATGCGCCTCGTGGCCAATGAAGCGGACACCCATAACACCGTTGTGGCCGACTGTATGACCGACGGGGCTTTCGCATGCCACGCCGAGGATTCCGTCAGGGAATGCATGCGCCAGATGTCGCGCCATCGAATTCGGCGGCTGCCCATTATCAACGACTGGGGACACGTGGTAGGCATCGTCAGTCAGGGCGACCTGGCGCGGCACGCGGGAAACTATCCGGGGCGAGGCGAACGCCGCGCCATAGCCGACGTGATTTGCGCAGTCTCCGAGCCGCGGCGCGCGGCGCGCCGTTGAGCAATCAAAATGATGTTTGGGCCTTGATCATCGTTTCGGCCATGGCGAAGTAGTTGAGAAATCAGCGGCCCATATTTTTCTGTCCTACATCTTTCTGTTTCGGGTTTGCCAACAGAAAGATTTAGGACAGAAAAATATGGATGGATCAGATCTAAAGTCTTTCGCTGATGGCCGAAACAATGATCCAAAGCCCACGGAATAAATTTTTAAGAGGGGAAAAAATGGCGAAGAGACAAATAACGCGAGACGAGCTGTCCGAATTAGATTGGGCCGGAGACGGGCGGCGGAACGGAATGAAGAGGCTGAACGAAGAGAAAATCGCGCGGGGCCTGGGATGGTTCAGCATCGGCCTCGGGCTGGCGGAGATCGCGGCGCCGAGAAGTTTGGCGAAACTGATCGGCGTTCGCGGCGATTTCAGCGGCTTACTTAGGATGCTGGGAGCGCGCAAGATCACAAGCGGCATTGGCATCCTCGCCGGGCGGCGACCCAACGCGAATTGGGTGTGGTCGCGAGTCGGCGGCGATGCGATTGACCTGGCGCTGCTGGGCGCGGCCTTCAGACTGAAGAGGTCGAACCGGAACAAACTAGCGATGGCGACCGCCGCGGTGGCCGGAGTGACGGCTCTGGACGCGATCTGCTCTCAGCGGCTAAGCCGGCGCAACGGCGCGAGGGGCAACGGTGTCATTCACGTCGCGCAGTCCGTGACGATCAACCGTTCGCCAGAAGAACTCTACCGGTTCTGGCGAGACTTCCAGAATCTGCCGCGTTTTATGAAACATCTTGAATCGGTTCGGGCGACAGGAGACAGGAGTTCGCATTGGGCGGCGAAAGCGCCCGCCGGGAGGACGGTTGAATGGGACGCCGAGATTACCGATGACCGCCCGAATGAATTGATCGCATGGCGCTCGCTCGAAGGCTCGGACGTGGACAGCGTCGGGACCGTGCGGCTCGAACGCGCGCCGGGCGGGCGCGGCACAATAGTCAGGGTGGAAATGCGGTACAGCCCGCCGGCCGGCAGGGTCGGCGCCACTGTGGCCAAGCTTCTCGGCGAAGGCCCTGAATGGCAGATCAAGGACGACTTGCGCCGATTCAAACAGATTATGGAAGCCGGCGAAATCCTCACGACCGAAGGGCAGCCCGCCGGGCGCGCCAACAGCACGTCGTGGCGGTACGACCGAGCCGCGTGAAGTTGAGTGGCCCGACACATGGAGTTCAGCCTTCAGGCTGCTGAAGTTCAGCGGCCTGAAGGCTAATGTTGGTAAGTTTAGACATCAAAATCGGCGGCAGCCTTTGGAGTGCGGCGGCTTTGACGCCGCTTTCCAAATCCCCGATTTGTCGACAGCTCATTCAATAACGGGGAAAGCGGCGTCAAAGCCGCCGCAATCCGAAGCCCCGAACATCCTTCAGGTCGCCTTTTGACGCCCTGAAACAATGAAAACGCGCCATGTAGTAACGATTTATTCGTTACGTAACGTAACGAATAATTTCGTTACTACGTGACTATTTTTTGAGCAATAGGAATGCAATGAAAGCGAATTGTTGGTACGGCAAACAAGACGTGCGGGTAGTGGATGTGCCAGACCCGAAGATCATCAACAAGCGCGACGCGATTGTGAAGATCACTTCGACGGCGATCTGCGGATCCGACCTGCACCTCTACAACGGCTTCATCCCGACTATGGAGAAGGGCGACATCCTCGGGCACGAGTTCATGGGGGAGGTCGTCGAGGTCGGGCCTGAGGTCAAGAAGTTGAAGGTCGGTGACCGCGTAGTGGTCGCATTTCCGATTTCATGCGGCGCCTGCTTCTTCTGCGAGAGAGAGATGTATTCGCTCTGCGAGAACTCGAACCCGAACGCCTGGATTGCCGAGAAGCTGTTCGGCCACTCGCCGGCAGGCATTTACGGCTACTCACATCTGACCGGCGGCTTCGCCGGCGGTCAGGCCGAATACGCGCGCGTGCCGTTCGCCGACGTTGGCGCGTTCAAGATCGAGAACGGGCTGACGGACGAACAGGTCCTGTTCCTTTCCGACATCTTTCCGACAGGGTATATGGCGGCGGAGAATTGCGACATCAAGCAGGGCGACACCGTGGCCGTGTGGGGTTGCGGCCCCGTGGGCCAATTCGCCATCCGCAGCGCCTTTCTGCTCGGGGCCGAGCGCGTCATCGCCATCGACCGCTTCCCCGAGCGGTTGCGCATGGCGGAGGCGGGCGGCGCCGAGACGATCAATTACGAAGAGGTCGACGTTTACGACGCGCTGACGGAGATGACAGGCGGCCGTGGGCCGGACTCTTGCATAGACGCCGTCGGCCTGGAGGCGCACAAGCCCGGACTCACGTACCTTTACGACCGCGCGAAGCAGGCGGTGATGTTGGAGTCGGACCGGCCACTGGTCTTGCGCGAGGCGATCCTTGCCTGCCGCAACGGCGGCGTGGTCTCGATCCCCGGCGTCTACGGCGGGTTCGACGACAAGATTCCCGTCGGCGCGATCATGAACAAGGCGCTCACGATCAAGACCGGGCAGACGCATGTACAACGCTACTTCCGCCCGCTGCTCGAAAGGATTCAGAACGGGGAGATCGATCCCAGCTTCGTCGTCACGCACCGCCTGCGGCTCGGTGAGGCGCCCAAAGGGTATGACATGTTTCTGAACAAACAGAACAACTGCGTCAAGGTCGTGCTCAAACCTCACACTTGATAGCGCAGCAGAGACGCGATCATCTCGCGCAGCTTTGTCGTCATTCCGCGGCCGCGCCACTCATCGAGAGTGATGCGGCCGCAGGCCGCCAGATCGTCCGCAAAAATTTTCTCCCATTGCGCGGCGAAATCGCGGTCGTAGACGCAGACGTTGTATTCGTCGTTCAGCCCGAAGGAGCGGTTGTCGAAGCTGGCCGCGCCGACTGTAGATGGCCTTCCTCAGCGCCGGGGGCGCGAGGCGATTACGGTCGGCAGTGGCCGTCCGTATTCATTGCTTGTCATTACCCAAATCTTTGCGCGTTGTGCGAACCTATTCTTCGTCGCGGAGCGACGGTTTGAACTTAGGCCGGCTTTTCAAAGCCGGTGTCGCGTGTGTGAGAAATCCGCGAGTCGCGGAGCGACGGTTGAAGGAGGCGAAGACGAACTCACAACAATTTCAACCGTCGCTCCGCGACTGGAGAATCATTCGCCCCCTCAACCGGCGTTGAAACGCCGGCCTAAGTTCAAACCGTCGCTCCGCGACGAAGAGGCGCCTCCCTTGGAACGCAAAAGATTTGGGTAATGACAAGGTATTCATTGAAGAGGCGCGCAGTCACCTTAGCGAATGAATCAACTATGGCGTCATCTTCTACCATTGCCACGTCTCCGATCGAGGATAAGCGACCTTCCCCGACAAAATCCTTTGCCCAAGTCTTAACCGTCGACATAGGCGGATCGAGCGTCAAAGTCCTGGCCAGCGGACAGACAGAGCCGCGAAAGCGCCGGTCCGGAAAAAAATTGACGCCCACGAAAATGGTGGAAATAGTTCAAGAGCTTGCCGATGCCCGTGTCGCTGACGACGATCCGGATGTGTTCGCCGGCGCGTTCGGCCCGCAGTTCGACGCTCCCGCCGGTGGGAGTGAACTTGATCGCGTTCGAGAGCAGGTTCCAGACGATCTGCTGCAACCGGGCCGCGTCGCCCATTACGACTGCGGATTCCTTGATTGCGGATTGCGGATTGCGAATTGCTGATTGCTCTCCGCCGGGCGTCGTCATTTTCATCCGGCCGTTTGACAACTGCGAGCCCGCGATCCGCAATCCGCAATCCGCAATCCGCAATTTGACGCCTTTGGCCTCCGCCGCCGGGCGCACTATGTCGATCGCGGGTGCGATCACGGGGTTGATGTCCAGCCGGCGCAGGTCCAGCCGCAGCTTGCCGTTGGCGATGCGCGCGGTGTCGAGCAGGTCTTCGATCAGTTGCAGTTGCGTCCTGGCGTTGCGTTCGACGATGTCGCAGCAACGTTCCAATCGCGCCTCGTCGAGCGACTTCTCGCGCAGCATGAGGAGCCGATCGAAATATACAGCCGGAAAGTGTTCTGAACGAAAGCGTGGTGTTTGCCTTCAATGCGCACACATAGCTTTCGCTGAACTGTAGTGAAACATTCGCCTACATGCAAGTGATTTTCCGTTTATGGGTTGA
>WNGA01012033.1_pt1 | contig 11208 bp, 10 predicted proteins | sample 5400061 | NCBI WGS metagenome assembly WNGA01 (sample SAMN13153366, study PRJNA577476) | soil metagenome | isolation source: 100 cm soil or saprolite under grassland replicate 2 | place: USA:California | collected 2016-06-15
CACGTTCACCGCTCGCTGAAGTCCGCAGCGGCGTGGATTCCAGCCGCCTCCGACGTCGCTCGGTTATCCTCGGGCTGGTCCGTTCGGCACCGAAGGAGCGTGGATGGAACCCAAGGCCCGGCAGCTCCGGCTGATGTACCCGGACATCCTGGGTCTGGAGCGGGGCAAGTACCTCCTGGGCGACTGGACCGGGAAGGCGGCGTTCTGCGTCGGCGTCTACCCGCTGACCCTGGACAAGGAGATCCTTCCAATCCCCGGCCTGCAGTTCGACGTGGGGCTGCCCGACATCGAGGTCCACCTGGACGTCGACTCCATGCGGCCGGCGTGGGAATCGGACACGATCCTGGGCCTGGGCGACGCGGAGTTGCGAGGCGAGACCTGCCCCGTCGATCCCCGGCACGTCCTTCGGAGGGCTGTCGAGCCGTGGTTGGAGCGCGGGCTCAGACCCCAGATCGCCTACGAGTTCGAGTTCTACCTGATGGAGCCGGACGGCGACGGGGGCTGGCGCTCGGTCTCGATGCCGTCCCACCGCGTGTACGGGACGGGACCGGCCATCGATCCCGGTGGCGTGGTCGACCAGATGGTGCGGATCGCCACCGACTGCCAGTTCGACGTGGAGAGCTGGGGAAGCGAGTACGACACCGCGCAGTTCGAGGTGAACATCAAGTACCGAGAAGCCATCCCAGCTGCCGACGATGCGTTCCTCATCCGGCTGTTGATCAAGGAGATCGCGACGCGGAACGGGAACCTGGCCACGTTCATGGGGCGTCCGTTCCCCGACCGGGGCGGGAGCGGGCTGCACGTGAACCTCAGCTTCCTCGCCGAGGACGGTTCGAACGCGTTCGAGGATCCGGGCGCCGAGGACGGCCTTTCGCGGCTCGCGCGGCACTGTCTGGCCGGGATGCTCGCCCACCACGAGGGGATGGCGGCCATCCTTGCTCCCCACACGAACGCCTACAAGCGCCTCCAGCCCGACATGCTGAATGGGTACTGGGCCAACTGGGGCTACGACGATCGCACGGTCGGGATCCGGGTGCCGCCCGGCCGCGGGGCCACGACCCGCCTGGAGCAACGAACCGCCGATGGGGCGGCCAACCCCTATCTCGCCGCCGCCGCGCTGCTGCATGCGTGCAGGTTTGGGGTGGAGAACGAGCTCGAGCCTTCCCCGCCACAAGAGCCCGGAGCCAAGGTGAATACCGAGGTCCGAGTACCGCCGACGCTGGAGAAAGCCCTGGAGCTCTTCCAGGCCGACAAGGAGCTGTGCGAGGCCCTGGGGTCTGAGCTGGTCACGGCGTTCACCATGCTCAAGAGGGCCGAATGGGAGCGGTACGTGAAGGCCACACCGGACCCGGAGACGACCGAGCCGGTCGAGTGGGAGCTCCAGTACTACCTCCCGTTCTTCTGATGGGTGGGGACACCGTGGCGCTCGAGCAGATCGACCTGGTCGACCCCGACAGCTACGTCGAGCGCGTGCCGTTCGAATGGTTCGACTTCCTCCGGCGTGAGCATCCGGTCTCCTGGCACGACGAGCCGCCGCCGAACCACGGCTTCTGGGCGGTCACCCGCTTCGACGACTTGGTGGCCGTCCACATGGATTGGGAGACCTACTCCTCGGAGGTCGGGGCGGTGGCCCTCGAGGAGCTCGACGAGGAGCAGTTGCGGATCCGCAAGACGATGCTCGAGACGGACCCACCGAGGCACCGGGAGCTCCGCAACATCTGCAACAAGCGGTTCTCGGCCCGAGCCGTAGGGAGCTACGAGGACTTCATCCGGGACGTCGCCCGCGGGGTCCTGGACCGAGCGTTGGAGCAGGAGGAATTCGACTTCGTCCCGGAGATCTCCCGCGAGCTCCCCATCCGGTTCCTGTGCGCGATCTTCGAGGTGCCGCAGGGGGACGCTCCACAGTTGATCGAGTGGGGGGACGCGCTGATTGGAAACCAGGACCCCGAGTACTCGGCCGCGGTCGTGGACCAGGTGGACACCGAGGAGTTCAAATATCTTCAGTTTCGGAGCCCCATCGCGCAGAAGGTGTTCGACTACGCGGCGGCGCAGCGGGACCTGTCCTTGGACGAGCCGCGGGACGACGTCATCACGGCCCTCTCGGTGGCGCAGTCGGACGGGGTCCTGTCCGAGCGAGAGTTCCAGAACTACTTCGCGCTGCTGCTGATCGCCGGCAACGAGACGACGCGGCACACCATCAGCCACGGGATGCTGGCGCTCATCGAGAACCCCGACCAGCTGCGCCGGCTCAAGGAGGATCCCTCGCTGATGCCCCGTGCGGTCGAGGAGATCCTCCGGTGGGCCACACCGGTCCTGCACTTCCGGCGGACGGCGACCCGGGACACCGAGCTCCGCGGGGTCAAGATCCGAAAGGGCGACAAGGTGGTGACCTGGTACATCAGCGCCAACCGGGACGGCGAGGCGTTCCCCGAGCCCAATCGGTTCGAAATCACGCGCCACCCGAACGAGCACGTCACGTTCGGACCGGGCGGACCGCACTTCTGCCTGGGGGCGCACCTGGCGCGCTTGGAGACCCGGATCCTGTTCGAGGAGCTCCTCCCCAGGCTCGACTCGATCGAGCTCACCGGTCCGGTTGAGCGGATGCGCTCCAACTTCGTGAACGGCATCAAGCACATGCCAGTGAGAGCTACATGGACAGGTCAGAAGGCATAAGCCTGTTCATGGCTTCGATTCTGGCCCCCAGCCTGAAACCCGGCGCTGGGCGGCACCGGCGCGACCCCAAAGGACCTACGCTCCCATAAGCGTCCGTGTTTCGGCCCATCGGGCTGGGGTACCCAATAGAGGTCATCCGAAAGGAGGGAACCCCCCATGGATGCTTGGGTGTGGATCGTCATCATCGTCGCGGCCCTTTTGGTAATCGGATTTGTGGCGTGGACCCTGGGTACGAAGCGCCGCACGCAGCGGCTGCAAAGCCGGTTCGGTCCCGAATACGAGCGGACGATGGAGCAGGCCGAGTCTCGCAAGGAAGCCGAGTCCGAGCTCAGCGCACGCATGAAGCGCCGCCAGGAACTCGAGATTCAACCGGTTTCCCCTGAAACCGCCGAGCGGTACACGGTCGAGTGGCGGGACGTGCAGGCCCGGTTCGTCGACCAGCCGAGCGAGGCGGTGAAGGATGCCAACCGGCTCGTCACGCGGTTGATGCAGGAGCGCGGTTACCCGACTGAGGACTTCGAACAGCAGGCCGCGGACGTTTCCGTGGATCATCCGAACGTGGTCGACAACTACCGCGGCGCCCATAAGGTGTGGCTCTCGAACGAGCAGGGCAAGGCCGGAACCGAAGACCTCCGCCGAGCGATGGTCCACTACCGATCCCTGTTCGAGGAGCTCTTGGAGCGCGAGGCCCCAGAGGCAGAGAGGCTGGAGGCTCGCTGATGATCGAACGACGAGAAGAGGTCCCAAGCGAGGACGTGGTCCGAGTTCCCGAGGACGGCGGCGGCGACGAGGTTCGCCACGAGATCGAGTCGGAGGGCGAGATCGCGGCGGAGGACAGCGAGGTAGCGAAGGCTGAGGTTACCCCGAGTGACGGTGATAGAGGCGCCGGGGCCCTGCTGGCGGACGAGGATGCCGGAGGGTTCAGGTCGCGATGGAACGAGATCCAGGTGCGTTTCGTCGATGAGCCAAGGGGCTCGGTGCAGAAGGCCGACAGCCTCGTGGCCGAGATGATGGAGCGGCTCACCGAGATGTTCTCCGAGGAGAGGACGAGGCTGGAGAGCCAGTGGGAGCGCGGGGACGACGTCTCCACGGAGGATCTTCGCCTCGCGCTCCAGCGTTACCGCTCGTTCTTCGAGCGGCTGCTTTCCGCCTAGCGCAGGACCATCCGGAGCGGGCGGCGCGAGCCGCCGATCTCTTGCCATCGATGTGAAGAATCGCAGGGCGTGACTGCGCAGGTGCTACTCCGCAGCGCCTCCGCCGCCGGCCGGAGCCATCTCGGCGAGAAGTTCTTCGTCGGTCTTGCCTCGCCTCGTTCGCTGGGAGATCGCATAGATCAAGATGCCGGTAATCACCGAGATGGCGGTTACTGCGATCATCCAAGCGTTCCACTCGGCGAGCGTCGGGAACCCGGTTGGGTACCACGTGCCCACGAAGATGAACAACACGGCCAGGATGTTGACAACTGTCCCAACGGTCCCGCAAACGTAAAGCCATCCAACTGGGATCCGGCGCTCCCGCTCGAACCGCTCCGGATTGGCGCGTTTGGCGAAGAAGATGTCGAGGAACAGCAAGGCGGTGGAGATGCACCAGACGATTGTCAAGCCCGCGTACAAGATGTAGAAGGCCTTAAAAGGATCGCTCCCGCCAGCTCCGAAGATTAGGTAGATCAGGATCGTGATAATCGACCCGAGGATGGTTTGAAGTATCACGCCGTTCGCCGGGACCTTGTTCTTGTTGACCTCCCCGAACTGATGGGGCAGACGCTTCTCAAGGCCGGAGACGAACAACAGTCGCGCGAACGCGTAGTTGTAGACGACCGTTGCCGTGAGGAAGACCCACGCCAAGATTAGCGCCACGACGATCCCGAGACCCTTGCCCATCGCGACACCCACGGCTTCAGCCCCACCGCTCGTGAGGTTCGCCCCTCCGGCTTTGATGACGACCATGTTTCCCCACGTCGTCCAGAGATAGGCTGCCATCACGATGATGCAGCCCCAGAACAGGTAGGTCCTGATGGCCTTCTCGCCGCCCCTCACCTCTACACCCATGTTCAATGGCGTCTCGATTCCCAGGAGCGCGAGGATGGCGAACGAGAACCACGTCAGGTTTGCAGGAACACCGAGAGCGAGACGCTCACCCCCGAGCGGATTCCACCCGGCCGAGAATGACGTTGCGGAGGGGTTCCCCTTCAGGAGCCACACGACGCCGGAGAGGCCGATCAAGAAGATCGCGGTCGCGTAGGCGAAGAACTGGACGTTCACGTAGTTCTGCGTGAGTCGCATCCGCAAGAGCGACATCGCCGCGCTGAACCACAGCACGAGCAGGATAACGACGGCGACCTGCCAGTTTTCGCTGAGGATCGACTTGTCGAGGAACGTCCCGATCTGCTGGATGAAGCTCACTACGATGATGCCGGCCGAAACCATCACCATCGGGCCCGGCCACCATGCGACGAAGCCTGCGAAGAATCCCCAGAACGGGCCGAGCACCTTATGGGTCCATACGTACAGCGACCCCTCCTCGGGGAACATCCGTCCGAGCTGAGCCGTGACGAATCCCCCGGTGATCAGGAACGTCAGGAATGCAAGGGGCCAGAAGATGAACATCGACGGTCCGGCGGGCTGCACACTGGCTGCGTTGGTGATGAACAGAACGATCGCCACGAAGATCACGACCAAGTCGAACGGTCCGAGCGTCCGAGCGACCAGGACAGGAGCGACCTTCTCCGAGATCATCCGATCCTCGGCTTGCATCGCCATATCCACCCCCTCTGATGGCGGTGGTGACGGGCGCCGAGCACGAGGGCGCCCTCACCCCCGAAGCCTCAACGACGAACCGCCGAATTCTCCGCCTACGGCCCACCTCCTGTCCAGCCGGGCGCCGGCTCCGTGGGGCCGGACGAGCCGCCCGAGGGTGTTGCGCCCCAAGACGTGCGGGGCCGAGCGCTTCAGACGTGGAACGTCCTCGTCGGGTCTTGCATCGTCAGGACCTCGCGGTCGAGAGGCCAGGCGGCGACGTCGGACTCGGCCTTGCCGTCGAAGACCAGCTCGACGAGGGACTTGCCGAACACGGCTGCGAACTTGAACGCATGGGCGGCTCCCTGGCCCACCGCGGCATGCTCGTGCCCGGGGACCAGGTCGATGACGAAGTCGCGATCCGGGGTCATCGTGTACAGGCATGCCCGCACGGCGATGTGGGGCCCGAAGCCGCCAACAAGGTGCTCGCGCATGAACGCGTCGAGCTGCTCGGTGTAGCCAGAATCGGGCTCGAAGCTTCGAGAGTCCCCGGTCACCTCGGCCCCACCGGCGTCCATGCCGGTCTTTGGCCCGGCCTCCCCGAAGGTGGGCACCCCGTAGAACGAGGGGATCCCCATCCAGATCCAGACGGGGAACCGTTCCGGCAGGAACGCTTCCCCGTCCGTCGGCGCGTAGTACGCGACCTGCTCCTGGGTGACGGTCAGGTTGATGGGCCGCCACAGCTGTGCCAGGAGCTCGTTCGTCCACGCGTCCGTGGTGAGGATGAGCCGCTCTGCTCGGAAGGTCCCCCGTTCCGTTTCCAGCTCGTACAGCCCGCCGGCCTCCCGGACCTCGATGACCCGGGCCCGATCGACCAGGGTGGCTCCCAGCCCCTCGGCCAGTCGGCGGTGGGCCGCGTTGGCCCGCTCAGCGGCCACGAACCCCGACGCCTCCTGGAACATCACTCGAACGTCGTCGCTCAGGCGCCACTGCGGCCATCGCCGCATGGCCTGCCCGGCGTCCATCCACTCGTTCGGGACGCCGACCTCGTCGAGAGACCGCCGGTAGTCCTCCATCCAGCCGTACGCGACCTCGGGGTACAGGTCGAGACCTCCCGTCCGGGTCACGAGCCGCTCCCCGGACGCTTCCTCCACCTCGGCCCAGGCCCCGTACGCGTCCTGAGCGAACCGAACGTACGCGGGGCTGTGATAGGAGAGCCGGATGATCCGGGAGTGGTCGTGCGAGGCCCCTCGGTCGTGCCCCAGCTCGAACCGCTCCAGGCCGAGGACACCCGAGCCGACCCGTTCCGCGGCCCGATACGCGGCGCTGCTCCCGATGCCGCCCAGGCCGATGACGGCGACCTCGAACTCGCGGCGCTCCCCCATCAGTCCTCGGCTCCCAGCCAGCGGACCTCGGCCCGCCCTCAGGATTCGGTCTCGGTGTGGCCGTGATACTCGTAGGCCGACATGGCCTTGCCGCTCTCCGACCTCCACTCTCGCTCGTCCTCGGGGAGCTTGCCGAGCACCCTGGCCATGCCCCGGACGTGCTCCGCGACCGAGCCGCAGCAGGACCCGATCACGTTGATGCCGGCGTCGTTCGCCCGCAGGGCGAACGACGCCATCTCGCCCCGGGATAGCTGGAGCGGCGAGAGCGCGTACGGGAAGTTTGGCGTCGAAGTGAAGTCGGGCCGATCGGCTGTGGTCCGGTAGGCGACGGGCTGACTGGCCACGTAGCCGGAAGCGGCCTCGCGCATCTCGATCGCGATCGGGAGCTGCTGGTCCGGCCCGTTCAGGCAGTTGACTCCGACGACGTCCGCGCCGGCCGCGGCGAGTTTGCGCGTGCAGTCGCCGGGCGTGTCGCCCTCGTAGGACCGCGGCTCGGGCTGCTCGAAGCTCATCGTGACCATCACGGGGAGACCGGTGGCCTTCGCCCGCTCCACGAACAGCAGCGCCTCGCCAACGTGGCTGAACGTCTCGCCCACCCAGAAGTCCGGCGGTCCGGCATCCAGCATGTCTTGGAGCTGGCGGTCGAACAGCCCGCGGACGTGGTCGGCGGTCGCGGGGTCCTGGTGATCGTAGGCCCAGGTGAGGGAGAGGTCCCCCGCCACCAGCGCATCACCTTCTGATGCGATCTCCCTGGCCACCTTCACGGCGTTGCGGTTGATCTCGTCGACCTTGTCCTTCAGGCCGACGGTGGCCAGCTTGTCGTCGCTCGCGTAGAACGTCATCGTGGTCAGGAACTCGGCGCCCGCGCGCATGAACTCCCGATGGAGCTCGGCCAGCGCTTCCGGGTGCTCGATGACAACCTCGGGGGTGAATGGTCCGGCCTGCACGTAGCCCCGCTTCTCCAGTTCCAGCAGGTACCCGCCATCGCCGAGCACCGGTCCTTCGGCCAGGCGCTCCAGGATCCCCTTCGACATGTCGGCACCGCTCTCTCGAGTTGATCCGCTCGGTCAGGCGAGTGTAGACAGCGCTTCGGTCACGGGCCGCCTGCGGCCCATGACCGAAAGTCACCGCACGACGGGATCGCTAGTCCTGAGCCAGGATGGCGTAGACCTTCTTGCGAGCCTCCGCGACGATCTCGCCGGCCTGCTTCATCTGCTGTGTCGTACCCGTTCGGGCCACCTGCATCAGCGCCGCCGCGAGCTGGAAGAAGGCATCGCGAAGCTGCATCTGGCCCTCGCCGCCTCCGGGACCGAACTCCCAGGGCGGGGCGCCACCGGTTCGCTCCTTCCGCTCCTCCACTTCGGCCTTGCCCGCGTCGGTCAGCGAGTAGACCCGCTTGCCGTCATGGTCCTCACTCGTCACCAATCCGCCGTCCTCCAGCATCTGGAGGGTGGGGTAGATCGAGCCCGGGCTGGGACGCCAGGCGCCGCCGCTTCGGGACTCGAGCTCCTGGATGACGTCGTAACCGTGCATGGGCTTCTCCGCCAGAAGGGCGAGCAGCGCGGCGCGGACGTCCCCCCGCCGGGCCCTTCGCCCCGCCCACGGCGGCGGTCCGAACCATCCCGCCCCGAACGGGCCGTGCCGGCCCCGGAACGGCATGTCCGAGCGCTCGTTATGGTGCCCGTGCCTGCGACGTGTCTCGTGCATATCCCTCTCCTCTCCTTAACACGACGTCTCGGCAATCTGTCGCGATATATCGTAACCCATCGTGTCAAGCACCCCTGCCCACCACCGGGGGTGTTGGCTCGGGCTCGAGAGAAGGACTCAGCCCTGGGCGGATGCCACCAGGTCGTCGAGGATCGTCGCGAACGACGCTACTGCCAGCGATAGATGCCCGTGCTCCGGCAGCAGTCGGGCTCGGACGGGAGCGTGGGCCGCCATCCATTCGCCGTGGGAGAAGGGGACCATCCGATCCTGGGCGCCCTGCCACACGGTGGTCGGAACGGTCAGCGCGCCCAGGCCGAAGCCCCAATCCCGTACGAACGCGAGGTCGTCGTCGAACCAGCCCCAGATCCCGTTCCGGAGGCCCTCACGGATGTTCCCGGCCAGGAACGCGCCCAGCCCGCCAGTCAACGCGGCTTTGTCGACTTCGCCCACGAGGTCACCGAGGGCTGCAACGATCTCCTCGCCGGTGACCGACCCGAAGTCCGGTCCGACGTTCTCCAGGTACGACCGGAGCTCTTCCGGGCCGGCCATCGCCGCCCCGAACTCCTCGACGTTCTCCTCCCCCATGCCGCCCAGCCAGTCGAGGCCCTCGGCGCCCGCGGGCGCGGGCCCCGCGATCGAGGCGGCGGCGAGGACGCGATCCGGCATCAGCGCCGCGCACGCGAGCGCGTGCGGGGCGCCGCCCGACCAGCCCGCGGTGTAGAAGCGCTCGTGCCCCAACCGCGCGACCACGGTCAACGTGTCCCCCACGCAATCGGCCACCGTCCGCCCGGACCAACGGGTGGAGTCCCCATAACCGGGACGCGAAGACGCCACGTAACGAAGTCCCCGCGCCAGCACCTCCTGGATGAAAGGTTCGAACACGATCGCCGACCCCGGTGTTCCGTGGTGGAACACGAACGGCGTGGCATCCGAAGCGCCGGCCACGACGACGTCCAGGGCTCTCCCGTCGTCGAGTGTGAACCGGAGCCGTTCCACGTTCACGGCTGGCGAGTGTAGCTATGCCGAGATGGCGGCGGCGAACTCCTCGAAGTTCTCGACGTAGCGCCGGGTGTCGTCGACCGTGTGGGCAACCGAGGTCGTCCAGGTCTCCTGCTTGGACCACGGAGACTTGAACACCCCTCGGTTCTGCTGAAACAGCCAGGCGAGGTAGGTGATCCGCTCGTCGATCCCGATAGCGTCGCGATATTCCTTGACCGGGGTCGCGCTGTAGATCACCGAGCCCTTGGCCCCCATCCCCGCGACGTACGCGGGCAGCCGGTACTTCTCGATAGCGGTGCCACATCCCTCCGCCAATGCGTGATGGAGGTCGTTCAGATGGGCGTACGCGTCGGGGGTGAGGACCTCCGTTAGCGCCGCCTTTGAGGCCGCGAGCGTCAGCGGGTTACCGTTGAACGTGCCCGCCATGTCCATCTCGCCACTCAGGACCGGCTCGAACACTTCCTTCGTCGCGCCGATCCCACCGCACGGCAGTCCACCGCCGAAGGCCTTGGCCAGGCAGACGATGTCCGGGGTCACCCCGAAGGCCTCGACGGCTCCACCGTAGGCGACGGTAGCTCCGGTCTTCACCTCGTCGAACGCCAGGAAAGCACCGTGCTTGTGGAGGAGATCTTTCAGGCCTTTCAGGTAGCCCGGGTCGGGCAGGATGACCCCGCAGTTCATCATGGCCGGCTCCACGATCATCCCGGCGACCTTCCCCGCGTTTTCGGCCAAGGCCTGCTGCACCTCTGCCAGGTCATTGAACGGAACCACCCGCACCAGGTCGGCGAAGGCCTGAGGGATGCCGGGAACCTGAGGGAGCGTGACGGGATGCTCCCTGGGCCCGATCAGCTCCGGCTCGGGGATGACGGAGAACATCAGAGAGTCGTGGTGCCCGTGATAGCTCCCCTCGATCTTGATCAGGAGGTCCCTGCCGGTGACCGCCCGCATCAGCCGGACGGCCTCCAGGGTGGCTTCGGTCCCGGAGTTGCAGAACCGCCACAGGGGAAGGCCGAAACGGTCCACGAGGTTCTCGCCAACGACGTCGAGGTCCTTGGTGGGTTGGGCGAAGTGCGAGCCTCGGCGGATCTGCCGCTCCACGGCCTCGACGATCCTCGGATGGGCGTGGCCGACCACCATGGCCCCGTAGCCAAGGTGGAAGTCGATGTACTCGTTGCCGTCGATGTCCCAGATCCGCGAGCCCTCGCCCCGGTCGACGTAGATGGCATGAGGAGGCGAGTCTTGCCAGCTCGAGGCCACCCCGCCAGCGAGGGTTCGCTCCACGACCTCGCGGTAGGCGATCGAAGCCCGGTGCCTAGGCTCGAGCTTCCCCTCCTCCTGGGCGATGAGGTGATCCAACCGCCCGAGGTCCAGCTCGACGGTCTCCCTCACGGACATCTCGCTCCGAGCCTCCTCCTGCCTGAGCCCGTTCTGAGCCTGTTTGAACGGCCGTTCAAGTACGTCCTCATGATACCCCCGCGTCAAGGCCGCAAAGGGCCGTTGCTACAATCGGCGGGAGCGTGGTGGCCGTAGCTCAATCGGTTAGAGCACCAGGTTGTGGTCCTGGGGGTTGGGGGTTCGAGTCCCCTCGGTCACCCCACGATCCAACCGCATGAGCTTGGTATATTCGCGCCCGCGGGCCTCTAGCTCAATCGGATAGAGCAACGGACTCTTAATCCGCAGGTTCCGGGTTCGAGTCCCGGGGGGCCCAC